>BNJV01001284.1_pt1 | contig 156717 bp, 220 predicted proteins | sample 8540591 | NCBI WGS metagenome assembly BNJV01 (sample SAMD00202457, study PRJDB9452) | human saliva metagenome | host: Homo sapiens
GTTACGTATTGTTGTTTCTTCACTCCTCGTTACAGTTTGAAAAACCTTGCCGCCAGCAAACCAAATTCGTACAAAATAACCAACGGACAGCCATCAAAACTTGCGACAAGATGCCGGCGGAGGATAACCGCCGCCACGCAAACGCGCCCACAATCACATGCTGCACTTTATCAGCAACGACACCATACGCCCATCCCGTGCAGCAGCACCAGCGGACTATCGGCACCTCTGACGTCGCGACCGAAGGCTCACAAACATACCCAGCACAAACGACAGATATTTGTCGATATCGGTCGTTACGCTGACTTCTGCGGGTAACGCCGCCGTTAAAACTGGAAATCGTCAATCGGGAAAAACGGGCAAAATAGGCGCAGGCCCATGCCCGCAGGGCAAACAGAATCAGGCTGGACAACACCGACCAGCGGCACAATCAGCGCGTCGTTTTGATACAGCGGGAGCGACGAAAGCCCAAATCTGGATGCCAGCGCATGCGTAAGCAGCGTGGCCAAAAACGCCGTCATCAGGGCGACTCCTTTAATCGGCACGAAAACGGCGCAATCACATCGGTGGCACCATCTGCGTCCCTGAGGCAGAGACGCCGCCAGCTGGCTGGGCGACAAACGCATAGCGGCTGGGCAAACGGGATGACGGCAAAAAGCGGCCAGCATCACCAGCATAATCCACACCGTAAACGCCGGCGCAGTTCGACCAAATGTTCAACCAGGGCTTTCAATGGTTTGCGCATCATCTCAATCTCGCCGACACATTACGGTGAATCCGGCTTTAAAGCAAGACGGCGTTACGCCGCCCTGTCCGGATTGGAGCTTAATCACTATAAAATTGCGCAAATATGGGGAAGTGTGAAAACATCGTGAGCGAAGCCGACCGACTCCGCCTATCTTTTCAGACGGCCTCTGGCGGCGGACGCGGAGTTGCGGCGGATGAAAAGCGCGGGCGCAAACTCGCGGCGGCGGGCCCATTGCCCGCGGGCGCAGGGTAAACCATAGCGGGAAAGGGACGGCATCATCGTAGCGCGGCGCCCGCCGGCGTGCAGGCCGTCGCAATCCGCCCCCAGCGCCGAAAATCGGCTGGCGCAGCGTCGCGAGCGGCAGCCGCTCCCACGCGGGAGTTCGTCTCGGCGTCTGCGCCCGATTTTCGCAATGCATGGTGTGCATCACGCCAACCCTTCCTGCGCTTCACGGACGGCCGCCTGAAAATCTTCTTTGGACTTCCGACAGCTCCTTCGGCATCCATTTGCATGCTGAGTTTCGTTTTTCACGCCGCTTTCGACGGAAACGCCGCAAACGCCCCAGCCCAGCCATCCGGCCGCACGCGCCAGCCTTCGGCAGCCGCTCCGGCCCTGCACCACGAGCGCAACAACGCCGGTCAGCAGCATATATATCCTCGCTGCCGGTGTCCGGAGGTCGAACATGGCTTAGGCTCGTTTATCACCGTCTTTGTCGGCTCGGCCTGCTTCTCGGCCGGGCGGGCATCCGCCTCTTCAGACGCACCCTCATGTTCGCTCTTTGAAGTCGTGCACCGCGCCGCCCAAATCTTGCCGATGTTGCGTAATTTTTGGGTACCGAATACCAACACTACAATCAGCAGCACAATCAGCCAATGAGAAAATTCCGCTCAAACTCCATTTTAAAATCCTGCAGTTAAATCTATTCAATGCGGAAACCCGCTCAGACGGCCTGATATTCAAAACCGCGTACCCATGATATGCACATGGAGGTGGGAACACTTCTGACCGCCGCCGCTGCCGGTATTGATTTGGGTTTTAAACTCGTTGTGCAGGCCGTTCGGCGGCCAACTGCGGCACTTTCAGCATCATTTTGCCCAGCAGCCCCGTGTTGCGCCCGGCGTGTGCCAGCGAATCGAAATGTTCTTTTCGGAATCAGCAGCAGATGGACGGCGCGGCGGGCGTGGCGTCTTGAAGCAGAGTATCTCGTCGTCTTCGTACACCCACCGAAGCGGGATTTGTTTGTCTGCGACTGCGAAGATGCAGTCGGTCATGCAGGTACCTCCGGTAAGCCCGCCTTGCGGTATTTCCGCTTGGGGCAAAGAGGTCGGATTGTAATACAAAACACCGTCCGCGCCTTTCAGACGGCCTGAGATTAGCCCCTGAGGGCGCGGCCTTTTCCGCCAGCCCTGACAAACCTTGTCGCCGCGCCAGCTCGCGAACCACGTCTTCCGCCCGCAAGCCGTGATGCGCCAGCAGCACCATGCAGTGAAACCACAAATCGGCGGTTTCGTAAACAAGGTGTTCGCCGCCGCCGTCTTTCGAGGCCATCAGCACTCTCGCCGGCCTCCTCGATTACTCAAGATTTTGTCGCCGCCTTTGGCAAGCAGTCCGGCCACATATGATTCGTCCGGATTGCCGCCCTTGCGCGAATCGATCACATTTTGAATTTCAGACAATATCCTGTCGTCCATCATCCTTCTCCCAATGAATTGCCGCAGATGGAGGCCGTCTGAAAACCGCCTTCCTGTTTCAGACGGCTCGGTAACTTTACAGTTGCGCCGTAGATGGCCTTTTCGTCCTTCAGCACCGCATCAACCGCCTGCCAGCCGCCGTCTGCCTGCCAAACGCGGTAGAAGCAGCTTTCCCCGCCCCGGTATGGCAGGCAATGCCGCCCTGCTGTCAATCTGCATCACCAGCGCGTCACTGTCGCAATCGAGCCGCAGTTCGTACACCTTCTGCACATGCCCCGACCTCGCCCTTCATCCACTGCTTCTGCCGCGAACGGTTGTAGTAATGGGCAAAAACCGGTTTCACCGTTTGCAGCGCTCGGCATTCATCCATGCCACCATCAGCGCGCGTCGCTGTCCTCGTCTTGCGCGATGGCGCACAACAAGCCTTTTGTCGTCGAATTTCACCGCGCCCAGCAATTCTTCATACATGCCGTTTCGTCCTTTACCCTTCCGTTTGTTCAGACGGCCTGCTATTTCTTCGCCGCCGTGTCGATAATGCAGGAAACCGGTGATTTGCTTGTTGGGCAGGCCGACTATCTGTTTTCTCGTCCGCAGGCGCACCGCCATAGCATGAAATCGCGCTGAGCGAATTTTTCGGCGAACCGTCGATGATCTTTGTCGCTGTAAATCATATAGGCGAAGGCTTTGCGCTTGGCATCGTAATACCGCATGATTTGCATGCTCTTTAAAGGCAAAGCTCGCACTGCGCTGAACACCTGCTGCGGCTTGGCCACCGCCTGTTCGTTGAACTCGATCGCATTGCCGGTCTGCACGCATGACACCGATGCGTCGCTGGCATCCTCTTCCAAATTCACCGCCTCTTTAACCGCCGCCCCTTTTTCGCATACGATAAATAACAGGTGATACACCTTCATATCGGCATCATCGAAACCTTCTATTTCGATATTTGGTCGTTTTTACCCAGCACGCGGAATACGGTGCCGGTATCGTGGATTTTGTCGGCTTCGAATCGCAGGGCGGCCAGGGGCCGAAACGGCCAGGCCCAAACAAACGGCTTTGACGATACGCATGGTTTTTCCTTAATTGATGCTGTGTGCGTTAGTCGCTATTTTTGCCACACGGTGGCGCGGTTTTTAAAATCAACGCGGTAAAACCGCGCTTTTTCCGGCATGAAAGATAAACGGCGGCGGCGCAAACCGCCTCCAACCGCCGTATAATGCCCATCCTCACTGCAGCCCTGTAAAAGGCCGTCTGAAAATGAAACGCAAAATATCTACCCTGCTCACCTGATTACATTCTGCTGACCTTATTCGCAGTTTATTGCAGCCATCAGGTCGCCCAACCCGGCACACCTGCCGCCGAAGCTTTGCAGACGGCCTGTCCGCCGCATGGTGGCTGGAACGCAGGATGTACGCCGTATTGTCCGCCTGGGCGGCAGGCACGGCCGCCAGCGGTGCTGTTGCGGCAAAACCCGTCTGAACGGGTGGCTTTGGCGGTATTGTCGCCTTTACGGCTTGGTTGCGGCATTCGTCTGACCAAACGCATCGCAGGCAAACCCTGGCCCGCCCGCGGCATCTCCCGCGCCATATCGCGGATTATCGTAAGTGAAAAACGGAAACGCCCTCCTCGTAGTGAATTAAATTTAAACCGAGCACGGCGTTGCCCTCGCCTTACCATACTCATCCGTAACGTCTGCGGCTTCTGTCTCCTTGTCCTGATTCAAATTTAATCCACTATACCAGGACACCCTCCAAGCAATCAACCACTACAAAAGCGCTCGTCTGAAAACCTTGGCAACAGGTTTTTCAGACGGCCTCTATTGTTCGCCAGGCTTTACACGCCGCGCAACAATTCGTTCACGCTGGTTTTGGCGCGGGTTTGCGCGTCCACTTTTTCACGATAACCGCGCAATACAGGCTGTGGCTGCCGTCTTCTGCGGGCAGGCTGCCGGACACGACCACCGAACCGGCGGGCACGCGGCCGTAGTGGATTTCGCCGGTTTCGCGGTCGTAGATTTTGGTGGATCTAGCTGATGTACACAGCCCCATGGAAATCACGCCGCCTTCTTTCGACAATCACGCCCTTCGACGATTTCGGAACGCGCGCCGATGAAGCAGTTGTCTTCGATGATGGTCGGGCTGGCCTGCAACGGTTCGAGCACGCTGCCGATGCCGACGCCGCCGCCCAGGTGGACGTTTTTCACCGATTTGGGCGCAGAGCCGACGGTCGCCCAGGTGATCAACCATCGCGCCTTCGTCCACATACGCGCCGATATTGACGTAAGACGGCATCAAAACGGTGTTTTTGCCGATAAAGCTGCCGCGGCGCGCCACCGCGCCGGGTACGGCGCGGAAGCCGGCGGCGCGGAATTCTTCTGCGCTCCATCGGCGAACTGGTCGGCACTTTGTCGAAGTATTTGTTTACGCCGTCGCTTTTGCACTTCGCGTTGTCCTGATGCGGAAGGAAAGCAGCACGGCTTTTTCGCCCACTCGTGACTTCTTCCATTGCCCCACGCCCAGGCGTTCGGCCACGCGCAGGCTGCCGGAATCGAGTTGGTGCAGGGTTTCAACACGGCTTCTTTGACTGCGTAACGGTGGCCGGCGTGATGTCGGCGCGGTTTTTCAAAAGCGGTTTCGATGATGTTTTGCAATGACATGTTTTTCCTTTTCGCGTGTAAAATGGATTAGTAGAGCGCCGTCTGAAAGCGCGGTTTTGATGCTTTCAGACGGCCCTTTTTCATGGTGCGCTGCTTACAGGCCGGACAGGGCGGCGGTATCGTGCGCGATCATCAGTTCTTCGTTGGTCGGCACCACGACGATAGCAGGCGTTTGGCCTTTCGGGCTGATGATGCCTCTCTTTGCCGAGCGCACGTCCGCTGGGCCTTGTTCGTCCAGTTTCAGACCCAATAAGGCCAGATGGGCGACGGTTTTGGGCGCGGACGGTGTTGGAATTTTTCGCCGATGCCGCCGGTGAACACCAGCGCGTCGATGCCGCCGGCGGCCACGGCCATGGCGGCAATGTATTTGGCCAGGCGGTAGGCGGTAACGGCCATGGCCAATTTCGCGCCCTTCATGGCCTTCGGCTGCGGCTTCTTCCACGATGCGGCAGTCGCTGGACAGTTCGAGATGCCCAGCAGGCCGGATTTTTGTTCAAGAGGTCGCTGACTTCTTCCGACGCTCATGCCCGCATACTGGCGGCCAAGAACGGGTAAATGCCGGCATCGACGTCGCCGCCGCGCGTACCCATCACTCAAGCCTTCCAGCGGGGTGAAGCCCATGCGGTATCTTGGGATTCGCCGTTTTTCACAGCGGTGATGGACGCTGCCGTTGCCCAAAGCGGGCGATGACCAGGGCGGCAGTCTTTCACGTCTTTGCCGATGATGCGTGCGGCTTCGGAGCGACGAAGCGTGGAAGCTGGTGCCGTGGAAAACCGTAGCTGGCGGAAGGCGTATTTTTATACAGGGCGCGGTACGGCGTAGGTGTGTAGGCGTGTTCCGGCATGGTTTGGTGGAAGGCGGTGTCGAACACGGCAACGTTGGGCAGGCCGGCGAAAATGGCTTGTGCGGCGCGGATGCCGGTCAGGTTGAGCCGGATTGTGCAGCGGGGCGAGCGGGATGCAGGCTTCCAGTTGGGCGATGACTTCGTCGTTAATCAGGACGGACGCGCTGTATTTTTCGCCGCCGTGCACGACGCGGTGGCCGATTTCGGCTTTTCACATCGGCATCCAGGCCGTGATTTTTCTCAGTTCGTCCAAAAGTGCGCCGACTGCACCGGTAGTGGTCGCGGCGGTCAGCCAGTTCCACGCGGTGTTTCTGACCGTCTTTTGAAGGTAGATGCTAGGCATCGTGGCCGTTTGTTTCACCCAGGCAGCTCAGCAGCACTTCGCCGTTGTCGTTGTCGAGCACTGCGCCTTTCAAAGACGAGCTGCCGCAGTTCAATACTAAAATCAGGTTTTTGGACATTGTATTTTTCCTTCTTGTCGGTAAATGGGGAACTTATGTTTCAGACGGCGTCATTATGCTGGGACAGTCTGACGGGATATGTGGAAACTCTCGGCGCGGATTTGGTCGGCTGCGGTTGTGTGGTATTGTGTGAGGCCGTCTGAAAACATATCGGTCGGGAATATGTTTGCCAGACGGCCTTTCTGTGTGCGGCGGCATCTGCCCGACAAACGCTATTTGTCTTCCGGCTTTGGCCTGTTCTTGTTCCGGCGTTCCCGCATCCGCAGCGTCTGCACTTTCAGTTTTCGGCTTCGGCCTTATCTTTCGGCCGCCGCTTCGCTTGCGGCGTTTTTCAGACGGCCTCACCGCTTCTTCCGCCGCTTCGCTTGCAAAACGATTTGGCTTTTGCTGGTTCGACGGTTTCGGCTTGGATTTTGCTCAGCCGCGCTTTGCCGTCCGTCCGACTCTGCGGCGGGCAGCACCGAACCGGCCAGACAGCCCAGCGTATCGGCTGAGTCGCGGCTCGGCTAGTTGTTCTTGCAGCGCTTCTGCCCATCAGGGCTTGCGCGCCGCTCGCTTAGGTGGCGGATGACGTTTTGCAGCTGCGGTTCAACGCGTCCACCGCTTCTGCGGTATCGGCAAAATGTTGGTCCACGCGGCTGCGGTAGTCGTCCGGTTCCTGCTTCAAAGGCTTCTCGCTGCTTGCCTGCCGCGACTGTTTGTCGCGCAGGAACGAGCCACGCCAGCAGGAAGCCGGCGGCCAAACCGGCCGTTGCGGCCAAAACCAACATGGAAACGGTAGGTGCATTCTATCTCGTTTGTCCTTTCTGGGTTGTTTGAAAGTTTTACCGACAGCAGGCCGTCTGAAAAACACACTAAAACAGGTTCGTCTTGCTTTCGACGGCCTCGGTTGTCATCCTCCTTACGGATGGGCGGCAATAAAGGCGGCCACTTGTTCCTGACCGGTCAGCGCGCCGCACACCGCTTCTTTTGCGGCGATACGTTTGGCCAGTCCGGCCAAAAACTTTGCTCGGCCCGCATTCGGCGGATTCGGTGATGCTTCATCAACCAGGCTGTTTACGGTTTTCCGTCCAACGTACAGGGCTGTAGAGCTGGCGGACCAGTGCGTCTTTGATTTGCGCGGGGTTGTCAGGGAGGCGACGTCGGCGTTGTGGATGACGCGGATTTTCGGTGTGGCGATGCGATGTTTTGCAGCGCCTCGGCCAATTTGTCGGCAGCGGGCTTCATCAGGCTGCAATGCGAAGGAACGGATACGGGCAACGGCAGGGCGCGTTTCGCACCTGCTTCTTTGGCAGCGGTCATGGCACGCTCGACGGCGGCGGTATGGCCGGCAATCACGACCTGCCCCGGCGAATTGAAGTTTACCGCTTCCACCACTTCGCCCTGCGCGGCGGCGGCACACAGTTCTTTAACCCGCCCGTCCTCCAAACCCAAAAATCGCCGCCATCGCGCCGACGCGCCCTGCGGCACGGCATTCTGCATCACTCCGCACGCAGGCGGACGAGTTTGACCGCATCGGCAAAGGCCAGTGCTTCGGCAGCCACCAGCGCGCTGTATTCGCCCTAGCTGTGTCCGGGCCACGACTTGCGGGCAGTTTGCCGCCAGCCTTCGAGGTAGGCGCGGTATGTGGCGACGCTGGCAGCCAACATCAGAGGCTGGGTATTGACGGCTTTCGGCTGATTAAATCGCTGTCTTCGCCGTTCATCATCGCCCACAGGTCTTGGCCGAGGGCGGCGGATGCCTCGTCAAAAGTATTTTTAACCACGCTTACGCCGTCGAAGCCGTCCATCATGGCAGGCTCTCGCGAGCTCGGCCGGGGAAGAAAATGCAAAAGACATGGGATTCCTTTCTCATGCTCAGGGCCGGGATAACAATGGATACACCGTTATGGCCGCCTGTGTGTCTGTCGGTTGATTGCCGCCGCAATGGTCACAAACCGCCATCTGCGGCAAAAAGCGGGATGGCGGGAAAAGTGTAACAGAAGAGATACGCCGTTCTATGCTCGCCGCGATTCGGCGGCAGGCCGTCTGAAAACAAAAAGAGGTATATTTTCAGACGGCCTGAAAGCTTTTATAAGGGCTATTATCCGCTAATCTGGATGTCGATGTCGGTCAGCAGCCATTGGCCGTTGCTGTGGCGTTTCAGACAGCCTTTCAGTACGTCGCCTTCCCTGCGGCACATAAATTGGTTGAGGTGCTGGCCCGGCGAACACCGGAACGCCGGCTCGCTGGACAACATGCCGAAACCGCCGTTTTTCTTAATGTCCCAAGCACTGACTTTGATGCGTATGATATCGCCCTTCTTTGACTGTCGCACCGCTTTCGGCAAACGAAAGCCAGCCGCCTGCATCCCCCACCGGTGCGGGAGAAAGTGCGCAAGGACGGTTTTGGTCGTCCATGCCGGCGATATAGGTGATTTCGTCGCCGACTTTCGGTTCGCGGTAACCGGCCGGCAGGTCTCGCCGCCAGAAGCGAAACAGGCGGCGGTTGTGTCGTCTTTATCGCGGACAACGCCTAACTGTTTGTCTTGAAACCAAGAAATAATAATGCCGTAATGTTGATTGCTTGCATGATGACACCCTCGTAATGAATAGTGGATTATTATTTCTGCACCGCTTTGTCTAAAAACAACCGTTCGGCAGATGTGCGCATTATACTCATCCACCGAACGGTTGCACAAATCTTTTTACGAATTTGTGTTAAATCTTCCCAATCAGTATCTTTAACAATACCGCCCCCAAGTAAAACCGCCGCCTATGCCTTCCAGCAGCAATATCTGTCCGCGCTTGATGCGGTTGCTTTTGATGCCTTCGTCCAATGCCAACGGAACGGATGCGGCCGAAGTATTGCCGTGGTTTTGCACGGTCAGGATGACTTTGTCCAGGCTCAGGCCCAGATGTTTGGCGGTGTCTGTCAATGATGCGCTGTGTTTGCCTGATGCGGCACAAGCCAGTCGGATTTGTTCTGCGTGGTAGCCCGCTTCTTCCAATACTTCTTCCGCCACTTTGGCGAGGGTTTTAACGGCAACTGAATACGCCCGGTCCGTCCATTTCACGTACGGGTTGCCGCAAATCTGTCCGCCGGCCATCTGCGCAGGCACTTTCAGCAAGTCCAAACTAGCTGCCGTCCGCCTGCAGTTTGCCGTGGATGATGCCTTCTTCGTCAGACGCGCCCAAACGACCGCGCCCGCACCGTCTCCGAACAGCACGCCGCGTTGTGCGGTCTTTTCCAGTCCAAAATATGGCTGAATGTTTCCGCGCCGATAACCAGCACTTTCTTGGCCATACCGCTTTTGATGTAGGCATTGGCGGTTGACGATGGCATACATAAAGCCGGCGCAAAACCGCCTGAACGTCGAATGCCGCACAACCGGCAATGCCGAGTTTGTTCTGCACGATGGTGGCCGTAGACGGAAACTGCATATCGGGGCTGCCGTAGCCAAAAACAATCAGGTCGATTTCTTCCGCTGCCACGCCCTCCGCATCGTGCCAATGCACGTTGTGCGGCAATCACGGCCAAATCGCTGGTTCTTTCTGTTTTCGGCGGCCAGGTGGCGGAATTTGATGCCGGTACGGCTGACAATCCATTCGTCCGATGTATCGACAAACTCCGGCAAGATCATCATTGCTGACACGCTTTTCAGGCAGATAGTACTGCCGGAACCGAGATGCATATTGCATGCGCGCGTCCCTTTCTAAATTATTTTGTAATGGCTGGATAAAGATTCGGCATTGTGGAATGTCTGCGTTTCTCATCAGCAACAGGCCGTCTGAAAGGATTTCCGGTTTCAGACGGTTCGTATCACGGCATATTTCGGAAACTCATGCCGAAGGGTTTAATCAATGTTGATGGCCGCCTGTTCCACTTCCAGTTTTTGTCTGCCAATGGGCCAGTTGGTCAGCCACGCCTTGCTGGATGCGGGTCAGGCTGTCGACGCCTTGGCTTCAGCGAAAGGCTTCTTCCAATGCATAACTGAAGCCGACCGCATCGGTACCGCCGTGGCTTTTAATCACCACACCGCGCAGGCCGAGGAATATGGCGCCGTTGAATTTGCGCGGATCCAGTTTGTTTTTGAAACCTTTCAAGGCCGGCATGGCGGCCAGCGCACCCAATTTGGTCAGCAGATTGGTTTGAAATTCCTGCTTGATTGCCGAACCCATAAAACGCACCGCGCCTTCTATGGTTTTCAATACGATGTTGCCGACAAATCCGTCGGCCACCACGACATCCACATCGCCGCTGAAAAATGCTGCCGCCCTCGACATTGCCGACAAAGTTCAGCTTGCTGCCGCTGAGGAGTTTGAAAACTTGCTTGACAGTATCCGTGCCTTTGATGTCTTCGGTACCGACATTCAGCAAACCGACACGCGGCGCGCCCTCATTCGGATACAGTGCGTGCACCAATTCGCTGCCGATAACGGCAAACTGCACCAATTGCTCAGGTGTGCAGTCCACGTTTGCGCCCAAATCAAGCACCAACGTCATGTGGCCGTTTTGAGAGGGGATGAATGGCAATTGCCGGCCTCTCGATGCCTTGTATGGTTTTCAACACAGCGTGCGGTTGCCATCAACGCACCCGTATTGCCCGCAGACACCGCTGCCTGCGCCAAACCTTCCTTCACTTGATTCACGGCTATCCGCATGGAGGAATCTTTTGTTTTTCAGGGCAGACTGGGGCTGCTCATCCATCTCGACCACTTGTGCGGCATGGACGATTTGAATGCGGTCCATCGATGCATTGGCAGCTTCCCAATGCCTGCCGAACCTGCACCTCGTCGCCCACCATCGCAGTAAGCGGACATCGGCCTGCTGGCGTAAAACAACAATGCTCCGGGGATGGTAACCGCCAAACCGGCATCGCCGCCCATTGCATCTACAGCCAAGGTAATCATGATTGCTCCATTCGCTAAAATATCGGTTGGCCATCCGGCAGATTATGATTCTGAAATCGATAAAGCATCAATCGAATTAACCCGCAAAAAGCCGCTCCGTATTTTCAGACGGCCTTATCGTTCCGCACTGCTTTCCGCAGCCAACATATTATGCGCAGTAATATCGTCGGCGTCCCACGGATAGCGTTAATCCACCAATCTTTGACGGTAATACCGCTGTAATAATGAATGCCTTGAGGCAGGATGCCTTTTTCTCTTTGATCGTGCAGCACGGCTACGCCGATTTCGGCAAAATTTTTCCTTTTTGCAACTCATTCAGCACGAATTCTGGGTTACATGCGGGGAATCATCTACCTCGTCCACCACCAAGATATTTTTGCCAACCAGGCTTTCCGGAATAGGATCCAGCCACTGGATTTTTCTTGATTTCGTCATTGGTCTGGTAACCGAAAATCATTGGCATAGTAGGCTGTAGTAACCTGCATAAATCGGAATATTCAAAAAGCAGCGTAGAATACGCGCGGGAATAAATCCCCTCGCCGCCAATGGCAATCATTGCATCATATTTCACACCGCCCGATTGAATTTTACCTGCCAATTCTTTTTAATACCCGATGTATATCATCATAGGTATACCAAATTTTTAACCATAATCGTCACATCCGCTGTTTTAACAGAAACAAAAACGGAAACCCGCAGACGGATTTCCGTTTTACATCCGCCTCGGGCTTATTCGCCTTTGGCTTTCATCACTTTGCGGCCACGGTACATACCGTTGGGCGAAATGTGATGCGGACGATGAACTTCACCGGTTGCGCTGTCCACAGACAGGGGCTGGTGCGAGTCAAGCATCGTGCGAACGGCATACCGCGTTTAGAAGGATTTTTTGTTTTGTTGAACGGCCATTTCAAACTCCTATAAAAATATTTACAAAAAGTTATTTGCTGCTTTCAGCCTGCCAATACCGCCAAACGGATTGGGTTTTATCTCGATTGACTGCCGCCATATTTTCCCCGGCACGGTGCTTCAGTGCCGCGGCGAGTATGGCATCGCCATCAAAATTTGATCTTCCACCAACGTCCGAACCGACAATTCGCTATCCATCGGCATACCTTCCAATCCCTCATCGGAAAGCATGGCTTCATCCAACTTGGATTCATCGGCAAACAGAACAATACGCGCACCCTCATCCAAATCAAAACTCATGGGCTGCATGCACCGTTGACAAAGTAAATGCAAACATCCCTGCACTTTCAAATCCAAAAACGGACGCTGGAAGCGATCAATCCCGCCCTGCAAAACTACATACAGCGGGCTGTCTTTATCCGCAAAATATTCGTGCGACCATACCCGTTCGTCCAGCTCATGCAAAAACACTTCGCCTCGCAGGCTCTGCTTTTCGCCGGCAAACTCACCGGGGGTAATCAAATCAGGCTCTAACATAAACTGTGCATGATATAATTCCAACAATAGAACGTCAATGTTTTTACACAAAATGAAAACCACACTCCCCCTTATCCTGGGATCAAGTTCGATATTCCGGCAACAGCAACTGGTACGGCTCGGTTTGCATTTTCAGACGGCCTCACCTGATTTCGACGAAACGCCCCATTCCGGTGAAACAGGCGGGGACACGGCTTTACGCCTTGCCATCGGTAAAGCACAGTCACTGGAAAACACGTTTCCCTGCCGCATTGATTATAGGTGCCGACCAAGTCGCATGGTGTGAAGGCCGGCAACTCGGCAAGCCGATGAGCGTAGCAAATGCACAACAAATGCTACGGGAATTAAGTGGCAAACAGATTACATTTTACAGTGCCGTCTGTCTGCTCAACACATTTTTCAGACGGCCTCCAGCATCATGTAGACAAAACCGTCGTTACCATGCGGAATTGACTTCGGAACAGATTGCAGCATATTTAAGACGCGAACCTGACGCCATATATTGTGCCGGAGCAGCGCAAAAAGTGAGAGCTTGGGAGCCGCCTTACTGGAAAAAGTTGAAACCTGCGACCCAAATGCACTGATCGGCCTGCCTGATTTTCCGTTTAATCGACTTTTACAGCGCCGAGGGTGTAGATATTCTCTTAGCCCCACACGCCCATCAAGCTAAACCCTCATTTTTTATCATCTCAAAATATGCCTGCAATCCTTTACCTTTATCCCCACACCTCTCGGTACACCTGACACGTTTGCCTATTGCCCCACGAGCAACAGCAAATCGTGGACTAACCAATTTTGTGGTTGAAGCCGAGAAAACTGCCTGAGCGCACCTCAAGCATCTAGGAATCACCACCCCCATCCGCGAACTGAACCTACATACACTCAATGAGCACACCGACCGCACAAAATTACCTGAGCTGCTCCGACCTTTGCAAGAAGGCCGAAGCATGGGGCTACTAGCGAAGCAGGTTGCCCTGCCGTAGCAGACCTAGGGCCGACTTGCTGCACTGCCTCACCAATCCGGTTTTTTGAAGCACGCCCGTTAATCGGACCATCCAGTATTATGCTGGCTCTCGATGGCATCTGTGCAAACGGCCAAAATTTCACATTCAAAAGGGTATCTCCCATCCGACAAAAACCGAACGCATCCAACTCTTAAACTACTCGAACAACAATCGAAACAGCAAAATTCAACCATCTTATTCATAGAAACACATACAGAAACAATGCATTACTATCTGACGCAATCAACATCCTGCATCCACGAACCCGCTTATGTATCGCCTGTGATTTAACACTCACTCACCCAACAAATTATCAGCCAAACCATTGATATCTGGCACACTTTATCTCCATTACCCGATTTACGTCCGACACTTTCTTGTTTGCATGCTTAAACGCGCTTTGTCAGTCTAAAAATATCAGACTATAATCCCGTCTTAATCATTTCGGAATGTAGCGCAGCCCGGTAGCGCACTTCGTTCGGGACGAAGGGTCGGAGGTTCAGAATCCTCTCATTCCGACTAACTAAATAGAAAAAGCAGCTTTAAAAGCTGCTTTTTCTATTTGGGATGATGGATGCATCACTGTAATAAAAATTCGGCTAATTTCAATACCAAATAGCCGACAGCATAAGCTGAAAACGAAGAAGCACTGCGTCTTAACAACAATTACATCTATTCATGAGTTCTTTCAGACGGCCAAAAAATAAAATCAATCTTGGCCGTCTGAAAATCTTTTAACAGTCTTCGCATGTTATTTATAAACTTATCAAATAGATAAGCGACATCATGCGGTCCAGGACTTGCTTCAGGGTGTCCTTGAAAACTAAATACTGGCTGCCCCTTCAACTCAATCCCCTGCAAAGAACCATCAAATAAGGAACGGTGGGTAATTGTTACTGTATCAGGAAGAGTCTCTGCATCCACCTCAAAACCATGATTTTGGCTGGTAATCATTACTTTTCCGGTCAATAAATCCTGTACAGGATGATTGGCTCCATGATGCCCGAACGGCATCTTGCGGGTTTTTCCTCCTAAAGCCAAACCAAGTAACTGATGCCCCAGGCAGATACCAAATAACGGTTTTTTACTATCCAACAGCTTCTGGACAGCTGTAATCGCATAATCGCAGCTTTGCGGATCCCTGGACCATTTGATAAGAACATCTGGATTCATCGCTGCAGGACTTCTTCTGCCGGAGTCTGCGCTGGCACGACTGTCAATCGACATCTTAGCCGCAAGCATACGCAAAATATTGGTTTTTACACCATAATCATAAGCCACGACATGATAGGGCTGATACTCAGGAGTTACAAAAACCCTGACCAAGCACCCACCACCTTCCGTCCACTCATAAGGTTGCGTACAGCTTACTTCTTTTAGCCAACATCTTACCTACCATGCTACCGAAAGCACTGATTAACTCTCTTGCTTTCTCTTCGTAGCATCTTCACCTGTCAGAATCGCACCAGCTTGCGCACCTTTGATTCTTAATATTTGAGTTAAACGGCGGGTATCAATATCCGCAATCGCAACCGTCTTATTCCGAGTTAAATACTTTTGCAAACTCTTTTGAACGAAAACTGCTTTCCAAAAGAGGCAAAATCACAGAATAATCAATCCCGCCGCATACACTTGTTTACCCCTCGACATCTTCAGGATTAACTCCTGTATTCCAATGTGATAAGTTAAAGTTACAATCTGTCGGCAATATGACGGATCCGCTCAATATCTCCTGATATCCAGTCATTGATGTATTAAATACAACCTCCCCAGACGTAACACCCTTTTTATAACCAATTGATTTCTTGGAATAAGCTGCCATCTGCAAGCACAAGAAGAGCTGGAATTTCCATAAAACATCCCATCTGTCATTTTATCTCGCAAAACACGCATATGCCACTGATTTGCAGCATATTGCGTGCTCGTCCAATAAAAGCCATACAAAATTTGAGATACGTGGGCGATTCTAAATCACTAAACCGTCTAATTCAAGTTTACTACCCAGCACTATAACAAGAAAAATAAACCTCTTTCGAAAAGAATATTTTTCAGACCCTTAATACCTCATTTAAAGTAACGAATACAACTCGCCACTTTTCAAAAATCTTTTTAGATGATATCAGCAATATGTTTTTGCAGCACGTTTAGCATCTAACAGAATCAAGCCTAACTTACCACTTTCATTAGCAATCAGAGCCAAAACTGCATCCGCACCAGCTTGGTTCAATAAATATAACCACTTTTGCCTTGACCATCACTTGATCCAAATCACCACAATTATGCTCATGTGCAGCATGGCTGCCTAATGCCAATAAAGTTGCAGACATTGCCCCTACACGGTCAGCATCCAACTTTGAGGAATTAAAGTTGCAATTGGTAATCCATCACTGGATATTACAGCTGAAGCAATAATATCTGCCGATGTCGCATTTAAATCGCTCAACACAGAAATTAAAAGTTGTTCACGCATATCTTAAACCCAATAAAATCAATATATTATTAAATATTCGCTATTTAAACTTGTTACAATCAGTCACTCTCTTCACGCTGTATTACCCAGCTTGATATTTTTGATAAATCCCAAGTCCCATAAAATTAGGCATACCGATTACAAAGCACTTTAATCAATGAAACAAAAGCCTCTTTATTTAAATCAGGCACACCGGCTACCACTAATACTAACTTTACTTTTCCCGCATATAATGGGAAAAAGTAAGTTCTGTTTGACCTGAAGGATCACAATCCCCATGCATTGTGATGAATATTTAAGTTATTCTTCACTAATAACTGATGTTTTTCGCCCTAACGCTGCAACCTCACTAGACATTAAACCCACTTCTTCAGCTGTTTCATGGTGAAAGCCCGCATTTGCAAAATACAGTCCATTACCATCAGCCAATAGTGCCCTTCCTGTGCTGGACAATTGTGCTAATAATTCAGGTAACTGCTCGTCTGTCATACTGGACTCTTTAACAGATGGAGATTCATCACCATATACTCGAGTCTTTGTAACCGATACAACAAATTTAATGCTGAATCCGCATCATTTGTTTGAGCCCAGGCAAGCAAATTTTTCAGTACTGGCTGTTTCTATTATATGAAGCTCGGTAATAATCCATGTAACAACGTTCTACTGGCACTTGGAATATTGCTAGATACAGCATAGTAAGCACCAGCAGGAGTCACATGTGGGTATAAATTTGATTGTAAAGAAAGTGTTGAATCCATCTTATGCCTCTAACCCAGGATCAATTGAGAATAACATCGCACTCAACCAATTGTTTCACATCTTCTTCTTTGGCGCATCCACTTCAAAAACAGGAACATTAAAATTATAAGTTGTGCCAAATATTTTTGATAAACATCGATACCCTGGCAATGACCGGACGTCCATCTTGGTCACACCTACTACCAATGGTGCTGTTTTTAATAAATCTTTGAATGCGTCTAGAAAAACGTTAAATCTTTTTAAAGGATTAGCCCGAGTATTATCCAATAACAGAATTAACTCCCATGCTTCCTTTGCTTAAAATTTCCCACATAAAATTAAATCGTTCTGCCCGGGAGTGCCATATAAATGAACTTTAGTATCCCCATCTAACCGGATAACGCCATAATCCATTGTAACTGTCGTATGTCCCTTTACGGACCAAAGTCATATCGGATGCCCGTGCATCTGTTTTCTACAGGAGGATCATCAGACAAAGCAGCAATTGCTGTAGTTTTACCAACGCCAGCAGGCCCAGTAAATATGATTTTATTTTTCCTTCATTATATTTAATCCTTATTTGCCACCTGATAATTTTCGCATCAATCTCTGGAGCAACTCCACGAGGCTGACTTTTGAGACGGTGTTAGCAGTTAGCGCATCTTTAGACATTTTATTATCAGGAACATGGGTATTAACTATTTACAGTATCAGTCGTTAATTCTCTCATTTCCTTGAACAGAAAATTCATTATCTGTTGCTAAATATCCTGTAACATATGTAGCTGCCAAATAATTCAAAATATCTACCATATCTAGCGGCATTACTTTTATAAAATATTTAAGTTAACTGATGTTTTAGTCAAAAATGCAGACAGTCGCATAGACTCAGGAACTGGAGCTAACCGAGTTAAATTAGGCCAACGTTTTAAAGTAAATACTGTTTGCGGAGTCATCGGAAATACCAATCTGCCTTGGGCAGTCCATATTGCCATCTGCCACAGACAAGACATAATGGTAACTTTAGCCTCTCTTTCCACTGGAGGATTATCAGGAACTGTTTTACAACAACCGCAAGATGATCATCACGGCACATTTTTTCCAGCTCTTCTGCACTAACGGTTAAGAGTACACGCTGGATACTAGGGAATACAATGAGGACTGGTTTACCATCAACCAATACTGCCGTATCTTGCTGTCGCTCACTAGACGCTCTTAATGCACCTAATAAACCACGCTGAGGATTAAAAACGGCGAATTGTTGTCTTTTATCATTATACCCAGAGGGGCCTGACACTTTTTCTGGCTGCTGCGAATCAATCATTTCCTGCTGTTTGGGCTCAACAACATTACCAATCTGGGCTAAACTTCTCAGAATCGGAAATAATGTGTCAAATTTCTACAGGTTTAGATAGATAAGGAGCAGTTACAATCGGCTCATTAACTGAAAACACAACCACAGGTATATCTGGATGATTTTTCTTGCCTCATGCCAAGCCAACATCCCCTTGCTACCATCAACGTCAACTAATACCATGTCCGGTTTAACAGTAGAGCTTGCATCCACAATTTCATAATTAGTTGTGTTATGCATTTTTAAATGCCATTCTAAAAACAGCATATTGCTGCTCACCCATTTCCTGCGAGACTAACCCGTACTGTCTTTACTTTCGGTATTAAATTATCCATTATTCTGCACTCTTTTATTTGTTTGAATTACGATGAATCGCGCTGCTGTAACTGACTAATTGCCAAAACAACTTCCTCTGGCAGATTAGCTTCCCTTTCTCGCAGCAATCTTAGGAACTGCTCTAATCTTACCCAATCCTCTGATCGTTCATATAAATCAAAACAACATTATGTACAACTGGATTCTTGAGGGTATTGTAGAACAGCCTGCTCCAATGTAGATATTGCTTGTTCAAGCTGGCCATACATTAACAAAGACTCAACTTCTTTCAATGCCAGCTCAGCAGGAGAAGTGCTTTCATTTAGAATCAGAATCATTCCTCTGAACCAATCTCGATACTTAATTTTTCGCCTGACGTGATGCAGCTTGCAAATATCCTTGCTTCAATCCAATTTCACGAATTTGTTGCTCAGTGGGTGCTTTCTCTAAATTATCGAACACCCTCATGCTGACCCAAACTGTAACCCCAACCTAACATACGTTCTTTTTACCTGACGTCCGTTAGAACCCAAGGAGTAATACAGTTTCCACAAATGAGCCGCAAATTCATTAACATCAGAATTTTGATAGTCTAATTTTAAGGCATCAATAATTAACCCTGCAGGTTTCTCTGCTTTTTGAATTGCTTTATTGTATTGCTGCAAGGCGGTTTTCGTAATCAACCTGATTTTTTATTAATTTTGCTGATTTTTCAGGCTTCACAAAACCAATAACAGCGCTCATCTCCTCCTCGGTCATACTCGCCAACTTCAGCCTTACCAATAATCAACGGACTCCGCTTAGTTAAGCGTTTAACTTCACGACCATCATTATTAACTGTAACTTCTACAGTCGAGGACACATTGTATGAACTGCCATCGGAATCAGAAACATCAAGGCCTGTCTGCTCACCCTATCTGGCGAGCCACCTCCCTGCATACCCCAATTCAACTTCGATTCTGCCAACACACGCAAGCCCAAGTGGTTGGAATCAAGACCCAAACCAGCTTTGATATATTCAGCCAAAGCCGTTTGCGGTAGAACTGAAGCATGCCGCTCCAAGGTTGAAGACAACAGTCAACATCCCCCGATATTTAAACAAAGGCCAGCCAACTCGCTAACCAATTTTTCAGGTGCATCGGATTTTAGATTGTTCAAATAACTTGCCAAAGAAACTGCTGCCTTATCCTCACTAACCGAACTGCTTATAGACTTGGTATTCGGTAAGAGGATCCACTTCCTGAGCAGATACTGAAGCAGTAGAAAAATCAGTGTTATTGGTATCCCCACTCCCCAACTCTGATCTGCATCGGAAACTGAGGTGATTCACCTGACTGACCCAAACATCTGAATCAGCCTGTTCCTCAGTATCATCGTTATTATTCGCCCGCCTAGTTGATGACTGGTTATTTTTGACTGATGCTTTCTCTTTACTACGCTGTTTCAGCATAATAAAGATTAGCACAACAACTGCGAGCACCCCAATATAAGCGCGTAATCCAAGAATATCTCCCAACATATGGCATATTCGAAAACAACCTTGCAACCTTTAAAAATACAAACTACATATTTTTGTTATGGATTGTTAATCCCTTTAGCCTGTCATAATAGCATGACTTACAAAAACCGAACCTTTATTTCAACGTTTTTACTCAATTAAACACGCCGCTTATCTATCAAAGCAAACCGATTGATTCAATATGCGCAGTCTGGTGAAAAACAAATTCATCACTCCTAATAACTTGAATCTATAACCTTTTTCCAACCAATAACGCAGCATCCCCTTATAAAAGTAGCCGGATTGCATGAACATACACTATCCGATGCAGCCGCCGTGCCTGCGTGGCATTTCAATCACGGCATGAGCACCGGCACGCGGCGGATCCACAACACTTTATCCACATACACCAATTATCCAATGCACTGAATTCACTTTGAATAAATCCGCCACGCTGAAATCAACATATCCTTGACAATGATTAGCCACGGCATTCTGTTTGGCCCGATTCACTAAATCAGGCAACCCCTCAACCCCCAATACTTGGGCACCGCTACGGGCAATCGGCAAAGTAAAGTTACCCAAACCACAAAACAAATCGGCAATCCTCTCTCCGACGACGGCTGAAGCAAATCCATTGCCCTTTTCACCATCAAATTATTCAATTTCGCATTGACCTGAGTGAATCCGCCTACTTCAAACGACATTTTCAAATTAAAATCGGGAAGCTTATAAATCAGCCCGCCCTCTTCCGGCCGCAATGCCTGGCGAATCCCGTTTTTACTTCTCCAACTCCACAGCCATGCCTCCCTGAATGCCTCAACCAATGCCTGCAAACATTTCATCTCTTTTTCAGACGGCCTGCGGAGCACAATCAGGCATCAGGGCTGTTTTTCCCCTCCGCCACAGCAAACTCTATACCTTCCAAATTCCTGAAAATGGCTGCAAGTCTATATGCAGCTTGGGCAAAATTGCCGAAAGATGTTGGGGCAAAACGGCACACTGTTTTAAAGCAACAATACGATTACTCTTTTTCGAACGGAATCCTATTTTCAGACGGCCTTCTTCATCCACTTGAACGCCCAACCTGCCGCGCTCACGATAATGCCATGGCAGACCGTAAATCGGCGCCAAAATCTGATCGGGCGATATTTTGCCGAGCCGCGCACATTGCTCCTCCACCACCCTCTGCTTAAACGACACCTGTGCCGAAAATTCAATATGCTGCATGGAGCAGCCGCCACACTCCCCATAATCCGGGCACGGTGCATCCTGCCTATATCCCGACGGACGCAAAATTTCCACAGCATCTGCCACATCGAAACGTTTGTCTGTCCGGAACAACACGGCAAGCAACCCGCTCCCCCGGAAGCGCGTTGCGAACGAACACAGCCTTCCCCGACCGCCTGACAATGCCGCGCCCTTCATGATCCAAACCAACCACATCGGCCTCAAACACCTCATCCTTTTTCACCTTGTGAATCAGCCTGCTTTTTCATCACTATTGCCATAATGCTACGCTCGCACACCAAAAACGAACAAAAATGACATTTTCCCACAAATTACCGACAGTTGCGGTATGATGCCGCACCTCACAAACACTGTCAGCAAACAACATCATGAAAAATTAGGATTCAGCCTATTTCACTGGCGGCCGTTCCCGGCCTCAGCCAACACATCCGTTCCCGATGTCGCGCCTGTTTCACAAGGCCATCACGTCGTTATCAACATCCCCCAGCAACGCCTTTTCCTCACACAGACGGCAAATTGGCAAAAATTTATCCTGTCGCAGTGGGTAAGGCGATGACGCAAACCAACCTCGGTTCGCACAAAAATCGGTGCCAAAAGCGTTCAATCCCACCTGGCACATCCCGAAATCGATTCAAAAAGAACTGAACAACGGCGTAACCTCCATTCCGCCCGGCCCGAAAACCCACTCGGCCCCTGTATTTGTCCGTTTGGGTGACCCCAAACTCGGCCTCGGCATCCACGGTACAAATGCCCCGCAAGCGTCCCCGGCGTACGCAGCCACGGTTGCGTGCGGATGAAGTCCCCGACGCCCTCCAATTTGCCAAAACCATTACCACAGGCTCGCCGGCCGATGTCATTTATCAAATGGCCGCCCTCAATGTAGACGGTGCCGGCAACCTCTGGCTGGCCGCCTACCGCGACCCTTATAACAAGAAAACCTGAATACGGCCGCCTTACGCAAAAGCATCAACGCATGGGCGCAGGCCAACGGCAAAACCGTATCCGACAAACGCATAGACGCCATATTGAAAGCACGGACTGGTACGCTGAACTCGTCTGACCTGCGGCGCAGGGAAAAGGCAAAAATCAGCGGCAATCTGACCTCGCTGGCATGGACTTCCGGCTCGGGCAGTCCCTAAAAGCAAACCGGAAAGCGGAGGCGCCGAAACCGCAAACTCCTCCGCCTGCCGAACAAATCCCTGCCTGAAGGCAGCGAGATCGAAATCGATGCCGACATCCCGCAGAACCACACTCCCGTATCTCCCGTCGGCAACATGCCGCAATACAACGGCGACACAGCCAACGACAACGGAAGCGACGACAACCTGTTCTAAGCATCCGAAGGCCGTCTGAAAGATTCCGCCCCATTTAAAAGCGGACTCTTTTCAGACGGCCTCTACAAAAATACAAACCGGACGATAAAATCCGAAGCCAAACGGCAGAACGCCATCTGTAAACAACCGCCCTCGACCTTTCACAACCTTCCAGATAAAACCACATGCCCCGCCTCAACATCTCCCCGCCCGAATCCATCCTCTCATCAAACCGGCCTCAGCGTGCAAATCGGCGATTTGAACTACGGCAACCATCTCTCCAACGATGCCGTCTTACGCATGGTTCACGAAGCGCGCATCCGCTGGCTGGCGGAGCATGGATACAGCGAATTCGACATCGGCGGCTGCGGCCTGATCATGACCGGCGCTTCCATCCAATATCGAGCACAGGCCATGCACGGCGACCAACTGCAAATCGGCCTCGGCACGGCCGAAATCAGTGCGGGCGGTTTCCGCTGCGATGCCTCCCTGCTCCGCCTGCGCGACCAAACACCGATTGCCACCGTCCAATGCCATCTGGCCGCTTTCGACTATACTGCACAACGCGTCCGCAGATCTGCCCGAAAAATTTGCCGCCATACTGCACGGCAAAGATAACAAAGGCCGTCTGAAAAATAGAAATACCTTTCAGACGGCCTCAATCCGTCCCCTCGGCCTTGCCCCTGCCCTTTTCCGACCAGCAACGCCAAACTAACGGCATCTTTGACAACCGCTTGCAGGCCGCACCGGAAAAGCACGCAACGGGCGTTTCTGCATCCCCAACGTCTCTGCACCTCAAAAATCCGCACAATGAAATAAAATACACGGCCTCACTACCCCTGCCGCACGACACACCGCATCACATAAGGAATACATCATGAACAACACCCCCGCCCCGTTTGATCGGCAGGAAATCATCCGCCGCGAACGACATCTCGGCCAAATACGCCAACACCGATGGACAGCCTGTTCTGCATCCCGTTTACGAAACAAGGTATCGGCATAGACGCGCTTTTGTCGCTCATCCCATTTGTCGGCGACATCGCCGGCCTGCTGCTGACGCTCAAAGCCTTCCGCATGGGCAGTGGAATTGGGCGTACCGGAAGAAAAAATGCGGCTGGCGGTTTATCTTGCTTTGCTGATATGCTGCTGGGCATGATTCCGGTTGTCGGCACGCTGATCGACATCTTTTTGCAACCGACTTTCCGCACAATGAAAATCGTCAACGAACATGTCCGCAGCGAATACGGCATCGACACCAGCCTGCATCTGAACGCCCGTTTATGCAGCGCGGGCTGGAAAAAGAAACAGGCACTAGTCTGCCTTTTGGCGCAAACCTGCCGCCGCTTGGCTTTATCTGCACCTGCCGGATTTCTTCGGCCTCGCTGCTGGTTTTGATGACTTGGGGAACCATAGCATTGGCCAAATGGACTTGGAGCGGCCTTCCTGGCTGTTCGCTACCGTTTCCGCTTGGTTTTAAAGTCCGTGCCGTTGCATCTGCCACTAAACAAGAGGCCGTCTGAAAAACTGTTTTTCAGACGGCCTCTTTAGATTTTCACCGGCCCTTAGCCTCAAGCCTCACTGCCGCCCACAGTCAGACCGGCATCAATCCGCAAAGCAGGCTGGCCGACGCCGACCGGCACGCTCTGTCCGTCTTTGCCGCACACGCCCACGCCTTTGTCCAGCGCGCTGCCGTCGTTGCCTTCATCGCGGAAACGTGTTTCAACACTTCCGCCGTTGCCGACTATGGTCGCGCCTTGACGGATATTGCAGTTTGCCGTTTTCCACCCACCACGCTTCCGACGCGCTGAACACGAATTTGCCGCTGGTATCACACCTGACCGCCGCCGAAATTGACGGCGTAAATGCCTTTATCGAGCGAGGCGATGATTTCTTCAGGTCGACCGCCGTTTTCCATAAAGGTGTTGGTCGCGCGCGGCATGGGGCGGAGGCGTAGCTTTCGCGGCGGCCGTTGCCGGTGGATTGCACGCCCATCAGTCGGGCGTTGGTTTCGTCCCGCATATAGCCGACCAAAATGCCGTCTTCAATGAGTACGGTGCGGCCGGTTTCGTTGCCTCGTCGTCGATATTGAGCGAACCGCGACGGTCGGCACTATCGCCCCTGGTCAACGACGGTAACGCCTTTGGCGGCCACCCGCCGTCCGATTTTTCCGGAAAAACGCGCTGGTTTGTTTGCGGTTGAAATCGCCTTCCGCCGTGCCCGACGGCTTCGTGCAGCAATACGCCCGGCCAGCCGCCGCCCCAAAACAACTTTCATCAGCTCTGCCGGCGCGGGCGCGCTTCGAGATTGGTCAGTGCCTGCTGCACGGCGGCGTTTACATATTCCGGCTACTAATTTGTCGCTGAAATAAGACAGGTCGAAACGTCCGCCGCCGCCCGCGCTGCCCATTTCGCGCCGTTCGCCCCTGCTTGGCGATGACGGTAATGCTCAGGCGCACCAGCGGGCGGATATCGGCGGCGTGGCGGCCGTCCAAACGGGCGATGTAAATCAGGTCGTATTCGCAGGTCAGCCCCGCCATCACCTGCACGATGCGCGGATCAGCCGCCTTGGCCAACTCTTCCACGCGGTGAAGCAGGGCAACTTTAGCGGCGGAATCCAGGCTGTGTATCGGATTGGTGGTTTGATGCACCGCTTTGCCGGTATTTTTCAGACGGCGTTCTGATGTGCGGCTCACGTCCGGCCGCGCCGATGACGCGCACGGCTTTCGGCGGAACGGCGGATGCTGTCGGCGTTCAGGCTGTCGGCGTAGGCAAGGCAGTTTTTCTCGCCCGACACCGCGCGCACGCCCACGCCCTGGTCGATTTTGGAAACTGCCCGATTTGACCATGCCTTCTTCCAAGTGCCAGCTTTCGAAAGCGGTGCGTTGGCAGTAGATGTCGGCATAATCGACGTGGTGCGTGCCGATGGCGGACAGGCTGCGGGAAAGGTCTTCGGGCGACAGGCCGTTGGCGGCGAGCAGGTCGCGGCGGACGGTTGTCAGAAATATCGTTGTGCATGATAACGGTTTGGTGGTACTGAAAGGGGCGGATTATACGCGAAACGGCTTTTTCCCGATACGCGGATACTGCCCCATTGTATTTCATTAAATTTTATTCTCTTTTAAAAATCATATTATTATATATATATCAAAAATATTCTTAAAATAAGCCTTGATAATTATTATCATTACTCTATATACCCATACCGACTAAGCGGTCGGGTCATTAAACACCTGCATTTCAGTTATCCCAATCAATCCGTTTCATGGAGACTTCATATACGATATAGGCCTTTTCATCGATACTCAAAAACCGAACCAACGCACGAACCCGCAGCCCGAAACTGCTGGGTTCGACATAGGCCGTCTGAAAACATTTTCAGACGGCCTTTCAGCTAAAAATACGCGCCATTAAAGGACAAAGCCATGATGACGCCCGAAATCCAGAAACAGCTCAAAATCACCGACGTTTCCGCCAAGAAGCTCGACAAACTCAACCTCCATACCGCATGGGATTTGGTGTTGCACCTGCCGTTGCGTTACGAGGACGAGACGCACATCATGCCGATTAAAGACGCGCCGATCGGCGTGCCGTGTCAGGTCGAGGGTGAAGTCATCCATCAGGAAGTAACGTTTAAACCGCGCAAGCAGCTGATTGTCCAAATCGCCGACGATTCCGGCAGCGTCCTTTTTCTGCGCTTCATCCACTTTTACGCCAGCCATCAGAAGCAGATGGCGGTCGGCAACGCATCCGCGCCGTGGGCGAAATCAAACACGGGTTTTACGGCGACGAGATGATTCATCCCAAAATCCGTGATGCCGAGAGCAGCGGTTTGGCGGAAAGCCTCACGCCCGTCTATCCGACCGTAAACGGCTTGAACCAGCCCACTTTGCGCCGCATCATTCAGACGGCGTTGACGTTACGCCGCTGTACGACACGCCGCCCGATGCCTTATTGGGTCGTCTGAAACTGCCGCACCTCGCCGAAAGCCTGCGCTTTTTGCATCTCGCCGCCGCCGAGTTTCACCATCCACCAGCTTTCCGACGGCGCGCGTTGCCAGCATGGCAGCGGCTCAAATTCGACGAACTTTTTGGCGCAACAGCTTTCCATGCGTTTGGCGCGGCAGAAGCGCGTCAGCGGCACGGCGGCGGCATTGGGCGGCGACGGCACGCTGACCCAAGCCCTGCGCCACGCCCTGCCGTTTGCCCTGACCGATGCCCAAGAAAGGGTCGTGTCCGAAACCGCCGCGACATGGCGCAAACCCAATCCCATGCACCGCCTGCTGCAAAAGGCGATGTCGGCAGCGGCAAAACCATCGTCGCCGCCTTTTGTCCGCGCTGACCGCCATCGAATCCTGCGCGCAGGCGGCCGTGATGGCACCGACCGAAATCCTTGCCGAACAGCATTTCATCAAGTTCAAACAATGGCTTGAGCCGTTAGGACTCGAAGTCGTCTGGCTTTCCGGCAGCCAGCGTAAAAAAGCCAAAGACGAAGCCAAAGCCAAACTCGCCGAAGGCACCGTCAAAATCGCCGTCGGCACGCATGCCCTGTTTTCAGACGACGTCGAGTTCCAAAAATCTGGGCTTGGTGATTGTGACGACGACACCGCTTCGGCGTCGCCCCAACGCCTCGCCCTCAGAAAACAAAGGGCGCGACGTCCACCAGCTGATGATGTCCGCCACGCCCATCCCGCGCACGCTCGCTATGAGTTTCTTCGCCGACTTGGACGTATCCGTCATCGACGAATTGCCGCCCGGGCGCACCCCCGATTAAAACCCGCCTCGTCAACAACGTCCGCCGCGCCGAAGTCGAAGGCTTCAGTCCTCAACATCTGCCGCAAAGGGCAGCAGGCATACTGGGTCTGTCCGCTGATTGAAGAAAGCGAAACCCTGCAACTGCAAACCGCCACCGAAACCCTTAGAGCAGCTTCAGGCAGCCTTGCCCGAACTCAACATCGGCTTGGTACACGGGCGCATGAAAGCCGCCGAAAAAGCCGAAGTCATGGCTCAGTTTGCCGCAGGCCGTCTGAACGTCTTGGTCGCCACCACCGTCATCGAAGTCGGCGTAGATGTGCCCAATGCCGCCCTGATGGTGATCGAACACGCCGAGCGCATGGGCTGGCGCAGCTGCACCAATTACGCGGGCGGGTAGGGCGCGGCGCGGCAGAAAGCGTGTGTGTCCTCCCTGTTTGCCGAACCCTTGAGCGAACTTGCCAAAGCGCGGCTGAAAGTCATCTACGAACACACCGACGGCTTCGAAATCGCCCGCCAAGACTCTCAACATCCGCGGCCCCGGCGAATTTCTCGGCGCACGCCAAAGCGGCGTCCCCACGCTGCGCTTCGCCAACCTCGAAGAAGACCTGCACCTCTTGGAACAGGCACGCGAAATCGCCCCTGATGCTGATTGAACAAAAACCCCGAAATCGTCGAGCGCATCTGGCAAGGTGGCTTGCCAGCAGGGAAGGGTATTTGGGCGTGTGAGGCCGTCTGAAAAACATAATTATTCTATTTTTCAAAGGTATAAAAGCCGTTCATGCCGATTCTAACCGAACGCATAGCCGTTCGGCATGACTGATGCCGTGCATCCGCTCCCGTGATATAAAGGCCGTCTGAAAGCGGCAAACTTTCAAACGGCCTTTATATGCTCTCATCCTTACAATAATTTTTCAATCGGCAATATCGAAAAAGTATTGAAATAATCCGCTTCCAAATCCCAGCGTCGGGCCTGTTTTTCAACAACACGTCGGGTTGGTCCGTCTTGCCAGCGCAGGCGTTTGCGCTGTTTGTCCATCACCACATTGTAGGCGTATTGCGGCGTGATTTTTCCTAGCTCTTGCCGCATGGCCGTCAGTGATTCCGGCATGGTCGATAGACCATGCCCATTTCAGTGTTCAAACGGGCGGAACGGGGGTCGAAGTTGCAGCGAACTGATAAAACACCCGCTTGCCGTCCACCACAAAGGTTTTTGGCGTGCAGGCTGGTGGCCGAACCACCGGTCAGGCCTTTGTCCCTCAAATCTTGGGCGGGGCGAAATCCGGTTTGACTTCATACAGTTCGACGCCCGCATTCAGCAGGTCTTTGCGGTAACGCGCATAGCCCGAACGCACGGCGGCCACGTCGGTGGCGCGCAGGGAGTTGGTTAAAACCGTTACCTTCACATTATTGGCCGTCAAATCGCGCAAGGCCGCCATCCCATTTGCTGGGTACAAAATAAGGCGACACGATAAAGACATCTTTTTCCGGCTTGCCCAAAGCCTCGAGCAGGCTGTCTGCAATCGCGGAAGCTCTCTTGCTGCGCGCCAGCCCTTTGGCGGATCGTCGCTGATGAGGCGCGCATCGGCGTACTGCCACGGCACATTGCCTTCGGATATGGCGGCGGCCAACGGCGAAGCGGCAAGCTCTGTCGAGGTAGTTGGCACGGATTTCGCACGTCGCGGCGGGAGCGGTGCAGTTTCAGACGGCTTTTTCGGCATCGACTCGCGGCGCGATGCTGAAAAACGGATAGCTGGAGCCGCTGGCCCAATAACGGTCGAAATCGCGCGAAACGTCTTCCGCCACCTCGCCTTTGGCCAGCACGTCCAAATCGGCAAAACCGATGTCGGTGGTTACATTGAAATATTCGTCGCCGATATTGCGGCCGCCGGACAATGGTGTATTGATTGTCGGCCGTCAGCGATTTATTGTGCATCCTGCGGTTGAGGCGGGGGAAATCGGTCAGATAGCCCAATGCGCGGACTTTGCGGTGGGAAACGGATTGAACAGGCGGATTTCGATGTTGTCTTTCGGCATCCAATGCCGCCAGCACGTCATCCATACCGCGCGTATTATTGTCGTCGAGCAGCAGGCGCACGCGGACGCCCCTTTGGGCGGCGCGTTGCAGCATTTGAACAGCATTTTGCCCGATACATCGTCATGCCAGATGTAATAGGCAATATCGAGCGAACGGTCGGCATGTTCAATCAACATGGCGCGGGCGACAAAAAGCATCACGCGGTCGGCCAGCAACAAACACCGCTCTGCCCCTGCCTGCTTTTTCAGACGGCCTTCGGACGGCAGCGCGGGCTTCCAAGCGCGGTGCGCTGTCCGTATCGATATAGCCGGAAACGCTGCGGTCGGCCAAATCCGGCAAACCCGCACAGGCCGACAGCAGCAACGCCGCGGCAGCCGCCAAGCATCCGGACGACAAACGCCGCGCCGATATTTTTCCATATTCGGTTCAAAATCTCGCCTTAATTTTTACAGGATCTGTTTTCAGACGGCCTACTTTTTGATGAAGGCGCGTTTCACAATCAGCCACCAGTCTTTTCTTACCCAACACCGGCCGCTGCTCGAAAAACGTTGCATGGCAGCCGTCGAGCTTCTGCAAAATAATCTGCCCGCCGACCACAATCATCCGCAACTCGAAACCGATCCGCCCTTTCAACGTCCGGCCCAAAGGCGCACCGGCCTTGAGCATCTTAAACGCCCGCCCGCATTGATACGCCATCAGCCGCTGAAAGGCAAAATCCGCCCTACCCTCCGCAATCTGCGCTTGGTAACGCCGAATTTGGCCAAATCGTCCTGCGGGATATAGACCCTGCCCTTGCGCCAATCCACCGCCACATCCCGCCAGAAATTAATCAAACTGCAACGCCGCACAAATACCATCGCTCCGCGCCAGGCTGCGGGTATCCGTTTCACCGTAAAGCTGCAACAGAATCCGCCCCACCGGATTGGCCGAACGGCGGCATAATCCGCCAGCTCGGCAAAAATTCTGATAACGCGTTTTCACCACATCCTGGGCAAAAGCCGACAACAAATCGTAAAACGGCTGCAAATCCAAACCAAACGGCAACACCGCCTCCTCATACAAACGGCGCATCAAGGCCGTCTGCGGTACCCCCGCCCGATAGGTCAAGCTCCGCGCGCAAAGCCGCCAAAGCCGCCAAACGCGCATCATTGTCCGCATCGCCTCGTCGGCAACATCGTCCGCATGCGGCAAACGCACAAACCGCGTGAACCGGCTTGCGGAGGCGGCGCGGCAGCATAATCGAGCCGACCGGAAAATTTTCATAATGATTGACAGACATGTGTGTATCCTAATAAACCAAACCGCACCTTTCAGACGGCCTGTCCAAACGGCGCAACATTCTAAAAACAAAGCCTTCCCCATGAAAACCGAAGCGGCTGTCAACCGCTATAATGTCTCTCTGCCTTTTTCAGACAGCCTCAAGGCCGTCTGAAACCACACAGCAAACCACTCCTTTAAAAACAACAAACCCGCCGGAAAGAAATACCCATGCCGTGGAACATACCAATCTTGCTCACCTGGATGCGCGTTCTGCTGATTCCCGTCTTCACCCTCGCTGTTCTACCTGCCAAAAGGCTGGCTAGACCCCTCAAACCGTCAACTGACGGCCGTTTTCATCTTCGCCGCCGCCGCCGTAACCGGACTGGTTTGACGGCTTTTCTCGCCCGCCGCTGGAAACAGACTCCGACTTCGGTGCTCTCTCGACCCCTGCTGCCGACAAACTCTGCCGGTGGCCGTCCCTCATCCCTGCTGGTCAGCCTGCACCGGACCCACGCCATCTTCGCCATGATCATCTGGGCCGCGAAATCACCATCTCCGCACTGCGCGAATGGATGGCGCAAATGGGCAAACGCGGCAGCGTGGCCGTCGCCCAAATCGGCAAATTGAAAACCACCGCCCAAATGGCCGCCATCATGCTGCTGCTGGCAGGCATGAACGACTATCACGGCCTGAATTTTTATTTTTATCGGCAACATATTGATGACAATCGCCGCCGTCCTAACCATCTGGTCGATGTTCTACTACTTAAAAATGGCTTGGCGCGAGTTTAAATAAATTCCGACACAACGCTTGACAGCCTCAGAAGCCGCTATAATGGCGGCTTCTTGCTTCCGGCAAAGACTTCCGAAATGCGGAATAGCTCAGTTGGTAGAGCGCAACCTGCTAAGGTTGAGGTCGCGAGTTCGAGACTCGCTTCCCGCTCCACAGTTTAAAAAAATCCGGTTTACGCGGGAATAGCTCAGTTGAGTAGAGCGCAACCTTGCCAAGGTTGAGGTCGCGAGTTCGAGACTCGTTTCCCGCTCCAAAACCGTAGTTTTTAATTATGCTGGGAATAGCCCAGTTGGTAGAGCGCAACCTGCTAAGGTTGAGGTCGCGAGTTCGAGACTCGTTTCCCGCTCCATTTAAGATTAAGTTGTTTTCAAAAACAACTTTTTCTTTATGGCGGATAGCAGCGGTTGCGCAGCGGATTGCAAATCCGTCTACGCCGGTTCGATTCCGACCCCGCCTCCAACAGACAACAGCCTTCACGGCGGGGTGGCAGAGCGTTTATGCGATAGGGGTGCAACCCTATCACAGGCCGGTTAAAGTCCGTGCCCCTCGCTCCAAAAAGTTTATCTTTACCCCTTCTGGGAAAAAGATAGCCTGTAGTGAAATTGGTAGACACAACGGACTTTAAACCGTCGTCCCCTAATACGGACGTACCGGTTCGATTCCGGTCCCGGGCACCACTAACTAGGCTGTCATCATTCAATATCCCTTCCCTTTGCTACTTCTAAATTTTCTTAGCTGGTTGCTTACGGCATAGCTTATATTTAAGCCGCCAAATCATTTAGATTATCGGTTTCTCCATCCTTATCCTGACTGCCACTTTCAGACAGTCTCAAAAAAGTAGGCAACAGATTTTCCACCTATCCCAAAACAAACAACTCCCGCCCATACTGTTTCAACCACAGCTTGGCTGCCTTCGTGTGCGGCGTATGCCGGTTGACCAAACTCCAAAAATCGCGGCTGTGGTTCAGATGCGGAAGATGGCAAAGCTCGGCACGCAAACGTAATCCACCACAAAATCGGGCGCGCGACCAGCCGCCAGTTGAGGCGTATCCCGCGGTGCGGCGGCAAATACCCCAGAAAGTTTTGGCATTCGACAAAGCCACTGCCGCAGGTTGGTATTCCAAACGGCCCGCATGGCCAATCAGGCGCGGCAGCAATGTCTCGGCAGCACGCCGCCGCCACTCTCTCCGCAACAACCCTTCTGCTCCTCCGCTCGGCTTCCGCCACACTGACACGCGAAGGCAGCAACACACGCCCTCATGCCCGCCCGACACCAAATCCAACTGCTCATGCAGCCAAAGTTTAGACGGCAGGCTTTTTCAACCAGCAATACGGCCGCGCGCGACAACACCGCCAACAGTAAATCTTTCCTGCCCGACAGCTACGCCGACAACCGCCTCCGCCCCAACCAAGGCGGTATTAGTTGCACTGACCGCATCTGCCGCCATCGGACGCAGGATGATATTTTTCCTGCGTTGCGCTTGATGCGGACGGTAACCGACGCCCGTCAGATAAAGAATGAATATATGGTTTCCATTGCCCCTCGAAAGAAGAAAGGCCGTCTCGAAAAACGGAAAACCCGTTTTCAGACGGCCTTTGATTAAACTTACTCTTCTTCTGCGTCGGTCTCTTCCGCACCTTTTTCCGCGAAATGACCCAAGAGCCAAATCAGCGCGCCGCCGCCGGTAATCCCGGCCTTAATCCACATAGCCGTGTCTTCACCCCATGTATAAATCCATGCCAATACTTTAGGCACGGCATTCATAGTTCAAACCAAACGCTACAAGACCCAGAATAAACAGCGTGCTGCCAAAACTTTTCATCAATCTTCCTTTCAGTGGGAATCAAGGTTGCGAGATAAAATGTAAAGAATGGTTATTATAACAGCACGAGGTTTGCCCGAAAATCATCATTTCCGTTTAAAAGCCGTCTGAAATCGGGTGATGTTTTCAGACGGCCCTTTATTTGATTAGATTTTAGACGAAGATGAAAAGCCAAGCTTTAAAACTTGGCTTTTCCTAAATTTGGCTCTGACCTGGGCTCGAACCAGGGACCTGCGGATTAACAGTCCGTCGCCTCTACCGACTGAGCTATCGGGGAAGAGACACGCATTCTATTCCAAACCCGAAACTTTGTCAACGGATTTTATCCGAACACAGACCATCCTGATTTTTATGATTGCTATTATGAATATTTTGTTTATTGTAATTTAGAAAGGCTGTCTGAAAAATTGATTGTTTCAGACGGCCTTCAGAAGCAACGGGCAATTAGACAACTTATTCTTCTTCAGGGATTTTGCTGATTTTCACCCGTTCGATGCGCTGGCCTGCTTTTTCCAATACTTCGAAACGCTAGCCGTGGAAATCGACGCTTTCGCCGATTTTCGCAGGTTTTCCAGTTCTTCCATAATCAGGCCGGCTACGGTGTGGAAGGCGGCATCTTCTTCTGCGGCGGCTGGTTGAGCTGGGGGCGAGTTCCCGACATATTCGAGCGCACCGTCTACAGTGAAGCTGTCGGCTTGGCCGTCGGCCTGCAAAACAGGTTCTTCGGCGCGTTCGAACTCTTCCGGAAATTCGCCGGCGATGGTTTCAAGCAGGTCTTTCATGGTAACCATGCCGAGCACGGCGCCGAACTCATCCACAACCAACGAGTAATCCGCGCTTTGTTGGCGGAACAGTTCGATGTGGCATTCAAAGCGGTGGTGCTGTCGGGCAATATCAACGGCTGGCGCAAGGCCGTCTGAATATTGAGTTCGCCATCGGCAAGCAGTTGGTTGAGCAGGTCTTTCTTGTTGATATAGCCCAATGGTTCGTCCACGCCGGCCTTGCCGACGACGAGCAGGCGGGGTAAGGCGTGCTGCAACTGGCGGCGTTGTTCTTCTTTGCTTTGCGAAATGTCGAGCCGTTCGATGTCGCGGCGGGGAATCATCACGCCGAGTATCGGGCGTTCGGCCAAGGTCAAAAACGCTGCGTATCATGGATTTTTCGTTTTCTTCGAAATGTTCGCTGTTTTCCGCTTCTTCGCCCGCATTGGCCAGGATGCTTTCGCGTATGCCCATCATGCCGAGGACGTTTTCTGCGGTGCGTTGCCGCCAAGAGCCGCCGATGTAGTCTTTTTCTTGGTGTTTTTCATCGATACCTGGGTTGAAGATTTCAATCAGGACAGAGAAACCGATGGCGGCATAGAGGTAGCCTTTGGGGATTTGAAGTGGAAGGCTTCCGCGATCAGGCTGAAGCCTCATCATGAGCAGGAAGCCCAAGCAGAGCATGACGACGGTGGGATGGCGGTCCACAAAATCGGTCAGGGCCTTGCTAGCCCATATCATCACGGTCATGGCGACGACGACGGCCGCCATGGCGACGACGATGTGTTCAACCATGGCCACGGCGGTAATGACGGAATCGATGGAGAAAAACGGCATCGAGAATCAGTATTTGAGCAACAACGCTCCAAAAAGGGCATGCTTTTCTGCGTATCCGCTACGGCGAAGTGATTGGCCCCTTCGAGGCGTTCGTGCAGCTCGGTGGTGGCTTTGTAGAGCAGGAAGAGTCCGCCTGCGAGCATAATCAGGTCTTTGCCTGAAAACGCTGAGGCTGCCGAGGTGGAGGAAGGGCTTGGTCAGCGTCATGATGTGTGCCATGAAGCCGAGCATGATGATGCGGATTAAGACGGCAAGCGAGAGGCCGGTCAGTCGGGCGCGATCGCGGGATTTGGGTTTGACTTTGCTGGCAAGGATTGCCACGAAAACCAGATTGTCTATGCCGAGCACCACTTCCAAGAGTAATAAAGTGGCAAAACCGATCCAGGTTTGCGGCTCGGCCAACCAGCTGAAGTCCATTGCGTCGTTAATCCTTTCGGGTAGGGTGGGGCCGTCTGAAAAACGGAAGGGTCTTCCATGTTCGTTTTGTTTGCGACGGCCGGAATTGAAAGGCGGCAGTTTTAAGCAGCTTGGTCGGGGAATGCAAGCAACACGGCGGATTGGCACGCTTTCCCTACAAGGCGACCCGGTGCGGCAACATTGTAGCGGAGCAGGCCCATCCGCCGATAAGCCTGCTTTGATTGCCACGAACCCGCACTTTTTCGGATGGGGTGGAGTTGCTTTGACCGCAATGTTTTCAGACGGCCTTTTGCCTTATTCGACTAGGCGGCGGCAACGGTAAAGCGTTCAAACAAATGCGCTGTGTTTTCCGCGTCGTCGGCGATGGCGACCGCCAAATCTGCCACGCTGATGCCTGCCGGAATTTCACCGTCCATCAGCAAATCGTCTTTGCCCTAAGCGGTATTTGCCGGTTTTGTCTTCGCCGAACCCGCCGTCCGCGCCCAGTCGTGCCGGAGGGGAAACGAAAGACCAGTTCACATCGCGGCGCGGCAGGAGTGCGGTCAATAAATGGCGTGCGGCATTGGCGCCGTCGTAAATGTCTTTCGGGAAGTCGGGCGTATCGACAACTTGCAAACCGGGTGCGACATACAGGCTGCCTGCGCCGCCGACGATTAAGAGATACGGCACTTGCGCCGCTTTTGCCGCTTCGACGATGCTGTTTGCGCCGCGTGTAAAATCTGCGCCGATATTGGGATTGGTCCAGCCGGGGATTGAACGCGCTGACCACAGCGTCAAAGCCTGCCAGCTTGTCGGCGAAGTCTGCCGCGTTCACGTCTGCGGAGACGGCAGCAACATTTTGCGCTTGGAACACTTTATCCGTATTGCGCGCGAAAGCGGTTACTTCATGCCCGCGACCCGCCACTCTTGCACGACTGCGTTGCCGACATAACCTGTTGCACCGATGACTGCGATTTTCATGTTTGACTCCTTGTGGGGATGTGATTGATTAGATGAACGCATTGTAAGATCGTCTGAAACGCTTGATAATCCCTGATTTGCTGTTATGATTATGAAGTTAAACTAAACAATCAAAATAGAAGGCCGTCTGAAAGCGTTTGGACTTCGTTAAAACCAAACTTTCAGACGGCCTCATCATAGAAGAATGCAAGACATCAAACCCCTGCTCGTTTTCGCCGCCGTCCTCGAACACGGCAGCATGAACGCCGCTGCTGCCGCGCTGGGCATGACCCCGTCTGCCGTCAGCCAGCATGTCGGGCGGCTGGAACGTCAATACGGTGTAAAACTGCTTAACCGCAGCACACGGAGGATGGCACCCACCGAAGCAGGGCGCGCGCTGGCCGCTTCCTGTGCCCGCCTGCTGGCCTGTGCGGACGATGCGTTTGCCATGCTGGAAAATGTGAAAACCGAAATCGGCGGCGAAATCAAAATCGCCCCTTCCCTCCGGCATCGCCGCCCATCCCGCATTGCATAACAGCCTGCGGCGTTTGAAGGCGGAACATCCCGCCATCAGGCCGCTGCTTTTATTCGGCGATTCGCTGCTGGATTTGCAGCGCGATACGGTGGACATCGCCCTGCGCGGGGAGAACATGCTTTAGACGACGAAAATCTGGTCGCCCGTTTCCTTACCCGCCAACAATGGCGGATTTGCGCGTCTCCCGCCTATTTGGCGGCACACATTGTTGAAAAAGCCTCAGGATTTGGCCGCGCTGGACTGGCTGTATTACGCACCGGCCAACCTGCCCATGCATCGCGGCACGGATCACACTGCATATCGGGCAGGGCCTGCATTGCAGCCAGCTGGGCGCATTGACCGAACTGGTCAAAAGCCGGATTGGGCGTGGCAAGTTTCCTCGATGGCGACATCGCAGCCGACTTGGCCTCAGGCCGTCTGAAAGCCGTACTGCCCGACTGGCGGCTGCCCGAAATAGACGTATATGCGGTAACGCCCCTATCGCGTACAATCGGCAACGACGGAGACGGTTTTGCGGATTCTGCTGGAAGAATTCGGCAGGTTTGAGGCTGTTTTGATGCCGATTTGAAGCGCAGATCCATCCAACTTCACAACATTCATTTTACAAATCTGAAAGATAGTGGGTTTGACAATAAATCACGTTCATTTTTCAGCATATCTTGCATAAAAGCCGACACACATAAAAAAACAACCGCACTTTTCCAAGCGCGGTTGTTTTTTCCAAAGAAGAATGGATTATTCTACGCCAACCATAACGGAAGTGGCTTTAATGATTGCATGCTTCTTTGCCTACAGCCAAATCCAATTCTTTAACGGACTCAATGGAGATGGTTGAAGAAATCACATTACCACCACCGATATCGAGGTGAATGATGGCGTTTACAGAACCGGTTTCGATTGAAACGACTTTACCTTTCAATTGATTTCTTGCGCTGATTTTCTCATATATTTCCTTATAATAATTTTTAAAAACAGGGGAAAAGAGGCGCCATTCTACATAAAAACCAATTCAAAAACACTCATACTTAATAAGTAGGATGAACTTTCTTCTTAAAAATCTAACTCAATATTCTCTTTAAAAATATAGACTTTTGCTTAACGGCCGAATACTCGGGGCGATGCGGGATAGAATCGTTGCCGCCGCAAAATTACAACGTCCCTTATACTGCTTTTTGTATCAAATCTATTCTACAAACACCCTCTACTCACTATAGACGGCAGCAGTTTCCAGAGAAAGATGAGGCCGTCTGAAAACGGATTATCGATTTTCAGACGGCCTCACCATACAAAAACCGCACCATCTTGCCAATCAATTATTCGCAATACGGTGCGGCTGCTTTCGAAACCGGATTATTTTCAATTTGGTTTCTTTATAGATAACGTGTTTGCGGGCAACGGGATCAAATTTTTGATTTCCAGTTTGCCGGGCATAGTGCGTTTGTTTTTGGTAGTGGTGTAGAAATGACCAGTACCCGCACTCGATTCCAGTTTGATTTTATCGCGCATTGCAGTAATTCCTTAAATCGGCTGTTTCAAATCAGGCTTCGCCGCGTGCACGCAAATCGGCCAAAACGACATCAATGCCCAATTTGTCGATGGTGCGCAATGCGGCATTGATACGCGCAGACGAACCCAGCGAGTTTTTCCTCTCAACCCAAAAACGGCGTGTTTGCAGTTAGCAAAAACGACGTTTGGTTTTATTATTGGCGTGCGACACGTTATTGCCACTCATCGGGCGTTTTCCGGTCACTTTGCAAACTCGTGCCATGGTTTTAACTCCAAACTTCGAAAAAGTAAAACGCGGTTTATACCACAAACCCGCCTTCCCTATCAAGCAGGCTTTTTGTTCTGCTTATCCGTTTTTCCATCATGCCGCCGAATCTGTGGCTTTTTACCCAATGCCTTTCCGGTTTCCGCTTATTTTTCCGCCGGCAGGCCGTACAGTGTGCAGCCCCGTTCGGACACAGACAAGTATCCGCCCTCTTTCCCGTGCCAGTCGGGCAAAAACGTAGCGGCTGACGGTCCAGCCGCTGAAGGTGTGGCTGTGGACGGCGGGGCGGTGGGTGTGGCCGTGGATGAGGATTTCCGTTTGCGGGTATTGCTTTTAAGGCCGTCTGAACGCCGTGTTCGAAACGTCGGAAATCGAGCTCGAGGCCGATTTCGCGTTTGCGCTGTTGCTGGCGGCACGCATATCGGCGGCGATTTTGCGCCGCCATTTTTGCGGCAGGGCAAGCAGGATTTTTCAGCCACGGCAGGCGGATGATGCGGCGGAAACGTTGGTAGGCGGTATCGTCGGTGCACATTTCGTCGCCGTGGAAATGAGGTAATGCCGGCCGTACAGATTCAGCGTCCGGACTTCGGGCAGCAGGGTCATGCCTGCGGCGGCGGCATAATTCGCGCCAAGCAGGAAATCGCGGTTGCCGCAGATGAAGTAAACGGGCGCATGGGCGGAAAAATCGCGCAGGGCTTCGCCAACCTGTACGGCGGCATGGTCGGGCATGTCGTCCCCCAACCAGACTTCGAACAGGTCGCCGAGGATATACAGGGCATCCACCTTGCCCTGCCAGTCTTTCTCAAGGCCTGTAAAAACAATCGGTTCAGGTCGGGCGTGTCGTCGGAGAGGTGGAGGTCGGCGATAAAGACGGTTTGGCGCATGATGGGGAAAGATTTGTGTGTTTGGGCGGATTATAACCGCGTCGGAGGACGGTATGTGATGGCGGCAACGGTATGAGGCCGTCTGAAAACGGGGGTTCAAAGCTTGGCAGGCGAATGTGGTTCAGAAAACCGCGGACGGCATTCTCACAGCAGGAAGTCGCGTTCGCAATGTGCCGACAGCCATTCGTTCAATTGGCGGCGGTCGATTTTTCCCGCTTCGCTAATCGGCAGTTCGCGGGTGATACCGATGCGTTGCGGCATTTGGTAGCGCGCCAGCCGTCCGGCCAGCCATAGGCGCAATGCTGCCGCGTTCAGTCCTTTTTCCGCTTCGGCAAACAGTGCCAGTGCCTGCCCGTATTCGGCGTGTTCGATAACCAACACGGCCGCCTGCCTGACTTTCGGATGCTGTTCGGTCATGCGGCAGACATCTTGCGGATAGACGTTTTCCCCGCCGCAAACGGCCATATCGTCCGCACGCCCTTGCAGGAAGATGTCGCCGTCGGCATCGGCTTTCGCCAGGTCGCCGGTGCAGACATCGTGGTTGCGGCTTTGCGCCGACCAGCCCGTTTTCCAGCCACAGGCTGCCGGTTTCGCCGATGCCGCAGAGGCTGCCGTCGGCGCGGCGGATTTCGACGGTAACGCGGGAAACGGCCGGCCGATGCTGTCGGGTTTGGCCGCCAGCTGTTCCGGCGCGGCCATCAGGGCGAAGCCTGTTTCCGTAGTGCCGAACAGGTTGTCAGCACGTTCCCCATTGCCCGAGCGTGCGGCGCGTGGCTTCGGCCGAAAGCATCGCGCTGCCGGTCAGGACGGTTTTCAGACGGCCTTTTTGCGGCATGGCATCCAGCAGCCGATAAAGCATGGTCGGCACGAGTACGGCGATTTTCCGCCTGTTCGCGCGTTATCAGTTCGGCGGCACGGCGGGCGTCAAAACGTTCGGTCAGCAGCATGGTGCGGCGCAGGGCAAGGCTGAAATACAGCGCGGCGATGCCGTAGCCATGATAGAACGGCGGGGCGATGTAAACATTTTGCCTTTCGTGGAGCCGCAGCGTTTTCAGCAACACCAACATCGGCAGGACGCTGATGCGCGCGCTGGTTTTCCGCCGCACGATGCGGCTGTTGCCGCCCGTCCCGCCCGTCAGCACCAGCATTTCGCCCGCGGTGCGCCGAGGAAGCGGCTTCGGCGTTTCCATGCGTTGCGGCGGCGGCCAGTTCGCCGAACGATACGGTATCAAACGGCAGGCCACCGACTTTGGCGGACAGGCCGTCGTCGGTCAGCAGCAGGCCGGGATCGTATGCCGAAGCAGCGTGTGCAGCTGTTCGGTGCTCGCGTCGGCATTGAACAGGAGTACAGGCATTCCGCCCGCCGACAGCGCACTCACGACAGCAACGGATTCGGGCGTGTTGCGGCAGGGACGGCCGTTTTTCCGCCGTTGCTGCCAAGCGGGTATTCGGACAATACGGAGGCGTAACGGCGGCTGTCGAGATACAGGGTTTGCCAGTCCGCACGGCTGCCGTTGCCGCAGACGGCCGTCTGAAAAGGATGCAGCCGGGCGGCCTGATAAAGCAGGGCTTGGAGGTTGAAGCCGTGCCGCAGCATACCGAAGGCAAGCGCGCCCAGGTTGCGCGGATGCAGGAATCCTGCCTGATAAAGCAGCGGAGGCCGTCTGAAAAAGGTTTGAAGGTGCGGACACTGCGGTCGCCTGATGTAAAAACAGGAATATAACGGTATCGCCGAAAAACCGCCATGCTTGGGTGTTACGGCTTTGCAGCAGTTCGGCGCAGCAGACAAAGGCCGTCTGAAAACGGCGATACGGTTTTCAGACGGCCTTTCCTGCCTTTTGGCCGGACGGAAGTCAGTCGAAGAGTTCGCCCACTTTGTCCCAGAAGGATTTTTGCGCGGCGTTTGACTGCGTTCCATGCCGGTGGAGATTTTTCAAATTCTTCCAACAGCTCTTTCTGGCGGTCGGTCAGATTGACCGGCGTTTCCACCAGGACGGGCGGTATCGTCGCCTGTCGCGCTGGAGCGCGCGATTTGATGCCTTTGCCTTTCACGCGCATGCGGCGGCCGGGTTTGCGTTTCTTTTGGGATATTCAGTTTCACCTTTCCGTCCAAAGTCGGCACTTCCGCTTCGCCGCCCAATGCCGCGACGGTAAAACTGATCGGCAGTTCGCAATGCAGGTCGAGGCCGTTGCGTTCGAAAATTTTGTGCGCCTTCACATGCGCGGAGATGCATACATCGCCCGCCGGCGCGCGTTGCGGCCGGGTTCGCCCTCGCCGCTCAGACGGATGCGCTGGCCGTCGTCGACTACCGGCCGGAATATCCACTTCCACCGTTTTTGCCGGCCTTTCACCCTGCCCTCGCCACGGCATTTCGAGGCACGGGTCTTGATTTCCTTGCCCGAACCGTGGCAGGCGGGGCAAGGTTGCTGCATTTGGAAAATCGCCTGGCGGATGTGTACCGTACCCGAACCCCGGCAGGTGGAACAGGTGGTGGCGGAGGTGCCGGGCTTTAGCGCCGCTGCCGTGGCACACGTCGCATTCTTCGTAAGTCGGGATGGTCAGGCGTTTCTTCACGCCCTGGCGGCTTCCTCAAGGCTGATTTCCACCGAATACTGCAAATCGGCACCTTGGTAATTCTGCTGCCGCGCACCGCTCCCGCCGCCGAACATCTGGCTGAAAATATCGCTGAAAATCAAAGCCCTGCGCGCCGCCGAAACCACCGAAGCCGCCCGCGCCCGCACCTGCGCCCTGTTCGAACGCGGCATGGCCGTATTGGTCGTACATGGCGCGTTTTTCTTTTTGATCGGACAAGGTGTCGTAGGCCTTCTGAACCTCTTTAAATTTTTCTTCGGCCTCCTTGTCGCCCTGATTGCGGTCGGGATGGTATTTCATGGCCAGCTTGCGGTAGGCTTTTTGATTTCGTCGTCGCTCGCAGTTCTGGATACGCCCAATGTGGCGTAAAATCTTGATTGCTCGATGGTAGTGTTCTTGTCTGAATAAATACACGAATGCCGCGCGCCAAATAGGGACGGCCGTCTGAAAAGTAAAGAGGCCGTCTGAAAATTATTGCCGCGCAAACAAGTGCGGCGGATTATTTTCAGACGGCCTTAATATATCTGTCTAACGCGGAGGTTTGTCTTCCAGCAGCGTTTTTCAGACGGCCTTCCGTTGCCGTCCACCGTACTGTATTCGCCCTCGATGACATCATCGTCGTCACGGCTGCGGCCGCCGCGCATCCCGGAAGAATAGGCCGTAAACGACATATGTTCCTGCGCCATCTCCGCCGCCCTGTCCGCCCTTAAACGGCAGCATCAGCAAAACGGCCGCCGCCGTGGACACAAAGCCGGACTGAGCAACAAAAGCCCGGCCACGGCATACACGCACCGGCTACAGCATCTGATAGGCCGACACCTTCCCGCCGCCGCGTGCCGCCGAAGCCGCAAGCAGGGACGCCCGACAAACCCATGCGGCGCAGCATAAAGCACACCGGCCATCGCGCTGAGCACCATCAGCACGAAAGTCATGCCGCCGCCTATCCTCCCAGCCATCCAAAAAGAGCGGACATCACCTCCAACACGCCAAAGCCCAACAAACCGAAACCGAAATAACGCATAACCGTATCCTTTCCTCTACAACCGTAACCGCAATCCATCCTGCGCGAGACGGCAAAATACAGCCTGCCGCCCGCAATTTCAACGCGGCGCGGCACCCGTTTCGGGGTAAAAAGTAAAGCCGCACCGCACGGTCCGCACAGCCCGAACGGCGCGCATCCCGCCGCCGTCGGCAAAAGCGCGTTTTTCCCCGCCCCGCCCGATCAGGCCGTCTGAAAACGCCGCACCGCCCGCACCGTGCTTTCCCGATTCACGACACCCGCCGCTTTTTGCTATCCTTACCCCCATGAAAACATTATTCACCCGCTCAAAACCCTCTCCTGCGCCGTCGCCGTCTCACTGCTGGCCGCCTGCGCCTCCTCCCAATCCCTCCGGCACGCCCGACGGCTACTACCGCGTCCAAAGCGGCGACACCCTGAACCGCATCGCCATGCGTTTCAAACCAAACACCCGCCGTCCTGGCCAGATGGAACAACCTGTCCGACCCGTCGAAAATCTCCGTCGGCCAACTGCTGCGCGTGCGCCAAAAACGTCGGCGGCAAAGGCGGCGCGGGCACCTGAGCGAACAGACCGTTCCGCACAAACGGCTGCAATTCAACCTGCCGTCGGACAACGCCGTCCCTGACACGCTACGACGGCCGCAACAAAAGGCATCGATTTCGACGGCAAACCGGGCGACCCGGTGAAAGCCGCGGCCGACGGAAAAAAATTATGATGCAGGCAACGGCGTGCGCGGTTACGGCAACCTAATCCTCATCAGCCACAACCCCCGGCACGCTGACCGCCTACGCCCACAACGACAAACTGCTGGTCAAAAAGGCCAGACCGTGCGGGCGGGCGACACCATCGCCACCATGGGCGCAGCGATGCCGACCGCGTCAAACTCCACTTCGAAGTGCGAATTAACGGCAAAGCGGTCAATCCCGAACCGCTGCTGCCCGCCCTGCCGCCGGTCGTACCGTCCGTTTCAGCCGCACCCGCACCAACACCGACGCCCGCACCGGCAACGCCCGCCGTTGAAACCGCTCCGGCCACCGCCGAAACCGTTTCCGGCTGACAATAAAGGCCGTCTGAAAATTTCAGACGGCCTTTATCGACCTGTAATGTGCCGTATATGCCGTCTGCGTCAAATCGGCTAAAATAACGTTTTACCTGAAAGGAAAACGAAATGCGCTACTTCGCCCTCTTTACCGTCATGGCCGTATTGACCGGCTGCTCTTGGGAAACCTACAAAAACAGCCAAGGCCAAACCACCCCTGCGCCAAAAATACCCGACCGGCACCGCCGTCAGCTACGAAGACAGCACTTACTCCCGCAACATGCGCAACAACCAATACCGCCCCGAACAACATGCCATCCCTGCCCGCCCGCTCCGCCGAAGAGCAAGAAGTCCGCGGCACGCATTGGGAAAAAATCCAGCCCAAATAAGCAGAAGGCCGTCTGAAAACGCAAGGCACGCGCCAAACGCCTTTTTCAGACGGCCTTTTTCCATTTCAAAACCGCCTTCCCCGCCGAAAGAATCCCCATGTCCACAACACCCTCAACATCGTCATCCTCGCCGCCGGCAAAGGCACGCGCATGTATTCCAAAAATGCCCAAAGTGCTGCACCGCATCGGCGGCGAGCCCAGTGGTCGAACGCGTTATCGACACCGCCGCCGCACTCCATCCGCAAAACATCTGCGTCGTCATCGGACACGGCAAAGACCAAGTTTTGGACACCGTCAAACGCGACGTCGTCTGGGTCGAACAAACCGAACAGCTCGGCACCGGCCACGCCGTCAAAAACCGCCCTGCCACACCTTGCCGCCGAAGATGCACGCTGGTGCTGTACGGCGACGTTCCCTGATTGACACCGCCACCCTCGAAACCCTGCTCGAAGCCGCCGGCAGCGAAGTCGGCCTGTTGACCGACGTCCCCGCCGACCCGACAGGCTTGGGCCGCATCATCCGCGACAGCCAAGGCAGCGTAACCGCCATCGTCGAAGAAAAAGACGCCGACGCCGCCCAAAAAGCCGTCCGCGAAATCAACACAGGCATCCTCGTCCTGCCCAACGCCAAACTCGAAAACTGGCTGGACAGCCTCTCCAGCAACAACGCCCAAGGCGAATACTACCTGACCGACCTCATCGCCAGTGCCGTTGCCGACGGCATCAAAGTCCATCCCGTCCAAGTGCGCGCCTCCCACCTCGCCGCCGGCGTAAACAGCAAACTCCAGCTCGCCGAACTCCGAACGCATCTTCCAAACCGAACAGGTGCAAGCCTTGCTCAAAGCAGGCGTTACCCTGCGCGACCCCGCCCGCTTCGACTTAAGGGGTCGTCTGAAACACGGACAAGATGTCGTGATTGACGTCAACGTCGTCCTCGAAGGCGACATCGAAATCGGCGACAACGTCGAAATCGGCGCAAACTGCGTCATCAAAAACGCCAAAATCGGCGCAAACAGCAAAATCGCCCCCTTCTCCCACCTCGAAGACTGCGAAGTCGGACAAAACAACCAAATCGGCTCCCCCTACGCCCGCCTGCGTCCGCAAGCCCGCCTGTCAGACGACGTACACGTCGGCAACTTCATCGAAAATCAAAAACGCCGCCATCGGCAAAGGTACCAAAGCCAACCACCTCACCTACATCGGCGACGCCGAGTCGGTAGCAAAAACCAACTTCGGCGCAGGCACGATCATCGCCAACTACGACGGCGTGAACAAATACAAAACCGTCATCGGCGACGAAGTCGCATCGGCTCCAACTGCGTCCTAGTCGCCCCCGTCACCCTCGGCAACAAAGTCACGACAGGCGCAGGCAGCGCGATTACCCGCAACGTCGAAGACAACAAACTCGCCCTCGCCCGCGCCCGCCAAACCGTCATCGAAGGCTGGGTGCGTCCGGAAAAAGGCGATAAGAAATAAAGGTTCGGCCGATTCCATCTTTTTTCAGACGGCCTTTCCATCAAGAGGCCGTCTGAAACCCAAATCCGCGCCGTTCGGATGATGTAAAACGGCTTTTACCGCTGCCGCTTCCGGGAGCCGGAACGGCAGTCATTTCGTTAATCTTTAGATACTAAGGAACTTATATGTGCGGTATCGTCGGCGCCATCCGCGCCAATCACAATGTAGTCGATTTTTCTGACTGACGGTCTCAAACGCCTTGAATATCAGGGGCTACGACTCGTCGGGTATCGCCGTGAACACAGACGGCAAAATCAAGCGCGTGCGCCGTGTCGGCCGCGTGCAGCTGATGGAAGACGCCGCGCGCGAAAAAGGCGTGTTCGGACACATCGGCATCGGCCATACCCGCTGGGCGACCCACGGCGGCGTAACCGAACCCAACGCCCACCCCCACATTTCCGGCGGCATGATTGCCGTCGTCCACAACGGCATCATCGAAAACTTCGAAGCCGAACGCGAACGCCTCCAATCCTTAGGCTACACCTTCGAATCGCAAACCGACACCGAAGTCATCGCCCACAGCGTCAATCACGAATACACCCAAAACGGCGGCAAACTGTTTGAGCCGTCCGCGCAGCCACCGCCCGTTTCCACGGCGCATACGCCATCGCCGTGATGGCGCAGGACAAACCCTGAAGAAATGGTGGTCGCACGCATGGGCTGCCCGCTCTTAGTGGCATTGGGCGATCAAGAAACCTTCATCGCCTCCGACGTATCCGCCGTCATCGCCTTTACCCGCCGCATCACCTATTTGGAAGACGGCGACATCGCCGTATTGAGCGCGAACGGCATTGAAAAACTGATCGACAAAACCGGTGCCGACACCCAACGCAAAATCAGTATCCGAGTTGTCGCTCGCTTCGCTGGAGTTGGGCCCGTACAGCCACTTCATGCAAAAAGAAATCCACGAACAACCGCGCGCCATCGCCGATACCGCCGAAGTGTTCCTTGACGGCGGCTTCGAACCCGAAAACTTCGGCGCGAACGCACGCGAAGTGTTCGACGATATTCACAGCATCAAAATCCTCGCCTGCGGCACATCCTACTACGCCGCGCTGACCGCCAAATACTGGCTCGAATCCATCGCCAAAAATCCCGACCGACGTGGGAAATTGCCAGCGAATACCGCTACCGCGACGTGATTGCCGATCCAAAAACAATTGGTCATCACCATTTCCCAATCCGGCGAAACCTTGGACACGATGGAAGCCCTGAAATACGCGTGCAGTCTTTTGGGACACAAACACAGCCTGTCCATCTGCAACGTCATGGAATCCGCCCTACCGCGCGAAAGCGGGTGGTGCTGTATACCCGCGCCGGCGCAGAAATCGGCGTCGCCTCCTCAAAAGCGTTCACCACGCAACTGGTCGCCCTCTTCGGCTTAGCGGTTACCTTGGGCAAACAGCGCGGCTTTGTTTCTGCAGAAAGGGCGCATGAATACGTTGAAGAGCTGCGCCAACTGCCCGGCAGCATCAACACGCCCTCAACCTTGAGCCGCAAATCGCCGCGTGGGCGCAAAAATTCGCCAAGAAAAACAGCGCACTGTTTTTGGGCCGCGGCATCCACTTCCCGATTGCCCTCGAAGGCGCGTTGAAGCTGAAAGAAATCACCTACATCCACGCCGAAGCGTATCCTGCGGGTGAGTTGAAACACGGCCCGTTGGCTTTGGTGGACGAGAACATGCCAGTTGTCGTGATTGCCCCGAACGACAGCCTGTTGGACAAAGTAAAGCCAATATGCAGGAAGTCGGCGCACGCGGCAGCGAACTCTTCGTCTTCGCCGATTTGGACAGCAATTTCAACGCCACCGACGGTGTGCGTCATCCGCGCCCTCGCGTCATGTCGGCGTACTCTCGCCGATCGTACACCATCCCCGTGCAGCTCTTGTCTTACCACGCCGCCCCTCGCACGTGGCACGGACGTGGACAAACCCGCGCAACCTGGCGAAATCGGTTTACGGTCGAATAAAGGCCGTCTGAAAAACCGGTGCTTTAACAACAAAAAGGCCGTCTGAAACTTTTTCAGACGGCCTCGATCCATTCGGCCTGCGTTTCAAAAACTTCCCGATAAACCTTGCAGTCTTCGGTGTGCGCGCCGGGCAGGTAGCCGGTGCTCATCAAAAATTCGCCGACGATTTCGCCGCCCATGAATTTGAAGTGTTTTTAAACAGCGCCACCCATTCTTCTTTTGGTGCGCGGATGGTGCATATCGAGCCAGTTTTTAAACGAACCGCATTCCTGCCGTATCCGCCGGATTTGTTGCGCGTTGTAAATGGCGGCGTTGATTTTTCAAAAACGGTTGCGGACGATACCTGCGTCGGCAAGCAGCCGTTCGCGGTCGGCATCGCCGAAAAGCGGCGACGGTATCGATGTCGAAGCCTTTATAGGCCGTCTGAAACGCCTGCCGCTTCTTCAAAAATCAAGGTCCAGCTCAGGCCCGCCTGATTGATTTCCAACACCAGCCGCTCAAACAGTCCGTTGTCGTCTTCAATCGGAAAACCGTATTGTTCCGCATGATACTGTTTGTTCGGATTGTCGCCGTCTTCGGGCAGGTTGTTGGCAAAGTCGCAGTAATTCATGGTTTTTGTCCGTCCATGTATTCAAACGCAGTCTGCGGAAAATGCTGTTGCAGATAGCGTTGCAGGGTATTCGGCGGTTTCCCGTTCAATCAGCGGATCTGCCGGCGGGAAGCGGTTGTATATCAGCATTTCGACGGCTATCCTGCTGCCGGCAGAATGACGGGCTCAACAGGGTATGATTGATGCTGCCGAGCCTGCCCGATGTAACCAGCACGACGGGATAAGCTTGGGCGCGGATGAAATCGAGTGTGGTCAGGGTGTCGTCCAGCGGCACGGCCAGCCCGCCCGCGCCTTCGAGCAGGACGTAATCGTAACGTTCGGCAAGTGTGGCGGTGGCGCGGTTGATAACGGCGGGGTCGATACGCGCTCCCGCCATGCGCGCGCAGCCAGATGGGGCGAGCAGGGATAGCCGAACAGGTAAGGGGCAGGGTGGTGCCGTCGGTGTCTTCCGGCAGCAACGGCAGGGTTTTGCAGGCGGCGGTGGACAAGGATGTCGTCGGAGATGCCCGTGCAGCCGGTTTGTACGATTTTCTGGGTGATGACGGAAAAACCCTGCCGCATCAACGGCCGCCAACCAGCCGGTGGCGACGGTTTTGCCGATGCCGGTATCGATGCCGCCGACAAACAGGATTTTGCCCTGCTTGCGGGTTTTGAGGCCGTCTGAAAGCAGTTTATCCGCCATATTCTTCCCTCAATGCGGCAATGAGGCCGTCTGAAAGCCGAGCCAGCTCGTGCGGCTGCATGATAAACGGCGGCATGGTGTACACCAGCCTGCCGAAGGGGCGCAGCCACACGCCGCGTTCGACGAATTTGGGCTGGAGGCGGCGCAGGTTTACGAGGTTCCCGCATTTTCGACCACGCCGATGGCGCCCAGCACGCGCACCTCTTTCACCGCAGCAATGTCGCGCGCAGGCGCAAGGGTTTCGCGCAGTTGCGCCTCAATCCGCGCACATTTTTCACGCCAGCCGCCTTCCAGCAGCAGCCTGACCGATTCGTCGGCCACGGCGCAAGCCAGCAGGTTGGCCATGAACGTCGGCCCGTGCACTAGCAGCCCGCCGCGCCGTTGCTGACGGTGTCGGCGATATTTTTGTGCGTTACCGCGGCGGAAAGCGTGAGGGTAGCCGCCGGTCAGAGCTTTGCCCAGACACATAATGTCGGGCACGACGTCTGCGTGTTCGCAGGCAAACAGCTTACCCGTGCGCCCGAAACCGGTGGCGATTTCGTCGAAAAATCAACAGCACGCCGTGTTCGCGGCACAAAGGCCTGCGCCCGCTTCAGGGTATTCGGGCGCGTAAAAATACATCCCGCCCGCCCCTGCACGACAGGCTCCACAATCAGCGCGGCGATTTCTCCGCCGTGTTTGTCCAGCAAATCCGCCAACGGCGCAACCGCCTCTTCGCGCCACGGCTCGCCGAATTTCACCGGCGGCTGCGGCAGGAAAAACTGTACCGGCAGACGCTCGGCAAACAGGCTGTGCATTCCGGTAACGGGGTCGCACCCGACATCGCGTGCCAAGTGTCGCCGTGATAGCCCCGCCCGCAGCGCGGCAAACTTGCTGCGCCGCGGCGCGCCCAGCGCGTGCTGGTACTGCACCGCCATCTTCATCGCCACTTCCACCGCCACCGAACCGCTGTCGGCGTAAAACACCGTGTCCAAACCCGAAGGCAGGATGCCCAGCAGCGTCTGCGTCAGCTTTGCCGCCGCATCGTGGGTGAAACCGCCGAACATGACATGGCTCATCTTTTCAAGCTGGAGGACGGCGGCGCGGTTCGAGGCGCGGATGGTTGTAGCGTGCACCGCCGCCCACCACGACGACATGCCGTCAAGCAGCCGCCGGCCGTCTTTCAGGGTAATCGTTACCCCGTCGGCCCGCTCGACCGGATAAACCGGCGCGGGATCGGCGGTGGAAGAATACGGATGCCAGATATGGCTGCGGTCGAGTTCGGTCAGGGTGTGTATGTCCATGTGTGATTTCTCCTTTCTCCCCGCCCGTTCAAACAAGAGGCCGTCTGAAAATGCCGCAGGGGTTTTTCAGACGGCCTCCAACCACGACAAAGGCGGCATGGCGGTTTCAACCGATGTTTTTATGGTCTTTCAAAAATTTTTCGTACACCGCGTCGGGCACATAACGGCGGATGATGTCGCGCCAACCCTCCGGCCCGACCAGCGCCTTTCACCAAAGTGGACGACACTTCGGCAAATTCGCGCGGCGGAATCAGCAGCACGGTGGACACTTCCGGCTGCAAAGTCGGAATTGATGTAGCGGATGGTGCGCTCGTATTCGTAGTCCGACGCGCTGCGGATGCCGCGCACGATGTAGCCCCGCCTTGACGCTGTGGGCATAATCGACCAGGAAACGGTTTTTCAAAAGGAATCGATGCGGACATTGGGGAAGCATGCGGTGATGTCTTCCAGCATCCGGCGGCGTTCGGCCACGGTGTAGGTGGATTTTTGTCGGGATTGCTGCCGATGGCGACAATCAACTCGTCAAACAGGGCTTGCGCCTCGCGTATCATCCATAAATGGCCGTTGGTGGGCGGATCGAGAACTGCCGGCATAAACGGCGCGGCGCAGGGGATGTGGGGACATGGTTGGTTTGATGCTTCGGCATGTAAAGCGGCAGAATAACGGGATTGTGAAGAAATGTCAAAAAGGCCGTCTGAAACAATACGAGCGGTAAAAATATAGTGGATTAAATTTAAATCAGGACAAGGCGACGAAGCCGCAGACGGTACAGATAGTACGCGGCAAGGCGAGGGCACAACGCCGTACTGGTTAAAAGTTAATCCACTATATAACGGAAAAAGCCGAAATCATGACAATCAGGCTGCGGTTTCAGACGGCCTGAGACCTTGTACAAAAATCCCCAAAAATCCCTAAATTCCCATCAAGACATTTGAGGATTTCTCATAATCACCTTCTTCCAGCAAACCGCACAAGCCATGATTGCCAAACACATCGACCGCTTCCCACTATTGAAGTTGGATCAGGTGATTGATTGGCAACCGATCGAACAGTACCTGAATCGTCAAAGAACCCGTTACCTTCGAGACCACCGCGGCCGTCCCGCCTATCCCCTGCTATCCATGTTCAAAGCCGTCCTGCTCGGACAATGGCACAGTCTCTCGATCCCGAGCTCGAACACAGCCTCATTACCCGCATCGACTTCAACCTGTTTTGCCGTTTTGACGAACTGGGCATCCCCGATTACAGCACCTTATGCCGCTACCGCAACCGGCTGGCGCAAGACGACACCCTGTCCGAATTGCTGGAACTGATTAACCGTCAACTGACTGAAAAAGGCCTAAAAGTAGAGAAAGCATCCGCCGCCGTCATTGACGCCACCATTATTCAAACCGCCGGCAGCAAACAGCGTCAGGCCATAGAAGTCGATGAAGAAGGACAAGTCAGCGGCCAAACCACACCGAGTAAAGACAGCGATGCCCGCTGGACAAAGAAAAACAGCCTCTACAAACTCGGTTACAAACAACATACCCGTACCGATGAGGAAGGCTATATCGAGAAACTGCACATCACTCCTGCCAATACCCATGAGTGCAACCACCTGTTGCCTTTGCTGGAAGGTATAGCCGAAGGTACGACCGTCTATGCCGACAAAGGCTATGACAGTGAGGAAAACCGACAGCATCTGGAAGAGCATCGGCTACAGGACGGCATTATGCGCAAAGCCCACCGCAACCGTCCGCTGACGAAAGCGCAAACCAAACGTAACCGATATTTGTCGAAAACCCTTTATGTGGTCGAACAGAGCTTCGGTACGCTGCACCGTAAATTCCGCTACGTCCGGGCAGCCTATTTCGGGCTGCTCAAAGTGAGTGCGCAAAAGCCATCTGAAGGCGATGTGTTTGAACCTGTTGAAAGCGGCTAACAGGCTAAGTGTGCCTGTTGCCGCCTAAAACGGCCCGGATGCCTCGATTATGGGGTATCCGGGAGGATTAGAGGGTATTTGGGTAAAATCGGTGAATATTTGAAACGAAAACAGCCGAAAATCTGTGTTGGGGTTTCCGGTTGTTTGGGGAAAGGCTTCTTTGCAAAGGTCTCGGCCTGTATCCTAGCGGCTTTTCAGCGAAAGCGATTTGCAACCCATGACCCCGCTATCCCAAGGCATCCTGCTCTGTCTGTTTTCCCAACTCTTATTCGGCGTACTCTACCTGTTCAGCCATTGGATGAAACCCTTGGGCGGCACGGACGTGTTCGCCCTGCGGATGCTGACCATGGCGGCGGGGATATGGCTGATGACGCTGTATTCCATCGGCCTGCCCGCGCTTTGGCGTTTTGCCCGCGAACGGCTGGGCACCCGGCGCGACAGGCTGCTGTTTGCAATCGGCACCGCCAATATCGGCAGCCAGTTTTGGCTGTTTATGTGGGCGCCGGTGAACGGCGAAGGGGTGAATGTAGCTACGGGCTATTTCCTGTTCCCGCTGGTGATGATGCTGGCGGGGATGCTGTGGCTGAAAGAGCGGCCGAACCGCCTCCAGCTGGCCGCGCTGATATTGGCGGCGGCCGGGTGGCGCACGAAATTTGGACCGTGCGCTCTTTTTCGTGGACAACGCTGTGGGTGTGCGGCATGTATCCCGTTTATTATTTAGGCCGCCGCAAGATAGAATGTTCCCGCCCTTCAGGGCTGACGCTGGTTGACCTGATTCTGCCCTTTGCCGCCGCATGCCTGCTGTGGCGGCACGCAGATCGTTGGCGGTGGTGTGGCGGGAGCCGCGCTGGTGGCTGCTGCTGCCGCTGCTGGGACTGTTCAGCGCACTGGCCATGTCGGCCAATTTGAAATCGGGGCAGCTTCTGCCGGTCAGCCTGTTCGGCATGTTGAGTTATGCCGAACCCGCACTGCTGTTTTTGGCGGCGGTATTCGTACTGCACACGCCGGTGGCCGATTCGGCCTACATCGCCACGGCCTGATTTGGGCCGGCCTGATGCTGTTGTGCCTAAACGGCTGGTTGGCTTTCAGACGGCCTAAAGAGGCCGTCTGAAAGCCTAATCAACTTTTGACGCTATCCATCGTAACCTATGAAAAACAACAAAATCCCATAATATTTGGCAACCCTAAAATTGCGAGATCATTTTATGTATCATCCGCATAAACCTGTTTTTCTACTTGAAACTTCCGCCATGCGCGCGCCTTGGTCCGGGTTGGGCTGGCCTATTCAGGCTGTCCTGCTCTTAAATGCGCGGCATTGTGCCGTTTATGATAATGATGCCCGTATTGCTCATCGGCTATGTACTGGCCATCGTGGCGGGCGTGGTTGCCGTAGCGGCAACGGGAACGGGCTTTGTCGATACTTGCGCCGATCTTCGGTGGCGCGGCCCATTTTCCAGCTCGGACGGTATGTACTGGGGGCGCTGGTGTTTGCCGTGATTGTATTCATCTGTTCTCTGCCGCTGCTGTTCGCGGGCGGATTGATGTCGGCGGTGGCTTCGCTGGCGGAACGGGGAAATTGTTCGATATGGCGGGTATTCGACGGCTTCAATGGGGCGTTTTTGGCCGATTATCCGGCGCTGATGCTGCTGGGCTGCGTGCCGATAACTGCGGCAGTTTACGGTTTAACAATCATGACCCGTGCGGGTATGCATCCTTCGGATTGGCCCGTCGTCCTGGTGATGATGGCAATCTTAATAACGTATTTGCATTATGGATTGTGCCGCTGCCGCTGATGGTGCTGCACGGCATCCCGCCGTTACGCGCCGTCCTGATGTCGCTTATGGCGGTGGTCAAAAACATCCTGCCCGTGCTGTGCCATACGGTGGGCATGCTGTTGCTGCTGGGTGCGTTCAACCTGTTTTTTGGCGCGCAAATGAGTTCCCTGAAAACGGGGGCCATTCTGCCGTTATACGGAAACATTTTGTTTTGGCTGATGTTCTGGCTGGTTTTAATGGTACTGGCGTTCGCCGTCCCGCTGACGGGCTATGTGTTCTATCGCGACGTTTTTCACCGATTCGCCGCTGGAAGGTGGCAGTCGGCTCAGATTGGGCGTACTGCTCGTTTTGGCGGCGTGTGCGGGAACAGTTTATTGGCGACAGGCGTTCGGGCTGTCTGAAAACCGCACATCCCTCCAAACCGCCATCGGCGACAATATCCAACCCGCGGAATTACAGAGCAGAGTACAAGACAATGAATCGCCAATATTTGCGGTGCAGGCTTTGGCCGACTACGCAGACCTGCTGAGTAACGATAAAACTATTCAATCGAAAGAGTCTGCCGAACTGATATCGGAAAGTGCGTTCCTACAAACCGATTTCGCCCGCCGCCTTGCCGCTGACAGACGTCTGCCGCAGAACGATGCCGTACTCACCGATCAAAAAGTTACCTGCGCCTGCTGACCGAAATCCCTGGTTGCCGAAGAAAATACCGCATTCTTTTTCGGGGAGAACAAACTTTTGGGCCTACGGCGACGAAACAGTAGAGTTGGAATGGCCTGAAACTAACAATGCGGCGACAGGCGGTCAACCTACATGAGCGTTTTTGTACCGCAACGGCAAACCCTTCAAGCCGTCCAACAGATTAGCTTGAAAGAAAACCAGCAGATAGCGGGTACGGCATTTGCGTCTTCAGCCCGATGGCAAACTGTGGAGGGGACGTTACCATATGGCAGGAAAAGAGCAAAAAACCGACATCAAACAATACTGCCGTCAAATTTACAGCAATATCATTCATACTCGGGCAACACTGGAACAACGCGTACGCGCCATATGGACGCGCTGAGTGATGCGGAAAGCGAAAGCGACGCATCCCTCAAATTATTTCATCTTATGTCGAATATAAAAACCTGCCCGAACCGATGCCTGAAGGCATGACCGAAAACCGTCTCACCGTCGGCTATGACGCATCCGGACAGGTGCGGAACGTTTTCTGGAGTTTCGGCAAGAACGGTACGTCACACAGTCAAAACTATTATCTTAAAAACGGTAAAGTTTATTTGGCCGAAGCCAACACCTACCGCCCAACCCCAAAAGGTTCGAACCAAGATGACGCTATGTGGAGCAGAAATGGGCGTTTAACCTGCAAGGCAATCCCGTAAACTGGAAACCCGAACGGTCCGACCCCATGCCCGACTATCCGCTCAACCGCGAAACCATGATGCGGGACGTCGGGCGCTTCATCAGAGTGGCAGCAACCGGCGGAGCAGAAAGAAAGTACATAAAATAGCCGTATCCGCGCCAACCTTTCCAATTTCTTGAAACCGCACCTTCAGGCCGTCTGAAAACCAATCTGTAAAGAAAAGGACAAACCCATGCAGTACCATATCGTTTGGGATGAAACATGGTTTGCGGGCAAAGGGCGGCCGTGTCCCCAACCCCCGTTGCCTGCACGCTCTACACCCAGCTCCACCTGCCCGACGGCGGCTGGAGCGTCGTGCTTGAATTTTCCGACACACCGCCTGCGCTGCCGTCCGGCGAGAGTATGGCCGAAAAGGTTTATTTCCTCGTAGAATCCGCACCGCACGAATTGTGCAGCCGGGTTTCGCCTTCTCGACTTTATGAGCGGCGGCCACACGGTCGGCCGCTGTACCGTTGTTGCCCCTTCACACTCAGGATAAACAAAATGACCGAAAAAACCGTACACTATCTCAAAGACTATCAAACACCCGCCTATTTGGTATCGCAAACCGACCTGTCTTTCGACATTTACGACAGCCACACCGACATCACCGCCGCCGTGCGTTTTCCTGCCGCAGCGCGCGGGCGAACCGCTGGTGCTGGACGGTTCGGCAAACTGCTGTCGGTTGCGCTGAACGGCGAAGCGGTGCAGTACAGATTGGACGAAAACGGCAAGCTGACCATCACCAACCCGCCGTCCGAGCCCTTCACGCTGACAACCGCCACCCGTGTCAGGCCGTCTGAAAACAAAACCCTTGAATGGGGCTGTGCGAAAGCGGCGGCAACCTTTACGCAATGCGAACCCGAAGGCTTCCGCAAAATCACCTACTATCCCGACCGCCCCGACGTGATGGCCGTCTTCACCACCACCATCACCGCCGACAAAGCGCGTTATCCCGTCCTGCTCTCCAGCGGCAACCGGATTGGCGGCGGCGAGCTTTCAGACGGCCGCCACTGGGCAAAATGGCACGACCTGTTTAAAAACCGAGCTACCTGTTCGCACTCGTGGCGGGCGACTTGCAGCGAGCCGCGACACCTTCACCACCCGCAGCGGCCGCGAAGTCGCCATCGCCTTCTACACCCCGCAAGCGAAGACGCGGGCCAAAAGCGCTCTGCGCATAGAAGCCCCGAAAAACGCCATGAAATGGGACGAAACCCGCTTCGGACTGGAATACGACCTGGACATCTATCACCTGGGTCGTGAGCCGGGAGCGACTTCAACATGGGCGCGATGGAAGACAAAGGCCTGAACATCTTCAACATCCTGCGTGCTCGGCCGACGCCCGCACCGCCACCGATGCCGACTTCGCCCGCGTCGAAGCCGTCATCGCCCACGAATATTTCCACAACTGGACGGGCAACCGCGTTACCTGCCGCGACTGGTTCCAGCTCTCGCTCAAAGAAGGGCTGACCGTCTTCCGCGACCAGGAATTTTTCCGCCGACCGCGCCAACGCCGCCGTCTGCCGCATCGAAAACGTCGCCCCTGCTGCGCGCCCACCAGTTCCCCGAAGACGCAGGCCCCACCGCCCACCCCGTGCGCCCCGCCAGCTATGAAGACATGAACAACTTCTACACCATGACCGTGTACGAAAAGGTGCGGAAGTCGTCCGCATGTACCACACCTTCCTGGGCGAAGAAGGGCTTCCAAAAAGGCATGAAGCTCTATTTCGAACGCCACGACGGCCAAGCCGTTACCTGCGACGACTTCCGCGCCGCCACGGCTACGACGCCAACGGCTTCGATTTCGAACAATTCGCCCTGTGGTACAGCCAGGCGGGTACGCCCGTACTCGACATCACAGGCCGTCTGAACGACCAGGGCGACTACGTCCTGAACATCGAGACAAAGCATCCCGCCCACCCCCCGACGCTGGCCGACAAACAGCCCATGTCCATGCCCCTGCCGTCGCCCTGTTCAGCCCCGGAAGAAGACAGCTTCGGCGAAAATCCCCTTCCGTCTGACACTCGGACGGCGCACCGCAAACCGAAGCCGTGCTGCACGTACCGCCGCCGAACAGCAAATCACGCTCTACGGCGCAAACCGCCCCGCCGTGCCGTCCCTGCTGCGGGCTTTTCGCACCGTCATCCTGAACTGCCCTACACCGACCACGAACTCGGCATCCTCCTTTCCGCCGACGACGACCCCTTCAGCAAATGGGAAGCCGCCCAAACCCTGTACCGCCGCGCCGTCCGCGCCAACCAAACCGCGCTTTCAGACGGCCTGCCCGCGCCGGAACACAACGCACTCATGCAGGCACTCGAATACGTCTTAAACGCCGACTTTAACCCCGCCTTCCAAGCCCTGCTGCTGCAGCTGCCGCCCGAAGCCGACCTGTGGGCGGAAGACGACATACATCGACCGCTGCTCGTCCACCGCGCGCGCGAAAGCTCCTGCTCGACACTATCGCCGCCCGCTTCCTGCCGCAATTCCGCAGCCTGAACCGTGAAGCCGACCGCCCAAGAGCAGGCCGCCCCGCCGCAACGCGTTACGGATACAGCCCCGATTTGGCGGCTGGCGCGCTGCGCAACACCTGCCGCGCCTACATCCTGCGTGCCGACCCCGCACACATCGCCGCCGTAGCCGAAAAATACGGCGAAATGGCGCAAAACATGACCCACGAGATGGGGGCATACTCAGCGCCGATCAACCACATTGAGCCCGTCCCCGAACGCGACCGCCTGCTGGCGCAATTTGCCGAAAAATTCGCCGGCGACCCGCTGGTGATGGACAAATACTTCGCCCTGACGGCATCGTGCCCGCCGCGCCGACACCCGCAGCAGATACAGGCCGCCCTGCAACACCCCGCGTTCAATCTGCAAAACCCAACAAAGCCGCGCCCTGCTCAGCACATTCAGCCGCAACGTCCGCATTTCCATGCCGCCGACGGCTGGGGCTACCGCTATTGGCCGACAAAATCCTCGAAGCCACCGCTTTCAAACCGTCGCTGGCCGCGCGGTTGGCACACGCCTTCAACATCTGCCGCCGCCTCGAACCCGTCCGCCGCCGCAACCTGATGGCGGAACAGCTGCGCCGCATCAACGGCACCGAAGGCCTGTCGGGGGAAACGGGTGAAATCGTCGGTAAAATCCTACAGGCCGTCTGAAAACGAAGTTTCTGCGGAGCTAAAACAGAGTTCCTGCGAAGCTAAAACGGAGTTTCCGCCGAACCATCGGGTTTCGGCGGGAAATCAGCTTCACCCTCCTCACCGCACGCAAACTTTTTCAGACGGCCTCTGCTTTCTGTATCATGGCGTGCTTGAAATCCGAAAGCCGATTATGTTACCCAGCATCCCCCTCCATAAAGACATCGTCCGACCGCCGGAAACCGTGTTGGTCAATATCACGCCGCAGGAAACACGCGTGGCCGTGCTCGAAGAAAACAACATCTGCGAACTGCACATCGAGCGCAATTCCGGACACGGCCTGGTGGGCAACATTTACCTAGGCGTGGTGCGGCGCGTCCTGCCCGGGATGCAGAGCGCGTTTATCGACATCGGCTTGGAACGCGCGGCCTTCCTGCACATCGTCGACGTATTGGAACAGCGGCAAAACCCCGACGAAACCCAGCGCATCGAACACATGCTGTTCGAAGGGCAGACCGTGCTGGTGCAGGTCATCAAAGACCCGATCAACAGCAAAGGGGCGCGGCTTTCTACCCAGATTTCGCTGGCAGGACGCTTTCCTCGTCCACCTGCCGCAGGAAGAACACATCGGCGTTTCCCAACGCATCGAAGACCACGAAGACCGCCACAACCTGCGCGACCGCCTGCAAAACCTGCTGCCGCCGGATGCCGCGCACGGCTACATCATCCGCACCAGCGCGGAAAACCGCCGGCGACGCCGAACTGCAGGCCGACATCGACTACCTGACCAAAGTGTGGGCCAACATCCGCCAACAGGCCAAAACCCGTCCGGCGGAAAGCCTGCTGTATCGAGGATTTGCCCTCAGCCTGCGCGTGCTGCGCGACATGTTCAGCGACAACACGCGCGAAATCTGGTCGATTCAAAAAGAAAACTTCGCCAAAAATGCGAAGTTTCGCCGACCCAATACGTCCAGGCGCGGCGGAAAAATCAAGCTCTTCACTGCCGGCGAGCGGCCGCTGTTTGAAACCCACAACGTCGAGGCCGAAATCAACCGCGCCCTCAGCCGCGCGTCAACCTCTCAATTTCGGCAGCTACCTGATTATCGAAGCCACCGAAGCCGACGACGACGATAGACGTGAACACCGGCGGCTTCGTCGGCGCGCGCAATTTCGACGAAACCATTTTCAAAACCAACCTCGAAGCCTGCCACGCCATCGCGCGCGAACTGCGCCTGCGCAATCTGGGCGGCATCATCATCATCGACTTTATCGACATGTATTTCCGAGCATGCACCGCGAAGCCGTGCTGCAGGAACTGGCCAAAGCCCTCAGCTTCGACCGCACCCGCGTTACCCTCAACGGCTTCACCAGCCTCGGCCTGGTGGAGCTGACGCGCAAACGCACGCGCGAAAACCTCAGCCATGTATTGTGCGAACCCTGCCCCGCCTGCCAGGGGCGAGGGGCCGTCTGAAAAACGCCGCAGACCGTCTGCTATGAAATCCAGCGCGAAATCGTGCGCGAAAGCCGCCGCTTCGACGTGCGCCAGTTCCGCATCCTCGCCTCGCCGGAGTGATCGATTTGTTTTTGGACGAAGAGTCGCAATCGTTGGCGATGCTGATCGACTTTATCGGCAAACCGGTGTCGCTGGCGGTAGAAAACAGTTATACGCAGGAGCAGTTCGACGTGGTGCTGATGTAGGTGGAAAGCCTGTCGGCAAGAAAACAAAAGGCCGTCTGAAAATGCAGTTTCGATTTTGTTGACTTCGTTTTCAGACAGCCTTTGATGAATCTGGAGAAACGGAATCCCGCCGTCAATGACGGTTCGCGACGCACGCGGGCCTTTGCCGTTAATGTGCTGCTGCTGCGTTTCAATCCACTCTTCGCAGCGGGCGGTCAGTTCAGCCTCGCTGCCGTCTTCATGGCGGATGACGGGGCCGATGATGACGTCCACCGTGCCGGGATATTTCAAAAACGAATCTTTTCGGCCAAAAATTCCCGCCGCTGTTGAGGGCGACGGGGACGATGTCCATTTCAAACAGCTTTCGCCATCCGCGCCGCGCCGCTTTTTGTAGCGTGCCTTGCTGCCCGGCGCAACCCGTGTGCCTTCTGGGAAAAATGGTAATCCAATAGCCTTCGTCGCGCAGCTCCCTGCCCTGTTTTGGCCAATTGAGCGTTGGCTTTCGCGCTGCCGCGTTCGATGCCTATGGTTTTGACGATTTTCAGCCCCCAGCCGAAGAAGGGATTTTAAACAGTTCGCGCTTGGCCACGAATACCTGCGGCGGGAAAAATTTCCTGCAGGGCGAGCGTTTCCCAGCCGCTTTGGTGTTTGGCGCAGATGATGGACGGTTTGTCAGATATTCTCCGCGCCGACCAGCCGGTATTTCAAGCCGACGATGTTTTTCAGCGACCACATCAGGATTTTCACCCACTGCCGGGCTACCGTGTGCGCGCCGTTGGGAACGACTGCGGCCAATAGGATGAAGGGGAACATGGCAATCAGGCTGACCACCAATATCAGCCAGTAGATAAGGTTACGCAACAACAGCATGGCCTGCCTCCGTTTCGGCTTCGTCCTGCCTCATCAGATATTGGGAAAACGCCATTAGGTCGTCGAAAACCTGCGTACCTTCGTGGGTAGTTCGGCGGCGTGTTCCGCCAACGTTTTTCTTTCCTTTGCCGGTCAGCACCAGCACGGGTTTGCCGCCCGCTCCGGCCACGGCCTGCAAATCGCGCAGGCTGTCGCCCACCATATAGGTGTTTTCGGCTTTGGCGTTGAAACGGTCGAGAATGTCCAACACCATACCGCTTTTCGGCTTGCGGCAGCCGCAGTCGGCGGCGGCGGTGTGCGGGCAGAACCAAACGCCGTCTATCACGCCGCCCGCCTGCTGAACCATTTTGTGCATTTTTGTTGTGCATTTCGGTCCAGTTCCTGCATGGTGAACAGGCCGCGCCCGATGCCGGACTGGTTGGTGGCCACGGCCACGGTGTAGCCCGCCTCGGAGAGGAAGCGACGGCATCCATGCTGCCGGGCAGGGGAATCCATTCATCGGCCGACTTTACAAAGTCGTCCCGGTCTTGAGTTGATGACGCCGTCACGGTCGAGAATTATCAGTTTCATATCGGTTTTCCAAAAGGCTGCGGCATTGTAGGGGCCTGGTGCGTGCCTGTCAAGGTTTTATGCATGACGGCAGAAAGCCTGTCCCCGTCATGCGTTGTGGTACGGATGGATATTTTTCAGACGGCCTGAAGATACGGTTGCGGCAAGATAATCAAAAGCGGGTATAATGTCGTTTCCCAATAATCCGTTATAAACAGTACGTGGTCAGCCATGACTCCGAAAACCTCACTTCCTGCCGCTTCGGGCAAACATCAAAACATCCTGGCACCGGCCAGTTTGGTTTGCGGGCTGCTGGCGTGGACGCTGTTGCCCATTGTCGCCGCGCTGGCCGCCATCCTCACCGGCCATATCGCCTACGCCAAAGACAAGCGGTTGAAAGTCGGCAAGGGGATGGCCTTAACGGGGCTGGTGCTGGGTTACAGCGGTTTGGGCGCGGCGATGATGCTGATCGGCATTTGGGCCCGGCATGCCGGAAAGGAAAATCGCTGTGGCCGCAGGAGGCCGCCGCGCCGGCCGAACAAGCCGCTTCGGCCGTTCAGGCCAAACCCGCCGCACCGCAGCCGCGCAGTTCGGAAAACCAGGCCGCCTCCGCCGTACCAGCAAAAAACGTCAAACCGCTCCCCTGTGATTCCGCCGGCAGCCGTGCCGATTTTGTCCGCCCAGCAGCGGGTGGAAGAAACCTTGAATGCAGGCACGCCATTGGACGAAATCAATGAAACCCACGAAGAAGCCGGGGAAGACGATCCCAGCCTGCGCTATTGGCAACGGATTGAAATCAAGCAAAGGCAATATCGTCATCACGCCGAAGCCGAATATTTACGGCCTGTCCGCACAGATTATGCTGTTCTCCACCCGTGAAAAACGGCGGCCTGTCTTGGACTTGTGTCGGCGAATTGGACAAAACGGTGGAAGAAACCGTTTGCCGCTGACCCGTCGGGCCATCTTGTATTGAAAAAGGCCGTCTGAAAAAAACCGTTTTCCGGTTTTTCAGACGGCCTTGATGCTTTATTTTTCCAACGTTTGATTTATCTTTTATTTGTCTTTGCGGATACGCAGGAAGGTGGCGAAACGGGGTTTGCCCTTTTTGCGTGAAAACCTCGGTAACGGTAGGTAATGACCGAGCCGACCGGCGGCGGGTTGGCACGCTCGGCATCTTTAAACCCGCTTCCGATACGGAAATTCGCCCAAATCGTTGCGGCAGCCGACCGCGCCGAGTTTGCCCCGCATATTTCCGCTTTGCCTTCGTAATGGCGCGTTACCGTACATTCGGCATCCTGCTGCGGTTTCAGTTTCAGATAACCGCTGCTGCGGCCTGCGCGGTACGGCTGTTTCGGATCGCGCAAAATCACGCCCTCTCCGCCCGCCTTCACGATTTTTCCATCATCGCACGCGCTTCTTCAATATTTTTTTGACCGGCGTTTGTTTGACAACGACAATGTTCGCCGGATATTTTTCAGACGGCCTTCCAATACGGCCAGCCTTTTGGTAAAGGTTCCCCTCTGCTTTCGGCAAGTCGAAAACGTACAACTTGATGCCGCTCAATCTCCGCCGGCCGAACGTGTGGCGGCGGAAATCCGCTCAAACTGCCCGCGCAAACTGTAAAGCTCGCCATCCAGCGGATAGGACGGAAAATTGCGGGTAAAACCCCGGCGGCGGCGTGAAGGCATAACCTTGGCGGCTAATCAGCTTTTTGCCGTCCCAATGAGGCACGTACGCCGTCCAATTTCTCGCTGGCCGCCCAGCCCTGCACGTTTTGGTTGCTATATTCTTCCCGCCAACATCAGCGGCGGTGCGGCCCAAACAGAGGCGGTTATGGAAAAAGCACACAAAAATAGGGGTTTTCATGACTGTTTTGCCCAAGTGATTGGTTTGGTCGGGATTATCACATATAATTCATTATCTTGGCATAGCCAGTTATTCAAAAATAAATATCTTAAGGAAAACGATGTCGCTACATGTTGAAATTATTGCGGTTACCCTGTTCCGCCAGAACTGCCACACTGATGTGGGACGACGAGAACCAACGAAGCGGTTTTTACCGATGTCGGCGGCAACGTTCCGCGCCTGCTGGAAGAAGCGGAAAAACGCGGTTTTGCACGTTAAGGCGATTTGGCTGACACACGGCCATCTCGACCATGTCGGCGGCGTGGCGGAAATGACGGCGGGCAATCCCAAAAATCGAAGTTTTGGGTCCGCACGAAGCAGACCGCTTCCTGCTGGCGAACCTCACCGAAATCACCAAACAATATAATTTCCCGCCAACCAAACCCTTTATGCCGACCCGCTGGCTGGAAGAAGGCGACGAATTGAAAGTCGGCCGGATATGCCTTCAAAGTGCTGCATGTCCTGGGGCATACGCCCAGCCATATCGTTTTCTACTGTGCCGAGGCCGACTTGTTGGTGGCGGGCGACGTGATTTTCTATGAAAGTGTGGGGCGCACCGATTTTCGAACGCAGCAACCACGATGACTTAATCCGCAACATCCGTGAAAAATCTTCACTTTGCCTGAAGACACCCAAATCGTTACCGGACACGGCCGGGATGACGACGGTCGGCTACGAAAAACAGCATAACCCCTATCTTTAAGCTCGGGTGCCCGGTTCGGACCCTCCTTCCGAACCGTCTTTCAGACGGCTTGGCCGTCTGAAAACATTTTTGAATGCTAAAACATAAGGAAACCCGCCATGACTACCCGCTTCGGCCCACGTTACTGAGAAGAACTCGCCTCCGTCCTCAGCCGATTTTTGACCGCCGCCGGCGAAAACGCCGAATCGGGCACGCAGGCGGCAAAAGTGGTTTTACCCGCCGTTTGGGCCGGCGTATTGAAGAGCACGGTCGGCAATCCCGATTATGCAGCCGCCCTTTACCGGCAAGCTGGCGCGGAAAGCAGCCTGTCTGCGGACGAAGTTCAGGCACAATCCGAACGCTTGATTGCTGGGCAACAGTCTGCTGCCTGCCGTGTTTGACGGTAACGCCGCCGATGCGGCTGCCAGATGGCACGGCAGAGCGGGATTGCAAAGCATCTGCCGCCCGCCTGCTGGCCACTGGCCCTGCCTTTGGTTTTTGTCGCATTTGGGCCGCAACAGCGGCAGCCTGCCCGACTTTTTGAAATTGCTGGCCGGTCAATCCGATCATCTGGCGGAAAATCTGAACGGCGGACTGCTCTCGGCTTTGGGCATCAGCAATGTTGCCGCCGTATCAGCCGTTGCCCATAAGCTGTCCGACCATGCCGCTTCCCTTTGCAATTATCGGATGACGGACTGCCTGCCGTATCGGGCAAATCGTCAATTGCCGGAAGCCTACCGGTATTGCTGCTGGCGGCGGTATTGGCTGTTGTGGCATTTAAAGGTTGCAGCACCAAAGTGGTGGAACAGGTCGAGGACCGACCTTTTCGAGGCCGACGTGGTTCAGCCGCATCCCGCCGCCGATCAATCTTTTGTCCGCCCGCCCTTGCCCGACGAGGCGGTTACCACGCCAGAACGGGCCGGTAGCCGAATCAGCATCCGGTACCGGCGGGATAATAAACAATCTTATCCCTGCAAGCAGGCCGTCTGAAAATTTTCAAACGGCCTGCTGCTTTCATCAAATTAACATAAGGTTACATAAAACTACAAATATATGGTGGATTAAACGGCGTTAATGCCGAATAGTCTGCCGCAAACAGTATAGGGCAGCAATTGATGCGTTTCTGCGCTTTTAAAAACATCATTCCCGCACGCTTCCGCCTTGCTCTGTTTGAAACTGAAGCCGCTATAGCTATAAAGGAGAAACTACAATGGAAAAACGGCAAACACCCCGTCTGCCCGCGAGAAATTGCCCGAAACCATGTTGGCCGGATTCGACAAGCACCACCGCCTGTTCCGCGAAAAATCCGCCCGAAAGCCAAAAGCTCTGTTTGAACGGCGCGACTGGAAGGCATACAGGATTTGGTGGCCTACCGCATCCAGATGTACGACCGCCGCGTGTCGGAAGCGGCCGACATTTTGATCGAACGTCTGGAAGGCGGCTCGTCCGACCAATTGTGGGCGGAGGGCCAAAAAGAATACATCGCCCTCTTGGTGGATCGCAAACAGCCCGAACTGGCGGAAACCTTTTTCAATTCCGTATCCACCAAAGTGTTGGCCCAAAAAGAATATTTTCAATAACCGCTTTATCTTCGTCAAACCGGCCGCCAGCACGGAATTTATCGACTCCGACCCACCCGTGTTCTGCACTTTCTACCCCTGCCAATGCCGGTTTGCGCGGCTGCCTGCAACGGATATTGCGGCATTTCGGCTGGCAGGTGCCGTTTGCCCCGCCGCCGCCGACGTGGCCGACATTCTGCGTGCGGCGCGCCGGCATTTCGACAAGAGTAGCCGCCGCGCAGCTGAACCTGCACGTTCAGGTGTTGAATTCGGCTTTTTACCGCAACAAATCGGCCTATCTTTCGGGCAGATTATCAACGGCAGCAGCAGGCATCCCTTTGCACTGGCGGTGGTACACGACACCGAAGGCCGTCTGAAAATCGATGCCGCGCTGTTTGACCCGAAACAGATTTCCGTACTCTTCTCTTTCGCCCGCGCCTATTTCCTGGTGGATATGCCCGTTCCCAGCGGCTGTATGTGCGCTTCCTGCGCGAAATGCTGCCGATGCGCTCGGACGGCGATTTTTACACCCTGCTCGGCCTGCACAAACAGGGAAAAACATTTTCTGGCGCGAGTTCACGCAGCACCTGCGCTATTCCGACGACAAATTCATCCTCGCGCCCGGCATCAAAGGCGGTGATGAGCGTGTTTACCCTGCCCTCCTTCCCCTATGTGTTCAAAGTGATTAAAGACACCTTCGGGCCAAACAAAGACTTTGACCGCGAATATGTACAGCAGAAATACCTGCTGGTGAAAAAGCACGACCGCGTCGGCAGGATGGCCGATACGCTGGAATTTTCCGACATCCCGCTGCCCAAAGTCCGCTGCGACGAAGCCTTCCTCAACGAAATGCGCACCTTGGCACCGAGCCAAATCGAGGAAACCGACGATATGGTCATCATCAAACACGCCTATATCCGAATACCGTCTCACACCGTTAAACCTGTTTATGCAGAAGGCTTCGCCGGAAGAAAAAGCGGCGGCAGTCATCGACTACGGCTTCGCGCTGAAAGAACTCGCATCGGCCAATATCTTTCCCGGCGATATGCTGTACAAAAATTTCGGCATGACGCGCTTCGGACGGGTGATTTTCTATGACTACGACGAAATCGAATACATGACCGACTGCAATTTCCGCAAAATCCCGGAAGCACCGAATCCGGAAATGAAAATGTCGGGCGAGGTATGGTATCCCGTGCATAAAGGCGACGTATTCCCCGAAGAAAATTCGCCCCCTTCCTGCTCGGCGAACCCGACGTGCGGCAGGTTTTCCTCAAACACCACCGCGATTTGCTGACCCCCGAATTCTGGCAGGGCAAAAAGAGCGGCTGCAACAGGGTTTGTTTGACGATTTCTATCCCTACCCGCAATCCGTCCGCTTCAACCCGGAACAAACGGCCGAAGGCTTGGCAGACGATACGGATGTTTGATTGGATAACAGTTGCCCCGACAAAGGAGGCCGTCTGAAACTTGATTTTTCAGACGGCCTCTTGTGGGTTTGATATATTTCGGCATGACTAAATGCTACTTGCAGGCTTGAGCGATATAGGTACCCTATGTTCGATTTTTTGATTAAATATCCGATTTCCATTTTTGAAATCAGGGAATTTCTTGCTGCAGCCCTAAATTGTCCTTTCGATAAAATCTTTAGTCGTTTCCTCTGGAGAGAATGCCGACCTGGAAATTGCCGCTGAAGAATTGAATAAGCTGTGCTGCCTTTGTATTGGGACAGAAGTGGAAGGCGATGCCGCTTGGCTTTTGAATCTATATCGGATTGAAGCAATAGATGATGAAATCGAAAAAGAGGATTATCGCCGCCTCGCAAACAAAAGCAAATCGCTTGCTATGTTCCCAATGATAACTGGAACGGATATTTGCTAACGGAAAGCAGTCCGACTCCGATTCAAGTTTATGAAGATAAAGAGGTGGCGGGAGAAAATAAATATATCTTTACGAACGCATTTTAAAACACAGGAATATTTCAAAAACCAAAAACAACAGCTAGCAATGCAGTTTGCCGGCAATCATTCGAACCATAACAAAAAGCGCGAACCTTACGATTCGCGCTTTTTCTGAACGGCCCTCAATTATTTCTTGTCGTCTTTCACTTCTTCAAAGTCGGCATCTACCACGTCATCGTCTTTCTTGGCGGAAGACGGTTCCGGCTTATGCGCTTTTCGCCTGCTTGGGCTTCGGCTTGCGCTTGTGCGTAAACCATTTCGCCCAGTTTTTGGCTGGCTGTGCCCAGTGCTTCGGCTTTGGCATCGATGGCGGCTGTCGTCGCCTTTCACGGCTTCTTCGGCTTCTTTCAACGCGGCTTCGATTTTTCTTTCTCGGCTGCGTCGAGTTTGTCGCCGTAGTCGGCCAAAGATTTTTCACGGAGTGAATCAGAGGCTTCGGCTTGGTTGCGGGAAGCGACCAATTCAGTCAGTTTTTATCTTCCTCGGCATTGGCTTCGGCATCTTTCACCATACGTTCGATTTCTTCTTCGCTCAAGCCTGAAGAACCTTGAATGGTGATGTTGGCGGCTTTGCCTGTGCCTTTGTCTTTGGCGGAAACGTGCAGGATACCGTTGGCGTCAATGTCGAAGGTAACTTCGATTTGCGGCATGCCGCGCGGTGCGGGTGCGATGTCGCCCAAGTTGAACTTACCTAAAAGATTTGTTGGCGGAGGCGCGTTCACGTTCGCCTTTGCAGCACATGGATGATTACTTCGCTTGGTTGTCTTCGGCTGTAGAGAGACACTTGCGACGCTTTGGTCGGGATGGTGGTGTTCTTCTGAATCAGCTTGGTCTCACGCCGCCCATGGTTTCGATACCCAGGACAGAGGGTTACGTCCAGCAGCAATAAGTCGCTGCGGCCGCCGCTCAATACTTCGCCTTGAATCGCTGCGCCTACGGCAACGGCTTCGTCAGGGTTCACGTCTTTGCGCGGTTCTTTGCCGAAGAAGTCTCTAACGGCTTCTTGTACTTTCGGCATACGGCTGACCGCCGACCAAAATTACGTCGTCGATGTCGCTGGTGCTCAGCCGGCATCTTTCAATGCAATTTTGCAAGGCTCGATAGAGCGGGCAATCAGGTCTTCAACCAGGCTCTCGAATTTGGCGCGGGTAATTTTCATTGCCAAGTGTTTTCGGGCCGGTTGCGTCCATGGTGATGTACGGCAGGTTGATTTCGGTTTGCTGACCGCTGGACAATTCGATTTTGGCTTTTTCGGCAGCTTCTTTCAGACGTTGCAATGCCATCACGTCTTGTTTCAAATCAATGCCTTGTTCTTTTTGAACTCGGCGATGATGTAGTCGATGAGGCGTTGGTCGAAGTCTTCGCCGCCCAAGAAAGTGTCGCCGTTGGTTGCCAATACTTCAAATTGTTTGTCGCCGTCGAGGTTGGCGATTTCGATGATGGAAATATCGAAGGTACCGCCGCCTAAGTCATATACGGCTACTTTGCGGTCTTTGTTGTCGCCTTTGTCCATGCCGAATGCCAAAGCGGCTGCAGTCGGCTCGTTGATAATGCGTTTTACGTCCAAACCGGCGATGCGGCCTGCGTCTTTGGTGGCTTTGACGTTGGCTGTCGTTGAAAGTAGGCCGGAACCGTAATCACGGCTTCGGTTACTTTCTCGCCCAAGTAAGATTCGGCGGCTTCTTTCATTTTACGCAGGACTTCTGCGGAAACTTGCGGCGGAGACAGCTCTTTGCCTTGCGCTTTCACCCATGCGTCGCCGTTGTTGGCTTTAATGATTTCGAAAGGCATGGATTCGATGTCGCGTTGGACTTCTTTGTCTTCAAATTTGTGACCGATCAAACGTTTTACAGCGTAGATGGTGTTTTTAGCGTTGGTTACGGCTTGGCGTTTGGCGGGTGCGCCGACGAGGACTTCGCCGCCGTCCAGATAAGCGACGACAGACGGCGTAGTGCGTGCGCCTTCTGCGTTTTCGATAACTTTGGTTTGACCGTTTTTCAGAGATGGATACACAAGAGTTGGTTGTACCTAAGTCGATACCGATTACTTTTTGCCATAGTGTTAATACTCCTTCAAATAATGGAATTTTTCAGACGGCCTGTTTTTGTGTCCGACCGCTGTTGCTTGACATGCAAAATAGGGGACGGACGGCAGTTTTTCAAGTGTTGTGTTGCAAAAATGACAACTTTTTGAAATTTAAAATCAAAATGTTAATTTGATTTTTCCGTTTTCTCATATGTTTCAGACGGCCTCCGGGGCCGTCTGAAAAGCTAAAAATGCGGAATGCTGCGTGAACTGCGCCTATTCGGCGTTTTTCCGCACTTTTGGCCACGACCACCATTGCCGGGCGCAAGATGCGGTCATTCAGCATATAGCCTTTTTTCAAGACGCGGATGATGGAATTGGGCTCTTGCTCACTCTCCTCCGCCTGCATTGCCTGATGTTGGTGCGGGTCGAGTTTGTCGCCGGGCTGCGGGTTGATTTCTTTGATATTCGTGATGTCGAACGCTTTTTGCAATTCGTTCAACGTCATCTGCACGCCCATCTTTCAGCGCGTCGAAATTGCCGCTTTGGTCGAGCAACGCCATTTCGAGATAGTCTTTGACCGGCAGCATTTCGGCGGCGAATTTTTGTCCGGCGAACTTATGCGTATCGGCAATTTCCTGCTGATGGCGGCGGCGCGGGTTTTGCTCGTTCGCCAGACCGCGCAACTGTTCGTCTTTCAATTGTCCTTGCAGTTCTTCCACTTGCGCCTGCAATTCTTCGTAAGTGGGTGCGGCGGCTTCGGCTGCGGCATCTTCCTGTTCGGTCGGGATGTTTTGTTCTTCTTCGGGTACGGTGTTTTGTTCGCTCATGGGTTGCCTCTTTTTTAAAGTGACGGAATGGATTTTTCATGGGCGGCAATATAAGGCCGTCTGAAGCAGTTTCAAGCGCGCGGAAGGTTTCTCCGGCGTTTTTTGTGCTTTCAGACGGCCTCTATCCATCAGTGGCTGTATTTATTGTTGGACTGGGATTCCAACGGTGCGGAAAGCGGTAGCTCGAGTATGGTTTATACCGATTCGGCCACGCTGCCGGACAGGCGGCGTTTAGAGCGGCCGGGGGAGTTCGTCCGCCAAGCTACGCTTTATGCCCTTGGCCGGTCGGCAGGTCGCCTACGTCTGTAGAAGCGAGGTTGTGGCAGGGGTTGCAGCTTACGGTGTCGCCTTTGGAGACGCGGTTCCTACCACAATTGATGGCCGAGTTTGACCCGTTCTTCGGTAAACAGGCGCAGTTTCTGCATTTCTTTTGGCACGCGGCAGCGGTTTGAAAGATGCCTTGCACATTTGAGCAGCTCTTGATCTTTAGGTGAGGCATTGCTGTCGGCAACCACGACGGAAGCCGCAGAAGCAGCATTCGAAGCTGCATTTTCAGTAACAGCCGGAGAGGCCGTCTGAACGGCGGTTTCCGAAGCTCCCGAAGCCGCTTCAGACGGCAAGGGTAAACAATACGGCCAACTCCGTCATTGCCGGCCCGCGGCCTCAAAAACGCGGCAACGGCTTTTGCATGGCATAATGACAGCTTCCGGCAGCCGTTTTTCCGCCCGTCCCACAGGGCGGCACAGCCGCAACCGAATACCGCAGATTATTTTCAGACGGCCTTGCCCTTTCCGCCGCCGTGCGAAAGCCCGAGGCCGTCTGAATACCATCGAAGGAACAAACAATGAACCCCTTTTTCCTCCTTAGGCCTCGGACGGGAAATCGTTTCCGCCCTCACCGAGCAAGGCTACGAAAACCCCACGCCGATTCAGGCCGCCGCCATTCCCAAAGCCCTTGCCGGACACGACCTCCTGGCTGCCGCGCAAACCGGCACCGGCAAAACCGCCGCCTTCATGCTGCCCAGCCTCGAGCGGCTCAAACGCTTCGCCACCGCTTCCACCTCCCCCGCCATGCACCCCGTTCGGATGCTGGTGCTCACCCCCACCCGCGAACTGGCCGACCAAATCGACCAAAACGTGCAGGCCTACATCAAAAACCTGCCCCTGCGGCACACCGTCCTCTTCGGCGGCGTAAAACATGGACAAACAAACCGCCGATTTGCGTGCCGGCTGCGAAATCGTCGTCGCCACCGTCGGCCGCCTGCTCGACCATGTCAAACAAAACATCAACTTCTCCAAAGTCGAAATCGTCGTCCTCGACGAAGCCGACCCAGCATGCTCGACATGGGCTTTATCGACGACATCCGCACCATCATGCAGATGCTGCCCAAACAACGCCAAACCCTGCTCTTTTTCCGCCACCTTCGCCGATCCGATACGCAAATTGGCGCGCGACTTCGCGAACAGCCCCGAACAAATCGAAGTGGCGGCGCAAAACACCACCAACGCCAACGTCGAACAACACGTCATCGCCGTAGACACCTTCCAAAAAGCGCCGCCTGCTCGAACGCCTGATTGTCGATTTGGACATGCAAACCAAGTCATCGTATTCTGCAAAACCAAACAAAAGCGTCGATCAAGTCACGCGCGACCTGCAACGGCACGAAATCTCCGCCCAGGCCATCCACGGCGACAAATCGCAGCAAACCCGCCTCGAAACCCTTTCCGCCTTCAAAGAGGGCAACCTGCTGCGTCCTCGTCGCCACCGACGTCGCGGCACGCGGGCTGGATATCGCCGAACTGCCCTTCGTCATCAACTACGAAATGCCCACCCAGCCCGAAGACTACGTCCACCGCATCGGCCGCACCGGCCGCCGCGGGGCGGACGGCGTCGCCATTCGCTGATGGACGAAACCGAACAAAAATGTTCGAAGCCATCAAAAGAACTCACAGGTAACAACATCCCCATCGAACGCATCGAAGGTTTCGAACCGCGCTGGTGGGACAACGGCGGCACGGAAGAAAGGCCGTCTGAAAACGGAAGCCGCGCCGCGGCGAACGTACGGAACGCGAGGCGGGCAGCCGCGGCGAAAGGCGCACACGCGGCGACAGCCAGGGCCGGGCAGGAACCCGCCCCAAAGACCGGGCGAATCCTGCGGCAAAATTGCCAGCCGCAGCCACCGCAACCGGCGCGGCGAACGTGCCAAATGTGCATTGGTCCAACCCAATTTCGGCGTGAAATAACCCGAAATCACCCATAGTAAAAGACCGTCACGAAACACCCCGAACAGGGCTTTCAGACGGCCTTTCGCTCTGCTACAATCCGTCTTTTGCCATACCCGACATCGCGAAAACCGCCGCCCGCCTTTCCCTACTTTTGCTGCGTCGCCGCCTGCCAGCCCGACTCCGCAGCCGTAGATACCGCCGCGCCGACCGCGCGTAAAGCCTTCTTATTTTGAGTCGTGACAAACGCCAAGCCGCCACGCCGGTTAAAACGCAAACGCCCGCGCTGTCCGCCATTCGCAGCCGCGCCGATTTCCGACCTGCTTTCGCGCGTTTACGAACAAGACAGCGAATATGAAATCCCGCACATTCTCTTCCTTATCGACCGTGAAGACAACAACCGAGACCGATTGCATCAACACGCCGAAATACCGTCTGCACGAAAACTATCTCGCCGAGATTTTGAAGCCGATGCCGACGCGCGAGAATTGTTCGAACAATACCGCAGCCCGAACCGCCGCTTCCTGTTCGGCACCATCAGCTGGCAGAACAGCACACAAGAATACGTTTACGAATTTTGGGAAGGCGACAAAATCACGCCCGAATTGCTGAAATTGGCAGAAGGCCGTCTGAAAAACAGTTTCTTCGCCCCGCTGCGTTACAAAACCAATTCCCTGTGGCAGGAAACCGTTGCCGCGCAAAGCAAAGTCCCCTTCGTAACCCAAGAAAAGCCTGATACAGAATTTCCCCTTATTTGCCGTTGCACAGGGGAAAGCGGTAGGCACATTGCGCGTCATCACCAGAAGACGACCTTTACGATGTCAGTGCGGACGACATCATCATCTTGAAGAAGTGCCGCTGGTGTTGCCGCCCGTAGCAGGCATCATCAGCGAAAAACCGTCCACCGCGCTGTCGCATGTGAACGTCTTGGCGCGCGGCTGGGTATTCCCAACATCTACCTCAAAGACGCAGAAAAATCTTCGCCCCTATATCGGCCGCCGTATCGAATTGGCAGCCGACGCAAAAACAATACCGGTCACCCAAACCAACCGAAACACAGCCGCCAAGACCTTTTCAGACGACGTCTCCTGCCGCAGCCCGACACTGTCGATTGCAGCCTGCGGCCGCTTGCCAACTTGCGCCGTGAAGACGAGCCGCTACTGCGGCAGTAAAGCCGCCAACCTCGGCCATATCCGCGCCCATATCGCAGGCAGCAACGTCCCCGACGGATTCTGCATCCCCTTCGCCTACTACCGCGCCATGATGGACAAACTCGGCATCAACGCGGCAACACTGGCACAAATCGAATCGCAAAGCGGCGGCGACAACCGCAAACGCCGTACCGCCTTGCTCGCATTGCAGAAAAAATCACCGATGCCGAAATCCCGTCCGAATGGAAACGCACCTGGGCGGAACAATGGCGCAGTCAGTTAAACAGCAAAGGCGTGTTCGTCCGCAGCTCGTCCAATTCCGAAGCCTGCCGAATTTCAGCGGCGCAGGGCTGTACACCACCGTGCCGAACGTAACCGGCGAAAACGCATTGGCGGAAGCAGTGAAACAATCTTGGGCTTCCGTCTTCAATTACAGCGCGTACGAAGCCCGCCGCATCGCCGGACTGCCGCACGACAGCGTGAAAAATGAGCGTCTTCGTCCAGCAAAGCATCAATGCCGACCTCTCAGGCGTACTCGTTACCGTCAATCCCTACGATACCGCGCAGAAAAAGCACTTCCTACATCGCCGCCAAACGCGGACTGGGCATTCGCGTGGTCGAAGCGAAAAACGTGTGGCGGAACAGCCGTTTACAACCGCCGCAACGACGCCGTACAACGCCTCAGCTCTTCCAACGAAACCACCGCGCTGCAACCGGATGAAAAACGGCGGCGTCAGGGAAGTACCGATAACCGGCGGCAACGTCATGAACCACGACCAAATCCGCCGCCTCGACCAAAGCCGGACAGCAAATCAAACAGCTTTTTCGGCAACGGCGAACAAGACATCGAATGGGCTTTCGCGGGCGGAAAACTCTGTCATCCTTCAGGCAAGACCTTATTTAAACGGCAGGCGGTAACACGGAAAGGAAGAGGCCGTCTGAAAACGCGGTTTCAACAAAGTTCAAACCAAAATCAATCCAGCAAAGGAAACATCATGAGTTATCAGGATTTCATCAGTCAAACCGAAGCACAATACGGCATCTCCCTGCCCAACCCATACACAAACGCCTCGCCGACGACGGCATGTTGGACTGGGGCGAATTTGGTAGCAAATGGTATAGCGAAACCTTTCCCATGTTGCTCAAGCATCCGCCCCTACTGTTGGTCGGCTCAGAATTTGAACTGCCTCACACCGACGAATTGCAGGAAATCAACGAACAGCTATGCGACGACAGTGAATGGCTGAGTTTAAAACCCGAATACTGTAGCAAACTCATCGCCTTTGCCGGAGCGGGCAACGGCGATTACTACGCATTCGACTACCGCCAAGAAGGCGAACCATGTATCACACGCCTGTATCACGACGACGACTTCAGCGTAGTAGAAGCCTCAAACTTAGCAGACTTTATCTTCCGCAGGCTGCTCCAAGCCCAAGCCGGCTATTACCCCACTGACGGTCTTTTCTCCTGAAACCTACCGAGAGCAACTGTTTGCACAATTGGAAAGCCACCGCCCCTACCTCTCCGCCGAACAATATGAATTCCTCCGGCAAACCTATCAAAAACCCTATCAAAAAGACCGATGGGGCGGATTGTTCATGTTGAGCGATGAAGAAACCAAAAGCCGCCGAACAACAGTTCATCCATGCGAACGGCTGGACGAAGAATCTGAACCTTTCGACTACGACTAGCGCGGATAAAGAGACAAACACCCGACAGCGGTTTCCCGTTTCAGACGGACTATTACCGATTGGAGGCCGTCTGAAAACGCAATAAACCGATTCGGCATTGTCCGTTTTCAATGCGGAAACAAACGCCGCCGAACATCGGACGAAACAGTTTTAACCCTAATTCAAACATATGTTTTTCAGACGGCCTTCAAGCCCCTGCGCCTTCGGTTATGATTCCGTTTGAAACACGAACAACCAAACGTTAACAAAAGGAGCGAAACATGGCGACACAAGACGATCTGAAACGCATGGCAGGGTGAAAAGCGGTGGAATTTGTGCCCGAAAACGAATACATCGGCATCGGCACGGGCTCCACCGTCAACTATTTCATCAAAGCCCTGCCGCCAGCGGCAAACAAATCAAAAGGCGCGGTCAGCAGCTCCAAACGCCACCTCCGCGCTGCTGGAACAATACGAAATCCTCGAAGTTACCCTGTCCGACGTCATCCGCCTGGCGGTAGTATATCGACGGTGCCGACGAAATCAACCACAGCCTGCAAATGATTAAAGGCGGCGGCGGCGCACTGTTGCGCGAAAAATCGTCGCCAGCGCGTCGGACAAATTCGTCTGCATCGCCGACGAAAGCAAATACGTTTCGCGCCTGGGCAAATTCCCGCTGCCCGTGGAAGTCATCCTCCGCCCGCTCGCTGGTGGCGCGCCAACTGCTGAAACTGGGCGGCGAACCGCAACTGCGCGTCGGCTTCATCACCGACAGCGGCAACGAAATCCTCGACGTGGCCGACATGGATTTGTCGCGCCCGCTGACGCTGGAAGACGAGCTGAACAAAATCACCGGCGTGGTCGAAAACGGCCTGTTCGCAGCGCGATGCGGCCGACGTGCTGATTCTGGCGCGCGCCGGCGGCGTGGAAGTGATTAAAGTCGGCGGCTGATAAGGCGTTCTTCAGGCATCAAAGGCCGTCTGAAAACCCAGCAATCCGGTTTTCAGACGGCCTTTCAAATACAAAATACAAAACCCGCCCCTCTGCCGGACACCGAAGTTTCCCGCCATATCGGTTAAAATGCCCCCTTTTGATTTTTGAACCAGCATCCCGCGCTATGCCCGATTGGAAAAATCCCCGCCCTTGTGCCTCGTTGCCGCCCTGGCGTTTTATCGAACCGTCCGACATCCTTTTCCGGCTCGAAAACCCCGCCGGCTGCCGCAAACCATACGCGGCCGCAGCGGCGCAGCTGCCCGACCCGCGCCGCAAGGCACGCATTACCGGGGGCGGGTAACGTCCGTGCACGACGGCGACACCGTCCGCATCACCGACACCGACGGCCGCAAACACAAAGTCCGCCTCGCCTACATCGACGCACCCGAAATCGGCCAGACCCACGGCATCGAATCGCGCGACCGCCTGCGCCGCATCCCGTCGGACGAAACCGTAGACGTACAGGTAACTGATACCGACCGCTACGGCCACGAAGTGGCCTACCTCTTTTCAGACGGCCTCGACATCAACCTGAGCCAAATCGAAAACGGCGCGGCCTGGCACTACACCTCCATCGCCAAAAACACCAGCCCAAAAGCCGATTTCGCCGCCTACGCCGCCGCCGAAGCCTACGCCCAGCCGAACGCACCGGCCTTTGGGCGAAGCGCGAACCCCTCGCGCCCTGGCTGTTCCGCAAACAACAACACACCGCACAACCGCAATGAACAAACAAACTCCCGCCAAGAAATGTTCGAACGCTGGCGCGCCGAGAACCCGCACCCGCAAACCGAACTGAAAACTACACCACACCCTTCGAACTCTTGATTGCCGTCCTACTTTCCGCGCAGGCCACCGACAAAGGCGTGAAACAAAGCCACCGCCAAAACTCTTCCCCGTGGCCAACACCCCGCAGGCCATGCTGGACTTGGGCTTGGAAGGCGTGATGGAATACACCAAAACCATAAGCCTCTACAAAACCAAGTCCAGACACATCATCGAAACCCGCCGCATCCTATTGGACAAACACGGCGGAGAAGTACCGCAAACGCGCGAAGCACTCGAAGCCCTACCCGGCGTGGGGCGGAAAAACCGCCAACGTCGTCCTCAACACCGCCTTCGGCCAACCCGCGATGGCCGTGGACACCCACATCTTCCGCGTCGCCAACCGCATGAACCTCGCCCCGGGCAAAACGTGCGCGAAGTGGAAGACAAACTGATCAAAGTCATTCCGAAAGAATTCATCCTCGACGCCCACCACTGGCTCATCCTCCACGGCCGCTACACCTGCAAGGCGCAAAAACCCCTCTGCCACCGATGCATCGTCAACGACCCTGTGCGAATACAAAGGCAAAAACCATAGAACAGGCCGTCTGAAAACATGGGCTTCCGCGTAGCTGAAACGCAGCCCCGCACAATACCGAATCGGCGAGTCATTCCCCAATTACACCGACTAAAACACAACATACCCAACCATGACACACACCCGACAGGCCGTCTGAAAACCCCGCAACCGCCCTTTCAGACGGCCTCACCTCCTTTGCCGACCGCCTGATACACTGGCAGAAACAGCACGGCCGCCACAACCTGCCCTGGCACAGCCGCGACCCCACCGCGTCTGGCTGTCGGAAATCATGCTCCAGCAAACCCAAGTCGCCACAGTGGCCGGCTACTATCCCGCGCTTCCTCGCCGCCTTCCCCACCGTATCCGCCCCTCGCCGCCGCAGCCGAAGACGACGTACTCGCACTCTGGCGGGGCTTGGGCTACTACAGCCGCGCGCGCGCAACCTGCACAAAGCCGCCAAACAAATCATGGCCGACTTCGGCGGACAATTCCCCGACCGAACGCACCGAATTGGAAAAACTGTGCGGAGTCGGCCGCAGCACCGCCGCCGCCGTTGCCGCCTTCGCCTTCCTCAAACGCGAAACCATGACTCGACGGCAACGTCAAACGCGTACTCTGCCGCGTCTTCGCCCAAGACGGCGACCCGCAGGACAAAAGTTCGAACACACCCTCTGGACACTGGCCGAAAAGCCTGCTGCCGCCCGAAAAACGCCCGACATGCCCGCCTACACGCAAGGCCTGATGGACCTGGGCGCGACCGTATGCAAACGCAGCAACCCGCCTGCACCGCCTGCCCCATGAGCGACATCTGCCAAGCCAAAGCCCAAGGCCGTACCGCCGAACTGCCGCGCACGGCGGCGAAGTCAAAACCCTGCCGCTCTACTGGCTGATATGGCATGACGAAAACGGCGCGCTCCTGCTGGAAAAACGCCCGCCAAAGGCATCTGGGGCGGCCTCTACTGCACCCCCTGCTTCGACAGCCTGCAAGACCTGCACGACTTTGCCGCCCGACACGGCCTCACCGCCGAAGACTTAACCGAACTCCCGTCCCTAACCCACCGCCTGACCCACCGCATGCTGCTGATTACCCCGTTTGCCGTTACAGAAAAAGGCCATCTGAAACCCTTTCAGACGGCCTCCGGGCTGATGCCGGAAAAACTGGCGGACTACGGCCTGCCCAAACCGCTGGCGGCATGGCTGGCGGGAAAAACAGCCCGCCCTGTTTTAAAAGAATAAAGGCCGTCTGAAAGCCGGGAAAAACGGACTTTACCGCCGTTAAACCCCACTTTCAGACGGCCTTATAACTCCGGTGCGACAATTCAGATAAAGACAGATTCACTGTCACGCTTCAGCCCACAGCCGTACCCGACCCTTCCATACGGGCTTGCTCCATCCGCAGCTTACCGCATTACACCGGGAAACTGTTTATCCGCCGCACGCTAAACCGCCTGCCCAGTTTGCAGCGGCACACCGCTCAAACGGCTCATTTCCGCACATACGCCGCCACCTTCGGCGGCATCTCCAACCCGCGCACAATCGTCAGATTGCGCAAAAATCGGGAACAGCAAAATATCCTCCATCCCCAATTCTCCGCCCAATGCGTCGGCAGAAACCACCAAACCTTCACTCGGCAAAATCATCCGCCAAACGCGGCAGATATTCCGGCGTTTTCGCCATATTTTCCGCGAAATTGCCGATAATCTGCTCCTTTTTCGCTGTGAAGTAATCCACTGCGCTTTGTTCGGCAAATTCGGGCAAATCCGCCAGCACGTCCCGCGGCTGTACCAACTATTGACATAAGTGCCGACTTTGTCCAACCAAGCCTGCACCTGCGGCCGCACTTCTTCTTTCAGACGGCCTTTTCCTACCATTTCGTCGATATAGCGCACAATATCGAAACTCTCGCCCATAAACGAACCGTCGTCCTTCTGCAAAAATCGGCACCTGCTTCGCGCCAATCATCCTAATCGGCGTTTCCTCGTCGTCATTCTGCAAAATAACCTCTTCAACCGCCACGCCGCGCAGGCCGAAAATCATACGGGCGCGAACGCAAAACGGGCAATGGTCGTAAATATAAAGTTTCATCGTCTCTTCCTTTCCCGAAGCGGGAAACATCATTTTTCAAAAAGCCGGAGCAGCCAAATTTCCCATCGTCCGGCCTGCAATATACGTCCGCCGGCATCATACCGCAAACCGCACATCTGCCAAAGCATTGTTTCAAATGAATATTTGACAAATTTTTACAAAAATAAATGTATAAATTTTTAGGGCTGTACTAGATTAGCTCTAAATTCCACACCAATCCCGCAGGATTTTAAGCTGTTGAGACGGTGTGCCGAAGTTAAACCGAAATTCGCATTCTTTCAAGAATAGCGGGAAAGATTTGCGGTCGATTCCGTTGTATTTGCGCAAGACGCGTTTTGCCTGATTCCAAAAATTCTCAATGCCGTTGATGTGGTTCTGATGGTCGGCAAACGCTTTAGAATGATTGATGCGGTAATGGATAAAACCGCTTACGTCTAGCTTGTCATAGCTGCTCAGACTATCGGTATAAAACAATGCTGTCCGGCATAATTTTCTGTTTGATAACAGGCATCAAAAGTATCAGACTTGGCATTATCTACGACAACGGTATGAGACCCGTCCGTTTGCGTTTCAGAACGCCGAAGACAACCACTTTTCCTGCCGCACCGCGACCACGTCTGCCTTTACGCCGTCCGCCAAAAATAGCTTTCGTCCAACTCGACGGGCCTCAAAAACCTCTATCGGCAGCCAAAGGCAAGATAATGGCTGATGACTATGCGGATTTTGCGGTAGAACAGGACTGCCGAATTGGGATGGATACCCAAAAATATCGGCAGCAGAACGGGCTGGTAACTGGAGTACAAAAACCGGAGCAGTTCTTTCTGTATCTTTAATTTGCAGTGTGTTATCTTCATATTTCGAGGGTAACATATCTGCTAATCTAGTACAGCCCCCAAATTTTAATCAAATCTTTTATTGTTGTTTTTCTAAAATATTTTTCTATAAACAAGCGGTAGTTAATTTAGATTAACGGGCTCACAATATACCTATTTTTCACTCATTTTTATGATTTATCAGGGGCTGTACTAGATTAGCCCTAAAGTCCACACCAATCCCGCAGGATTTTTAAGCTGTTGAGACGGTGTGCCGAAGTTAAACCGAAATTCGCATTCTTTCAAGAATAGCGGGAAAGATTTGCGGTCGATTCCATTTGTATTTGCGCAAGACGCGTTTTGCCTGATTCCAAAAATTCTCAATGCCGTTGATGTGGTTCTGATGGTCGGCAAACGCTTTAGAATGATTGATGCGGTAATGGATAAAACCGCTTACGTCTAGCTTGTCATGCGCTGCCAGACTATCGGTATAAACAATGCCGTCCGGCATAATTTTCGTTTGATAACAGGCATCAAAGTATCAGACTTGGCACGATCTCACGACAACGGTATAGACCCGTCCGTTGCGTTTCAGAATGCCGAAGACAACCACTTTTCCTGCCGCACCGCGACCACGTCTCGCCTTTACGCCGTCCGCCGAAAAATAGCTTTCGTCCAACTCGACGGGGCCCTCAAAAACCCTCATCGGCAGCCAAGGCAAGATAATGGCTGATGACTATGCGGATTTTGCGGTAGAACAGGACTGCTGAATTGGGATGGATACCGCAAAATATCGGCTGCAGAACGGGCGGTAACTTGAGTACAAAAACCGGAGCAGTTCTTTTTCTGTATTTTTCTTTAATTTGCAGTGTGTTATCTTCATGTTTCGAGGGTAACATATCTGCTAATCTAGTACAGCCCCTTTACGGCTTAGCCGTTTGCAGGCATATACTGCCCGCAACTTTACTACTGTTTGAAAACAGAGGTGAACGTCGCCGGGCGGTCCGGTTAAAAACCACACTTACTTTTTGATTAGAACAAGTAATCCGCCCCTACGCCCTGTGCCGGCTCGAGGCAGCTTTCCTCTTACCTAACACAATATCTTTGGAGTTTATTATGAATTACGATAAAAGCAGTATCTGAAATGTTAAATGTTGACGGTGCTTTGGCCGCGGCGGTTGTGGACTTCGCCAGCGGCATGATGCTCGCAGGCGGCGGTTCTCCCGCAATCGACCTTGAAATTGCCGCTGCCGGCAATACCGAAGTGGTCAGCTCAAAAATGAAAACCATGAAAAATGCTGGGTCTGAATGACGTTATCGAAGACATCCTGATTACCTTGGGCAAACAATACCGCGAGTTCGCCCACTGCAAAAACACGAAGGCCTGTTCCTGTATTCGGTATGGACAAATCCAAATCTAACCTAGCTTTTGGCCCGCCGCTCTTTGGTTGATGTAGAACGCAACCTGAGCTAATTTTTCTTTCATTAAACATCGGCTGTTTTACAACCGATTTTTATCTTATAATACCTGCGTATTATTTATAAATCTTTAAAATTACACACACTAACTCATCCTTATTTAGTTTTTAGGATAATTTTTCGGATTAAACCGTTTTATTAATTTACTTACGTTTGGGAGTTCATTATGAATTACGATAAAGCAGTATCTGAAATGTTGAATGTTGATGGCGCATTAGCCGCAGCGGTTGTGGACTTTGCCAGCGGCATGATGCTCGCAGGCGGCGGTTCTCCCGCAATCGACCTTGAAATTGCCGCTGCCGGCAATACCGAAGTAGTCAGCTCCGAAATGAAAACCATGAAAATGCTGGGTGCAACCGATGCCATCGAAGACATCCTGATTACCTTGGGCAAACAGTATCACTTGATCCGCCCGCTGCAAAAACACGAAGGCCTGTTCCTGTACTCCGTATTGGACAAATCCAAATCCAACCTGGCTTTGGCCCGCCGCTCTTTGGTTGATGTAGAACGCAACCTGAGCTAATCCCTTTCTTGAAAAACGGCTGGTTTCCAGCCGTTTTTGTACGAGACAACCTGATTTCCACAAATAATCGGCGTTTTTAGCTTCTCAGAAACCTTGTTTTCCTACCCTGCCCGTTTCAGCTACAATATTCGTCCATCCCTTCTCCCATACCGTTTCGGAGCATCCCATGGCTGGCATTAACCCTGCACCCTCGTCATCACAATCCGATTTTCAGACGGCCAAACAATGGTTCGAACAATACTGCTCCCAACAAAACGATTCCGACCGTGCTTTATTACATCATGCCTTAGAACAGCCGAAAACGCCTATCCGCCCGAGGCAGCTACTGAAAGCGGCGAGCCGTTGTCAGAACACCTGCTGAAAGCTGCACAAATGGTGGCAGACGTTGATCTGCTGCCGGAAGCGAGTCGCCGCAACCATACTGACCGACATTTCCACCTATCAGGGATAACTGGTTCGAAACCGTTGCCGAAAATGCGGAAAACCCGTTGCCGAACTGGTGCGCGGTATCGACGAAGTAGCAGAAACTGACCCAATTTATCCGCGTCGACAACCTCGCCACTCCGGAAGAGCGCGCCCAGCAAGCCGAAACCATGCGTAAAATGCTGCTGGCGATGGTAACCGACATCCGCGTCGTCATCATCAAGCTGGCTCTGCGCACACAAACCATGCAGTTCCTCAGTAACGTCCCCCGACAGCCCCGAAAAACGCGCCGTCGCCAAAAGAAACCTCGACATCTTCGCCCCGCTCGCCAACCGTCTGGGCGTGTGGCAGCTCAAATGGCAGCTCGAAGACCTCGGCTTCCGCCATCAAGAACCCGAAAAATACCGCGAAATCGCGCTGCTTTTTGGACGAAAAACGCACCGAACGCCTCGAATACATCGAAAACTTCCTCAACATCCTGCGCGCGAGCTCAAAAATACAACGTCCACTTTCGAAGTCGCCGGCCGCCCGAAACACATCTACTCCATTTACAAAAATGGTGAAGAAAAACTCAGCTTCGACGGGCTGTTCGACATCCGCGCCGTGCGGATTCTGGTCGATACCGTCCCGAGTGTTACACCACGCTGGGTATCGTCCACAGCCTCTGGCAGCCATCCCCGGCGAGTTCGACGACTACATCGCCAACCCCAAAAGGCAACGGCTATAAAAGTTTGCACACCGTCATCGTCGGCCCCGGAAGACAAAGGGCGTGGAAGTGCAAATCGCACCTTCGATATGCACCAATTCAACGAATTCGGTGTCGCCGCCCACTGGCGTTATAAAGAAGGGCAGCAAGGGCGATTCCGCCTACGAACAGAAAAATCGCCTGGTTGCGCCAACTCTTGGACTGGCGCGAAAACATGGCGGAAAGCGGCAAGGAAGACCTCGCCGCCGCCTTCAAAACCGAGCTTTTCAACGACACGATTTACGTCCTGACCCCGCACGGCAAAGTCCTCTCCCTGCCTACGGGCGCGACACCCATCGACTTCGCCTACGCCCTGCACAGCAGCATCGGCGACCGCTGCCGCGGCGCGAAAGTCGAAGGGCAAATCGTGCCGCTGTCACCCCGCTCGAAAACGGACAGCGCGTCGAAATCATCACCGCCAAAGAAGGGCATCCTTCCGTCAACTGGCTCTACGAAGGCTGGGTCAAATCCAGCAAGGCAATCAGCAAAATCCGCGCCTACATCCGCCAGCAAAACGCCGACACCGTGCGCGAAGAAGGCCGCGTCCAACTCGACAAACAGCTTGCCAAACTCACGTCCAAACCCAACCTGCAAGAGCTTGCCGAAAACCTCGGCTACAAAAAACTCGACGACCTCTATACCGCCGTCGGACAGGGCGAAATTTTCAACCGCGCCATCCAGAAAGCCTGCGGTACGCTGAACGAACCGCCGCCCGTGCCCGTCAACGAAACCACCATCGTCAAACAGTCTAAATCAAAAAGGCGGCAAAACCGGTGTGCTCATCGACGGCGAAGACGGTTTGATGACCACGCTTGCCGAAAATGCTGCAAACCCGCGCCGCCTGACGATATTGTCGGCTTTCGTTACCCGCGAGCGCGCATTCCGTACACCGCAAAAACCTGCCCGTCTTTCCAACACCTCGCCGAACAAGCACCCGAAAAAGTGTTGGACGCAAGCTGGGCGGCGTTGCAGGAAGGACAAGTGTTCGCCGTCGATGTCGAAATCCGCGCCCAAGACCGCTCAGGGCTTTTTGCGCGACGTATCCGACGCGCTCGCCCGCCACAAACTCAACGTTACCGCCGTGCAAACCCAGTCCCGCGACTTGAAGCCAGCATGAGGTTCACGCTCGAGGTCAAACAAGTCAACGACCTCCCGCGCGTCCTCGCCAGCCTCGGCGACGTCAAAGGCGTTTTGAGTGTCACACGCTTGTGATGCGGATACATCCGGCCCTACCGCTTTAACGCCTGGTTTTGACTCAAGCTTCATCCTCAAGAAAAGGCCGTCTGAAAACGATATTTAAGGTTTTCAGACGGCCTTTTCTCGGACTACTTCAATTCACAAGGTTTAAGCCATATTTTCAGCCACTACTCCGCTTTCTATCGGCCGCAACAGCGGCAATCCGTTCAACCGCTCCAAGGCCGTCTGAAAAGCAGACAGGCCGACCGTTTCCGAACCGAAACGCTGCAAATGATGCGTATCCTGCTGGCAGTCGATTAACCCGACACCGCAGCGGGCCAGGAAAGGCACGGCGCAGGCAAAAGCGATTTTCGATGCGTCGGGCATACGTGCGAACATTGATTCGCCGTAAAACACCCGCCCAATCTGCACGCCGTAAAAACCGCCTGCCAACCGCCATTCCCCGGCCTCATCAGGCAACCGGCACTCGAAAGAATGGGCATGGCCTAAACGGTGCAACGCCGCCATAGGCCGTCTGAAAAATCCGGCGTAATCCAAGTTCCGTCCTGACCCGGGCGGCACTTCCGAGCATGCAGCGATAACGTCGGAAAAACAAGTATTGACGGTAACGCGGTAACTTTTTGTTCCGCAGCGTTTTCGCCAGCGAACGGCCGATATGCAGCTTTTCCGGCAGCAGTACGGTGCGCGGGTCGGTGGTAAACCAGTAATACAGCCCGTTTTTCGGAAAACCACGGGAAAAATACCTTGGCGGTAGGCCGACAAAAAGCCGCCCCACGTCCAAATCTCCGCTTACACCGACCAGCCCATCATATTCCGCCGCCAAGCGGGCGGCGTTGGAAACCTATAATCATTGAGGGAGACAGATAAGGAATTTTGCATAAATCCCGCCGCAAAAACGGCCATTTGTACGGGCAATCCCATCCTCTGCCTCACCTTTTGTTGCGGCAAATCGACAAAATATTAACAAAACAACCGATTCTACTGCACATTTTTGAAACACGACTAATTAGCGTTTATATTTCATTTCCCTTTTATCCCATTCCGCACACAGAAAAGGGAAAAATATGCTCTGCCCAACGCAAACTCCCCTCTTCCCGCTGGCCGTACTGCCGCTGACACTGGCTGCCGCCTTCGCCCATGCCGACGGAGACACCGTCGTAGAAGGCGCATCGCTCGACACCGTTTACGTTACCGCCGAAAAACAACTCCAGCAATCGCTCGGCGTTTCCCGCATTTCTAACGAAGACATCGAAAAACGGCCTGCCGTAAACGATATTTCCGAACTCGTCCGCACCATGCCCGGCGTAAACCTCACCGGCAACACCGCCACCGGCCAGCGCGGCAACAAACGCCAAATCGACCTGCGCGGCATGGGACCGGAAAACACCCTGATTTTGATTGACGGCAAACCCGTCCATTCGCGCCAGTCGGAACGCATCAGTATGCGCGGCGAACGCAACACGCGCGGCGACAGCAACTGGGTGCCGGTTGAAGAAATCGAATCCGTTACCGTCCTGCGAGGCCCCGCCGCTGCCCGCTACGGTTCCGGCGCGATGGGCGGTGTGGTCAATATCGTTACCAAAAAGTGCCGAAAAGAATTCAAAGGCTCAGATGAACCATGTACACCAACCAGCCGCAAGACAGCAAGGAAGGGCGCGACCACGCGTATCGGCTTCAACCTCGGCGGCCCGATTGTCCAGGGACGTATTGGGCTTCCGCATCTACGGAAACCTGACAAAACCGATGCTGACGCGCCGACATCAACCGCGATTCCATCACCGCCTTACCACGCAAAACGGCCCGATACGGGACCGGACGTATCGTTGTGCCTGCCGGACAAACCCGCACCGTTACCAACAGCACCTATGGAGCGGCAGGGTGGAAGGCGTGAAAAACAAAAGACATAGCCGGCTGCCTGCAGTGGAAAAATCAGTCCGTCGCAAACCCTGATTTTCGACAGCGATTACAGCCGTCAGGGCAATATCTACAACGGCGATTCGCAAAACCCAATGCCGCCACACGGACCGTCATTACCGATCCGCTCACGGGCGCGGGTTTCGGACACCGAATCGACCCTGCGCGAAATCTAGAGCGGGCATCAGGAAACATGCCCGCCTCTACCGTTCCTCCTATGCCCCTGACCCATGACGGCGCGTGGGACTGGGGCGATACCAAAAACGTCATTGAGCTACGAACGCACCACCAACAGCCACCTGCCCGAAGGTTTGGCAGGCGGGCCGAGGCAGCTATGTCGGCACGTGAATACGTCCAAAGCCGTCTGACCGCGTTTCGCAGCAGCGAGGCCAACATACCCGTTCAAACTCGGCGTCGATAATGTACTGACCGTCGGTGCGGAATTTACCGACAGCAAGCTGGACGATCCTCATCCAACCGCCAAGTCTGCTACCGGTAGCCGACGGCCACAGCAGGTGCGAACTCTTCCGGGCGTTTCGCCATACGTGGCGGCAAAACTTCGCACGCAGAACAGGCACTCTATGTCGAAGACAATATTTCGCTGACCGATCCACCCAAACTGATACCGTCCCCTGCGCTATCGACCACAACAGCAAAAGCGGCGGCAACTGGAGTCCCGCGTCGAACTTCTCCCAGCAGATTGCGCAAACTTGTTGGTCAAAGGCGGCATGCGCGCGCCTACAAAGCGCCCCAAACCTGTACTCAAAGCAATCCTGAATTATCCTATACACGCGCGGTAACGGCTGCCCCGTGAATGCGCCGGCAACGCGCTGTTACTTTATGGGCAATGCCAACCTGAGCCTGAAACCAGCGTCAACATGAAATCGGCATCGGAATTCGACAAAAATCGGGCTGGCAGGCCTCGGCAACCTACTTCCACAACGCCTACCGCAACACAAAATCATCACCGGCGACGGAACATCATAGCCCGCAGCAGCACCAGCAACTGGCATCCTCTGCAATGGGACAACTCGCCGAGGGCGACTGTTTCCGGCCCAGAGGGCAACCTCGTCGTGCCCGCTGCACAACACGCTGAAATGAGCAACAACTTCACCTATATGCAAAAATCGGAAGACCATCAAAGGCAACCCCTGTCGCTGATTCCGAAGTTCACCATCAACAGCACGCTGGCCTGGACGCCGAACGAACGCTTTGACGCCAACCTGACCTTTCACCCAATACGGCCGCACCGAAACCGCGTTCGGTCGCCATCAACAACATCGAACGCGAGCGGCAACGGCGGCAGGGCGGCGACACCTGGCTGTCCGCCGGCGCAACCAAACCATGTTAGGGCGGATACGGCATCTGGGGCATCAACGCCGGCTACAACTGGAACAAACGAGTGGCCGTGCGCGGCGGCATCAGCAACCTGTTCGACAAAAAACTGTACCGCACCGGCAACGGCGCGCAGACCTACAACGAACACGGCCGCGCCTTCTACGGCAGCTTGAAAAGTATCGTTTTAATCAGATTCCGTATCCGTAGGGCAGAGGCCGTCTGAAAACATCTTTCAGACGGCCTCTTATCCCGTACGCACTTTATACCCATCCCCGTCAAACACTATTTTTCAAAACCGTCCGAAACCGCGCGGGCATCAATAAGCGCACAACGGCAACCGGCATTTTGTATAATCTGCCTATTCCGTGCCCACACTGTCCGAAGCCTGTTTTCAACCAAGCAGCCCGTTTCAGACGGCCGGCAAAAACATCCCAACCAAAGAGACCCCATCATGCAAAAACCATCCTTTTCCTCTCACTGCCCGTCGCCGCAACCGCCCTAAGCCGCACAAACTTTCCCGGCCTGCGCACCCAAATGGGCGATTGGGACACCGTTTGCGACAACACCGGCACCTGCCGCGTAGCGGGCTATCACAATGACGGTTCGGACAATGCCGTATCCGTCCTGTTCACCCGCCCCGCCGGCAAAAACGCCGCCACTACCGCGCAGATTCAGATTATCGAAGAATGCGAAACACCCGCCGCCTGCGCCCAAAGCCAACAACACCGGCGGCGAACTGTTTTTAAACGGCCAATCGCTGGGCACGGTCGCCTTCGGCAAGAACGACTACACCGCCGCACTCGGCCCGAAGCAAACGGAACAACTCATCGCCGCCTTCGCCGAACGCCAGCCGCTGTCGATTTCCGACCGTCAGGGCAAGGTATGGATAATTCCCGACAAAGCCTTTGATCAAGAACGGCTGGCCGAAGGCAAAAGTTCTGGGTGATGTATGCCCGCCCGTTTGCTCACCGCCGAAGGGCGCTATTACGAAACCACCTACAAATCCGAAACCGAGGAACCAAACCGTCGGACTATTTGCCAGCGGCAGCAAAATCACCGACATCCTCATCGATAAAGACTTCACGCTCGCCACCATTTCCCGAAGGCGGCCGCGCCGCCGTCGAAGCCGTGCTGGCGACGGCCAACCGCGTAACCCTGCGTATCGGCGGCAAAAGAACGCGAACTGTCCGACGACGGCGCATACGCGCACTGCTCGCCGCCGATGCCTATCAAGGGCGCGTGGGCGACGACAGCGCGTGGGTGAAAAACGGTGCGACACGGTTTGCCGCCCAAAGTCCCCGCCGTGCTGCCGCCCCAAAGCCCGCGCCCAAAATCCAGGCCGCCCGCGTGCCCGCCGAACGAAAGGCAAAAGGACTACGCCGCCGGCACGCCCGAATACCGCAAATTGTGGAAGCTTATCCGTAAACCTTACCAAAGCCGGCGAATGCACCATGCTGCAAGATTCCAAACGCAACCGCAGCATCACCGTTTACCCCTTTAAGCGGCGGCAAGTGCTGATCGAAACAGGCTGCGAACTGTTTGCCCTATAACAGCAACGGCTTTTTCGCCATCGCCGACAGCAAATTCAACCGCCTCTACACCGTATTGGAGGATTCGAGCCTGGGCGGATACGGCGACTCGACGTGAGACAAGAACGGTACGGCTACACTTTCAGGCAACCAAAAAGGCCGCGGCTTGGGCGACTGTTGGAGCACGGTTGAATATGTGTGGGACGGCAAAGCCTTCATCCGCAGCAAAAGTGAAAGCGACACGCAGTGCAAAGGCTTTGCCGGCGGCGCGGTGCACAGCCCGACTTTGTAGCGGACGTGCTTGCACCGAAATAAAGGCAGGCCGTCTGAACAGGCAACCGAGCCATGTTTCAGACGGCCTTAACCCCTCAACCCTAAAAACCGATATTCCACCCCTCGTCTTGCGCCCGCAGCCACACTGACCCGCAAGCAGCTTTTCACAACGCCCGTCAAAGGAAACCCTATGAAACTTCAACGCATCCCCGCCCTGCGCCACAAACTGCGCGCAGCCGGCATCGCCGACGAACCCATCCGCACCCATCACGGGCTGGGGTATAGTTTTGCGGAAAACTGATGCAGCGTTTTTCAGGCAGCCTTTCAAGTTATCGTTTATTCAAAACAATTGGCGGGACTTCTTCCATTTATCGTAATACATAAAACCCATTTGATCGATTTTTCCACTCTCCACCTTCCAAAACCAGCGTATAGGTTTTCTTTTTCACTATCATCCAACACATCTATTTCATATTTTTATCACTGATTTTTCCGTTCGGACGTAATGGTTTGGTTGTATTCTGGTGGCATTCGAAAAGTTAAAGCCTCAGTCGAGACTGCGCCAATGACAGCGCCCTTTTTGATAAAAATTTATGTTGTATGCTTTTAATTCCCTCTGAAAGCTTAACTTTATTTTCTTCTGAATAAAACTCTCAAAATTATCCTTATCCATATAATTTTGAAGAATTTCTCCCCAATACAGTTCAAAATCTTTCATTTGTTGAATGAACTCAGCTAATGTTTCATGCGCGGTTTTCATATTACGAATTTCCCTTTGAAGTGTACCCAATTGCATTTTACTCATTCCCTATAAAAAGATTTCGGGCTTTTCAGACGACCTTTTTAAGAAAAACAAATTTTCCGGGAATCAGCCCTTCAATCAACTTTTATCAAGGTATTGATTCTTAAATCCAACCGATGACTAAGTTATCGTCTATTCAAAACAATTGGCGGGACTTCTTCCATTTATCGTAATACATAAAACCCATCTGATCGATTTTCCACTCTCCGCCTTCCAAAACCAGCGTATAGGTTTTCTTTTTCCTCCCCATTTTCCAACACATCTATTTTCGTATTTTTATCACTGATTTTCCGTTCGGCTGTAATGGTTTGGTTATATTCTGGTGGCATTTTGAAAAGAAGGAGCTTCTTGTCTAGCTTGCTTTTAAAAGATAAAAGCTCTTTTTAGATAAAAAGTGGTGATGTATTTTTGATTTCATCAGATCTTTTTACTGTCTTTCATCTTCATTAATTCAGTACCTTCATCCAAACTTTTTGAGTAAGCTCTCCCAATACAATTCATAATCTTTCATTTTTGAATAAATTGAATTAAGGTTTCTTGTGCAGTTTTTCATATAGTATAAACTCCATAGTTATGTTTTGTTACAAGGATTAGGATTATCAAACTGTTGGGTAACTCTCTTGCCACCTACTTCATAGGTATAAAAGATTGCATTAGGCATTTTACTGTTTGCGTTTGGATATTTAAATAAAATATCAACCTTACCCGAACCATGATCATCAATTTCTTTTCGCTATATCCATTTCGAATGCACGATATCGCCCCATATTGATACCGGGCGTTTGAGGAAATACATGCCCGACTCCACCGCTGCCTCCCAAGTTTTTGCAAGAAAATGTCCGGCGTGTACTTTTCTGCACTAGCCATTGCTTGCGCTTCCAATCGCGAAGACGGATTCGTTGCAGTACCTTTGCCTATATCATCCCACTGTAATTGCTAGCCTGTACACGCTCTCACCCTCCCGTTACGCCCTCTTTGATAGTGTGGCGTTACCAACCCAGAACGGATCTTGACTCACAAAGTGCCTGATTTCAGGGTTGTAATATCGGAACGGTTGTAGTGCAGGCTGCTTTAGCCATCTGGTGCGAGCCCGCACGTTGAAACCGCGCGTTCAGACGGCCTGAACCGAAACCACAGATTCAACAGCCTTTGTCGAATCCCGACTCGAAATACGCATCGTTCAACCCTCAACAGGAGAAGCACCATGCCTTCCCGCCAAACTCATCCAAAAACTCAAACCCGCCCTGCAAAATCAGCTTCCTCCCGAACAAGACGGCATCTTGCTGTGCCTCGATTCCGACAACGTAACGGGCGATAACGCCAAATACATGAACATGTATAACCGCCTTGCCCGTTGGTACGATTTCGGCGAACGCTGGATAGCGCGTCTCAGATACGGCAACAGCATCAACGAGACACGGCGCAGCCTGATGAACGAACTGGAATGGCGGCAGGACTGCACCGCGCTCTACGTCTCCATCGGCACAGGTACCGATTTAAACCACCTGCCCGCCGACATCGACCCCGCCGCGCTGGATTTGACCGGCGCCGACCTGTCGCTCGGTCATGTTGGACACGCTGCCGCGACGTATGCGGAAAAAGCGGCGGGCTTGGACTTGGTACACTGCAACGCCGAAGACTTACCGTTTGCCGACAATATGTTCGACGTGCGTATTCCATGGGCGGCATCAATTTTTCAGCGACAAACAAAAAGCCATCAACGAAATGCTGCGTCGCCAAGCCCGGCACCAAAATCATGATTGCAGACGAAACCACCGACTTTCATCCAACAACAATACAGAAAAAGCCTATTCACGCGGAACTGCTTCCAAAGACACCGACTTTCGACCTGACACAAATCGAAAAACTGCATTCCCGAAACCGTACAGGAAGAAAACGCGGCTGCTGGGACAACCGCTTTTACTGCATCACCTTCCGCAAAACCTGTTTGAAACAGTTGCCGCATTTGCTCAGACGACCTAACATCTGGAAAACGCCATAAACGCAATCGAGAAGAAAATATGTCAAACCATCAAAATCGGAGCAAAATATGAACATTCCTTTTGCAGCGGCCGCCCCTGCTGTTGGCCGTGGCATGCCCATCTTTTTGTCGGCACCAGCGAAACCCAAGTCAAAAACCCGATGAAGAAAACACTACGCAACAGGGTATGCGCAACTGGATGCAGGCTGTGCGCTTTCAGTTGGTCAGCATAGATTTACTGCTGCTTGCCGCCGCCTAGCCTGCCTGCTTGCGTTTACACGGGTTTTTCGACGGCATGGGAAAGCCGCCGCCGCCGTTTTTGTTGCCGCTTTATCTGGGCCTATGGTGCACCGCGTGGCTGATAAGCAGCTTAAAATGGCCGGTGCGCGCGGCAAAACTTATTTCCTGCTCGGCCAATGGATATTGTTTTTACTGTGCGCCCTGCTGATGCTGTGGGGCGCATACTGACCGCGCCTGCCCAGGGCAGGGCGGATAGCGCTTAAGACCGTTTTAAAAGTGCAGGCTGCTTTGATGCCGTCTGAAAGCCCAAAAAGGCGGCCTGAAACCCGCTCGCGCCGTAGATAAGGGTTTAGAATGCTTTGCCGGACATCAATGTCCAACTCGCAAGCTCAAATTAGGAGAAGATCATGGATCAAAAAGTAAAAATCTGCTGGATGATTGGGCAAAAGAGTAATCCTGCCTTTGTATGAAATCGCCAATAGTGTGCGCACGAAAATAGTGGGCAACTGGCAGACATGGCGAGCGAAGAAGTGAAATATGGCGGTATTTTTGTTTGCCGCACCCGAACCGTTTTTGCGGCATTTTTTGTTTATAAAGCGGCATGTAACCGTGGAATTTGGTCATGGCGCCGAGATGGCAGACCCGCACGGTTTATTGGAAGGCAAAGGTAAAGGCCGTCGCCATTTGAAATTACATACGCTTGAAGATGTAGAAAATAAGCATTTGACGGATTACTTGCGATTGGCGCAAAAGCAGCAGAATAAAATGCCGGGCTGAAAGAGCGCTGAACTACGACGGCAACCGTTTTTCAGGCTGCCTTGAATGCTGTCTGAAAAACCCGTTTGCGGGCTTCGCGCACGAGTTTGTAGGTCGGTGCATTTGATGCCGACAAACACAGATAAAATTTTAAAACGTCGGGCATCAGTGCCCGACCTACAACTGCGCTTGCTTTTCAGGCTGCCTATGCGTATCATCATGCCGTCTGAAAACCCAACCCATCCGAGCCACACCCCCAACCCACATCGAAAGCCCCCATGCCCACCGAAATCCGTATCACCTATTCCCGCCTGAACAATGTTTGTGATGTCGCTCGTTCTGCTCGCCATCGCCGCTGCCGCATCGCCGCTGCTGCTTTGTTGGCAGCCTGAAAATCGTCCTAAGCGGAGCTTTTATCGTTTTGTTCTGCTTGGTGTTTTGCCCGTCCTGCTCGCTCTACCACGCCGCCGATAGCCGCACCAAACTGGTGTTAAACGCCGACGGTATCCGCATCGTCCGAAGCGTTTCACCGAAGAAGAACTCGACGGGGTTGGCGCGAGCGGCAGCAAAAACCAAGCGCGAAAACGTTTTCTATCCGTGGAGCAGATTAACAGCGTGGTTTTCGTGATCCGTTTCCCCTGCCACCCCTGTACCTGAGACAGCGGGCCTGCACGCAAATTCAAAGCCGAACTGGAAGAACTGGAAGCCGAGCAGCCGCTGCCCGATAACGCCACGCTCGAGCAAATGGAGCGCGTCGCCAAATATCTGCGCCTGCTCGGAAAGCTATCGACCCGCCAGCGCGACTTCTCCATCACCCTGCCCGTGATGTACCTGCTGCACGGCAAACACCTGCCCGATTTAATCTGCACGCTGGCGGCAGAACCCGACAAAAGCCGCCGCCAAGCCGTGCTCGACGGTTTTTGCCAAACCTTTTCCCCCAAAGCCCTTGGTTCGCGCCCCGTCGCGCCACCCAGGCTCGCGCGAGTTCCCGTCTGCCTGCCCACCCAAGTCAGCATCCGCAGCATCGGCGGCGGCTATCCGCTGGCAAACATTTTGCATGTACCCTGATCGCTTATCGGCAGCCTTGTTTTTGCCGCCGTAATCGTGCGCAACGCCGCCGATCCTGCCGACATCCGCGGATTTGCTGCCGCTGCTGCCCTTTGCCGTCATTACCGCCGCCGCATGTGGGTGGCAGCTGTCCCGCTACCGCCGCCGTCGCGCCGTGCTTGCCGCCATCAACCGCCCCCGAAGCGCAGCCGTGGAAACTCGTTGCCATCCGATTTACATCGCCGGCACCAATCCGCAAACTCAGGCGGACGTATTGCTCTACCCCGCGCCCATCAACGGCAAAATCCGCAAAATCACATTTAGCGACCACAACTTCCAACCCGTCCGCCGCCACGGACAATATCTCGCCTTCGCCCCGCAAGGCGGCGGCGCGCCCGTTCCCGTTGATGCCGAGTTGCGCAATATCCGCGGTCTGAACGAGCGAACGCCGCGGGCTGCTGCGGCAAATGTAAAGAGCTGGCGGCAGAATGAATGCCGCAGGCAGCCTGAAACGCCGTTTGCCGTTTTCAGGCTGCCTTTAAGGACAGCCGCCGTAGGTCGGGCATTGATGCCCGACAAATCCCATCCGCAAAGTTCGGGCATAAATGCCCGACCTACACGGCTAAATTAAATTTCCAGCCAACCAAGAATATTTCCAATGAATATAAAAACAGCAGAAAATATCCGAGTGCGAATTTGAATATCTGGTATTAGACGGCTATTTCCCGATACATTTCGCATCGCACGGGCAAGAACGCAGCGACTGGCAGTTTGCGGTTGAATTCATATACCGTCTATTTGAACGCTTATAGCAGCCTGCACCCCGCCGTTTGTGATCAGCCCAAAGTGCAGGCTGCTTTTTGTATTTTTCAGGTAGCCTAAAAGCAGCCTGCCCAACTCCTAATTTTCAAAGAGATGAACATGACACCGAACAACCCAACGGCGCATCTTGGTATGCCGACCATCGCAGGGCAGCCTACCCGATTCGTTTCAACCTGTTTCAGGAACAATTCTAAAAGCCTTTTGGGCAAAACGCACTGCAAACATCGAACGGGAAAAGAAAGCGCCGAATACGGCGCGGTTCGTTTTGAAATGGACGGACAAACCTGTTTGTTTCGTCAGGCCAAACACACGCCCAAAAATCGGCCAATTTGTCGCGCTTTTGGAAACGCCCGGCAATGTCCGGCGAAATCGCGCCGTTTGACCGCGACGACGGCATTGATAAGGTGATTGTCCTGGCAGACGAACATCCGCGCTTTCCGGCGTGTTCGCTCCCATGCCGGCTGCTGGCCGAAAAAGATATTTTTCTGAGAAATCCATAGGGGGAAAACGCGCGTTTCGGGTTTACGCACCTGGGTGATGCCGTCGGCGGCACAGGCCAAAAGCGGGCCAAAATTTGGCAATGCGCCCACTTTGCAGAACTTACGGAAGCAACCTAAGGGCTGGCGCACTAGCTGCTGTTTTAAAGCCGAAAAGGCAGCCTGAAACCCCAAAAAGCAGCCTGCACCCCAGCCAAACAAGGACTTACCATGACCATCCTCCAAGCCGAAAGCCTATCCTTCGCCTTCGGGCACGTTGCGCTGCTCGACAAAGCGTCTTTCCAACTGGCCGCGGGCGACAAAGTCGGCCTGATCGGGCGCAACGGCGCAGGCAAATCCAGCCTGCTGAAAATCCTCGCCGGCGTGCGAAGCCCGACGACGGCCAGCTCATCCTGCAAAAACGGGCTGAAAACCGTGTATGTGCCGCAGGAAGCTTTTTCGACAGCGCGGCCACCGTGTTCGACATCGTGTCCGAAGGGCTGGGCAGCCTGCGCGACGTGCTGCGGCGTTACCACGAAATCGGCCGCGAGCTGGCGAACGGGCAAAACGACAGACCTCATCAAAAGAATTGAACGAACTGCAAAACCAAATCGAAGCGCAAAACGGCTGGCAGTTCGACGCGCTGGTGAGCCAGACCATCGGCGAGCTGGGGCTGCCTGAAAACGAAAAATCGCCAATCTGTCCGGCGGGCAGAAAAAGCGCGTCGCGCTGGCGCAGGCGTGGGTGCAGAAGCCCGACATCCTGCTGCTGGACGAGGCCGACCAACCATTTGGACATCGACGCGATTTTTGTGGCTGGAAAACCTGCTGAAAAAAACTTTTGCAGGCAGCCTGATTGTGATTACCCATGACCGCCGTTTTTGGACAATGTGGCCAACCGCATCGTCGAACTCGACCGAGGCAGCCTGCGCTCCTATCCCCGGCTCGTTCGCCAAATACAGCGAGAAAAAGGCGGAAGAACTGGCCGTGGAAGCCGAACACAACCGCCTGTTCGACAAATTCCACGCGCAGGAAGAGGCGTGGATTCGCAAAGGCATCGAAGCGCGGCGCACGCGCAACGAAGGTCGCGTTAAGCGTTTGGAAGAATTGCGGAAACAGCGCGCGGCGCGCGCGCGAACGGCAGGGGCGGGTGTCGTTCAAACTCGATTCGGGCGAGAAAAAGCGGCAAAATCGTCGCCGAGCTGGAACACGCCTCGTTTGCCTACGGACAACAAACTGATTATGAACGACTTTTTCCTGCCGTGATTCAGCGCGGCGACAAAATCGGCCTGATTGGCGCGAAACGGCATCGGCAAAAACCACGTTTTGAAGCTGATTTTTGGGCGAACTCGCGCCCACCGGCGGCAAAAATCCGTCTCGGCAGCAAGCAGGGAGTGGCGTATTTCGACCAATTCCGCAGCGCGCTGAACGAAAACGACACCGTGTTCTACACCCTCGGCCAGGGCAACGATTATGTGGAAATCGGCGGCAAAAAGCGGCACGTGATGGGCTATCTGGAAGACTTCCTGTTCCACCCCGCCCGCGCCCAGTCGCCCGTATCGTCGCTTTCCGGCGGCGAGCGCAACCGCCTCTTGCTGGCCAAACTGTTCACCCGCCCGCCAACATTCTGGTGCTGGACGAGCCGACCAACGATTTGGACATCGACACGCAGGAATTGCTGGAAGAACTGCTGCGCGACTACGCCGGCACCGTGTTCCTCGTCAGCCACGACCGTATGTTTTTGGACAACGTGATTACGCAGAGCATTGTATTTGAAGGAGAAGGCCGTCTGAAAGAATACATCGGCGGCTATCGGGACTATGCCGACGCGAGGCGCGCGAAGAGAAAGTGCAGGCTGCCTCCGCCCCGCCGCCAAAGCCCGAAAGGCCGTCTGAAAAAGACAAAACCCAAGCCCAACCGCACGGCCAAGCTGTCGTACAAAGAACAGCGCGAACTCGACGCCCTGCCCGACGAAATCGCCGCGCTGGAAGCCGAACAGGCCGATTTGAACGCCCAACTTTCCGACCCCGAAATCTTCAAAGACTACGAGCCGGCAGCCTGCAAACGCGCGCGCGGAAGAAATCGAAACGCTGCTGCTGGAGAAGTGGAACGGTGGGAGATGCTGGAAGCGAAACAGAACGGGGGTGATTTGGTTTCAGGTAGCCTGAGGGGGTGTTTGAGGAGGCTACCTGAAAATAAAAGCAGCCTGCACCTAACCCCTCCTGCGGAAAAGGTTCGAGAGCGGAAGGTTTTGAAATATGTAGAACATTTTGAACCCGAACAGGCGGTGATTTTAATGGCGGATTATCGATCAGGAGGGATGGTAACATGTCGTTGTATGCTTGCTCTATTTAAATAAACCTAATCACAGTATCCATATTATTTTAAAAAGGAAAAATCGATGTGTAATGTAACATCCCAACAAAAAAATGATTCAATTCCCAGAACCACAGCCTGAAATTTACTTTTTAGAAACTGGGAAACAACAATTATTATTGGGGCAACGGTTCAGGCAAGACTGCTCTGCTGTATATTTAGAAGAACAGTTAGGAGAAAGAGCACATCGAATTGGTAGCTCATAGAGCTTAAAATTTAAATCCTAATATAGAAAAATACCAGAGGTTAAAGTCAAACAAGGGCTTTTTATGGAAATCCTGAGTGGGCAACGGATATCCCCAAAGAAAAAAGTGCTCGTTGGAATAATAAATCATCAACGTATTTATTAAATGGTTTTGATCGTCTCATTCAATATTTATTTGCTCAACAAAACAATCTTGCTGTTGAAAATCACCAAACGCAAGCGTGGTGGTGAAATTACCAGCAAACTAAATTAGATACTACAAGAAGTATGGGAACGATTGTCAATGCTTAAAAATAAGAATAGATTAGCAGATATGTTACCCTCGAAATATGAAGATAACACACTGCAAATTAAAGAAGAAAGTACAGAAAGAACTGCTCCGCTTTTTTGTACTCGAAGTTACCGCCCGTTCTGCCGCCGATATTTTGGGTATCCATCCCAATTCGGCAGCCCTGTTCTACCGCAAAATCCGTATGGTCATCAGCCATTATCTGGCCTTGGCTGCCGATGAGGTTTTTGAGGGTCCCGTCGAGTTGGACGAAAGCTATTTCGGCGGACGGCGTAAAGGCAGACGTGGTCGCGGTGCGGCAGGAAAAGTGGTTGTCTTCGGCATTCTGAAACGCAACGGACGGGTCTATACCGTTGTCGTAGATAATGCCAAGTCCGATACTTTGATGCCTGTTATCAAACAGAAAATCATGCCGGACAGCATTGTTTATACCGATAGTCTGAGCAGCTATGACAAGTTGGACGTGAGCGGTTTCATCCATTACCGCATCAACCATTCCAAGGAATTTGCCGACCGTCAGAACCACATCAACGGCATTGAGAATTTTTGGAATCAGGCAAAACGCGTCTTGCGCAAATACAACGGAATCGATCGCAAATCCTTCCCGCTGTTCTTGAAAGAATGCGAATTTCGGTTTAACTTCGGCACACCGTCTCAACAGCTTAAAATCCTGCGGGAATGGTGTGGAATTTAGGGCTAATCTAGTACAGCCCCTAAAATTACATATAACGGCAGATGATATAAGAGTATCTTCTATCGGTATTGAAAGTGCTGATTATTCTGCTTCAGAAATGAGCGGGATGGAGAGCGTGCTGTTTTTTATATTTTAGGGCAAGTACTTTTCTGCTAATGAAGGTTCTATTTTACCTCCTTTACGAACCAGAATTGTGACATTAATAAATCAACTATTTCTAATTTATGGGATGAAATTGAAAAATTACGTCCTGATTGCTCTTTTTGATGATTACGCATGATATTGAATTGCAGCAACGTAGAGTCGCAAAAAATATGTGATTCGTAATTATTATTCGATCCTGCTTGGATATTTCAGAAATCAGATAGCGAGCTTGATGAGCAAACGATCACTTTGATTAGGTAGCAGAAACCCATTTTATTTATAGAGGGTGAAAAACAAGTTTGATATGGAAACTTATCGCCTTTTGTTATCCTGAATGGACAGTTATCCCTTGCAAGGATTCGCAAAGATGTTATTCAGGCTGTTTCATCATTACGAAAATTAAATGAAGATATGCCCATATTAAATATAAAGTGCAGGGGATTGTAGATAGAGATACACGGATAGCTCAACAGAAGAGTTAAGTGGACAAGGTATCAAAGTACTACCATGTTCTGAAATTGAAAATATATTTAGTCTTTCTTCTGTAGCACATATGGTTAAAATAGAAGGTTTTTACGGTAACGCATTAAATAATAAAAAAAGAACAATTTAAAGTTGAATTACTTTGGTCATATAAAAATGAGCTATCGGATGATAAACTTAAGAAATTTGTTGTTAAGAGGATTCAGAAGAATTGATACGTACTTGAAAAATATAGACTTATCAAGCAATAGAATAGCAATGAAATGAAAGATAAACCACTTGAAGTATCTTTTTTAACTGATTCTAAAATAAATGAATGGATTTGAAATGAGAATGAAATTCAAGCATGTATTAATAATGAAGATATAGATGAATGTTGTATTTATAAAACAAAGGTTTACTGGCAAAACAGCTTCTATATTAAAAAATGCTCGCAAATCTGATTTTGAAACTGGTTAATGCGACAGATGCAAGTGCCTAATAGTAGCCTATTACAAGCTTTCATTAAAGTCGTTTTACCTGAATTAAGTTAATAGTTTAAAAGTCGTCTGAACCTCAACCTTTCAGATGACTTTTCTACTTCCTGATAAATCGGTAGAAGACAATTTCGTTTATGCGTCCACTTCTTCAGACTTGCTTATAGCGAACAACACTGTCAGGCATAATTCCAGCCCGACATTTTTATCCTGATGATTAGCCTTCCCTAAAAACCTTTTGCCATCTACAGCCTACTCAACAAAATCCCAGCCGCTATGATATCTATCCATCCACAGTGACAATAAAGAAAGATTATGTACATCATCGACAATGCCGCCAACCGGTACCGACCGCCGAACAAATAGCCGAAACCGAACGCTTCATTACAAAGAAACCGGCGTGGATAACGCGCGGCGGCTGGGAAGGCGAAGACAACTGTTTAGCTTGTTGAAAGCTGTGCTTGCGGTAGCCTGAAAGGCCGTTCGAACAGCAGCAGCCTGCACATTTGGAAAACAAAGTGCAGGCTGCTTTTCATATACCAACCACACCATCATCCATACTTGTGCAACCTTTAAAACAACAAAATAAAAACACAAAGCCAAATGCCCTTATTAAGAAAATATATTCTTCCCAAACAGGATGGTTCCAACAAAGTTTCCCGTAAAATCATCCGCTTCAAAACGTGGGAAACACCATGCACAAATGCCCGCGTGTTTGTCGGACACGGCAGCCCGATGAACGCGCTGGACGCGGAAAACCCGTTCAACCAAAGGCTTCCGCCGCGTTGCGCAGAAATTTGCTGCTAAACCAGAAACGCGTATTTCTGATGATTTCCGGCGCACCGGTACGCGGCAACCGTTTGCAGGTAACGTCCGGCGAACGCCCGAAATGATTTACGATTTTACGGCTTCCCGCCGCACTCCAGCCGTCTGGCGTATCCGCGCAGCCCGGCGCTGCCTGAAACTGGCGGGGCTGAGTGCGCTTCGCTGTTGCAACGGCTGGAAATGTGGAAACGAACTGAGACGCGGCTTCGACCACGGCGCGTGGGCGGTGCTGAAACACCTGCATCGAAGCCGATACATTCCCGTGGTGCGGCTCGCCTGAACCTGATGCAGCCTGCACAATGGCGTGATTTGGCGACTCCGCCCGCTGCGCGAACGGGGCGTGCTGGTGGTCGGCAGCGGCAAGCAAATATCGTGCACAGCCTGCGCGCCATGCATGCCGCGAACCCGCCGACCAATCCGATGCTGGTTACGACCGAGCAATAGGCTTCCGCGATGCCGTCATCCGCGCCCTTGCCGCGCGGGACAACGACACGCTGGTGCATTACGAGACGGCTGAAAGCCGCCGCGCTCTCCGATAGCATCGCCCGAACACTACCTGCCATGCCGTCTCACACCGCCACGCGCTGCGCGAACACGCAGGACGATATGGAAATATTCACTGACGAACTCGCCTTCGGCTCAATCTGCATGACTTCCGTTTTGATAGGGTAAGGCCACGACAAAATAACACGGGCTGAACCCTGCGCGCCTCGCCCAAAGCCCACACGAAACGGCTTAGACACGGCGAAATCGGACGTGCTGGCTGACGCATTGATGACCGTCAGCTGCACGCAGGCAGCGGAAACTCCCTGACTCAACCTCGCCGCCCGAAGCGCAAGCCAAGCAGCGCATTGCCGATTTGGCAACAAACCTCGCCCGACACCTCGGCGTGGCGACGGCGTGCCGTTTGTGGTGCGGCAAACCGGTTTCTGCTGGGCGAGATAGCTTCGGACGTTTTGTACAGTGATCGCGGGCGGATTGGAACATGGTTTTCGGGTAGCCTTTGCTGGCTCTCGGGACTGCCTTGCGAAACACGACAAAACAAAGCAGCCTGCACTTTTGTTTTTCATGTGCGGGCTGCTTTACATCATACCTATCCTGCTTTCAGACGGCCTCAGGCTACCTGAAAGTGAAGTTTCTGCAAAGCTAAACGCCACGCCACACAAGGGATCCCCATGCCGACGCACCGCCGCCATCCTCGCCACCGCGCTCGCCCGCTGATTTGGGGCAGCACCCATCTGGTGACCACCCTGAATTCCTGCCGCCGGACTGGCTGTTTACTGCTGCGCTTATCCGCGTGTTGCCGGCCGGGCTGTTGCTGCTGGCGTGGACGCGCAGGCTGCCTCGGCGCGGCGAATGCTTTGTCGCCCTGCTCGGTTTTCTGAACATCGGCTCAGGCCATGCTGTTTTGTGGCGGCGTACCGCTTTGCCGTGGGCGGTCATGGCGGTGCTGAGTTCCACGCAAACGCTGATGGTGCTGGTGTTCACTTGGCTGATCGGCAAAACCATGCCGCCGAAAGCGGCAGGGGCTGGGCGGCGGCGGGCGTGGTAGGGGATTGCTGCTTGGTGCTGTCGCCGCAGGCGCGTATGATGACACGCTGGGCATTTTGGCGGCACTGGCGGGCGCGGCGGCGATGGCCTTTGGGCGTGTATTTTGCTCGAAACACCGCCGCGCTTCGCTGCCCGTGCTGGCGTTTCACCGGCTGGCAGCTGTTTATCGGCGGACTGTGCCTGCTGCCCGTCGCCCTGCTGGCCGAACCGCCGTGAAAGCGTTAAGCGCGGCCAACCTCGGCGGCTACCCGTACCATGTGCCTGTTCGGCGCGGTGCTGGCCTATGTGCTGTGGTTCGACGGCATCGCCAACCGTGCCGCCCGCCGCCGTGTCGTCGTCGCTGGGATTGCTCAGCCCCGTCTGCGCCTTTTGTGCTGGGCTGGCTGTTCCTCGGTCTAAGGCATGGACGCAAAATCGCTGGCGAGCTTCGCGCGTGCTGCGCTTCGATTTTTCGGGGTGCAGCGGGCGGTGGGCAAAGGCGGGCTGACCGTGCAGGCTGCTTTTGGCTGCAGAAAATCGCTTCCTTCATTTTTCAGGTAACCTGAAGCCGTCTGAAAACTTTAAAGCAGCCTGCACTTCACGCAATCAAGCGCAGTCTGCCCCAACTCCGTCAAGGAGACCCCATGCAGAAAACCACCGCCACAAACTCCATTTCAACGAAAACGCCATTTTGAACCGACGGGAAGAACCTGAAGCCTACCCCCGCAAACCCGCAAGGAGAACATCATGCCTGCCAAATCCCTCGCCATCCTGCGCCATCCGCCGAGTTCGCGATGCACTCCTCGCCGCCGTGCGCCATCGCAGGTCTGCCCGACGACTGCCTGAAACTGGCTCTATTTCGCCGACAGCACCACCGAGAGCCTTTTCAGACGGCACCACCATCACCTACCGCGTTACGACCCGCACGCCCCATACCGCTACATCACCGCCGAACGCGGCACGACCTACCGCGACGAAGGCGCTGCTGACCTGCACCGCTTCCTGTATTACCCGCTGCAAGACATCACCCACTATATCGCCGGACAATACGAACTGACCACCGCCTGCCCAGCCAAGACTTCCGCCGCGTCCTGTTTGCCAAACAGCTCGAACTCTTGGCCGCCATCCACCCCGATTACGCCGCATGGCGCAAAGCGAAATAGACGCCGTATTGCAGCTGCACCCCTATCGCGACGGTGCAGCCTGAAAACGAAGTTTTCCGAAGGAAGCCGAGTTTCTGCGGAGCTCAAAAAGCAGCCTGCACCCCATTCCCCACCGAAAGGCCCGAAACCATGTGCGATTACTGCGCCGACCTGCATCCCACCATCCGCATCAAAACCCCGCAAAAACTGTCGCAATGCCGCTGCGCGCCGCCGACCGCCCGGCAGACGGCACGCTGGCCGACATCACCTGCCTACGCCAAAGTCCAGCGCATCGCCCCGACTATGTCCAAACCCTCGCCCGCAGCGGTTACATCATCGACACCGACCCGCAGAGCAACCGCCGCCTGCACGGCTGGCTGGTACGATTTCCTGACCCGAGACCCTTGTAGATTCCCCAAAATCCCCTAAATTCTCATCAGACATTTAGGGATTTCATGAGACCTTCTTCCAGCAAAACCGCTAAGCCATGATCGCCAAACACATCGACCGCTTCCCACTATTGAAGTTGGATCAGGTGATTGATTGGCAGCCGATCGAACAATACCTGAATCGTCAAAGAACCCGTTACCTCGAGACCACCGCGGCCGTCCCGCCTATCCCCTGTTGTCCATGTTCAAAGCCGTTCTGCTCGGACAATGGCACAGCCTCCGATCCCGAACTCGAACAGCCTCATCACCCGCATCGATTTCAACCTGTTTTGCCGTTTTGACGAACTGAGCATCCCGATTACAGCACCCATGCCGCTACCGCAACTGGCTGGCGCAAGACGACACCCCGTCCGAATTGCTGGAACTGATTAACCGTCAACTGACCGAAAAAGGCCTACAAAGTAGAGAAAGCATCCGCCGCCGTCATTGACGCCACCATTATTCAAACTGCCGGCAGCAAACAGCGTCAGGCCATAGAAGTCGATGAAGAAGGACAAGTCAGCGGCCAAACCACACCGAGTAAGGACAAAGATGCCCGCTGAGAAGAAAAACGGCCTCTACAAACTCGGTTACAAAACAACATACCCTGTACCGATGAGGAAGGCTATATCGAGAAATCGCACATCACTCCTGCCACACCCGATGAGTGCAACCACCTGTTGCCTTTGCTGGAAGGTATAGCTGAAGGTACGACGTCTATGCCGACAAAGGCTATGACAGTGAGAAAACCGACAGCATCTGGAAGAGTATCGGCTAGCAGGACGGCATTATGCCAAAGCCCACCGCAACCGTCCGCTGACGAAAAGCGCAAAACCAAACGTAACCGATATTTGTCGAAAACTCCTTATGGTCGAACGTGAGCTTCGGTACGCTGCACCGCAAATTTCGCTAGCGTCCGGGCAGCCTATTTCGGCTGCCTGGGCAGAGTGCGCAGCCATCGAAGGCGAGCGTGTTTGAACCTGTTGAGCGGCACAGGCTATGAGCCTCGTTGCCACCCAAAAGGCGGGCCCGGATGCCCGATTATCGTGGGTATCAGGAGTGATCATGTGTTTAAAATTAGAGTGATTGAGAAAACAGCCGAAAAACCTGTTTTTCGAGTCGTTGTTGGATAAGAAATCTTTGCAAAGGTCTCGACCCACCATTTCAAAATGCAACACACTGCAGCCGTGTTCGAGATTGATGCCGAAACCCACCACGGGCGCGCGGGTGAATGGAAAATGCTCGAGTAGCGGCTGAAGCGTTTTCGTACGCCTGAAAACAAAAGCAGCCTCCGAAATTCACACCTCAGACGGCTCTGGAACCCGTCCGTTTCTGCGATAAGGAAACCCCATGGACTCACCTGCTGCCTGCTCGCCGTCCCGCAACAACACGGCCAATCCCGAACGCGCCGTACACGATGCAGGCATTAGAGGAAACACCGCTTTGCCTATTTGGGCATCGGCAAACTGGAGCTTGCCCGCCTGTGCCGCCTGTCAAAAGAGGCCGCCAAACAGCCGGTCGATTGGGATTTTGGTGCGCCGCTGCTGGGACGACCTGCACCGCGAATTGCAACACGCCGCGGCCTCGAATATCTGGACGCAGCAGCACCTGACCCTTCGCAAGACATCCCGCGCTGGCAAAACGCTGATTACCGAAAAATCAGCGGTGGGACAGCGCCGATGTACTGATCATATTGTCGGCGACATTGCCCCGCGCCACACTGAAGTCAACAACGTCCTATTGGCATGGGGCACGGATGACAACACTGGCTGCGCCGCGTCGCTATCGACCACCAATTGCCCCGCAAACAGCACACCGGACACCGCGCTGCTGGAAAAATCATCTGCAACAATCTGGGCAAAAGCAATTTTCATCATGTAGCCATCGGTTGGCATTGCGCGATTACAGCAAAACCAACTGAATGGGTGGCAAGGCTATCAACGACACCGAGCACAAATGCAGCAAACTGAGCGCAGCGCAGTGCGCAGCAATACCTGCTGCCACAAAGGTCGTCTGAAAGCTTGGGCTTCAACGAAGTTTCTGCAGAGCCAGACAGCGGTCTGCACTTGCATTTATCAGTGCAGACCGCTTACTCACTCATTTACGGAGTAATACTAAAACATCACTCATCCCTTTACACAAACCCGCTTTGTGCAGACTTACGCTTACCCGTTAAATTTCAGCGTTTGCAGCTTTTCTTTAATCTCTTCCACCCGGCAGATTCTAAAAAGAGTTTGTCCAAATCTGCCGAAAATCCCGCCATTTTCTGCGAAAATTCATCGGCGGAAATATCCACATAATCTATCTTTACCTCGAAATACTGCCCCGCCGACAGGCTGTAATTCTTGGCTTTAATTTCATCGTAGCTGACCACCACGCTGAAAATCTTCCGCAGCCTGTTTGTGTGAAAGGTATTGCAAATGTTCTTCATGGAGAGTACGGTTTTTGGTTTTTGCGTCGTTTTGATCAGCCCCAAGCCCGAGGCATCGATTAATACCACTCCGTCTTTATTGGCTTTTATCGATAAACAGAGATGGAAACGTTGGTTCCCGTGGTGGCGAAAATATTGGAAGGCATGAGACACCACCAGCAAGCATTTTGTTTTCCACCAAATATTCGCGGATTTTGTGATGCCTGATTGGGCGGTGATAAAAGCCCGCTCGGCAACATCAATCGCCGCCTGCTGTTTTCTTTCAGGCTAAACAAGATATGCTGATAAAGTAGCACGATGGATTTCCGATCTTATCTTTCGTCATCTTTCTGCTTTGGTGTTTTCGGGATACCGGCAAAAGCGTTCGCGGTTTTTCCTCGCTTTCCAGTTGGTCACGGAAATCGCTGAACCAATTTAAACGGCGGATTGGAAACGATGAAATCAAATTTTTCAGACGGCCTGAAGGCGTCTTTTGCATGGGACGGGCGACAAAACTCGTATTGCCCCTGAACCGATCTATTCAAAGAATGCACCAAATTGTCCGTAAAATCAGATTCAGCCGCAAAAGATTGGACGATTTTTGAGAAAATATCCTGCGTATAAATCATACATTTGTCTTCGCCGATGGCATGGGCGACGTTCATCAACAGCGTTCTCCAGAACCAGGCCGACGGGTCGTAAAGACATCCGCACGCAAAATATCCGCCATATCCGCGCATGCGGCGTGTAGTATTCGGCGTATTTGCCGCCGGAATTGCTGTCTGTAGTCTTTATAATCTAGGTATTCAAAAATCGTGGCGAAAAATCAAATTTTGCGCAAAAATCGCCTCGAGCTGAAACCCGCTAGTTTGGAAATCAGCGCGCGGCCAAAAATCGTCGCGGCGACCTTTCCTCCGTAATATATTGACTGATAGCTCGAAACAACACGATTTTCGCCCCGCCTTCGGTCTTCCGAAAACAGCCCGCATTACGAGCGGCAATATCGGTGAGCGTATCGTCAAAGAGTTTGGCAAAGTCCGCGCCGTTTTGTCGCTCTGACAGATATTTTGATGGAATGTTCGGGCTTCAAAAACCGCTGTTTTTCCCCTTCAATATCCATATTGACGAACCCGATTGGCTCGTCGGGATTTTCTTTGCGACTTTTTACTTCAAAATCGTATTTGTCGTTTAAGAATTTATACAAAAACGCCTGAATGATGATTTTAAATTCGTCGCCGCTCATTGGCCAAGCCATACGTTGGCACAAATGGTTTTAAGCTGTCAATCAGGGCTTTGGTTTGTTCAGTAAAGTGTTGTTCGGTCATTTTTATCTCGTTCTTTTTATTGTATCGGTCGGATTCTTTGAATCTGACTTATTCCGCTGACGGATACCTGCCCGTTCATTAGCATGGGCGGTAGGAAATCGCGTAGTTGGGTAGTCGGTGGTTTTGTTTTTCTAATAACTCAGCCTGCAACAGATATGTATGTAAAACTTCTGAAAAACTTATATTTTCAACATCATTAGGCAAGACTATATCTATATCTCAATATCTCCCCTAGTGATAAATTTAATAATTGAACCGCGAGAACCAGATGTAAAATTTAACAACATTTATCTATAATGACGAAGTAAACTATAGGATATAAATTTTTACTTTTAGGCTCTAATACATAGGTTCGCTGATAAGCATTAAATCCCACCTGTAAATCTTTTTACGGAAAAAGTCCCGTTTCCAGCTAATAAAATTGCCTGTGTATCAAAATGAAATATACATCACACTTTAAAATCTTCTCAGAATCAAGTAAAAGGATATATCCTTGTTCTGTTGCAAAAGTTTGCATCTTCCTTACCTGTAGAAAGAGTTACTAGTTCTGATAATTTAAAGGGCTTCCCACCCCTTCGGAATTTCCCGTTTCAGGTTTCATCAAACACCACTTTCGCCGCCTGAGGATTTGTAGGCTTGCCGTTGCGCGTCGGGAAGTCAAACCGCACGAACCAGTAGTCGTACAGAGTGCCATCTGTTCCAAGCGCGTTGATTTGTTTATTCAAGGCGATTTTTGTCCAAAAGCGGATAGGGACTATGGCGATGGTTGTTGGGTTTAGGAATGTCTGGCAAGCTAATATCAACCTCAAAACTCACTTGTGTCAAAATAGTGGTTGGCTTGAGCGATCACTGTTTAATCTGTCATTTAAAATCAAATCGAATTGCCAGTACAAATAAGAAATCTATATCATGAATAATCTTCTATTACATTCGCCTGCCATGTTAGCTTATCTTTAGAAACCAGCATTAGGGTCTTTTAGTGAAAATGAACAACACCAAGCTACCAACACGCCCAGTTAATCAATATCATTAGTTCTTGAATGGGAAAGTTATATTTAATCCTCTACCTAGAATGTCTCATGTATACACAAAGGTTCAGAAATAGGGTTACCTTCGATAGTTCAATGACTTTACTTCTATAAAAAGGAACTCCATTTTCACGTAATCAGATACTCACTGACCCTATACAAATATCATTTAATTTTAACATCTTCATGACTTTAACATTATCTCTAACTTTTAAAGGCCGTCTGAAAAACATCAAAAATCCGACCGCACTTTTATTGTCCACGTCTGGACGTGCAATACGCCCGTAAGGCTACCTGAAACCACTTCCTCAAATCCGTCCCGCTTTTTAAATACTCCCGCACCAACAGGCGGTTGATGGCTTGATGTCTGCGGGTTGAACGGGGAAATTGCTGTCTGTTCTAAAGCGTTTTAATACGATGCCCTGCATTTGTTTTCAAAAGTAATTTTGGTTGTCCAAAATCTGTCTCGCATATCCAGCACTTTTTGGTCGGCGTCGGGTTTTCACACCGTTCAGCGCGTTGAAAGACTTTGAGTTTGTCGCCGTAGAGAGCAGGGTTTTCGCGCAGGCGTTTTGTGGATGCGGGCATACTGGCGTCGCCGCCGTATCTGTGCCGCAAGAGGTCGTTTTGGCGGTTCAGCTCTTTGATTCGGGCATAGACGGTTTCGATGTGGCGATGCGTTTGCCCTGCATTTCTTCCTCGCCCGACTTCGGCGAGGTTCTTTTTCTGAAGATGCGTTCCAGTTCTTCGCGCAGGCTGATGTATTCGGGTCGTCTTAGTCAGTTGCCCGCCAGCCCTTCGCGCACTTTGCGCATGACAGTCTTTTTCAAATCATCGGCAAAGTTTGAGTTCCGGCTTCGCCGATTTTGACGAACTGGAAGTAAACGTCTTCCAGCGCTTCATTGAGCAAATGGGCGTGCCGCCCTGCTGTAGTTTTTCAGCGAGGTTTAGGTATCCAGACGGGCGGCGGTTTCGCGGTACAAAAGAGATTGAGCTTGTCAAAATCCAGATGCGCGAGAAATTGTAGTTGCTGCAGGCGCAGGACGTTGTACAGCTCTTTGGCGGTTTGCAGGGCTTTTTAGGGCAAGAAGCTGTTTTTTATCTTCTATTTGGCTGATTTGGCGGCAAAATTCTTCGGCGTTTTCGGTATCGAAATCAAACAGGGCGTTTTTAATGTCGGCAATTTCCTGTTCGATTTCTTCGGCAGTTTTGAAAAGCTGGCTGTACTGCCGATTTCGTCGCCCAATTCGTTAGAAAGTTCGTCCCAATAGGCGCGGTTGGTTTTGTCAAACTGCACGTTCGATGTCGGCAAAATCGACAACATAGCCGTAACGGTAAGATTTGTAGGTGCGGTTGACGCGGGTGAGGGTTTTGCAAAAGGTTGTGGGCTTTTGATCAGTCTGCCCAAACTAGAGCTTTTTCAGGCGCGGCGCGTCAAAGCCAGTCAAAAGCATGTTGCACAAAACAAGATGTCGATTTTGCCCTGCTTTGAAATCTTTAACCCATTGGTCGCGTTCGTCTTTGGTGCCGACGTCGTGTAATATCAGCGTAGCGGGTGAAATCGTGGTCTGAGGCCGTCTGAAAATGCTCGAAAAGAGCTGGCGTGCCTGTTCTGCGCTATCGCAAACGACCATGGCGCCAAGGCTGTCGTCTTGGTTGGTTTTTCTGAACTTTGGCGAAGTCGTCCAAGATGTAGTCGAGCATCGGGCGGACGAAGTGCGGATGGGCGTAGATTTCTTTGCGGTCAAAAGCCGCTCTTTTTCGACTTCAAGTTGCGCCAATGCAGCCTGCAATTGGGCTTTGTATTGGCTGCTGATGGCCTCGCGAATCAGGCGCGAGGTGTAGCCGTCGGCAATGGAGGCGTTGTAATAGTATTTATGGATGTAGTCGCCGAAGAGTTCGCGGGTATTGACGTTGCCTGCGGTTACGCCGATAAGCGGCGTGCCAGTCAGCCCGATTTTGACGGCGTTTACGTCGGACTGGTTGAGATTGGCAAGAAACGAGCCTTTTGGGGTTGTAGCTGCGGTGTACTTCGTCGAGAAAAATAAACGCGCTGGATGGCGAGATCGTAGTCGTTACGGGCGACGACATCGTCGTCTTGGAATTTTTGGATGTTGACGACGGTGATTTCCGCTTTACCTGCGTGGTTGTGCAAAGTTTGCGGATTTGATATCGGCAGCGAAGGCTTCGCGGCTGTCGATGGTATGGACGACTAAATCGCGGGCGGTAAATTCGCGCTGCGCCTGTTTCAATAAATCGAGCCTATCCACGATGAAATAGAATTCGGCACGATGCCCTGTTTGGCGTAATAGTGGGTCAGGTAGCGGGTGTTGTAATAGGCAAGCGCGGTTTCCGAGAGCCTTGGCGTGCCAAATTACGCCTTTTACGCCGCCGTTTGATAAAATGTTTTCGATGGCGAGGTGGCGAATAGCTGCGGATAGCGCATGATGTGTTTTTGCAGCGCCTGGTTACTTTTAACGTACGTCAGCCCGTATGTAGGATAAGGCGAGGCGCCTGCGGCAAAAGCAGCGAAGTCAGGATGCGGTTGGTCGGTGTTTCGGGCGATTTGATTGCTGATAAATTCAGGGCTGTTTTGATAACGGGCAGGTTGTTGTCTTGCAGGACTTGCTCGAGGTCGTCCGAAAGCGTGTTCAATAATTCGGCAAGATTTAATTTGTGCTCTTCGCGAGAGGAAGCTGCCGACGGGCTTGCTGTAAGCAGACGAAGCGTAAAACGCGCCTTGCGCCGGCTCGGTTGCGCCGTCGTCGTATTCCATGTTGTTGGAAAAATCATGAATTGGGTGATGTTGATAAAACGGCGAAATTTGGGATGTTCGCACGTTTGCCCATGCGCTCCCGCTCTTCGCCAATACCCGCCTTGTTGTTGGGCTTTTTGACTTCGATAAAGACCAAAGGCATGCCGTTTACCAGCAGGGTAATGTCGGGGCGGAATTCTTCATCGCCATTGATGCAGGGCAATTCGGTTACAACGTGGAAGCTGTTGTTATCAAAATTTTGGAAGTCGATCAGTTTCTTTCCGCCGGATTGATTGGTGAGGCGTTCGTAAAATTTTTGCCCCAACTCGTTGTCAGCTCTAGGCGTATGTCAGCGAACAGGCGGTGCATCGTCCGGCGATAAATCAGGATTGATCGACAGAGGCTTTCATAAAAGATTTCGGGGAAGATGTTGGTTTGTTTGTCCCAATTTTAGTTTTTGAGCGAGAGGTAATCGTAGCCCAACCGCATCAGGTGCAAAATGGCGGGGATTTTGACGCGGGAGTTTTCGTTGTAGACTTGAGACATCAGACTTCCGGGCTATTCTTTGCAAACCGAAATTATATCAATCCCGCTCTGGCAACACCATTACCACATTTATAATTTAAAAATAAAATTTTGATTATTGCAATTGCTTATTAGGCAATGGCGTTCCAACAGATTGACGATTCAAACAAAAGCAGCATTCTGCACTACCAACACAAAACCCCATGAAGTTTCTCAAAAAAACTATGCGAACGAATTCTTGACTGGCTTCGTCACCGGCAACATGGCGGGTTGCGTGATATTGCTGACTATCGCCACTACCTCGGACTGATGTACGGCGGAGATATGATTCTTGGATAAAGTCCTGGTCACATTTTGATACAATTTTGCTCCTATTATCGGCTTTGTCTGGCATTGGCTACACTCTTCGCAATTTGTTTTATCGAAGAAGACGAGCCGACAGACGACGGAATTCAACGCGCGACAAATATCTGTGCGGCGCAATCGGCGGTTTGGTCAGCGCCATTGATCAAATGGACGGGCAGGCAGCCTTGGTGGATTGTCGATCGGCATACTGCTGGCGGCGTTGATGAGATGGTTGGAAATATGTGATGTGTATATAAATTGATCTAAGCATCCTCAGACGACCCTTACCCCAATCCTTGAAATGTTCTCAAGAAACTGCGTAAACCGATTTGTACTGGTTCACTTCATCCTGCCGCAGGCATACCGCCACCGAACAATCAGCCGCGATAGGGAACCCTTTACCGCTCGGCGTAAGGCTTCCAACTTATCTAGCAAAGACGAGAAGCGTTCCATAATGCTTCCAAGCGTTCATGAGGTAGCGCGTCGTGCAGACCGTCAGAACAAACCAAAACTGCCTCGCCTTGCAGAGCAAATGAATTGGTAAAAATTTTAAATGGGCTCTTCGTCATCCGCTATCAGACAGTGCGCCAAAGCATAGTACATATCGGCGTATTCCGTATCTGCCCGCGCTTCCCCTGCTCAATTAAATCCGCCAACACAGTGTGGTCATGGCTTACCCGCCAACGCCCCTCTGCCGATATATGGTACGGCTGTCACCGATATTGCAGATGCGAATAAACCGTCCGCCCGACGACTGCCGAAGCGAAAGTCGAGGACGAGCCGAAGATTCTCGGCAAGCGTGTCGCAGAAGCGCCGTGCAACCTTCGGCGGAACGCCCTTCCGCATCGCCCTCACGCACGGCGCGTCCAACTAAAACCGGCTGGCAAGATGCGGCGGACTGTTGATTGCCGTCGGCCACCACCGAACGCATCGTCCGCCCGACACACGGGGTTTTGTGCGCCTGACCTGACGCACCGCCGTGCCGTCAAACAAGGCGTCCTGATTGCGCTTTGCCGGCACCAACCATTTGAAAATAGTGCTGAAACATGGTAACTTCGGATAATTCAATCTCGATGAGTAGTGGATTAACTTAACCAGTACGGCGTTGCCTCGCCTTGCCGTACTATCTGTACTGTCTGCGGCTTCGCTCGCCTGTCCTGACGTAATTTAATCCACTATAATAAACCTACTTCGGCGCTGCAAAAACGAATTTCAACGTAAAGCCCCTTGTTCATTGGCGACAGTATCAATAATGCCGATGCGGCCCCTAACGCCATTTCCTCAACCAAACCAAAATACTTGAGAACAGGTCGTCTGAAAATACGAAACCCATTTTTCAGACGACCCGACTCGCCAAAGCAATCGATTTATGTAAACTGGAAACTTTGCCGGAGTGCCGTTTGTCTCGCAACAGCTGAGACCGCAACAGCGTGGAACCAGAACCTGTCGTGGGTACGCCTGCGTAGTGAAACAAGCTGTCAAACGCCTGAAAAGGCTTCCGTTCCCCTTCCCGCATTCCTCAGTTATTCGGTGGATTCCGCTTCCGTCTTATCTTTCGTCTTCCTGACCTGCACAATACCGCGCGAATCCACCATGCCCCGTATCGCCATTCTCGGCGGTGGCCTCTGCGGCCGTCTGACTGCCTTTACAACTTTGCGGTAGAATGTTGTTTAATATCGGTTGCCCTCTTTTGACAAGGGCGGCGCAAGCATGAACACGCTGCTGCTTATGTTGCCGCTGCCATGCTCGCGCCTGCTGCGGAAGGGTCGAGGCTACGCCCGAAGTCATCGTAAACTGGCAGGCAGAGCATTCCGCTGTGGCGCGATACATACGAGGTCGCCTGAAAACGCCGACCATGATGCAGGAAAAACGGCAGCCTGATTGTGTGGCACGGCAGGATAAGCCATTATCCAGCGAGTTCGTCCGCTATCTCAAACGCGGCGGCGTAGCGGATGACGAATGTCCGTTGGCGCGCTGACGATATCGCCAAACGCGAACCGCAACTCGGCGGACGTTTTTCAGATGGCATCTACCTGCCGACCGGAAGGCCAGCTCGACGGACAGCAAATCTTGTCTGCACTTTGCCGACACTTGACGGGATGAATGCCTGCCATTGGGAACACGAATGCCCCCCGAAGACCCGCAGGTGCTCAATACGACTGGTTGATCGATCGCCGCGGCTACGGCGCAAAACTGCGTGGAACCAATCCCCCGCACACACCAGCACTTTGCGCGGTATACGCGGCGAAGTGGCGCGGTTTACACCCGAAATCACGCTCAACCGCCCCGTGCGCCTGCTCCATCCGCGTTACTCACGTTTACATCGCCCCTGAAAGAAACGTTTCATTATCGGCGCGACCCAAATCGAAAGCGAAAGCCAAGCCCCCGCCAGGTAAAAACCAGGGTTGGAACTTTATCGGCACTCTATGCCGTCCACCCTGCGCTGGCGAAGCCGATAACTCGAAATCGCCACACCGGCTCAAGCCCCACGCTCAACCACACCATAATCCCGAACTGTTATGCTGCGCCCGACGCCTGATTGAAATCAACGGCCTTTTCCGTCATCACGGTTTACGATTTCCCCGCCGTGAACCGCCGCCGCCGTCAGACGCGTGGTAATTGCTTGACGGAAAAGACGCGCCCGAACGTGATGAAGAAAGCGGTTTATGTATATTGGAAAATAAGTTTGAGGTCGTCTGAAAACGTCATCGCGCCATCAGTTTTAGAGAAGGCAACATGAATTTAGAAACTAAAATTCCGCCGCCGGCGACAGGTTTTATTTGTGCGTTACGGATGTACATCTCTGCCTGGCAAATGGCTTTGGTTGGCATACTGCCAGCTTTCCTATATATTGCTGTTTGGTTGTTTTGATGGTATTTGGGACGGCGTTGGGCGTATTAGGTGTGGGCGTTTCGCCGTGTAAGGCACGACCGTCAGCCCGCTCAACTCGAACAAACCGAACACTTCGTTTCAGGTGGGCTGTTTCAGCCGCAACCGATGTATGCGGGTCTGCCGCTGGCTGGTCGCTCTGGCGGGCTATTTGGCGCACCCGCCGCTGTGGTTGTTTAGCTGCATTTGTTGCCCATATGACACGCTTTTCAAATCGCGCCCGAAGAACGCGTTTTGGCAGAAATTCGGCGCAGAAACATTGAGTTTTACTGCTGACGCGTTCGTCAGTTGGTTATAAAAAGCGGGAGCTTCCCATCAAGTATCATCCGTCTCTACTTTACGGCATAAATGGAATACTGATGTTTTCAGATCGACCCCTATTGTCTGCAAGAAATGAAAAGGACACCCCATGACCTTCCCGCCCCTAAAATCCCGCTCGAAATTCTACGCCGTCGTTCCCACCGCCGGTTGGGTGGAGCGCAGCTGAGTCGCCAGCAGTGCCGACACGGTGCAACTGCGCTGCAAAACCCCAATGGCGATGCAGATTGAAACGTCGAGTCGCCCGCTGCGTCGCCGCCTGCCAGGGCAGCCGCACGCAGCTTTTCAGTCAAGCGACCACTGAGCGCGTAGGCGATAGAAGCAGGCGCATACGCGTGGCGCAGTTGAGGGCATGGACGTCTCGCCGACCTCGCCGCGTCGCCGCCGCGGTTTGCGTTTCGCTTTGAGTACGCACTCCGTCGCCGAACTCGACCGCGCTCCCGTCCGTACACCCCAGCTAGCTGCCGCCAGCGGCGCTGATTTTCCCGACCACAAGCCAAGACAAATGCCCACCGCCCCGCAAGAGCGTGGACAAACTGCGTGAATACGTCGAGACGGGCGGGCGGCTTGCGCCCGTCACGTCGCCATCGAGCGGCATCGATTTGAACAACGCCCGAGCCGTACGCGCCTGCGGCGTTTCCTCACGCATACGTCGTCCGCGCTGTTACCGAAGCGTGGAAAATCGACGCAGCCGTGGTTAAAGCGTTCAGGCTTTGTGGAATGAATATGAGGTCTTATTACAGACGAACTTTACGCTCAAAAATATAGTGGATTAACTTTAAACCAGTACGGCGTTGCCTCGCCTTGCCCTACTATCTGTATTGTCTGCGGCTTCGTGCGCGTGCAATTTGATTTAATCCACTATAAAGAGATAAATAGAAAAAAATTGCTCAACTTGGTTATTGATCCGGCGTTTTATCTTCAGTTTCCATATCGACAAAACTAGCCACAGAGTCTGAGGAAGAACCGCAGAAAGAACTGTATCTGCTTTGCGTGCTGACCGGCGCGGCGAACATATGAATAAAGATGGAGAGCTCCCGACCGATTTATAGAACAAAAATGAAAAACCTTCCGGCGAAGACAGGTTAAGGCGGTGAAAAATTCAGGGGAATGTGTACAGCCCTGACGAGGGTATAGCCGTAGCACTTTTGTTATTCACTGGTATTTGAATAATGAAATCAGCTGACGCTCTAAGTGCCACCATTGGGCGATACGTGAGGCGGAAGATATTCGCCACAACTGGATATACATTGAAACAGGGAATTGACTTATTCAGCAAAGAGAATGTGGTAAGCAATGTTGCATACATCAATACATTTCAATTTATTCAACAAAGGTCTGATGTTGCAACAAAGGCGTGAATTTGGAGCAGTGTGGTAATTTTTTTGATTTGTATCATTGGGACAAAAATAATTTGCCTGCAAGTATTGGTTGAATTCAAACCCAACACTTAAGGTCGTCTGAAACCTCTATAAACACCGAAATATCGAGAAACCATGAACATCATCTTAAACGGCGAACCTGCCGAACTTCACGGCTACAACCGTTGTTGCATCTTATCGCGCCAAACCGCGCCGCAGTCCTTTGCCGTCGCGGTGAATACCGGATTTGTCGCCAAAGGCGCGTATGCGAAACGGTTTTGAACGAAAACGAAAGTCGATATCGTGCGTGCCGGTGGTCGGCGGTTAGGCGGTTTTGCCTCAGACGACCCTTGCTCCCCAAAAACAACGTTATAGTGGATTAACAAAAATCAGGACAAGGCGAAGAAGCCGCAGATAGTACAGATAGTACGGCAGCAAGGCAACGCCGTACTGGCTTAAAAGTTAAACCACCGCTGCAAAGGAACCCATCATGCTCACCCCATACGAGAATCTTCCCTTCACGGCTGCTGCTCGGCACGGCAGCCTATCCGACCCCTGAAATCCTCAAACAATCCGTCCAAATCGCCCAACCCTGCGATGATTACCGTCTGCTGCGCCGCGCGAAGGCGGTGGCGAGGCGCACGGTCAGATTTTGGTCACTATTGGAAGAAAGCGGTAGTGCCCGTGCTGCCGAACACAGCAGGCTGCCAAAGCGTACAGGAAGCGGTAACAACGCGCAGATGGCGCGGGAAGTGTTTGAAAACCGATTGGATCAAACTCGAGCTTATCGGCGACGACGACGCTGCAGCCGGATGTGTTTCCAGCTCACGTCGAAGCGGCGGAAATCCTGATTAAAGACGGCTTCAAAGTCGCCGCCTTATTGCACCGAAGATTTAATCGCCTGCCGCCGCCCTGCTCGACGCGGGCTGTCAGGCGCTGATGCCGTGGGCGGCACCGATCGGCACGGGTTTTCGCGCGCGGTTCACGCCTATGCGTTGAAAGTCCTGCGCGAACGCCTCGCCCGACACGCCGCTGATTATCGACGCAGGCTTGGGTTTTGCCCTCGCGCAGGCGGCGCGCGCTGATGGAATGGGGTTTGACGGCGGCTGAATCACCGCCGCTCTCGCAGCGGCGACCCTCGTCAACATGGCGCGCGCTCTCGCACCGCCGTCGAATCCGGACGGCTGGCATTGAAGCCGAACCGGTCGAGGCGCGAACCAAAAGCGCAAGCAGTACGCCGACCGTAGGTGCAGCCGTTTTGGCATTCGGCGGAGTGGTAAACCCGCCTTCATCATCAGAAAGGCCGTCTGAAAACCCGCAAAAAGGTTTTCAGACGGCCCTTTTTCTGTCAGCTGCTGCTTATTTGCGCCACACCCTCGGCAAAGGCATCGGCCACATAACCGACAGTTCGGATTGGTTCAATCCAGCCACGCATCATCCGTCCCGAAGCAAGCAGGTGAAACGGCAAACCCTTCCTGCAAACGCCGTGTACCTGTTCGGGCGAAAAAGCCGGTGTAACTCGAACATGCCGCGCTGTTTGAGGAAATAGGAGAAAATCGCCTCCGGCAGCTTGCGGCCAAATTCATCAAACACCGCCGCCGCATGGCTTTGATGCGCTCCCCGCATCTGCGTAACCCTCCTCCCGCCAGCCGGCAAAAAGTTCAGGGCGTATCCATCACCGCCGCCGCGACAAACGCGCCGTGCGCCGGCGGGCTGGAATAAATCCGGCGCACGCCGAATTTCAACTGACCGAACACCAGCTCCGCCTCGTGCCGCGTCGGGCACACCACGCTCAATCCGCCTATCCTCTCGCCGTAGAGCGACAGGTTTTTCGAAAACGAATTGGCTACAAACAGCGGCGCGACGATTTCACCGCCCGCCGGACGGCGTAGGCATCCTGTTCGAAACCGTCGCCGAAGCCCTGATAGGCAATGTCCATAAACGGAATCAGGCCGTTTGCCCGTATCACTTCCAGCACCCTGTCCCATCGCGCGCAGTCCAAATCACGCCGGTCGGATTGTGGCAGCACGGATGCAGCACCAACACGCTGTTGCGCGGCAGGGCGGCGAGGCCAGCATTTCATCAAATTTCAGCCGCCTGTCGCCGGGTCGTATAAGGGTAAACGCTGATCTTCGAAACCCGCGCGGAAAATACCTTTATGATTGTCCCCAAGTCGGATCGCTGACATAAACCTTGGCCTCGGGAAACCAGCGGGCGAAATCCGGCACCTCGATTTTCGCGCGCCCGAACCGCCCAAAGTCTGGATGGTGGCAATCCGCCCTTCCTGCAAAGCGGGATGCTCCGCGCCGAACAGCAGCCTTTGACGCCGTGCCTGAATAGCCTCCAAACCTTCCATCGGAAGATAGAGCGGGGTTGCCACGGCCGCACGGGCAACCTCCGCCGTCCGCTACGATGAGAAAGACGGCAGCCGCCCTGGGCCTCGTCCAAATAAATACCGATACCGAGATTGACCTTTTTCCGCCGTTTGTCGGCCTGAAAAGTCTCTACCAGGCTCAAAACGGATCGCCGGGATAAACAAATTCGACGTTGGGTCACATTTTCCTCCTGATTCTGTTTTTGTTGGTTGGATACCCGATTCTACCGCATCGCCCCGTCCGCGTACTGTCCGCATGGTACACGCATCCTCTCCGAATACAGACAAAACATGCCGTATAGTAGTGAATTAACAAAACCAGTACAGCGTTGGCTCGCCTCGCCGTAATATTTGTACTGTCTGCGGCTCGCCGCTCCGTCTGATTTTTGTTAACCATATAGGCCGTCTGAAAACCGCATTTCAGGCTTTCAGACGGCTCTTGCCGTAAAAACGGCTTATCGGCCGTTTGTTTTCCGCATATCGTTTGCTGTTCCGGCACACCGCCGTTTCCGCTGCGGCCCGTATAATCGCCTTATATTTGAAAGATACTGTTGAAAATATATAAGAATCCGCAATGAACATCCGCATGCCACGCCGCACTGCTGGCTTTTCTTCCGCAGCCTTTGCCGAAGGCCCATTCACGCGTGGCAATTCGACAATCCCGCCCAAGACGGCGGTCGGCCGGAGCACCTGCTCAGCGCGTCCTACGGCTTCGGCTGTTCCGGCGGGAACGCCTCGCCCGCGATTTCCTGGCAAAACCCGCCTGCGGGCACGAAAGAGCTTCAAAGCTCACCGTGTACGACAAAAGACGCGCCCACAGGCTTGCTGGGTGCACTGGGTGGTGGCCGATATTCCCGCCGATGTCCGCCGCCCGCCCGCCGGTATCACCGCACAAGGCAGAAACCTGCCCGCGCGCGCGCATGCAAACCCGCACGCCGATTTCGGCCAACCGGGCTACAGGCGGCGCGTGCCCGCCCGCAGGCCGCAAACACCGCTACGAATTACACTGACCGCGCTGAAAGTGGCACGCCGGTATCACCGCCGATGCCACCCCGCGCTGGTGGGCTTCTTCACCAAGGCCAACAGCCTGGGCGAAGCCAAATTCACGGTCGAATACCAACGCTGATCGGCGGCGGCCAGGCGGTATGCCGCCTCTCTTCCGATTCCGCGCGCACCGCCGAAGGGGCGAAGCCGAAACGCTCCCAGCGGGCGGCGAAGCGGATGGCTCATAGCCCACCACCGCCCCGGCAATCTGCGCCACCGGCCACGGCGTTACCTGCAGGAGCGTGAGCGCGCGCGTCATGCGCACATCGGTGAGCAGGGGTGTGAAACCCGTGCCCCTGCTTTGGCCAAACGCCGCCGCAGCGTGGCTTCACTGCAATGCAGCCGCCGGCCCGGCATGGCGGCTGACCAATCCGCCGCCGTATCGGCCGCAATCAACTTGCGGATTTGGTGCGTGAGGTTGAGCCGCTCGTGCACCGCAAAGCCGATGCCGTAGTGCCGCAGCCAGGCTCAGCCCGTGCAGTGCGCGATCCGGCGGCATGGCGCGGGCACATCTGACCCGCCTGCTGGGGCCGAGGCGGCGTAGTCGAAGGCGGCATCCATCGCGCCGACTGCGGCAGGGCGGCCGCATCGCGCACCGCTTCCGCCGCGCCGTATTGCGCGGCAAAACGTTCGATAACGCCCTGCCCGAAAGCAAATCCACTGCGCCTGATAGAGGCCGCCCTCGTCTGGCTCGTTCATCACATCAAACGTCTGCCAGCCCGCTCAAGTCGCCGCCCCACCCGCTTCCACCACCAGTTCCCGCCCCTGCCCAGCGCAGCTTCTCTTGCGCGCGCCGGACAAACACCACGGTAGGCTCGTGCACGGCCAGGCTGCGGTACAGCAGCAGCGGCTTTCTGCCGGACGACGGCAGTGGAGGCGACTGTTTCATCTTCGTCCGGCAAATTAATCGTAATGTTTGTATATTTTCAGACGGCCTTCTTACCGATGGCCCACACTATTTTTCGCACCATTCCCGTACATACCCATACGCCAGGATCCCGGCCGATATACGCCTGCGCCTGCACAGACATTTTTCCGTCAAACCGTAACAATGCAGCCGCAGCACTACGCGTAGTAACGCATCGACAGCGGCAAAACGCCGCCTGCCAAAAATCCGCCACCGAAACGGTGCAAACCTTCCTGCCACAATGTATCGAGGCCGAAAGTTCGCCGATAGCGCGCCGTCCGGGGAAACGGTTTCGCCTTATCCGTGCGGAACGGCAGCGTGCTTCTCAACACAGTGAAAACCCGCGTGCATTTCGCCGCCGCCGAATACGACCACGTCCGTGCGAGCAGCATCGTCCGCCCAAACTGGGAAGCGTCCGCCGAGATACAAACAGATGGCGAGGCTGTCCCAATGCATGTTTCACCGTCAATCAAAACGGGACTTGGGCGTTGTCGGGAGAAAACTTTCCCACCGCCTCTGTTCGTCCCTGTCGTCCACATGCCTCGCTCTTCAAATACTGCGCCTGCAGCCTTCAAGGCCAACCAGGCACGCATAGCCAGGAAGAAATTTTGTCTCCGATAGCAAAAATCATCAAAAACCTCCTATAAACAAAAATGACATCCGCCGTTCTGAGCCCTCGTGATGAGGGAGGAATCAGAGCCGCCAAGAAGGCTACACGAAAACAGGGCGGCTTTGAAAGGGATGCGGCCGGATTGCCGCCCGATTCCGCAAAATATATTAGGCCGTCTGAGAAAAACGGCGGCGGCAAAATGCTATAATACCGCCCGACCAAACAACCCGCAAAACCGCCATGCAGCCCGATTTTTCCCGCCCCGTGCTGGCCGTCGATACAGGCACTTCCTTCCTTTCCCTCGCCCTGCAAACCGACGGCCGCATCCTGTCGCGCCACACCGATGCCGGCAACAAACAGTCCGACCTCATCCTGCCGCAAATCGGCGGGCTGTTCGCCGAAGCAGGCATTACCGCCGCCGATTTGGGCGCGGTGGTCTACAACTGCGGGCCGGGCGCGTTTACCGGCCTGCGAATCGGCATCGGCGTGGCGCAGGGTCTGGCCGCGCCGTTCGGCACGCCGCTTATCGGCATTCCGTCGCTCGATGCGGCGGCCTATCTGGTGCAAGGGCACGGCGTGCTGGCCGCCGCCGACGCGGATGGGCGAAGTCTTCTACGCCTGGTTCGACACCGCGAAAGACCGCCGCCGCCTCAGCCCCTACCGCGTCGGCCGCGCCGCCGGAAATTTCCGTGCCGGAAGGCGCTGTTTTTCAGACGGCATCGGCAACGCCTTCGCCCTGAACGACCCGCCGCCTTTCCCAGGCTCGCCTGCCATGCCGACCGCCGCCGAATACCTCGCATTGGCCGCCACCGGCCGCTATCCCGCCGCCGATGCCGCCCATGCCGAACTGCTGTATGTCCGCGACAAAATTGCCCTGACCGCCGCCGAACAGGCTGCGCGGCGGGCGGCGGGGAACAGGCGTGAACATCCGTCCTGCGACATCCGCCGATTGCGCCGCGCTGGCCGCCATCGACCGTGCGGACAATCCCGCGCCGTGGTCGGCCGTCCCAGTTTCAGACGGCCTTAAACAGCCGTTTCGACACCGTCCTGCTGGCCGAACGCTCAGGCCGTCCGGCGGCCTTTTATCGTTTGGCAGACCGTGGCGGACGAATCGGAGCTGCACCTCATCGCCACGCACCCGAAAGCCGCCGCCTCGGCCTGGCCGCCGCCCTGATGCAGTGTTGGTTCGAAGCAGCCGCCGCGCAATCGGTGGCGGCTGCTGTTGAAAGTCCGCGCCGCCAACCTGCCCGCGCAAAACCTTTACCGCCGGCACGGCTTTCACCGAATGCGGCCGCCGCCGCGATCATTATTCCTCGCCCGACGGCAGCGGGAAGATGCCGCATTGATGGAGAAAACATGCTGAAAGCCGCTACCCACCTGCACGAAGCCCTCGGCTTGGGGCCGATGTGGCTGAAACAGGGCGCGCGCCTGCTGCCGCCGCCCGCCGGCAGCAGGACGGCCGTTTTCAGACGGCCTCGGATACCGCCCCGACGGTTCACACGACCCACGCAGCCGGCGGCCGCCGTCCGCGAGGATGCAAAACAGCCGTCAGGCAACGCCCATGCCGCCACCCTGGCCGCCATCGGCAGCGCGTCCCGAAGCAAAAGCCGCGAACCGTCCGTACCGAAGCCTGCAGAGCCTGCCGCAAATGCTGCAAACACCCTGTCCGACACCTTGCAGGACGGCATCATCCCGCAAACGCAGGCCGACGCCGCCCGCCTGTTGGCCGTCAGCATCTGCCCCGCCCCCGCCGACTTGGCCGCAGGCCGCCTGTTCAGCGGTGCGGACGGCGTATTGCTCGACAACATACGCTTTGCCGCCATCGGTCCCTGACCGCCGCCGACTGCCGCCGCACCAGCTGGCCGCCGTCGGTGGAATTTTCCCCGATGCCGCGGATTGCAGGCCGCCGCCGAACGGATGCGCCACGAGCGGCTTTCCGGCCGCATCCGCGCCGTCCTGCTGCTCGGCCAGTTTTTCGAACAGCCGGAAAACGCCGCAGCCGTCGCCGCGACCCTTCGGCAACCTGCCCGTATTCACCGTCCCCCATCCCGCGCGTATGTTGCGCCAGCCGCAGCTGAAAGTCTCGTGCATGGAGCTGAATTGAAACGGCTGCGAGGCAATATTTGAGGCCGTCTCGAGCATAAAAGGCCGTCCGAAACAATTTTTCAGACGGTCTTTACCATGGCGCTGCCGACACCGTCGCCCGCCCGTTTTTCGGCGTACCATCTCTGCCGGAACATACCGGCCATTATTCGACAAACCAGGAGAACCTGATGAAAAAGCCTCATTCCTTGCCCCAGTGCGGCCTGTTTGCCGCTGCCGCGCACGCGGGTTGCACTCGAGCAGCCAGCAGTGCAGTGCAACAGACAAAAACGGCAACGTCGCCGGAGAAGGAGCGTGCTCGGTGAAAAATGCCAAACCCCGACCGGCGGCAGCCTGAGCTGGAAACAGAAAACGGCCCGGCCGTTTCTGGTGGAAACCGATGCGCAGCCGGCAAAACGCTGCGGAATAAAAAGCCGGGCGGACAGGTGAAAAACGGCAACGCCGCCAGCATTGGGCTGACCTGCTACGCCGCAGATGCCAATAAAAACGAACAGTTCTGCGCCACCAGTTATTGATAAGCCGCAGTTTGACGACAGGCCGTCTGAAAGCCGCCAAACGGGTTCGCCCCGTTCAGGCCGCGCTTTCAGACGGCCTTATCTTTCGGCTGCCCGCAATAATTCCGCCACCAGTGCAGGCACGCCCCGAACCGCCGTTTGAGCCAGGATTTCCACGCCCGAAACATCGGCGTTCGGCTTGGGGTCGATCAGGTACACGGGCACGCCGAAACGGGCATAGTGCAGCAGGGGATGCGGCGGATAAACCTTTCAGCGACGTCCCGACCACGATAACGGTGTCGGCGGCTTCGACCAAACGAACGGCTTCTTCTATCAGCGGCACGGCTTCGCCGAACCAGACGATGTGCGGTCGCAACGGTCGGCCTCGGCTGTCGCGGTCGGCCAAGGTTTGGTCGCCCTGCCACGGCAGGATTTCATTTTCATCAACCGTGCTTCTGAGCTTGTTCAGTTCGCCGTGCAGGTGCAAGACTTTGCCGCTGCCCGCGCGTTCGTGCAGGTCGTCTACGTTTTGAGTGATGATTTGTACGTCGTAAGCGCGTTCCAAATCGGCCAGCGCGAAATGGGCGGCGTTCGGTTCGGCTGCCGCAGCGGCACGGCGGCGGGCGTTGTAGAAGTCGATGACGATTTGCGGGCTGCGGGCGAACGCTTCGGGCGTGCAGACATCCTCCACGCGGTAGCCTTCCCACAGGCCGCGCCGCTGTCGCGGAAGGTTTGCAGGCCGCTTTCCGCGCTGATGCCCGCACCGGTGAGGACGACGCATTTTTTCATGATTTGTTCCTTGTTGATTGATTGACCTGTCGGCTGCCGCTTATGTGTCCGACAGTTAGGTTCTGTACGCCACCTTATTTATCGCATCTTCGCCTCATCCGAACAGCCTTCGTGACAAATCTGCGGACATGCGGTTTCAGGCACAGGACGGGTTTGGCCGTTGCGGGCGGGCGTAATGGCTGCGACAGGAATTGGCGGCATGCGGTATATATTCGATTAGAGGCCATCTGAAAAGCGGGAAACGGGGTTTCAGACGGCCTGCCCGCGTTTTGATTTTGACGGGGCAGTCGAAATAAAGTTCGTAGAGCCAGTTTGCTTTCGCGGACGCACACTGTGCCGCCTTGGCGAATGCGGTTCGAATAGCTGATTTCCCAGTAACCTTCAAACATTTCATAGCCGGCCGGCATGCAGACGGGCACTTCTTTGCATCCCCTGCCGCAGTCATGCACAGAACCTAAACGTGCCTGTTCCACTGTTTCAAATTTTGACTGCCGATCAGGCTGGCTGGCCAAGGATGGAAGCCAACGACCATGTTGATATAAAACCGATGGCCAGTATGATTAAACTGATTTTGGTCATCATGATGATAGCTGCGGTTATCCGCCCGACAACGGAGCGGCGGCGGTAGTGATGGGCGGGCAGGCCCAAAACAGTTTCGTGCATCCATACTTTGCGAACCACCCAAACATAGGGCAGCAAGATAAGAAGAGTAATGAGCAAGGCAAGCTGCCAAGCTGGCGGCAGTCAGTTTGAAGGGATGAACGAAGACGTACTGAGACAAAGGCCAGCACTGTAATGATGCTAGAATCCCACGGATATGGTTTTCAAAACCTTACGCCCAGCGGGTTCATGGTAGCAAACAGACGGCTGTATCCGGCAGCCACGTTTTTGAAAACTGCTTCGCTGCTTTGTGCCTGCAAGGCTTCAAAAGGGTATCGCGGTCGCGGCACAAGTCCAATCGAAAAACGGTAGACGTGACAATCGGGGAGATGGCACGCAGGTAAACGTAATAGTGGCAAAGCCTCGTGGATCTACTGCGCACGGTATTCAAACGTCCAATCAGTGGGCAGCTGGGCGTTCGCGCCCGAATGCGCCGTATAACACCAGCCGATCGTTGGTCAGGGTTGCCAAAACGGCTGCAGGTCGAGGCCGAACCACATGCCTTCGGAGTAAATGATGCCGAATAGGAAGATAAACAGGCTGACGGCAATGTGACCGCCCTCAATCGGGCAGGGATGCCATAGATGATGAAGGCAATGGCGGTAATGACGGCAATCAGCGTCATCAGTATCAGCAGGAGCAGGAACATGATGACGGCGCGTATCCAGGGAAGCCGGGAAAACCTGCCCGCTTGTGGTTTGACGGAAACAGGTATAGACGAATATTGTTGGTTGTTTTTCCGGTTCATCATTTTTCCTTCCCGTAGTGTGTGATGTGCGGCCATGCGGTGCGGAATGAGGATAAAGGCCGTCTGAAACATCAAACCGGGGTTTCAGACGGCCTTTTGCATACGGCGCGGTTGCGCAAGAATTGCAGCAAGAGCGGCACGGGCGGCCGGTCGCGCCTTTTTCATACCGACTTCACGCCGTGCCGGCGATGTCCAGATGCGCCCACGGGTGAGTTTTTCCGTGAGGGGCGACGGAAGGCGGCGGCGGTGATGGTGCCGGCGGGGCGGCCGCCTATGTTTTGCAGGTCGGCAAAATTGGATTTGAGTTGTTCGCGGTATTCGGCAAACAGGGGCAGCTGCTGCCTTGTCGCCGCTTTGGCGCGATGCGGTCAGGATTTCGTCGGCCAGCTCCGCGTGTTGGTCACAAAGCGCCGCTGGCAACGTGGCCGAGTGCGATGATGCACGCGCCGGTGAGTGTGGCGACATCGACTACGGCGGCAGGTTTGAACTGTTCGGCGTGGCTCAGCGCGTCCGCACTAGTATCAGGCGGCCTTCGGCATCGGTGTTCAGGATTTCGATGGTGGTGCCGTTCATGGCCGTTACCACGTCGCCGGGTTTGCTGGCGGCCGCGTCGAGCATATTTTTCGCGAGTGGGGACGATGGCGGTCAGGTTGATGGGCAGTTTGGCTTTGGCGGCGGCTGCGAATGCGCCGATGACGCTGCCGCACCGCACATGTCGTATTTCATTTCGTCCATCGCTTCGCCCGGCTGAGCGAGATGCCGCCGCTGTCGAAGGTGATGCCTTTGCCGACGAGTACGACAGGGGCGGCGTTTTTGCTCGGCCGCGCCGCTGCCAGTGCAGTTCGATGAGTAGGGGTCTTGCGCGCTGCCTTTGGCCACTCGACCAGAACGAACCCATGTGTTACGCGGTATATGGTCTTTATCGTGGATTTTGGCGGCCGCACCGAATTTTTTTCGGCTTCGGCACGGGCGGTGTCGGCCAGATATTTCGGGGTGCAGACGTTGGGGGCGGTGTTGCCCAGGTCTTTGTACAGAGTTGATGCCGTAGAGTTGGGCTTCGGCCCAATTCAGGGCGGTTTGCACGGCGTCGGCGTGTTCGGTGTGGAAGGTCGCGCCGTCGAGTTTGGCGGCTTTCGCGTCTTTTGAAAACGGTTGAATCGGTAGCGGCTTTGTCCGAAGGCGAGCGCGAAGATTTCGGCGGCTTCTGGCGGTTTGGTTTTGGCCGAAGCCGTTCAGGCCGATGCAGGTTTTTCCTGTTTTTGCGCCCATGCGGCGGCTTCGGCGGCGGCTTTTTCAGGCGCGTCGCGGCCGTCGTTTTCCGGCAGTGCGACCGCCACGGCTTTCAGTTTGCCCGATTCGGCGGTTTGGGCGGCGGCAAAACGTTCGCCTTCGGCCAGCGATTCGAGCAGCAGGCGGGCGGTTTCGTTATCGGGTGCGTTTTTCACGATTGCGGCAGATATAAAGCAATGCGCCTTCCCTGATGCGGCTGCAAGGCGGCGGCTTTTGTGCTAAATTGCATTTTTATTCCTTTCGGTTGGCCGTCTGAAAAACGGCGGAAGCGATTATTTTACCGTGAATCTTCATCCTATGCCCGACACCCTGTTCCTTGAAGCTTGAGGGAAGGCAAGCGGCAGGTTTAGAATATTTCTTGAAAACGGCATATGCATTTTCAATTGAAAATAAAATCCCCCCAAAAGGAGCTATAAGGAGCTGTTATGAACAAGATGTTTGTTTGCTTATCTGTTTTGGCAGTTGCGCTGGCGGCTGGCGGCTGCCGAGGAGGGCTAGTGCCCAGCAGAAACAGGATCTTTCCCATATGAATGCCCGCCAGCGCGATGAAGCAGGGCGCGAGGCCGCAGCCAATCTGCGCCGAACGGAGTTGAAGGAAGATGCAGACACGAAGGTGGCGGATATCCGCTACCGTGCTTCTGACGATACTTTTGTGTATACGCTGATATTGAAGAAAAATCGCCAGTCCGAAAGTGCGTCGATACCGCACGACGGCGCAAGCTCGATGCCATGCTCCATAAGGAAGGCAGAAAAGAAATCTGCCGTAGCCGAAATATGCGCGATTTATCGGTGCACGGGCGTTATTCGGTGGAATACTGCGTGCTCGCGCGCAACGGCAGGGCGTTGTCTTCTCCGATACACATCAGTGCCCGGGATTGTTGAGATTTAGGTAGGATAAGGCCGTTTGAAAAAGCTTTTCGGATTCTAATTCTGTTTACGCCTTGTTTTTCTATATGACTTTTGAAATGGTTTTACCCGGATTGCCGCCGCCGACTTAAGAAAAAGAAGAAATACAGAATATATTGGCAAAGCTTCGCCAAAGGTTATCTTTACCGTCATACCACCCATTCCCGCATCTGCGCTAAGCCATCAACCCTCGGGATGTATTTGCGATATTCGTCAGCAGCACGGTTTGATGGCGAACGACGGCAATACAATGAAATACCGTATAACCACCGACAACGATTAAAGCATGCCCGAACTGATATGGGTTACCAATTGAAAGACTGCCGATAGATCTTTGCATACTTAGGGAAAAACATCATCGAAAGCCTTGTTCGTCCTCTCTGACCGCTCCTGCCGCTGGCTGCGTTTTCCGCCGAAGGCATGTCCGATGACCTGAAACGGTTTTCTCCGGCCTGACTGCCGCCGAGCGCGAGCAATTTGGGCAGAGAGGTAGCCAGGTGAGATGCAGCAGGAAAATATGAATAAAAATATGGATGCACAGTATTCGCATATCCATGTTATCGACATCCGCTACCGCAGTTCGGACGACACTTTCGTGATATCGGCAAAAGCAAAACCCGATCAAAATTCAATCATGAGCAATTTTCAATCGACAATGGAGCGCGAGGTTGCACAAATGTGCGCAGCGAGATGTGCCGAAGCCGACAGCGCGATTTGATGAAGATAGGCCGTTACGCCTTTGAATACCGCATCACTACCGCCAATGGGAAAAAATTCAAACCGGTGCGGATTAGTGCGAAAGACTGCCGATAAGCCGTTTGGCTGCAAATGAAAGCACAACCCGATATACGGATTTGTGCCAAAGACCGCCCATCAAACCGCAGGCCGTCTGAAAACCTTTCAGACGGCCTTTGAGACATCTGCATACGATATACCGACAAAACTTCGTCAAAGAACTCACTTTACCGCCATCGGCATCTTCGTCGTCATCCTGGCTGCATGCTCGTTTCACGCAGGCCATCAACCTAGCTCGGCCGTGCCGCGCGACGGCGCGTGGCGGTGGATGCCGTGGCCGCGCTCATCGGCTTTTTGGACATCGGGCATGACCCCGCTGCGTGGCCCGTCTCAACCGCCTACATCTCCACACTCACCGTCCTGACCCCGCTTCTGGCGCGACAGCGAAATGTCCGTCTGGCTTTCCTGCGGCCTGTCGCCGCGGCAGTGGGTGCGCCGCGTATTGTCATTTGCCCTACCGTTTGCTGCCGCACTGGTGGCCGCCATGCAGCTTCCGTATTGCCGTGGGCCGAACTGCGAAGCCGCGCGAATTTTGCCGAAATCCTAAAAACAAAACAAGAACTCTCGATGGTTGAAGCTAGGCGAATTCCGCACTTTGGGCAAGAAAAACGGCCGCGTTTACTTGTGGGAAACCTTCGATACCGGCTCCGGCATCGCATGAAAAACCTGTTTTCCACGCGAACAAGACGACAAAGGCCGCGAAAAACATCATCTTTTGCCAAGAAGGCGCTTTTCGCTCACCGACAACAAACGCACGCTCGAACTGACCCAGGCTACTGCTACGGCGGCATCCCCGGCGAAGCTGACTACAACCAAGTCTCCTTCGAGCGTCTCAACCTAATCATCAGCACCACACCGAAAAAATCATCAATCCGATAGACCACCGCCGCACCATCCCTGACCGCCAAGCTCATCGGCAGCGACAACCCGCAGCACCGCGCCGAGTTTTCGTCGTGGCGGCTGAGCCTGCCCCCTAGCCGCACTTATATTGAGCATATGTGGCTGTCCCCCTGTCCCATACTTCAACCCGCGAACCGGACACACCCATAACATCCCTGTTTGCCATCGGCTTCTTCCTGATTTACCAAAAACGGCTTAACCTTCCTGCGTAATGCCATAGAAAACGGCAAGTCTGGGCTTTGGACGGTTTCCGCCCATACACATCATCGTGCTGGCCATAGCTGTCATCCTGCTGCGCGTGCGCTCCATGCCCGCCCAACCTTCGCCCAAGCCCTGAAAGCCGCATTGAAAGGCCACGCATCATGACACTCATCGCCCGCTACCTTATCAAACAGCTCAGCATCACCACCCTGACGCTATGTTTGCCCCTGCTTGCCCTATACAGCTTCTTCGACATCGTTGCCGAAGTGGGCGGCGTGGGCGAAGGCGGCTACACAGGCATCAAAAATGATGCAGTACGTCCTGCTGCAATCCCCGACCACGCCTACCAAATGATGCCCTTTGGCCGTACTCATCGGCGGCTCGATCTGTTCAAGCCAGCTTGCTCCAACAGCGAAATGACCGTCATCAAAACCAGCGGCATGAGTACCAAAAACATCATCGCCATCCTGTCTCGGGTTCACCCTGATATTCGCCGCCGCCATCGCCCTTCTGGGCGAAAAGCGTCGCCCCCGCCGCCAACCGCTACGCCCAAAACCTTGAAAACCACGGCCAAAACGGCAAAATCAGCACCGGCGCGCAAGGGCTGTGGATCAAAGAGCAAAACAACATCATCAACGTGCGCGAAATGCTGCCCGACCAGCCTGCGCGGCATCAAAGTCTTCCCGCCACGACCAAAAACTTCAAACTGGCTGAAAGCTGGCAGGCAGAATCCGCCGTCATCGCGGCAGACGGAAGCTGGAAAACTGGCAAACGTCCGCTGCAGCATCTTGACGGCGACCGCGTCCGTACTGAAAAACACGACGGCGAATACTGGCAGGCGGGCATACGCGGCAGCCTGCCTGACGTACCGCTGGTCAATCCCAACCAAATGTCGCTCACCGCGCTGACCGCCCACATCCAGCATCCTGAAGACAACAAGCAACAGGCCGACAACTACAAAATCGAATGGTGGCGTCAAGCTCATGTACCCCGTCGCCACCGTCGTCATGGCTTTGGTCGCACTCGCCTTCACCCCGCAATCCACCCGCCACGGCAACATGGGCTTGAAACTTTTTCGCCGGCATCTGCCTCGACTGGCTCCTTCCATTTTCGCCGGACGGCTGTTCCGGCTTCACCAGCCAGCTCTACGGCGTACCTGCCTTTGCCGCCGCCATGCTGCCCACCGCAGCCTTCGCCGCATGGGCGGTATGGCTGATACGGAAGCAGGAAAGGCGTTAAACGCAAATTTAAAAACAGGCCGTCTGAAAACCGTATTTCAGGTTTTCAGATCGGCCTATTTCCATCCGGCTTAGTCGTCGCGGCGGACTGAAACCACGCGCCGGTACGGGCATCGACCTTCACTTTGTATTCTGCGCCCGCGTTTGATGATTTCCACATCATAATGCGGATAGCCGTCATCACGGTCGAAATCAATGTCTTTTACACGCCCGCCGATACGGGAGAGTGCGGCGCACCCTGCCTGTGCGTGGCCGATATAGCGGCCATGGGCATATTTTGGATCTTTTTCGCCTTATGGCTTTGGCTGTAACGCGGACGGTAGTCATCATCATCGTACCACCGTCATCGTCGGCGAAGGCGGGCGCGGCGGCCAGCAGGGCAAAGGCGGAAAGGGCGGCAATCAGAGTATGTTTGAATTTCATCGTTCTTCCTTTTTCGGTTGCGCCTTGTGTCGGCGTGATGTTATCAGCCGTTGCGTACGGCAAGGGCATGATACGCCCAATGGATTAGCGTAAGATTAGCATCTGCCCGAAAGCAGCTGTTTTTCGAGGACAAAAAGGCCGTCTGAAAGCTCTGCTTTCAGACGGCCTCCTATTTAAAGCACTCAGTCGCGCCCCTGCCTTCAAACACCAGTCGGGCAAAGAGTGCGACACCGGCTGCGAAAAAGCCAGCCTCAGCCATTTTGCCGCCGTATCCCCAGCGTTTTCCAAACCCAGCGAGCGAAAAGTGTCCGAACCGCCGTTGGTTACCGGAATGGCGATGATGAAGGCCAGCACCACACCGACAGGCTTTCGCCGACAATCAGGCCTGCCGAAAACAGCGTGCCGATGCGTTCGGCGTTTTCAGACGGCCTTCACGGTCTTTCCGCCTTTTGCCGACCGCATACTTCAATACCGCCGCCAACAGCGCGACCCGCCACAATCGGCATAGTCACCGACGGCGGCAGATAAATACCCATGCCCACCGCCAATACGGGCAGCGCAAGCTTTGCCGCCGGACGATCAACACCAATCAACCACAATCAGCACAACGCCGATGCGACGCCGATAAAAATATAATCCCATTGCAGATTGTGCGAGAAGATACCCGTGGCAATCGTCGTCATCAGTCAGCCTGCGGGGGCGGCCAGAGGGCCTGCGTCGCGTCCATGCCTTCGCGCGGCATCGCGCCGGTAGCCGCAGGCTTCCATACAGCAACCCAACACCGGCGAAAATCACAAATGCGCCGACGATACAGCCGATAATCAACGCCACCTGCTGCCGCCATAGGTCGCCTTCATCAGATAATCCGTGTTTTCAAGTCTCTGCAGGTTGTCATTTCGAGAATAGAAGCCACCGCAGCAACGGACGAAACCCAAAAACAGCGTCAGCGCGAGCAGGAACTACGGTTGGCTCTCGTCCGCCATCAAACCGTTCGACTCGCCCCACCAGCAGCAACACCAGCGAAATCGCCACAATCGACTAATCCCCACGCCCGAAATCGGGCTGTGGAAGATGTAACCGACCAAGCCCTGCTGGATACTAACCGCAGGCGGCGGCAACCAAAAAGCCGATGACGGAAGCCAAAAGCGTACACACAATCACCAACAACCTGCCATGCCGCCGGAAAATGTGCGAATCGCCGATAGCGGTAGAAAGATACTCCCAAAATCAGCATCATGCGGACAACACCGAAGAAAATCGCGGCCTTGGGCGATAAATCCTGATCCACGCGTTCTGCTGCGGGCGCACCGCCGCCGAAGCTTTTGAACGACATTACATGCCTTCTATCATCGGCTTGAGCAGCATCAAAAGCGTCCAAACCGCCGCGATACCGATCGTGCCCGCGCCGATAAAGCGTACTTTTTCCTTCCACAGTCATCGCAAACGCCACCATTTCCATATCGGCAGGCTGCGGAACGCTGGAAGAAAATACGGCACGGCCACACCCCAGGCAATCGAGATGCCCAACAGGATGGCGATACCGCCGCGTCAATCCGACCAAATAGCCTGCGCCCAACAATGCCAGCGAAAAGCCCATCGGCAGTTGAAAACTCGCCGCACCGCTCTTAAACCAATAATCCTCGCGCTGTCGGCCGCCACACGCAAGCCGCCGGTGCAGAAACTCACCACACCGCCAGCGCGCCACCGGTCGCCAGTTCTTTGATGCCGCTGCCGCCTTTTCATCCTGTCCTTCTTCATGGCTGCCGACCTTCAAAAACTCAGCCGCCGCCACACCTTCCGGATAAGGCAAATCGCTTTTCACCACCATCGCATAACGCAGCGGCACGGTGAAAATCACGCCCAAAATACCCGCCCGCCTACACAGCGAGCGTGCAGTCTGCCAAAACGGGAAGCTGTCTCCAGGAATCAGCCAACAAGAGGCCGGGCAGGACGAAAATAATGCTCGAAAGCTGCGCCGACAGCCTCGCGTCCGTACCCATATTGTTTTCCAAAATATTGCCGCTTTGAAAAACTTTGCAAAACCGCACGAAAATCACCGCCGCCGGAATCGACTGAAGCGAAAGTCAGGCCGACTTTCGCCGAGGTAAAGCGTTGGACGCGGTAAAACACGACGGTGAATCAGTGCGCTCGAGTATCACGCCCCGCAGCGTCAGCTCGCGGTAGTCGGCATAAGGATCGTGGAAGATTTGGGCTGCATGGTCGTAAAGCCTTTTTACAATGTATTTTTCAAGATACGGGCCGCATCCTCAGGGCAAAAAGCACGGACGTTGCGGCGGCATGCTGCGGCATGGTGTTGCGATTGCAAGAAAATGTCAAGTTTTATCCAAAAATCGCAAAAGGCCGAATCGGCGGTTTCGGCCGTCTGAAACCGCCCCGCAGGACGAAACGCTGCCCGCCAAACACCTTCAAACGGGTAAAAGAGAGAGAGAGCCGGTAAACGGCATGTAAATCGGCTACATCATCATTCATTTGTCTGCTGCTTTTCGAGACGGAGAAACCAGTGTTTGCCTTCAAACCCTGCTTTGAGATGCCGCGCAAAGAAGCTTTTCGCCGTTGCGGCGGCAGTCGTGGCCGCCATGGCTATGTACCATTATCGCCTCGGCTGGCTGCCCCATATGACCATCATCGCCGCCATTACCGCCCTCTTGGTGACGCCGGCCTGCTGCGCGGTTTGAAATATGAAGCATGCAGCCAGGCATGCGTGTAGCACTCGCTCAGTCAGAGCATGGGCGCGTTTACCTGTTTTCTTCATCGGCCTGATGGTGAGCGCGCTGATGATGTCCGGCTCGATTCCACGCTGATGCTATTACGGGCTTCGGCTTCATTTCTCCTGAATATTTTCATCTTTCCGCCTTCGTCCTCAGCTCCCGCTGATCGGCGTCAGCATCGGCAGCAGCCTGACCACCTGCGCCACCGTCGGCGTGGCCTTTATCGGCATAGGCGAAGCCTTCCACGCCGATCTGGCGATGACGGCGGGCGCAATCGTTTCAGGTGCGTTTTTCGGCGACAAAATGTCGCCCCTGTCCGACACCACCGGCATTTCCGCCTCCATTGTCGGCATCGATTTGTTCGAACACATTAAAAACATGGCCTATACCACCGTTCCAGCCTGGATACTCACCGCTCTGTCCGTATCGGCTGGCTGCCGCCCGCCGCCGCAGCCAACGACTCTGAACAGCACCGCCGTTTTTCCGCCAACAGCTCGAAGCCTCAGGCCTGGTGCATGCCCTATTCGCTGATACTCGTTCGCCCTGTTGGTGGTACTGGCCGCGCGCCGCGTGAATGCCGTCGTGGCTATGATTGCCACCATCGCCGTTTCCGTCGCCATCACCTACCTTCACAGCACGCCCGATTTGCCAAACTCGGCGGCTGGTTTTAAGCGGCTCTCACTGAAGGCGAATCTCGACAAAATCGGCAAACTCGTATCGCGCGGCGGTTTTGAGAGCATGTTTTTCACCCAGACCATCGTTATCCTCGCCGCCTGAGTCTCGGCTGGACTCGATGTTCTCGCTGGGCATCATCCCCAGCCCGCTTGCAGGCATGCGCCGCTTCCTCACCACCGCCGGACGCGCCACCGCCAGCGTGGCGGCCACCTCCGTGGGCGTAAACGTCTTGAATCGGCGAACAATACCTCAGCATCCTGCTGTCGGGCGAAACCTTCAAGCCCGTTTACGACAAACTCGGCCTGCATCCGCGCAACCTCTCGCGCACACTGGAAGACGCGGGCACCGTCATCAACCCCCGTCCCTGAGCGTCTGCGGCGTAGTTCCATCGCAACGCCTTTGGGCGTTCAGCACTGAGACTACCTGCCTACGCGCCTTCGTACCTCAGCCTGATACTGACCATGACGGCCTGACAGGCAGACTGAAAGGCGGGATAAAAAGGCCAGACTGAAACCGCATTTTCAGGTTTTCAGACGGCCTTCCCACGGATAAACGCGATCCCGTGCATGCCGTCGTGAAAAGGCAGGGACGGCTGAATTTTGCCATACTGACCGCCTGTTAAAAACAACACACTTGAAAAACCCGTCGACGAACATCAAATTTGCCGCCCCTGTTGGCTGCCGCCGCCCTTCTCCGTAGCCGCCTGGGTAGCAACAGCCGCTACACCGCAGCAAGCCTCGGCAGTCCCGGCCGCCGACGACCGCTTCCGCCACTCGACCGATGCTCCGTCCGCGCCGCCCGCCGCACCACCAAAACCCTGACCAGTAGCGCGACAACGCCGTCAGCATCTCAGTACCGGCAAATCTCCAGACCAACTCGGCGGCAACGCGCCCCTGCCCGAAGGCGCGGAAGCCGGCACCATCCTTCAACATCACGACGAAAACACCGACATCACCTCACTCGTCGTCGATGCCGGCAAACCCGTCAAACCCGCCAAAGAATACCATCGCCAACCTGAAACTGCATTGAACAGGCCGAGCTTGTTAGCCTGAAAGCCGGTGCCGCCACAGAAAACCGCATGGACTGTTCTTCACCGATGCCGAAGGCAACAACCACAAACTGCATCAACATCTACAGCCCCGACTAACCTCTCTACGCCGTTTGCGCCTTTTCAGCAGCAGTGCCGACAACGCAACACTGGCCGAAACGCTCAAAGACGTCAAACTGCTGAAAAAGCGATGTAAAACGCGCGCACGCAGCACGAGGCCGTCTGAGCAACTGTCCACAACAGCAACCGCCTTTCAGACGGCCTTTCCGCCGACGAACCACCCGTACCGACCGCCATGTCCCGACCACCATCCCCTGCCGCACCCTCCGCCCCTCGTTTTCAGCGACACCTGACCGCGACATGATGCGCCGCGCCCTGACCCTCGCCGCACAGGCTCGCTTCTCCACCTCTCCCAACCCGCGCGTCGGCTGCATCTATCGCACACGGCGGCCAAATCGTCGCCGAAGGCTTCCACCTCAAAGCGGGCAGCCCCATGCCGAAGTCCACGCCTCCGTCACGGTGGGCGGGCGGCGCGGCGCCACCGCCATACGCTACCCTCGAACCATGCAGCCACTACGGCCGCACCCCTGCCCTGCGCCGAAGCCCTGATACAGGCGGGCGGTGTCGCGCGTCGTCTCCGCCATCGCCGATCCCGCAACCCGCAGCGGCGGGCAAGGCCTGGCTACGCTCCGCCGCCGCCACCGAACCGAAAGCGGCCTGCTCGAAACTGGAAGCGCGCGAACTCAACCGCGGTTTCCTCGTCGCGCATCGAACGCGCCCCTTCGTCCGCTCAAATGTGCGCCTCGACGGCAAAACCGCCCTTCAGACGGCCTCAGCCAATGGATTACCGGCGAAGCCGCCTGACACGACGTACATATCCTGCGCGCTGAAAGCTGCGCCGTCTCACCGGCATCGGCACCGTACTCGGCTGACGACCCCCAACTCAACGTCCGCGCCTTCCCCACCCTGCGCCAACCCTCCAGCATCGTCCTCGGCAGCCGCCTCACGCCTGCCGCCGAGCGGCCAAACTCGCTGGCCGGACCCCGCATCGCCTGTCCTGCTCCTGACCGCCGTCCCGCCCGAAAAATACCCCGCCGCCCCCTCGCCGCCGTCCCGCATCTCGACATCCTGACCGCCCCTGCCGCCGACGGCCGCATCAGCCTGCCCGCCGCCCCTAACCCTACTGGCGGAACGCGCATCGGCGAACTCCTGGTCGAAGCAGGCGCAACGCTGCGCGGCGCATTCCTGCAATCAGCTTGGCAGACGAAATCGTCCTCTACCGCGGGCAAAATCCTCGGCGGCAACGCCCGCAGCCTGTCTCGACCTGCCCGAAAACCCGCCAGCACCGCAACAACCCGCATCATGGCAAACCCGTTCCGTAGCAATCCTCGACGGCGGCGACCTCAAACAGCGTTGCGTAAAAGAGGCCGTCTGAAAACGGATTTTGCACCTTCAGACGGCCTTTTGTCCCATAAACAACCGCATACATCACAAACACGCCCACGCGGCACGGATAACGGATTTAGATCATTCCGACATGTCGGACGGCGGAGGAGGCGGTTTTTAAACGACAACCATGCGGAAATCAGGACAGTCAGCCACCATGCTGCCAAAAAGCAAAATGATTCAGGTGGCTGATGCCCGATTGAGCTTTCGAAGGGAATTCAGGGCAATAGATATAGGCTGTATTAGATTAGCAGATATGTCACTCGAAATATGAAGATAACACACTGCAAATTAAAGATACAGAAAGAACTGCTCCGGTTTTTGTACTCCAAGTTACCGCTCTGTTCTGCTGCCGATATTTTGGGTCATCCATCCCACCTGGCAGTCCTGTTCTACCGCAAAATCCGCATAATCATCAGCCATTATCTTGCCTTGTGCGGCCGATGAGGTTTTTGAGGGCCCCGTCGAGTTGGACGAAAAGCTACTTTTCGGCGACGGCGTAAAGGCAGACGTGGTCGCGGTGCGGCAGTGAAAAGTGGTTGCTTCGGCATCTGAAACGCAACGGACGGTCCATACCGTTGTCGTAGATAATGCCAAGTCTGATACTCTGATGCCTGTTATCAAACAGAAAAATTATGCCGGACAGCATTGTTTATACCGATAGTCTGGAGCAGCTATGATCAGGCTGGAGCGTGTTTTCTATCCATTACCGCATCAAATCATTCTAGCGTTTGCCGACCATCGGAACCACATCAACGGCATTGAGAATGTCTGAATCAGGCAAAACGCGTCTTGCGCAAATACAACGGAATCGACTGCAAATCTTTCCGCTATTCTTGAAAGAATGCGAATTTCGGTTTTAACTTCGGCACACCGTCTCAACAGCTTAAAAATCCTGCGGATTGGTGAATTTAGGGCTAATCTAGTACAGCCCCATAGATAAGATGGCGTAACAAACGGAGGCCGAAAGCAGGCAAAAGCAGGATATCCTTTCCCTTTTTCCGCAAACGCATCAGCATAGCGGCCAAACCCGTTATGGCAGAGGCGGGCCAATCTCGAGCAGGAGGAACGAAAAATATGTTCTGACCATCGCGTTATTGTCTGGCAAAAGCGGAGCCAGGCTGCACGAATACGGCCAACCCCATAAAAATCAAACTGCCCGGAAAGACAAATACGATAGGAATCAGCCAACGGTAAGAAAAACCTCCGTCCCACCGCCTGATGACCGACATGAGAAGTAACCTCCAACCCGTTTGCAGGATTTTGGCGGCAACTCTCCGTTCCCAGCCGGCGGTTGTTTTCAGTAGGGAAGACGACAAGTGACTGAAAAGGAAGGACGGCAATTGCATTCAGCCCGCCGGCTCAAGGAGGCATCCAGGATATTTACGGAGAACCGGCAAAATACGAAAAGAACATATACGCGAAAGCAATACTGGTATAAAACCCGCTGAACAACATGGCTGCACAAACATGACGGACATTTCGGCGCAAGCGGCATGGTATTCATTGTCATACCTGGTCAGAATGCATGACAGAACTCAGAGAAAACGTGAAAAACCGGTTATTAAAACGATACTCGCCCAATATTGAATACGGCCGCCAGCATCATGGCCAAAATATTGGATAAAGGGAATCGGCATTCCGGTACATGGTCAATTGAACGATAAGTCAGCAGCCCGGCCCAACAAAATGCACATAAATAACAAAAAGAATGAAAACATAACCGAAAAACTGCTGCTTTTTGCACGGGCCTTTCAGAAGAAAAGTTCATGACATATTTTCCTTTTCACAGTTGTTTTGATAGGAAAATGAGTGTAACAACATTGTGAAATACATACACTCTAGGCCTTGATTGAAAATCCACCTGCGCCCACAACGTCCAATGTCTGCCAATCTGATTTTTCCGTCAAATTCCCACTTTCCGTTACCTGTACCGAGTAAAACGCCTCCTGCCGCCACAACGGCACCGCCGGCAGCCCACTCATGGATTTTCCTCGGCTACCGTTGCCGAATCGGATGGTGCAAAACCAGACAACCAACAGAATTTTCCGAACGAACAAGCTGAGACCTTGCAAAAGCTTTTTCCCCAAACAACCGAAACCCCAACACAGATTTTCGGCTGTTTTCGTTTCAAATATTCACCGATTTTACCCAAATACCCCCTTAATCCTCCCCGGATACCCCATAATCAGGCATCCGGGCCGCCTTTTAGGCGGCAACAGGCACACTTTAGCCTGTTAGCCGCTCAACAGGTTCAAACACATCGCCTTCAGATGGCTTTTCGCGCACTCACCTTTGAGCAGACCAAAAATAGGCGGCCCGCGTAGCGGAATTTACGGTGCAGCGTACCGAAGCTCTGTTCGACCACACAACGGGTCTTCGACAAATATCGGTTACGTTTGGTTTGCGCTTCCGTCAGCGGACGGTTGCGTGGGCTTTGGCGCATAATGCCGTCTCAACAACTGATGCTCTTTCAGATGTTGCCGGTTTTTCCGCACTGTCGTAGCTTTATCGGCATAGACGGTCGAAACCTTCGGCAATGCCTTCCAACAAAAGGGACAGATGGTTGCACTCATGGGTATTGGCAGGAGTGATGTGCAGTTTCTCGATATAGCCTGCCTCATCGGCATGGGGTATGTGTGTTTGTAAACCGAGTTCGTAGAGGCCGTCGTCCAACGGGCATCTTTTCGTCCCTACTCGGTGTGGCTCGGCCGCTGACTTGTCCTTCCTCGTCGACTCTCATGGCCTGACGCTGTTTGCCGCCGGCGGTCTGAATAATGGCGGCGTCAATGACGGCGGCGGATGCTTTCTCTCACTTTTTAGGCCTTTTTCGGTCAGTTGGCGGTTAATCAGTGAAAGTAATTCGGACAGGGTGTCGTCTTGCGCCAGCCAGTTGCGAGCGGCATAAGGTGCGTAATCGGGGATGCCTAGTTCGTCAAAACGGCAAAACAGGCTGAAAATCGATGCGGGTGGATGAGGCTGTGCTCGAGTTCGGGATCGAGAGGCTGTGCCATTGTCTGAGCAGGACGGCTTTGAAACATGGACAGCAGGAGATAGGGCGGACGGCCGCGGTGGTCTCTACGGAAGGTAACGGGTTCTTTGACGGTTCAGGTACTGTTCGATCGGTTGCCAATCAATCACCTGATCCAACTTCTGTCAGTGGGAAGCGGTCGATGTGTTTTGGCGATCATGCGGCTTCGCGGCTTTGTTGGAAGAAGAGTCAGAGAAATCCCCCAAAATGTCTTGGTGAGACTTAGATTTTGGGATTTTGCAAAGGTCTCAAGCTCCGAAACATCAGCCGCTAAAACAAATCAACCGCAAACCTTATCCGCCATAACGGTCTGCGAATGGAAAAAGGCTGTCTGAAAGTCAAAAGCCGGGCATCGATACCCGGCTTTCACTGTGCCGCCCGCGCTGTTTTTCGAGACGGCCTATTTTCTTCCCGCCCGTGCTGCTCGGCTGAATCACGATATTGACCCGTTTGCCCGGCTTGCCGCCCGCTGCCTCGCTGCCGCTGACGGTATAGACTTCGCGCGGGTGTTGTAGGTGATGACTGCACCCTCGGCCTGTCGCCGCCGCGTTACTTTGGCGTTGCCGCTCAGTTTGACGAGACGTTGCGGCCGAGTGAGTATTCGACCTGGCTGGTCTCGCCGTTTACCGTTCCTTTCGCCGCCGTCTAGCGTCTTGGCCGAAGCGGACGGGGCCGCCGCTGGCTTTCATGGTTTGCTGGCCGTCCGCGCTGCGCACGACATTGACGCTGGCGGCGCGGATGTTAAGCGTGCCTTGTTTGATGACGACGTTGCCGCTGAAGGTGGTGGATTGGTTTTTCTGGTCCAATTCGCCTTGGTCGGCTTCGATTTCAATCGGCTGCTTGCGGTCGCTTTCCAGCGCGTGCGCCTGAGTGAAACGCCAGCAGGCCGCAGCACAGGCCTTTAAGAAGGATTTTCGGGTCATAGATGGTTGCTTTCACTCGTGAGGGCAGCAGGAGCAGCCCTTGTTCTTCGTTATAACTGAAACCGCCCGCCGAGCCGTGCGACAGGCCGTAGCTGAATTGTACGGGGCGGTCGGAAGCGGCGGTTTTCTTGACGGTATCGACGGTTATCCTTTCGGCGGTCAGCTTGCCGGCCGGGCCGGCCGTCGCCCGCCTCTTTGTGCAGTCACGACCCGCTGTTCGAACAATGCCCGCCGCGTTTCGGTATCGTAACGCGCCTCGTTGCCGCTTTATTTGCAGGTTTTCACACCTTGGCGGTACATCTTCATTTCAGGCCGCCCTGAAAAACCACTTCCGTGCTTTTCGGCAACCGCCAGGCCGCTTCGGCATCCAATTGTTCCGCAACAGACCTTCGTTGTCGAAACGCCGTCCGGCAATGCCCGACATCGAATATTGCGGCTCTTTCGGATTCAGCGCCACTTTCTTCCACCGTTACCCTCGCTGATGCGGTCGAGCCAGGCGGAAAGCCCGCCCAACACTGCGGCCAACACCAGCGGGAACAGCAAACCGTATCGCCACTTCTGCATCATTTTACATATTCTTCCAAAAGCGGGAGCCAGTGCCCTGCGCCCTGCATAATCAAATCGCACAGCTGCGCACCGCGCCGCAGCCGGCATGGTTCAGGGTGATGTGGGCGGCATATTGTTTGACAAACCAATGCGCTTCGGGCACGGCCACCGGCAGGCCGCAGCGCACCATGACCGGCAAATCGACCACGTCGTCGCCGATAAAGGCGCACTCGTCTTCCGCCACGCCCGCCAGCCCGCGCAATTCGGCATAAGCCGCGCGTTTATCGTGTATCCCCTTGAAATAATGGTTGATACCGAGCTGTCGGATGCGCAGGCCGACAGACGGTGCATCGCGGCCGGTGATAATCGCGGTTTGAACGCCGCTGTTTTGCAGCATCTTCAAACCATGCCCGTCCAGCGTGTGGAAAGATTTGATTTCCGCCGTTGTCGCGGATGAAAAATCCGCCCGTCGGTCAGCACGCCGTCCACATCCATAATCAGCAGCCTGATTTTTGGCGGCGCGTGCCCTGCAATTCGGAAGAAAGGGTTTGCATTATGATTCTTTCAGACGGCCTAAAAGGTTATTTTAGCATTGAACGTACCCGCCGTCCGCCGATACCTTGACCTGATCATAAACAGATTTTTACAATTATTCTCATTATGATTTAATATTCAAACCTCCGCACCGCAATCAGCGAAAGGAAACACCAATCGAGCAAAAAGTCAGCATCTTGGTCGGCAGCCTGCGCAAAGGCTCGTTCGCCCGCAAAGTGGCGCAAAACGTCATCCCTGATGTTCCCGGAAGGATACGAAGCTCCGAATCGTCGAAATCGGCCACCTGCCGCCTACAACTCTCGACTACGACGACCCCGCCGAAACCGATTTTCCCACGCCGGAAAGCTACACCGCCTTCCGCGAAACCATCAAAGCTTCAGACGGCATCCTGTTCGTTACCCCCGAAAAACAACCGCACCGTCCCCCGCCTGCCTGAAAAATGCAGTGACATCGGTTCCAAACCCAATGCCGACGTCGCTTGAAAAACACGCCTGCCGGCATCATCAGCCATTCCGTCGGCAAAATGGGCGGCTATCAGCTGCAAAAAACCTGCGCCTGGCCTGTCCTATTTCAATATGCCGCTGACCGGACAACCTGAAGTCTTCCTCGGCAACTCGCCCACCCCTGTTTGACGACAACGGCAAACTCATCGAATCGGCACGCGGCTTCGTGCAAGGCTACATCGACCAACTGGTCGCCCCTGATTGAAAAAATCCGAAATAAGGCAACGTTGACGGCAGGCCGTCTGAAACATGCAGCCAAACAGGCAAACCGGTTTTCAGACGGCCTGATTAAAAATTTAATTCATATAAATATCAGCCTGATAAATCCGCCAGCTCAAATTCCGCTTGCTTAGATGTGCGTAACATGATTTAATGCGCGCTTCAAACAAATGTGGCCAGATAGCTCAGTCGGTAGAGCAACGGATTGAGAATCCGTGTGTCGGCAGTTCGATCCCTGCCTCTGGCACACTACATCATACCGCCCTTTCAGCGGTTATTTTTGCCTGAATATCCCCCTGCTTTCTTTAAACGAATCGGCTGGAAAAATATACGGCCTTCCTCCTGTACCGTTTCAAATCAAAAACGTGCAAATGCCGCCGCCATAAAACCGAACGGCCTCAAGCCGACATCAAAACCGCCGCACGCTTTTTCGACGGCCTCCATCCCTGTTCTGACAGACTTTGTTTTCCAAACATAAAACGGCATCGGGTCATACGACGACCGATGCCTGTCTATCCTATCTTTCCGCTGAGTTTATGATGAAACATCCAAACGATAGCGGGCGGTAAAACGCTTTTCTCGCCCGGCGGCAGAATGGTCAAGCCAATGCCGTTGTTGAAGCAATCGGGCGCCGCTGAGGTTTTCCAACGCGATGGAGGTGCGTTCGGGCGGGATGGGATTTGCAGCAGGGGATAGTTTTCTTCGGCGAAGATGTCGAGCCTGCGCGCGCCGTGCCGCAAGGTGCAGGCGGGCGTGTGCCGCCGTTGCCATTCAGCTCAAAGCTGTTATCCAATCCTATGCCGCGCAGGGAGGCGGCTTCGTAAAGCGGTTATAGGACAGGCGCGCACCGGTGGGCAGCAGGTCAGCATCAAATTCAAGCTGTGTGCCGCCGTTGATTTGTGCAAAGTCCAGTCGTCCGCCGTGCCGCCGAGGGTGAAATAGGGATGCCAGCCGTCGGCCAGCGGCATGGGGCGGTGCCGGTGTTTTCGGCGATGGTGGAAACGGTGAGGCCGTCTGAAGACAGGGTGAGCGCACGGTCAGGCGGTAGGGGAAGGGAAACCGTTTTGGTCGGCAGGATAAACGTACGCCAACTCTATCTCAAGCTGCGTCTTCGCTGCTGCCGTGCCCGGCCGATGCAAACGGCGCGTCATAAAGCAGGCCGTGGATGGCATGGCTGTTCGAAAACGTGGCGGCCGGTTTGATATTCGCGGTCGTCGAAACGGTAGCCGCCCCCGGTTCAGGCGGCAGGGGAAGGCTGAGTTTGGCACTACGAAAGCCGTCGGTGATGTGTTGCCGGGCATCGTCAGTACCGCGATAAGCGGCGATGCAGTTCAACCACTCGCCGCCGCCGAAAAACGACATAGCGGTTCAGAAGTGCGCCGAAAAATAGATTTCCGCTTCGGCATGGCTGTTTTGCCGCAACACGGCGCGGTCGGATTCGATTTGCAGGAAAAGTCAGCGATGAGGCCGTCTGAAAAAGAAGGCGGAATTATAGCGAAACGAAAACGGCAAGCAGGCGGCGCATAACGTCCGTCTCGCTAAAATCCGCTTTTTCTGCACTCGTTCCGACATGTCCGACACCGCCCGAATCACCGCCAGCTATGGCCGCCATTACACCGTCCGTACCGAATCCGGCCAAACCTACACCGCCACCGCGCGCGGCAAACGGGTGGATCGCCTGCGGCGACCGGGTGCACATCGAAGTTCAAACGGCGAACAGGCCGTCATCCGCGATTTCCCGCCCTCGCCGCAGCCTGCGCCATCGCCAAGACGCATGGCGCACCAAACTGATTGCCGCCAACGTGGACCGGCTGTTCATCGTTACCGCCGCCGTCCCGTCGCCGAGCGAAATGTTGCTGCAACGCGCCCTCACTGGCGGCGGGAAGCGGGCGGCATCGAAGCCTTTGATCGTACTGGAACAAACAGACCTGCCCGAAAGCGCGGCCTGGCGGGAAAAACTGGCCTTCTACGAAGACTTCGGGCTATCCGTTGGCCGCCGTCAGCGCACTGGAAAACGCCGAAATCCTGCGCCCTGCTGCGCGCAAGGCTGCACCAGCATCTTCCTCGGACAATCGGGCATGGGCAAATCCACCCTTACCAACGCCCTGCTCGGTGGGGAACACGCCCGCACAGGAGGCCTCCGCCGCACCCTCGATTCCGGCAAAACACACCACCACCCACGCTCCAAATGTACGACCTGCCGCCGACAGCTTCTCATCGACTCGCCCGGCCTGCAGGAATTCGGCCTGCACCATCTGGACGCCGCCGACCTGCTGCAATATTTCCCCGACCTGCGCTACCTGATCGGCCGATGCTTCCACAACTGCACCCACCGCAAAGAACCCGGCTGCGCGGTCAAACAAGCGGCCGAAAGCGGCGAAATCAAAGCCGACCGCCTGAACTTCCTGCAACGCATCACCGACGAACTGACCGCCAAACCCTATTGAACCAAGCTCCGCCCAATCCGATTCCAACCTCACCGAACCCATACTTTCAGACGGCCTCAACCCATCAAACGCCATGAACACCCCTGCCCGCCCATTTCCTCATCCTCGCCGCCCTCGTTGCGGCCGCCCTTCTCATCGTCATCATCATTATCGGCCTGTTGTCCCGCAGCCGCCGCCAGGCCGAACTCGCCGTCCTTCACGCCGAACGCGACAAACCCTGAACGAACGCCAACGGCAAGCCGACCTCCCAAGCCGCCGAATCTGCCCGGCAAATCCAAACCCTGCAACAACACCTGCAACAAGCCGAAATCGAGCTGGCTCGCCGCATCCTGCTCTCAACCGCCGCCTGCCCGAACTGCAACAGCAACTGGCCGACAGCCGCAGCGAATACGCCGAACTCGAACAAAACGTTCGCCGCCCGCACGGCGAATCATGCCGCCGCCGAACAACAAAATCGGCTACCTTACCGCCCGCAAGCGGAAGAATTAGCCGTCTGAAAACCGACTATGCCGGAACTGCAACAACAACTGGCTGAACAACAAATCCGCAACGAACGCCTCAACACCCTGCTCGAACAAGAACGGCAGGCGCAGGAAGAAAACTCGCCCTGCTCGACAACGTGCCCGCGACCTCATGAGCGGCCAATTCCCGCCACCTGGCTGACGAAATACTCGAAGAAAAAGCCGCCGCTTTACCGAACAAAACCGCGAACACCTCGGCTGCCTGCTCAACCCGCTGAACGAACGCATCAGCGGCTTCGCCCAACTGGTTCAAAACACCTACGAAAAGAAGCGGAAAGAACGCCTGACCTCGAAAACGAACTCAAACGCCTGCAACAACTCAACAACCGCCTGCACGACGACGCCAACGCCCCTCACCGACGCCCTCACCGGCAGCCGCAACAAAAACCCAAGCGCAACTGGGGCGAGATGATTCTGGAAAGCGTGCTCGAACACCCGGCCTGCAAAGGCGCGAATACATCATACAGGCATCGGGCACGCAAACGCAGGAAGACGGCCACACCCGCCGCCTCCAGCCAGACGTTTTTAATCAACCTGCCCGACGACAAACAAACTCATCATCGACAGCAAAGTCTCCTCACTGCCTCACGTCCGTTACATACGGCGGAAAACGAACACGAAGCCCGTCAGGCACTCGCCGCCCACGTCCAATCCGTGCGCCAGCACATCAAAGAACTGGCCGAAAAAAAATACAGCGACATCGACGGCCTGAAAACGCTGGATTTCGTCTTCATGTTCATCCCCGTCGAACCCGCCTACCTCGCCGCCCTCCAGCAAGAGCCCGGCCTGTTCCAAGAATGCTTCGACAAACGCATCATGCTCGCCGGCCCCGGCACCCTGCTGGCCACCCTGCGCACCGTCGCCAACATCTGGCGGACCGAACAGCAAAAACCGCAACGCGCTGGCCATTGCCGACGAAGGCGGCAGGCTGTACGACAAATTCGTCGGCTTCGTCGATACCCTGCAAAAAGTCGGCCGCAACATCGACCAGGCGCAAACCGCCTACCAACAAGCGTTCAACCAACTCAAAAGCGGCCACGGCAACCTCGTGAACCGCGCGCATAAACTTCACCTCCTCGGCCTGAAAACCGCCAAACAGCTCGACCGCCAACTGACCGAAGAAGCGGCCGAAGCGGAAGCCGAAACATCTGCCCTGCCCGCACTGGAAAGCGGGAAACGGGAAACCGAGGATAACCCGCTCGGCAACCCCGTCTGCCGACATGAAAAATCCGGCAACCCTGACGAAAAACAGAAAACAACCAGAGGCCGTCTGAAAAACCGTTTTCAGACGGCCTCAAATCAAAATGCGGTTTTTGCTGAGACCGTTTTCGAAAACCCACCATATGCCTTTTTCAGACGGCCTTATATCCGACAGCTATTTGCGCAACGGACTTACAAAACTATACACGCCGTCCGTCCTCAGCACACACACAACCTTACAATGAACTGGTCCCTACCTAGCCGCCGCGATACCGAAATTCGCCGAAGCCGCGAAACTGACGCTGGAATTATCGGTTTACGGCATCGCATTATCCCCTGGCCGTCGGCCTGCCCGTGGCGGTGGTAACGGCTTACCGCATCCGGCCGTTTTACTTTTCTCGCCCGCGGTTAGTATCGAACTTTCGCGCAACACGCCGCTGCTTATCCAACTGTTCTTCCTCTATTACGGCCTCGCCGAAAATCGGCATCAAATGGGACGGCTTTTTGACCTGCAGCATCATCGCTCCCTGACATTTTGGGCGCGAGCTATATGGCCGAAGCTATTGCGGGCGGAATCCTCGCCGTGCCGAAAGGGCAGATTGAAGCGGGCAAAGCCATCGGTTTGAACCGCCTTCAGATATTCCGCTATGTGGAACTGCCGCAGGCTTGGGCGGTGGCTGTGCCCGCAGTTAGCAAACATACTGTTTTTAATGAAGGAAACATCAGTGGTCAGTGCGGTCGGCATCGCCGAATTACTCGTTCATGACCAAAGACATCATCGGCATGGACTACAAAACCAACGAAGCCTTGTTCCCTGCTGTGTTTGCCAGCTATCTAATTATCCTGCTGCCCGTGTCCTTATCGGCACGCTGGGCGGAAAAACGCGTTCGGAGTGCGAAATATGGTGCTTGACTGGCTGTTTGAAGGACAAACGCGGCGCGTCTGGGCAAAGGGTTGCTGCTGACGGCGCAAATTTCCCTAATTTCCGTCGCCCTGTCCTGCGTGTTCGGCACGCTGTTCGGACCTCATGTTGCGCGCGGACAACCGCATCGTGCGCTTTATCGGCCGCCCTATTTTGAAACGGTGCGCATCGTGCCGATTTTTGGTGCGGCTGTTCGGCTTCTATTTCGGTTTCGCCACCTGGACGGGTATCCAGTATCGACGGCCCGTGGGTCTGCATTTGGGTATTCGCTGCTGGGGCGTGGCGGAGATGGGCGATTTGGTGCGGCGCATTGGAATCCATCGAAAACATCAGGTGGAATCCGGTTTCGGCTCATCGGTTTGAGCCGCTGGCAGTGCTCCGCTTCATCGAACTGCCGCAGCGTGCGCCGCGTTTTGCCCGGTTCGATTAACTTATTCACGCGCATGATTAAAACCAGCTCCTGGCCGCCCTGATCGGCGTAATCGAAGTAGTCAAGGTCGGCCAGCAGATTATCGAAAACTCGCTGCTGACCATGCCGAACGCCTCGTTTTGGGTTTACGGGCTGATTTTTATGCTGTATTTCCTCTGCTGCTGGCCGCTGTCGTTGTGGGCGGCGAGGCTGGAACACAAATGGGAACATTGACATGGCTTGATTGAGCGCGCAAACTGCACAAAGAATACGGCGGCGTAACCGCCATCAGTTCGCTGGATATGGATTTGGCCAAAGGGGAAGTCATCGTCCTGCTCGGCCCGTCCGGCTGCGGCAAGTCCACCCTGCTGCGCTGCATCAACGGCTTGGAAGAGCATCAAGGCGGCAGCATCGAAATGGAGGGCGCGGGCGTTCGGCAAGGACATATCTGGCAGACTGCGCGGCAGAAAGTGGGCATGGTATTCCAAAGCTACGAGCTGTTCGCCCACACGACCGCATTATCGACAACATCCTGCTCGCCCGCTGAAGGTACAGAAACGCAACCGCGCCGAGGCTGGAAGCACAGGCCGACAAACCGCTGGCCCGCGTCGGCCTGCTGGAGCGAAAACGCCCACCACGCGAACTTTCAAGCGGATACAGCAGCGCATCGCCATCGTGCGCGCCCCTGTGCCTGAATCCTGAAGTCATCCTGCTCGACGAAATCACCGCCGCCCTCGACCCCTGAAATGGTGCGCGAGGTATTGGAAGTGGTGTTGAACTGGCACGCGAAGGCATGAGTATGCTGATCGTTACCCACGAAATGGGGTTTGCCCGAAAAGTGGCTGACCGCATCCTGTTTTCACGGGACAAAGGCGCGATTGTCGAACAGGCTTCCTCCGAAGCATTTTTACCGAACCGAAAACTGAACGCGCCCGGCAGTTTCTGGCCGGTAATGGATTACGGGCCGGATCTGAACGGAGCATCTGAACTGACTCCGCCGCCAAACGTTTGGCCGCCAGGTTTTCAGGCCGTCTCGAAACCTTGCCGCGCTGTTTTTTCAGACGGCCCTTCCCTTTTTCGTTATCTTCAAAGGAGCAACCATGACGCTTTCCAAAAATTTCCACACCGCCGGGCCGGTGCCGTTATCGCACTCGACTGGTTGCCCGCAACGGCGGTGCCGACAATCAGGCCGCCTCGGCGGACAGCCTGCCGCCGGAGCGGATACAGTGGCCGCCATCACAAAGAAAAGGCGTTATCCGCATCGGCGTATTCGGCGACAAACCACCATTCGGCTAAGTGTGGACGCGAATGGCAAAAACCAAGGCTTTGATGTCGAAATTCACAAAGAAATGGCCAAAAGACCCGCCGGCAGCCCGGACAAAATCGAATTTCGTCCTCACCGAAGCCGCCAACCGCGTCGAATACGTCCGTTCCCGGCAAAGTGGACGTTTTGCTGGCCAACTTCACCCAAACGCCGGAACGCGCGGGAAGCCGTCGATTTGCCTCGCCCTACATGAAAGTCGCCTCGGCGTGGTATCCCTCTAAGGGCGCTGATACCGACTGTCGCCCAATTGAAAGACCAAACCCTGTTGGTCAACAAAGGCACCACGCCGATGCCTTCTTTACCAAAAACCACCCCGAAGTCAAACTGCTGAAATTCGACCAAAACACCGAAAACCTTCGATGCATTGAAAGACGGACGCGGCGTGGCCTTGGCGCACGATAACGCGCTGCTGTGGGCATGGGCGAAAGAAAACCCGGACTCCGAAGCGGGCCATCGGCAACATCGGCCCGGCCGAATCTACGTCTCTCGGCGGTGAAAAGGCGACAGCACTGCTGGACTGGGTGAATGGCGAAAATCGCATGAAGAAAGACGGCCGTCTGAAAAGCCGCCCATGAGAAAACCCTGCTGCCCGTGCACGGCGACAAAGTCAAAACCGGAAGAACTGTACGGCTAAGCAGGCATCCTTCTCGAAATGAGAGAGAGGCTGTCCGAAAACAGTTTTCAGACGGTCAAACACTTTTGACGACCAACTTGCAAACCATTGATACGCACGGTTTGAAAATTGCACCCGGCGGCTGGAAGATTATCCAACTGCTGGGTGCGGTCAGGCCTTCAGACGGCCTCTTTTCCATAAGCGGACAACTGCAACAGGATGCCTGTTTAAAGCCTATCCGCCATCACGCCAGCCGGCTGGCTTATTTCATGCCGGAAACAAGCCCTTCATTCCCTTGGCTATGCTCATCAGCTTGCGCATATTCTGCCCGCTGAACATTTTTCATCATTTTTCATGCGACTGCTCGAACTGGTTCAGCATTTTATTGACTTCCTGAACCGTGGTGCCTGAACCGGCCGCGATGCGGCGTTTGCGGCTTGCCTTGATTAAGGCGGGATTGGCGCGCTCTTTCGGTGTCATCGAATTGATGATGGCTTCGACATGCCCCATCGCTTTTTCTGCCGTGCCTTCGGGAATCTGTTTGAAAGCTGGCCCGATTTCGCCGGGCATTTTTCGACATCAGGTTCTCCAAACCGCCCATATTCCGCATCTGCTGGATTTGCGCTTTGAAGTCATTCAGGTCGAAGCTCTTACCCTTTGCGCAGTTTTCGCCATTTCGGCGGCGGCGGCTTCGTTCTATGCCTTTTTGGACATCTTCCACCAAGGTCAGAACGTCGCCCATGCCCAAAATCCGGCTGGCGATACGGTCGGGGTGGAAGGCTTCAAGCCGTCGATCGCCGCACCGATGAATTTAATCGGTTTGCCGGTCACTGGCGCACCGACAAGGCCGCACGCCGCGCGAATCGCCGTCCATTTTGGTCAGCACCACGCCGGTCAGCGGCAGTGCCTCGTTAAAGGCCTGCGCCGTATTGACCGCGTCTTGGCCAGCATCGCATCGACGACGAACAGGGTTTCCACCGGATTGACCGCCGCATGCAGTGCCTTGATTTCGTCCATCATTTCCCTTGATCGACGGCCAAACGTCCGGCGGTATCCACCATCAGCACGTCGTAGACCCGCGCTTGCGCATGGTTTAAAGCCGCCAAAGCAATATCGACGGGCTTTTTGCGTCGTATCGGAAGGAAGAAATCAACCTGCACCCGTGCTCGGCCAGCAAACGCAGTTGCTCGATGGCGGCGGGCGGTACACGTCGGCTGAAACGAGCGAGGATTTTTCGCTACTCAACCGTTTTTCAGCAGCTTGGCCAGCTTTGCCGACGGTGGTGGTTTTACCCGCGCCCCTGCAAACCGGCCATCAATGACGACGGCAGGCGGGCAACGCAAATCCAATTTGCTGCTTTTCCTTGCCCATCAGTTCGATCGTCAGTGCCCACTGACGTGGCGATGAAGAAAGCCCTGTTCTGCCGTCAGGTTGTCGCGATTTCCTGCCCGACCGCCTCTCTTTAACGTTGTTGATGAAATCGCGTACGACCGGCAAGGCGACATCCGCCTCCAGTAACGCCAAACGGACTTCGCGCAGGGCGGGCTTGATGTCTTCATTCAGCGTCGCGCACGCCACGGATATTTTTGAAAAACGGAATAAAACCGGTTGGTCAGATTGTTCAACATGGACTTCCTTCATAGCCGCCACGCGGACAGTGTTATTTGATAAAATCGGCGCATTTTTACACTACCCGCGTCATAGTGGATATGTGCAGGTCGGGAAGTTTGCTATGCCGGTTATGATGATTTGTTTGACACTTGTTTATGCCGCGCTGGCGGATTCGTTTGGTTTTGGCGTTTGAAGAAAAATGCCGCTGATCATCTGCCGCGCTGAATTGGCCGTTCTGCTGGCCCTCGCTGCTGCCGCACGGCCTGATGATTACTCGCCGCCGCTGGCCAATCAGACGCTGATTATGAGCTTCGGTTGGCGATCGGTGGTGATTGTGTGGTTGATGCCGATGCTGTATCCGATGGGCAGCTTCTTCTATCGCCTGCGCGGCTTTGCAGCTGCATGCCGTACCTCGTCCGTCTTGTTCATGTTGCTGGCAATACTCTTTCCCCGGCCACGTAGAAGTCCTGCGGATAGCGGACTGGCCGTTTATGCTGTCACTATTTCGTCACTGCTAGCATACAGCCTGTTTGGCATTACCAGCTTCTGATAGCCGTGCTGATGTGGCTGAGCTCGCGATTTGCATCGGCACAGGTTGTCGCCCGCTCGCTCTTTCCTGCCGCCGCTGCTGAGTTTGAGCGGATGATGTTTCAAAGCATGTGGATAGGTTTTCGCCCCTGCTGACGGTTTCGGTTATCAGCGGTACGTTTTTGCCGAGGAGGTATTCGGTCGTCCGATGACGTTCACGCATAAAACCATTTTCAGCATCGTGTCTTGGTTTATTTATGCCGGGCTGCTGCTGAAACGCAGTATGACGGCATGGCGCGGGAAACGGCCCGCCGTTTGGACGATTGTCGGCTTTCATCAGTTTGATGCTGGCTTATATGGCAGCAAATTCGTACTGGAAGTTATCCCGCACCGTTAAAGCCGATTTACTCGTCAGGCCGTCTGAAAACTGTGTCGAAGCATTTTCAGACGGCCTGTAAGGACAATAACCGGCAAACGCAAAACAGGCCGCCCTTATGGGACAGCCTGTTTATTTATACTGCATGTGGGTTATGCCCTCATTTCCTCATTTCTACATTGCCTTTGTTTACTTGGCATTGACGTTTGCTCTGTATGTGAGTGCAATGTAATGTAAAAGCGGATTGCCTGGCAAGTACTATTATCATTACATCTTCAACAAAAGACATATAAAATTGCCGATACATTCTATTTAGGGGCGGTTTAAATGTTAAATTTGATTTTTTACCTGATTTAAGCACAGCCCCGCTTAAAAACAAAAATCCTGTAATTGCTATTTTGTTGCATCCAGCCGTCTGAAAAGGACTTCCATGAGAATTTTACTTGTTTTGCTGCTTTTGCTGCCAATAAAGGCAGTTTGGGCCGAAATGCGCTACGGCGTACTGACATCATCATGATGTGGTCGAGGGCAGGTGTCCGGTCAAACGGATGCCACGGTCAGCCGTAGCAAAACTAATCGAGCATTTTCGACTGGTTGAAAAACAACGGCTATACACCCGTCAGCTGGCGGCAGATTAAAGAAGCGGAAGCAGGCAAAGGCAGTCTGCCCGAAAAACCTGTCCTGCTGACTTTTGACGACGGCTATTTGAGCTTTTACCAAACCGTTTTTCCCATTGTTGCAGCAATACCGTTATCCCGCGGTATTAGCCGTTGTGACTTCATGGCTAGATGAAAAAGATTATGTCCCATATGGCACGACCAAGTTGCCACGTAATCGCTTTTTAAGTTGGCCGCAAATAAAAACTTTACAGCAAAGCGGTTTTGGTGGAAATTGCTTCCCATAGCGACAATCTGCATCGCGGTCAGGGCCGGAAACCCTATGGGTTCGAATTTGCCGCCGCCCTTCTGGATATTACCGAAACGGCTGTTACGAAACAGCCGAAGAATACGGCACAGGATAGAAGCAGGTCGGAAAACGTCCGCAGACAAAAATCGAGCGGCATACCGGAGTAAAGGCCTAGAGTATCGTTTGCCGTATGGGTAGCTTAACCAAACGGCCGTGAATATCGCCCGCAAAACAGGTTTTGACGGTAGTTTTTCACTCACGACCGTCGGCTAAAACTGTTTTCAGACGGGCCATATAGGCCGTAATGTTAGATGAAGGCAGTGATACCGCTTTTTGCAAGCCTATTTGCGAGAACAACTGCCACGTCACAGACCGCAAAAATAGCCCATGTCGATTTGGATTACATCTATGACACAGATGAGCGGCAAATGAACCTGCAATATTGATGCATTGATTGA
>BNJV01001136.1_pt1 | contig 156440 bp, 237 predicted proteins | sample 8540591 | NCBI WGS metagenome assembly BNJV01 (sample SAMD00202457, study PRJDB9452) | human saliva metagenome | host: Homo sapiens
TACTACTGAGAGCCCGAGCGGTTTGTCAGGTGCTTGCGCCGCCGAACGCCCCCTGCTATCGTTCACTGTTGCACACCCTGGGAGGCTCCATGACACGCACTGAAACAGCAACGAATGACTCGTCGACGGAGTCTCCATCGCGCCCGTCGCGGCGCAAGCGCTGGGTGGCCGCCGCCTCGTGTGTGAGCCTCGTGGCCGCCGCGTCCGGGGCGGGCTACTGATCGAACTACGTGTACATGTCCGACGTGAGCGCGCAGGACGCGGCCGCTCACTTCGCCTCGCTTATCGCGGACGGCCAGTACGACGAAGCTTTTTCGCTCACGGACGGGAGCAATCCGTTCCTCACGGAGGGTTTTTCCACCGAACTGCTGACAGATCGTTCCCACGTCGGCGCACCGCAGGTCAGCGAGGTCAGCACGCATCCCTCACGCTCAACGTCTGAATGGTTTGACACCACCTTCGTCTACGACGATTCCTCGGAGCCCGATACTCTTTCCTTCTCATTGAGAAGTACCGAGAGAAGAAACGGCTCGCTTGGCATGTGGCAAGCGAGTTTTGACACGGCGATTCGAAGCGTTTCTTTCTCCGGCATGCGCGACGTGCGTGTGGGTGACGTGGCCATCTCTGACCCCGACGCGCGGCACCTCCTCTTTGCGGGACGGTATCGTATGGAGGCGCACGCGGATCACGAACCCCTACTGGAAAGTGGACTTTACCTACCCGCTCGGCGACAACGTGGGGAACTACGCACGGCCGGTCCGCCCTCGTTCGAGGTGGTCGCCAGCGACGAGCTGAAGGATTGGGCCAACGGGGCGGCCCAGGCTTTCATGATGGACTGCCGGACCAGTTTCAGCTCTTCCATGCCTTTCCTCAATCCTGCTGATGTGCAGAAATGCGGTGTCCTGGCACTGCGCTCTTATGCCCCCGCCTCCCACCCGTTGACCTCATCAGCTTGGAAGTGCATCCGACTTGGTTCGGGTTCTACGTCGACATGGGCGAGACCATCCTCAAAGAGGGCTACCATATCTCGACTGTTTACGTTACCTGTGACATCAGCTTCCTGATGCCTCAGACTCACCCGACGCCTCATGCACGGTGGGTAAAACGACGCCGATAGTTCTGACGGCCCCGGCGCCGCGCCGACCTGGGTCCAGCCGCGCCGACCGTGGGCCAGTGGGCATCTGCGGGAGAGTCAGGCCTCGCTCGGGACGAGGGTGATCCCGGTGATAACCTCGTTGCCGTTCTCGTCGTAGGACAGGTGCCACTACCCGTGTGCGACTCGGCCATGCCGGGCGCCGGGTCCGGACACGCAGACTCTTAATCGTGAAGGTCGTCGGAGAGTCCATGGTCACACGGATGTCGTAGTAGTCAAGTTCGTGACGGAGGTCAACCTGCTTGACTCTCGCGTGGGGCGTTTGTGGTCGCGTCGGGCACAGATCGGATACGCTTCCCTGCGTGTCGATACACTCCGTGATGAGCTCCACGAGCTCGAATTCTGTTTCCTTTTCCAAGACAGTAGCGTCGAAGGCGAAGGGAGTGACCGTGACGGCACCGGCACGCGAGGGCAGAACAGTGAATTGGGACTGGACCGCGCCGTGTTTGTCGTCCCGATACAGGAACATACCATTGCCGGGCAACGATCTCAGGCGCGCCTCGCTGCTGAATGAGCGCGCACCGATCTCATACTTCCCCGGGTAGAGGGTCAACGTGAGGGCCCGTCCTTTGACCGGCCACTCCGCTACGGGGTTAAAGGAAGCGATGATAGCGCCGTTGAAGAGAACCTCGGTCGTGGCGGCGGGCAACTCGACCGTCACAGTCTGCGCCATGCTCGTAGCGATCATCCACGGTGCATCCAGGCTCTCACGGTGCGCCACCATCTCGATATGCTCAGGCGTGCCCCTCCCGTAGTTATCAGTACTCGTGACCTCGAAGGTCGCTGTGAGCCCTGTCGGCCGAGAGCGTCCCTCAGACACTGTCAGAGATATATGAATACCCGCCGAAACCCTGAAGTCCTCCCCGCATCGCTCAGCATCCAATTGGGGTCCGTGGGAATCTGCGAGGCCATCCATCGCGGCTGCCTCGTCAACGTTTCCCTTTAGGATCGCATCGCAGTAGGCGTTCACCACGCTGGTCGCACCGGCCAGAGCCTGCGCGTCCAGTTCCCGGTTCGCCCGCTCAACATGCGAGCGCCACGCGAACACCGAGGCGACCGCGCCGATCACAACAGCAACAGCCACCATCGTTGAGAGCCAGTACCGCTTATGCACAAAAACACCGGCGGCGACGCAGACCAACGCAGCCGCGCGCGCACCACACGCGCGTACAGGCGGTGATAAAGCTTCTTCGCCGTCATAGCGCCTCTCTCACACAGGAGCGAAAAACCTGACCGCTCCACATACTATCGAACGACAGCACCCTCAGAAACCCACCACACCACCAAGACCCAGGAGGAGCACAACGCCCGCCCCAACCAACACACCGCGCTTGGAGGATTCTCCCGACAACTGATGCCCCGGAATGTTCAGGTGCTTGCGTCACCGATCGTCCACTTGCTACCTTTCGATGTTGCACACCCGGGAGGATCCATGACACGCATTGAAACAGCAAGGTATGACGCTCAGGTAGCCTCGCCGACGCGCCCGTCGCGGCGCAGGCGCTGGGTTGCTGCCGCCTCGTGTGTGGGCCTCGTGGCCGTCATCGCAGGAGGGGGATACTGGTCGAACTACGTGTACCTGTCCGACCTGACCGCCTTGGATGCGTGGAACCGCTACATGGACCTCGTCAAAGACGGAAAGTACAACGACGCCGTGAGATACTTCCCCGAACTCGCAACCCTTTTCGACGGTCAGGTCCAGCATGACTTCCTACGGGATGCCGCACACGCGCACGCCCCCTCGAAAGTCACTTTCGAGGGGCGCGCAGTTCCCAACAAATCGACGGAGAAAGAGGGCATACGGACGGGAGATCGAGGGTACGGTTCGATTCAACGACCACGCAAGCGACTCCTACTTCTTCAGTTCCCTATTTCAAAGAGAGACCACGAGGAGGAACGGTCAGCTCGGCATGTGGAAGATCGACGTCTTTTTCGTATGGGTCGATGACCACGTTTATCGACACGGACGGCCTGCGCAGCATTCGCATCGGCGACATCCTGGTCAGCAACCCGCAGGGTTCCTACCTCCTCTTTTCCCGGCAGCTACCGCATGGAAGCCACCCCCAAGAATCCCGACTACTGGACAATCAACTACGAGCACCCCCTGGCCGATGGTGCAGGGGAAATCCGCACCAACGTGTGGACCACCCCCTTCACAATTGAGCCGAGCGAGAAGCTCACCCAATGGATCCAAACCGAAAGCGAAGCCTTCGCGGCATCTTGCCGCACCGGCACGCCAGACCCCGCGCGACAACGCACCTGCGGAGCCCTCGCATTCTCCACTGAACCACTGGACCTGGTAAACGACCCTCCCTTCATCGGTCCACTGGAGAATAAGCGCTTCACCCGCACAGTAGGGACAGGCCCATCAATGTCACCGGCGTTCTCGACGGTATGGAGCTTCACCCTCATAGTAGGGACAGGCCCCACCGACCCCAACGCCGGCAAGCACCTCCCCCAAGGGACCTCCTTCGAATGCCGCATCGACTTCGCTTACGACGGCGCAACGCCAACGCTGGAGTGCACTCTGGATAAATGATTCATGACGTGTACACGAACATACGCCAGCACTCAGGGGCCACGCGCCCCTCACGCGAGGTAGACCCGCGCCTCCCACGGCTCCAGGACTGCCGGGACTCCCCGCCTGGCCTCGGGCAGGTCGCGGTTGGAAAGAAGCAGCTCGCCGACCACCCCACGCGCCGCCTCGCCGAGGGACGCAGGCTGTGACGAAAGGTTAACGAGGACCGTTGCCACGGCCTCGCCGAGGGTGCGCCGATAGGCGAAGACCGCAGGCGAAGGGGCCACAATTCTCTCGAACCTTCCGGAGGCGATCACCCGGCAGGCCGTGGCGCACGTCCGCGAGCGCGCGATAGTAGGCGTACACGGAAGAGGGATCGCCGACCTGGGAGGCGGCGTTGATCTCCCGATAGTTCGGGGTGACGCCAATCCACGGGTCCCCTCCGTGAAGCCGGCGTGCTCGCTCGCGTCCCACTGGACGGGCGTGCGCGCGTTGTCGCGGCCGATCGCACGCATGCCCACCAGGACGGCCTCGGGGCTCTCCCCGCCGCCACGGCCTCGCGGTAGTAGCGCAGCGCCTCAACATCACGGAAATCGTCGAGGCCGTGGAAGGCCCCGTTGGTCATGCCGAGCTCCTCGCCCTGGTACACGTAGGGGGTGCCACGCAGCATGTGCAGGGCGGTGGCCAGGGCGGTCGCCGACTCGTAGCGGTGCGATTCGTCGCCGAAACGGCTGACGGCGCGCGGCTGGTCATGATTATCCAGGTAGAGGCTGTTCCACCCGACCTCGCCCTGGGCCTCCCGCCAGGCGCTCAGGCAGTCGGCGAGCTCGCCGGGGCGCAGCGGGCGCGGGTGGAACTTCCCCGCCTCGAGGCCGAGGTCGACGTGGTCGAACTGGAACACCATGTCGAGTTCGCGCCGCGCCGGGTCCGTGAACAACAGGACGTTATCGCGGCGCACGCCCGGGCACTCCCCGACAGTCATCGTGCCGGCGCGCCCATCGAACACCTCGCGTCGCATCTCGGCCAGATATTCGTGCAGGTGAGGGCCCTGCGAGAAATGCGGGAAACCATCGCCCCACGCGCGCCCCGGGTAGACGACGCCGTCGGGCAGGCCCGGGTCCTTCGAGATCAGGTTGATGACGTCCATACGGAATCCGTCAACGCCGCGGTCGAGCCACCAGTTCATCATGCGATAGACGGCGGCGCGCACGTCGGGGTTGTCCCAGTTCAAGTCGGGCTGCTTCTTGTGGAACAGGTGCAGGTAGTACTGGCCCGTGGCCTCGTCCCACGCCCAGGCCGAGCCGGAGAAGAAGGACCCCAGTTGTTTGGCTGTGCCCCGGCCTCGCCTCCCACGCACCCGGGCCGAGGGTCACGCCAGATGTACCAGTCGCGCTTCGGGTTCTCCCGCGAGGCGTGACTCCACGAACCACGGGTTCTCGTCGGAGGAGTGGTTGACGACCAGGTCCATGACGAGGCGCATGCCCCTCTCGTGGACGCCGTCCAGCAGGGGCATCGAAGTCCGCGAGCGTCCCGAACATGGGATCGATGTCGTAGTAGTCGGCGATGTCGTAGCCGTTGTCGGCCTGCGGGGAGGTGTAGATCGGCGAGAGCCACAGGACATCCACGCCCAGGGCCTTCAGGTGAGTCGAGCTTGGAGCGGATCCCTCGAGGTCCCCCGAAGCCGTCCCCGTTGGAATCCTTGAAGGAGCGCGGGTAGATCTGTAGACGACCGCGCCCTTCCACCACTCGTCGGGGCTCAGGCCGTTGCCTGCGGGGTTCAGAGCATCGCGAGAGAAGAACATGGAGCACCTGCCATACGTTGGGGTCGAGCCTGCCCGACCGATACCGTTACGCGCAGACTACCGCGTGTACGCCCGCCGCGCGTGCGCCCGCCGCGCAGGCGCGTCGCGTCCACACAAAAGTCGCATGCAATTCCCCGGCGGTCAGTTTTAATACACCCCGCAAACGTTGCAATTCCAACGAAGCGAATTCAAAGTTTGAAACAGTCATCAGGGAATTGCATGCGACATTGTTGGGAAACTACGCCAGGCCACCACGACGAACTCCTTCACCACGATCCGTCGCACCCACCACAAGAACCGAGACGCACCCACCAAACAGCAGGCGGGCCGGAACCTCTCGGTTCCGGCCCGCCCCCGATGCTTGAGCATGGGCTATCAGTAGTGAACGACCACCGTGTCGCCCATGTCGGTCCAGTCGTAGATGAACTTCGCGGCGTCAACGGGCATGTTCACGCAGCCGTGGGAGCCGCCATAGCCGCTCCACCCGAAGGAGGAACGCCAGGGGGCGCCGTGCATCGCGTAGGAGCCGGTGAAGTAGGTGACCCACGGGACGCCTTCGGTCTCGTACTTGCTCCCGTCGGCGTTCTCGCCGCGCATGGTCTGCACGTCGTACTTGAGATAGACGTGGAACGTGCCAGTGACGGTGGGCGTGTCGGGGGCGCCGGGCACCATGTAGAACGGACCGCCCGCAACCTTGCCGCCAACATAGGCGGTGACAGAGGCGTCAGAAAGGTTGATGTCGACCCACTTCTCGCCCTCGGCGGCCCTGATAGACCAGGTTTTCGGTGCCTTCGGCGACCCTGCTTGGTTTCCGAGCCGGGCTCGACGTCGTCGTAGTGGAAGAGGCCCTCATAGGGGGTGCCGTCGCTCATCGCGGCAACGACGCCCTTCGTGATCTCTTCGGTGTTGTTAGTCTTCAGGCCCTTCTTGCCTTCGCGGGCGGTGGTCAGCACGTTGCCGGAGGAGTCCACGTTTTCGACGCGGTTTTCGGGCTTGACGTCGGTGGTGGCCGCCAGGGCGTTGACCCAGTCGGCGACCTTGACGGTGCTGATGCTGGGCTCGTCGAGGCTCCCGTCGTCCTTGGTGAGGAATTCGAACCACTGGACCTTGTCGGAGCGCTCGGCGTGGAAGGTGTCGATGCCGTCGGAGATTTCGATCTCGGTATCGAGCAGGGCGTTGGCCTTGTCGGCGGCGGCCTGTGCGTCCTCGGTGGTGATGGAGGGCTCCATCTGGGAGACGGAGACGTCCTGGCTGACGGAGGTCAGGGTGGCGCCGGCCTGCTTGACGGCGGCGGCGACCTCGTCGGGCGCGATGCCATTGCCTTTCTGCGCGGGCGTGACGGTGAAGGACTCACCGTCGGGCGCAACGATGACCTGCGCGTCCTTCATTTCCGAGGTCAGGGTGGAGTTGACGGTCGCCGCGAGCTTCTTGATGGAGTCGTCGGAGACGGTGGTCACGGGCTCCACGGTGCGCTCGGAGAAGAGGGCACCGACGAAGGCCGGCAGGGAGGTGGACCCCTTCATGGCCTCGTCGGCGGTAGCCTCGGCGTCGACCGTGATACCGGCCTCATTGAGCGAGGCCGTGGTGGCCTTGCCTTCGACGGTGAGGGTCACGTTCGTGGCGTCGGCGCGCGAGGTGACGGCAGCGATGACCTGGTCACGGGTCATGCCGTCGACGGCGGTCCCGGCGACGGTGGTGCCGGGCAGCACGCGGCCGGAGTAGTTCGCCGCGTAGACGATGACGGCGCAGACAACAACGAGGACGAGGGCGCACGCCGCGCCGATCGCCCACCTGGTTTTAGCGGAAAGTTTCTTGAGCATCGTCGCCATCCCTATAACCTCGAGCAGACTCACGAAAGTAGACGGTTGAAATTTCAGCTGAGCAGTATGCCACATAAAAAAATGACCACACCATCAAGGATTCACGCACCAAACGTGATCATTGCCGCGAAGCGGCTCCCCACCAGCACGAACACAAGCCCTTATGCTTGTTATAACCGCGTTTACTGTCGAACTTGGGAGGCTCACCATGGCTACGCCGCGAATTCTTGTTGTCCCCGGCGGCATCGGCGATCAACGCCGTCGCCCTGGCGAACGCCTCGATCCACAAGCTCGTTGAGCTCTACGAGGAGCGACAGGCCGACCCGAATCACCCGGCGCCGCACACCATCGTCTTCCTGCGCGACCCCGCCCTGGTCCCCCGGCCACGCTGCGCGGGTCCGCGGCGACGCCCGAGCAGGCGTTCCCCGAGGAGGACTACCCCGGCCTCGCCGATCGAGATCACCAACGACCCACACTTCCTCGACGGCGTCGACCTGGTCATCGCGACGTCGGGTTCCAGCGTCGGCAAGCCCCGGCTGGTCGGCCTCTCGACCGACGCCCTCATCGCCTCCGCGAAGGCCACGGAGCTGGCACTGGACGGCCCGGGCCGCTGGATCCTGGCGCTGCCCACGCACCACATCGCGGGCGCGATGATTCTCCTGCGCGCCGCGGTCGCAGGAACGAACCCGCAGGTCGTTGACACGACGCAGGGCTTCGACCCGGCGGCGCTCCTGCCCGCGATCGCGGGCGTCACCCAAGACCAGATGCCGGGCTACCTCTCACTCGTGCCCACGCAGCTCGTGCAGTGCCTCGATGCGGGCGACCAGGTCATAGACGCCCTGCGTTCCCTGTCGGCCATCCTCGTGGGCGGCGCGGCGATCAGCCAGAACCTGCTCCAGCGCGCCCTGGACGCGGGCCTGAAGGTGCGCACCACCTACGGCATGACGGAGACGTCGGGCGGCTGCGTGTACGACGGCGAGCCGATGCCCGGCGTGACAATCCGTGCAGTCGACTGGGACGGGCGCACGCGCCTGGCGTTCAGCGGCCCGACCCTGATGACGCGCTACCTGGACGCGGAGAGCCCCTTCTTCGAGGAGGGCGGCCACCGCTGGCTGGTCTCGGGAGACCTGGGCATCATCCGGGCCTCGGGCAAGGTGGAAGTGAGCAGCCGCGCGGACGACGTCATCACCTCGGGTGGCCTGTCGATCGCGCCGGGGCCCCTGCGCCGCGCGGTGCGCTCCTACGAGGGGATTTCGGACGCGTGGATCATGGGCACCCCCGATGAGAAGTGGGGTCAGATCGTGACGGCGCTGGTCGTCCCGAAGCAGATGCCGTCGGATTCGCTGGAGATGGCTGAGCTCGGCTCGGCGGTCCGCGAGCACGCGGCCGCTCGCATTGGCCGCGCGCAGGCGCCGCGCCGCGTCGTCGCAGTGGAGGAGCTGCCGTACCTGGGCTTCGACAAGATCGACCGCGCCGCCGCCGCAAAAGTCCGCGAGCGAGGCCTCGGGCACCGAACGGGAGTGGGTGCGCTAGCCCGTTTCACGGCGGGGGCCTTCGTGCAACTACACTGGTGGCCATGGCTACCGTGACGGATTGGATTGAAGGCGCTCGTCTGCGCACCCTGCCCGCTGCCGCTGCACCCGTGATTGTCGGGTCGGCGGCCGCGCATCATCTGGGCGGGTTTGACGCGGTGCGGGCTTCCTTGGCGCTCGTGGTGGCGTTGGCACTGCAGGTGGGTGTCAATTACGCGAATGACTATTCGGATGGGATTCGCGGTACGGACGATAACCGTCAGGGGCCGGCGCGTCTGACGGGAGGTGGCCTCGCCAAGCCGAAGACCGTTCTGGGGGCCGCGCTGGGTTGTTTCGCGTTGGCGGGCGTCGCTGGCGTGGCGCTGGTCGCGATCTCGGGCACGTGGTGGCTGATCGCTGCGGGCGCCGCGAGCCCGTGGTGGCGGCGTGGTTCTACACGGGTGGGAAGCATCCGTACGCGTACATGGGCATCGGCCTGTCCGAGCTGATGGTGTTCGTGTTTTTCGGCTTGCTGGCGTGCGTGGGCACGTCGTGGACGCAGGTGCAGTCGGCGCCGTGGTGGCTGTGGGTGAGTGCGTCGGCGCTGGGGCTGCTGTCGGTGGCCCTGCTGATGGCGAATAATATTCGCGATATTCCAACGGATCGCGCGTCCGGCAAGATGACGGCTGCGGTGCGTCTCGGGGATCGGGCGTCGCGCTGGGTGTTTGCGGCGTGCGTGTGGGTTCCGGTCGCGCTGATCGCGGTTGTGGGCGTGGCGATTGGGTTGCATCCGCTGGCGACGTGCGCGCTGGGCGTGGGCGCGGCCGGATGGGCGGCGGGCGTGAGTCTGCCGGTGTTGACGGGGGCCTCGGGGCGCGCGCTGATCGCGGTGCTGCGTAATACGGGGTTCTCGACGTTGGCGTGGGCGCTTCTCGCGGCGCTGGCGCTGGTCCTGTCGTAGGGACGAGGCAGGACGAGGCCGGGGCGGGGCGCGCTGAGTGCGGCTCGCGCCCGGGGTGGGCTGCGTGAGGCCCGAACGACGCGCGGCGGCCTCGCGCTCACAGCCTGCGTCCGGCGGCCTCGCGCTCACAGCCTGCATCGGGCGGCCTCGCGCTCTCAGCCTGCGTCGGTCGGCCTCGCGCTCACAGACTGCGAACGGCCTCGCCGTCGGCTATCCGCGCACGGCCCCGCGCCGGGGAGCCGCTCAGCGGCCGTGGCGGTAGAGGTATTCGTGTGCCCAGTCGCCGGCGATGCCGGTGGCGGCTGCGGCGACGCACACGAGGGCGACGGCGTGGAAGGAACCGGTGGCGAGCCAGGGGTGAAGACGCCGATGCCGATGGCGGCGCTGCCCTGCATGGCCAGGTCGTTCATGGCGACGGCGCGGCCGTTTTGCCCGGGGGCGACGGTGGCGAAGACGGTGTCGTAGATGGGGGTGAAGAGGGCTCCGAAGCCGGCGTAGATGAGGCACATGGAGGCGGTGATGACCCAGGGGCCGACGCTCATGCACAGGGCGAGGAGCGCGGTGCCTGCGAGGATCAGTCCGACGCAGCCGCGAACGGTGGCGCCGCGGCACGATGCGGGCCATGACGGCGCCGGAGCTCGTGGCGGCGGTCAGGGCGACGCAGTAGGCGGGCAGGAGTCGCACGGAGACCTGTGCGGGGTGAGCGCGTAGTAGGGTGGCGCCGATGCCGTTCATGAGGGGCGCGACGGTGAAGTTCATGCAGTAGACGATGACGATGAGGGCTGACGGAGCGCGCCCAGGGACGTTGGTGAAGAAGGAGCGGGTGATGAAGGGGGCGCGGGCGCGGCCGATGTAGCGCCAGAAGGCGGCGGCGCCGAGGATGAGGCCGCCGATGAGCCACCAGCAGGGGTTGGAGGCTGCCAGGGTGAGCAGGAGTGCCAGGGCGGAGAGATCGCGAGGGCCGACGACGTCGACGCGCCCGGTGTGGGCGCGGGCGGGAACGCGCCGTCCCATGATGGGCAGGAAGGCGAGGCCGCCGAGGGGATGAGGAGGAGGGACGCCCAGTTGGCGTCGGCGAGAGGCCCCCGGAGGCATACCGATGGCGGTTCCTCCTTGGAAGGCGGCGCACAGGGGCCGACGTGAGGCTGCGGCGCTTGGGGTCAGCGATGCCGGTGGCGAGGATCATGTAGGCGGAGGCGGCGGCCTGGTAGCCGAGGGTTTTGGAGCGCCGGGCGATGATGATGCCGGTCGAGGAGGAGAAGACGAATCCGAGGAGGATCCGCGACGATGAGGGGCGACGCCGACGTCGACGATGCGGCGCAGGGGGATGAAGTCGCCGAGGGTGCCGTACAGGAAGCATGCGACGCCGAGGACGATGCCGGGGATGGCGGTGATGAGGCCGGAGGCGTCGCCGGCGCCGATGTCGGCGGCGACGCGCAGGTGAGACGAGGTTGAAGCCCTGGAGGAGACGGTGCCGAGCGTAGATGCCCAGGAGGGACAGGGAGGACGCTCGCGGGGCTGGCCGCGCGTTCGCTTGTTGGGTGCAGGCGTGCGCGTGGCGGCCGAGGCCGTGGCCCCCGCCTGGATGACCTGGGAGGGATGGTGTCGACGCGGCAGGGAGGGGCTGCCGGGCGTGTGGAGACGAGGAATCGGGAGTGTGCGCACGGCCGATGAGTTCACCATAAAGCGTCACTTTAGTAGTATTGCAGGAAGCTGGCTTGCGACTTAAGCGACGCAATCGCTTGAAAACTCGCCGAACGTCGCGCCCCGATAGTTGTCAACGAAGCCTGTGACATGGCACAATGAAGCATCCATCACATAGGAGAGTCCATGGCACGCGTCATCGTTGTCAGTTCCATCAATCAGGGACGTGACGGTCACCGTCGACCGTTTCCCCACCCCGGAGAGACCCTCTCCGGCTCGTCCCTCACTTACGGCCTCGGTGGAAAGGGAGCCAACCAGGCGGCCGCGGCCGCTCGCTCCGGCATCCCCACCCTCTTCGTCGGGGCAGTGGGCACCGACCTGGCGGGCCACAGCCTGCGCACGCATCTCGCGGCCCACGGCGTGGGACGTCTCCCACCTGCGTGAGGTCGACTCCCCGTCGGGAACCGCGCTCATCACGGTTGCCGCCAGCGGGGAGAACACGATCATCCTGGACGCGGGCGCGAACCGCGCGTCATCGATCGCCCACGCCAAGGCCTCGTTGTTCCCCGCCCCTCCGACATCGTCGTCCTCCAGGCCGAGATTCCCCCGCGGCCAACGCGGCGGCCATCGAGTGGGCCCATTCCTTTGGCGCGCGAGTCCTGCTCAACCTGGCGCCCGCGCGCTGCAACCGACCCGCGACGCTGTCGCGCGTCGACATCCTGGTGGTCAACGAGACGGAGGCCGGACTGACGCTGGGCATGCCGGCGCCGGCGACGCCGACGGAGGCGATCGGCGTGGCTCCGGGCGCTACGAGGCATGGGTCCGCGCCACGTCGTCGTGACGATGGGCGCGCAGGGCGCGGCGTGGGCGTCGGGGGCCGAGGCCCGCCACAGCCCCGCGATCACGCTCGGCGGGCCGTGGACACCACGGGGCAGGGACGCGTGCGTGGGGGCGCTGGCTGCGGCGCTGGCGCTCGGCAAGCCCTTCGACGAGGCCGTGGCGGACGGCATGCGGGCGGGGGCCGCGGCGGTCCTCGCGCCGGGGGCGGCCGCCTCCTACGCGAACCTGCCCAGGATCACGCGCAGCTGACCGGTGATTGCCCCGGGGTGAACGCGAGCGCGTGAGGCACCCACGCCCGTAGACTAGGGGGCATGGCCAGGATCCTCTTCTTCGTCGCAATGCTCGCGCTCACCATCTACGCGGCCGCGGACTGGCACCGCACGCCCGAAGATGAGGATGCCCGGCAAGCTCCCCAAGCCGATCTGGCTGCTCATCATCCTCTTCACGGCGACGATCGCGGCGATCGGCCCGATCGTATGCTCGTGCTGCGCTGGGTGTCGCGCGCGGAAAAGACGCAGCAGGCGCGCCCTCACCCCCTCCGCCCCTCGGCGCCGGACGACGACCCCGAGTTCCTCTTCCGCCTCGAGCGCGACATTCAGCGCAAGCGCCGCGAGGAGCGACGCAAGCGCGGGCGGGGCGAGGACGCCTCAGACAGGGACGCGACCGGGGCCGACAGCTAACGGCGCAGGTCGGCGGCAGAGTCGCCCGGCGTCATGTCCTTCGCCAGGGCGACCAGGTCCGCGGCGGGCTCCGCGTAGGAGGTCCCCACGAGCGTGGCGCCCGAGAAAATGAAGGACGTGATGGAGGCCAGCGAGCAGTGCCGCGACTTGGGCGAGTGCGCCAGCGGCTGGCCATTCACGAAGCGCGTCAGCGTCACGATCGGGTTCTGATGGGACACGACCAGCGCCTCGCGCCCCGAGCCTCGCGCAGCACCGAGGACAGGGCCGCGCTCATGCGGGATGCGACGTCGCGGTAGGGTTCGCCCCACGAGGGACGCAGCGGGTTGCAGTAGTACTTTGTAGTAGCGGGTTGGCCAGCATCGCGCGATGAGAGTTGACCGGGGAGCCCCTCGAACACGTTGTCGGATTCGATGAGGCGGGGATCCGAGGCGATGCTCAGCCCGTAGGCGGCCGCTGTCGGCGCCGCCGTCAGCTGTGCCGCGCAGCAGCGGCGAGGATGACGCGAGCGATATCCGCACCGATTCCACCAGGTACTGTGCGCGCGTGCGGCCATCTGATGCCCGAGCTCCGTCAGCCCAAAACCGGGAAGCCTGCCGTACAAGACGCCGTCGGGTTGTCCACTTCGCCGTGGCGCGCGGCGTGAATGATGGTGCGGTCCATAAGCCACAAGTATGGGGGCCTGGGCACGAGAGGCCCGACCAGATGGCCGGGCCTCCGCTCGCTCACTTCTTGTTGCGACGCTGGTGACGCGTCTTACGCAGGAGCTTGCGGTGCTTCTTCTTCGCCATGCGCTTACGGCGCTTTCGATGACGGAGCCCATGGGGTTCCTCCCTCGTAGTGTGGGCGGCAGAGGTACTACCGCTGGTTGATGATGGGTGCCCGGGCGGGCACATCGTGCCTATACTACCCGCCAATGACGCGAGCCTGGCCACCGGGTGATCCGCCATACCGGCCTGGATCATCTGGGCGACCGCGGCCTCGGGGACTCGGAAGCTCTTTCCGACGCGGATCGCGGGCATTTCGCCACTGTGAATCAACCGGTACACAGTCATTTTAGAGACGCGCATGATGTCCGCCACTTCCGTGACAGTCATAAAGCGCGGCGCCGACTGCTGTTCATTAATGACTCCCAGTATGCTCGCGAGGCGCGCTAAACCCGTTCGTTCACCGCTTACGTAGCCTCACGAAATATACTACTGCCCAACCGCATGGAAACTGCAACTTTATCCAGTTTTGTTGCAGAGTCGTTAAGGAGCATCGATGGGACGGGCACGCAAGGGGCGCACGCCGCGAGCAGGAAAGTCTCGCCTGCGCACGGGTCCGGCGCGACGAGGGTCCCTGATCCGCAGGGCGCGCCACGGCCTCGTCCCACGCGATTTCAGAGGAAGCCCTGACCCCTCAGCCCTCCCCCGTCGTGCGGCGGGTCCCGGGTGGTCCGAGCGGGCCTCACCCCAGGTCCCCAGCTCGCACGCCCAGCGCGTGCGCGCGTGGCTGTCGCGCCAAGCCCGTTATTCGCCGGCGCGCCTGGCTCTGAGCACCTTCGCGCTCATCATCGGGGTCATCACCCTCCTGCTCATGCTGCCCATCGCGTCCGCGACCGACACGTCCGCGCCTTTCGTCGACGTGCTCTTCACGGCCGTCTCCGCCGTGTGTGTGACAGAGTCTCACCACCGTCGATACCGCCTCCTACTGGTCGCCGTTCGGGCAGGCCGTCATCGCGGCGGGCATCGTCGTCGGCGGCCTGGGCGTCATGACGCTCGCCTCGATCCTCGGCTTCGCCGTGTCCCGCCACCTGGGCCTGACCCAGCGCATGCTCGCCACGCAGGAAACCGGGACCGGCGCCATGGGGCAGATCTCCACCCTCCTCAAGGCCGTCATCGCGACCTCCCCTGACGATGCAGGCGCTCCTGGCCATGATGTTCCTGCCCCGCTTCCTCGCGATGGGCATCGATCCCGTGGGCGCGGTGTGGGACGCCGTTTTTCATGGCGATTTCGGTGTTCAACAACGCTGGCTTCGTGATCTTGCCCGAGGTCTCGCCCGCACGTCACGGACTGGTGGATGCTGATCCCCATCATCTTGGGTACGACCGTGGGCGCGATCGGCTTCCCCGTCATCATGGACGTCGCGAAGAATCTGCGCAGCCCGCGCCGCTGGCGCCTGCACACGAAGCTGACGCTGGCCACCTACCTGATTTTTGGCGTTCGTCGGCGCCCTCGCCCTGGCGCTCACCGAGTGGCATAACCCGGCGACGCTGGGTTCCGTGACACCCGTCGAAGATCCTCAACGCGATGCTGGCGGGCGTGAATTCGCGGTCCTCAGGCCTGTCCGCCTTGGACGTGGGGTCGATGCGAGTCGCAGACCCACTTCGTTCAGGACATCCTCATGATGATCGGCGGCGGCTCTGCATCCACGGCGGGTGGCGTGAAGGTGACGACCTTCGCGGTGCTGGTCCTGGCCGTCATCGCCGAGGCCCGAGGCGACCGCGACATCGAGACCTTCGGCCGGCGTATCCCCACCTCGACCGTGCGCCTGGCGGTCGCCGTCTCCCTCCTGGGCCTGGCCATGGTCGCGATCTCCGTCGTCCTCCTGCTGTCGATGACGGATCATTCGCTGGACGTCATCCTGTTCGAGACGGTGTCCGCGTTCGCCACGGTGGGCCTGTCCACAGGTGTCACGCCCACTCTGCCCGTGGGAGCGAAGTACGTGCTCATCGCCCTCATGTTCGCCGGGCGCACGGGCTCCATGACGGTGGCCGCCGCCCTTGCCCTGCGCGAGGCGTTCCCGCGTCATTCCGTATGCCCGGGCAGCCGATCATCGGCTAAACGCCGCCGCCCAGTCCGGGCGCCTCCGTTTGCGCGCGGCGCGCGCGAGAGCGGCGGCGAGCGAGTCGTTCCCCTTCTTTTCTGAGGTTGATGCGCCGCCCTTTTGCCGTCTGGTAGGCTTGTCGTGTTCCTACTGTATTCGTGGACGAGGGAGAGCATTGTGGCTGAAGACCTTGAGGGTGACCAAAAGAAGTGGCAGCGCTGGATCAGGGGAGCTGACCGAGGGCGATGAGTGCGTCATCGAAAAAGCTTCAGAAGGCGGCCGGTCTCTGTGCAGACTCTCAGGGGGTATGCAGACGGAGGCGAAGTGGGGCAGGGAGGAGGGTCCGGTCGCGTTCCAGAGGGTCTACGCCAGCTACTGGCAGCAGGAGAAGACCGCCCTTGGAAGGAATGATCGCAAACGTCGGCAGGTTCGCGGACGCTGTCAAAAGAGGCGTTGGACAAATCTTGAGGCGGGGGATAAGGACGCGGCCACGAAACTGAACCAGAAGGTGGCCGGGATCCCGTCGATGTACATATCGGAGGAAAGCGACGCCTGTTGGATTCGGAATTTGGGGCCCTGCCCATCCCCCGGACCTGTTCTACTAGGACCCCGGGGACCGGTCAATCATTCCATGGACGGGAGGACAGTAATGGCAGTGGTGACGAAGCGCCTGGGCGCGTGGGTGGCGTGCGCACTGGTGGCGACTGCGTGCCTGTGCGTGGGGAGTGTCCCCGCGCGGGCGGATGATACGCCGGTGCGGATCGCCAGCGCGACGCCGACCGCGCCCGAGCCGGGCACCCTCATGCCCGGCAGTCGAAATCACGATGGGACATCAGCATCCGGTACGGGCTGGACGGGTCCGACACCGACACGCTCCACACCGTTGACGTGACGATCATGCTGTCCCCCGGAGAACTAGGTCAGCATTTTCAGGTGGAGGATTGCCAGGCTATCGCTGACACGTTCTGGTCGGGTTCTCACCCGATTTCAAGTCAAAAGCTTCCTTCTCCCCAATTAGCTGCGTCCTGGAAAGCGTCGTATTATCGGGAGGCGCGTCACGCCTTCTATTCCATGGATGAGTCCGGTCATCTCCAGCTGCGCGCACCGATGGAATACTTCCAGCAGATGGCCGACAGCTTCGAAAAGGGGACCATCACGGATCTCAGCTATTACTCGCCGCATATGGTGAACGGTCAGTGCAATTTTTGAGACGAGCTACTCAGTCATTGATACTCCGCTCGTTGCCAACACGCACAACACCGGCTGTGTCTGGCAAAGCGACCAGGGGACCGTCATTCCCATCACGGATGAGCCTCTCCTCGAAGGCGACGCCGAAGAATTCTTCACCACATATGAGCAGGGCACAGTGGGGGCGTTCACGGACCTGGTCGCACCGGTCAACCCCTTCACCCTGCCCACTCCTGAACCCACGACCCCACCCGTCGCAGGCGCCTCGGCCGCCGGGAGACCTGCTGGCGGGTCGAGGTCACTCCCGACAGGGCCTGCTCATCGGCATCGGCGCCGCCATCGCCGCCCTCCTCCTGGTCGGCACCGGTGCCCTGATCGTAGCCCTGCGCCGCAGACACTAGCCACACGCCGGACACCACGCAGCCGCCGGCGATCAAGTACGCAAAACCGAGAGGCACCCCATGACAACGCAGACAACAACCTGACGCCGGGTGGCCAGGTGGGTGGCGTGCGCACTGGTGGCGGTGGCGTGCCCTGTGCGTGGGGAGTGTCCCCGCGCGGGCGGATGATACGCCGGTGCGGATCGCCAGCGCGACGCCGACCGCGCCCGAGCCGGGCACCCTCATGCCCGGCAACGAAATCAAGATGGGCATCAGCATCCGGTACAGGCTGGACGGGTCCGACACCGACATGCCTCAACACCGTTGAGGTGAGGATCGAGGCTCGTCCCTCCGGGGGCTGGATAACGATTTTCAGATGGAGGATTGCCAGGCTATCGCCGACACGTTCTGGTCGGGTTCTCACCCGATTTCAAAGCGAAAAGCCTCCGTCTCCCCAACTGACTGTTATCTGGAAGCTTGACGTATTATCGGGAGGCGCGTCACGCCTTCTATTCCATGGACGAGTCCGGTCACCTCCAGCTGCGCGCCCCCATGGAATACTTCCGGCAGATGGCCGACAGCTTCGAAAAAGGGACCATCACGGATCTTGACTATAGCTCGCCTTCGATGGTTAACAGTCAGTGCAATTTTTGAGCCGACCTACTCAGTCATTGACGAGCCGCTCGTAGCCAACGCACACCGAAACAGCTGTGTCTGGCAAAGCGACCACGGGGCTGTCATTCCCATCACGGATGAGCCGCTCCTCGAAGGCGACGCCGACGAATTCTTCACCACGTATAAGGAGGGGCACGGTAGGGGCGTTCACGGACCTGGTCGCACCAGTCAACCCTTCACCCTGCCCACTCCTGAACCCCTGACCCCACCGGCCGCTGGCTCCTCGACCGCAGGGATTCTGCTGACGGGCAGAGTAACCTCCACAGGCCTGCTCATCGGCATCGGCGCCGCCATCGCCGCCCTCCTCCTGGTCGGCACCGGTGCCCTGGTGGTGGCCCTGCGCCGCAGACACTAACCACACGCCGCCGGCGATCACGTACGCGAACCGAGAGGCACCTCATGACAACGCAGACAACAACCCGACGCCGGGTGGCCCGGTGGGTGGCGTGCGCTCTGGTGGCGGTGGCGTGCCTGTGCGTGGGGGGCGCCCCTGCGCGGGCGGATGATACACCGGTACGGATCGCGAGCGCGACGCCGACCGCGCCCGAGCCGGGCACCCTCATGCCCGGCAACGAAATCTGGATGGACATCAGCATCCGGTACGGGCTGGACGGGACCGGCACCGACACGCTCCACACCGTTGACGTCACGATCATGCTGTTCCTCCGGGGGCTGGATAATGATTTTCAGATGGAGGATTGTCAGGCTATCGCTGACACGTTCTGGTCGGGTTCTCACCCCGATTTCAAAGCGACAGCTTCCTTCTCCCCAATTAGCTGCGTCCTGAAAGCCTCCGTATTATCGGGAGGCGCGTCACGCCTTCTATTCCATGGATGAGTCCGGTCATCTCCAGCTGCGCGCCCCATGGAATACTTCCAGCAGATGGCCGACAGCTTCGAAAAGGGGACCATCACGGATCTCAGCTATTACTCGCCGCATATGGTGAACGGTCAGTGCAATTTTGAGACGAGCTACTCAGTCATTGATACTCCGCTCGTTGCCAACACGCACAACACCGGCTGTGTCTGGCAAAGCGACCAGGGGACCGTCATTCCCATCACGGATGAGCCTCTCCTCGAAGGCGACGCCGAAGAATTCTTCACCACATATGAGCAGGGCACGGTGGGGGAGTTCACGGACCTGGTCGCACCGGTCAACCCTTCACCCTGCCCACTCCTGAGCCCACGACCGACCCGGCCACCGGCGCCTCGGCCACCGGGGATTCTGCTGGCGGGTCGAGTAACTCCACGGGCCTGCTCATCGGTATCGGCGCCGCCATCGCCGCCCTCCTCCTGGTCGGCACCGGTGCCCTGATCGTAGCCCTGCGCCGCAGTGACACTAGCCACGCCCAAAGCTTCCTCACGTCGCTGTACGTGCCCGAGGAGGCAGCAGGACCCATCTTCACGACCGCGGCGGATCTTCGCCGCTCGTTGCGCGCAAACACGCTGATATCACATCCGCGCGCACACGCAACACTGCAGGGCCGCACCCAGCCGGGTGCGGCCTCATAGTAGATTCTCAGGCGACTACGGGGATCACCAGTCCTCACCAGAATCACGTGAGAGGCTGGCTGATCGGCGCTGCCAGCGGCACCGCCAATCAGGCCCGTCGACTGCTCTCGATGCCATCAATGCGCACCACATCGTAATTACGACGCTGCGTCTCCTTCTTCTTCTCACCACGACCGGCAGAAGAACCCCGCCCAGCACGCCACGACCACCAGCACCACCGCGACCGGCAACACCAGCACCGCCACGACCACCGGCACCAGCGCGACCGGCACCAGCGCGACCGGCACCAGCGCCGCCACGGCCAGCGACACCAGCGCCGCCACGAGCAGAACCCGCGCCGGCCTCGCGACCAGCAACACCGGAGACGCCGCCACGACCGGCAACACCAGCGCCACCGCGGCCAGCAGCGCCGCCACGACCGGCGACACCAGCACCGCCACGGCCAGCAGCGCCGCCACGACCGGCGACACCGGCACCGCCACGGGCAGAGCCCGCACCGGCCTCGCGACCAAGGACACCGGAGACACCACCGCGACCAGCAGCACCGCCGCGACCCGCGGCACCAGCACCACCGCGACCGGCAACACCAGCGCCGCCGCGGCCAGCAGCACTCGCGACCGGCAGCGCCGGACTGACCGCCGGTACCACCACGCCGCCGCGACCCGCGGCACCAACACCGCCGCGACCAGCGACACCAGCGCCGCCGCCAGACAACGACGGGGAACGCAGCATGCCACCGGCGGGGCGGACGGACGCAGCGCAGCACCGGGCGTCATGCCGGCAATGCCGCCGTAACCGCCACCACGACCGAGGAAGCCACCGGCCGCACCCGCAGCCGACCCGGCGACGAGCGTACCGCCCACGATACGAGCCGCCCCGCCGCTCGACGGCGGCACAGCACGCCAAGCGGGATCATCAATATTGAGCACATCGGCCGGCATATGGCCGCCAACCGGTCCGTTGGGCGTCATGCGCGCATTAATCGGAGTCCTGGCCAGATCGATGTGTGACAGATCATCCGGATCCGTAATCGGATTGGAGATACTACCCAGCTCGTCACCCGAGGGACGCACCCACCCACTCAGGCCAGAACCGCCACCGGTCAGACCCGACACTCCGCCAGTCACAACGTTGCCGGCACCACCCCACCCGGGCGCGGAGTGGGATCCACAGGCCGCCTGGGCTTAGGCGGAACCGGCGGAACCGGCCCGGGCTTATCGTCGTCGTCATCGGGATTTGGCACAGGCGGGTCAGGAATGGGCTCCTGAATGGTAGACGCGTGCTCCTTACCAACGGAATTGAGCTGGTCTAGGATCGCCTTCGCTGCCTGTTCTCGTTCCTCATTCTTAACCTTCTCAAGAGCTGAGATGTAGGCCCGCCCGTCGCCCTCGACTGCGCCGCCGAACATCCCCCGCATATCGACCGGAATCGTCAAGCTCACCGGAATGGCGCGAGGCTTTCGAGCAGGGCTCAATCAACGTTGGGCTCAGGGAAGCGCCCTGCTGAACGAGACCAGCCATCTTGATGCGCAGCGTCTCGTGGTGCGCTTTCGAGCTCCTAATCGTTTCCAAGTGGCGCTTCGACTCCACACCGAAGCTAGCCATCCACCCGTCGGCACCTTCCTTGGTCTGCGACTGGCCGACACTCTTGTCTCGTTGAAACTCCTCAGACGTCCCCTTTAGCTTCATCCACAGAGGTGTGAACATCCGAGGACATCGTTCTTTCCTCGGTGTCCTGCGAGCCTTCGGGCTTCACACTCAGCTGAAGAAGTTCTTTAACGCGATCATAATTCGGCGATGAAACCACGGTTAAACCTCACATACAGTCAATAACGCTCAGAGCACGAGCGTGGGAACCGCACGCGGTGCGTGCAGCTCCCACCAGACGACCACCGCGGGGAGGGACACGCCCTCCCCGCAGCGATCACACTCACTCAGCTACCAAAACCAGCAGCGTTACGCGAATCCGTGGCCCTCAGCAGCCTGACGAGCCTCAGACACAGCAGCCGACACACTCTGCAGGATCTCCACGATCCCGTTCATGCCATCAGTCCACTTCGCCTTAGACACCTCATACGCCTGCTTCGCCCTGACCATCCCAGGACGACTGCAGCCGACGCAGCTGCGAATCCATATCCTCAAGCTTTTGCCATTGAGCGAGTTCACACCCGCACCCATATCAGCAACAGCCTGCTCAATCTGACCGTAGTTGTACAGAATATCAGCCATGATAAAAACCTTCCCTACTCTCAATCAGCCAAGCAGCGACTGGAACTTGTTCATCGCAGCGGCTGCTCAACTTCGTTCGCCTTCGACTTCGTATCCGCCGAACGCATCGCAGCATGCAGCTCCGTGAGCGCCTCGGTCACCTTACGAGCCTCAGCATCCCACCGAGACATCACCTTCTGGAACGCCGACGCAGCCTCACCCCTGCCATGCAGAGCCAATGCCAGCCAGCTTCGACTGCAGCGAGCTCAGCTCAGACTGAATCTGCCCCTGCGTCCTCAATAGTCTGCGCGCCCTTAAGCAGCGCACCCTCTAGAGCCTTCTGATCGGTCATATTCCCTCCCAGATCATCGATGGGAGAACGCCCCCACAGCGGGAACGCCCTACTTGCAACGCCAGTCTAACCACACAACCCACCAAAAGTCTAACCTTTTGGCACATTTCCCCTCAGGTATCCCACCTCGCTTCGCAATACCGACGCGCACCGACACGAACAAGCCTCTTATTCACCAGCATCTATCATCACCGCACCGGGCCCACGCCGACAGGTGAGACGCCCACGCCTCACCCTCGCACCGTTCGCGCGCAGCACCACGGGAGGGAACAATGGAGGCATGGCAGAAGAACGTGAGTCAAAAGACCTCCAGTCGGGCACACTCGTCATCGGACTGGGCCGCTTCGGGTCCGCCGTCGCAGTCACACAGGACCAGCTCGGCTACGAGATCCTGGCCGTCGAAAAGAACCCCGCGCGCGTGCAAGCCTTCGCGGGTCGTTTCCCCCTGGTCGAAGCTGACGCCACCTCCAGGACGCCCTCGAGCAGCTGGGCGCGCGCGAATTCCGCAGCGCCGTCGTCGGCGTGGGCTCCTCCCTCGAGGCCGCCGTGCTTATCACCGCCAACCCTCGTCGACATGGGCATCTCTCCATCTGGGTCAAGGCAACCTCCTCCCAGCACGGGCGCATCCTGCGCCGCGTCGGCGCCCACCACGTCGTCTACCCCGACCTGGACGCAGGAAAACGCACCGCGCACCTCGTCGGCGGACGCATGGTCGACTACATCGAGATGGAAAAGACGGTTTTTCCATCGCGAAGCTTCGCCCACCCAAAGAAGTGCACGGCTTCTCGCTGCAGGGAACTGGACCTGCGCGGCCGCTACGAGCGTCAACGTCCTGGCCATTCGCCGCCCCAAGCAGCGGTTCGAATACGCGAACGCCTCGACGCGCATCAACGCGGACGACGAAATCATCGTCTCCGGCGACTCTGCACCTGCTGGAGTACTTCGCCAACAGGCCCTGACCCGCCCCACCCCATGCCCGACTCCCCCACCCGGCCACGGCCTCGCGACCAGGACCGGTCCTGACCGGAATCCCGCACGCGCCCACCCGCTACGTCCAACTCCTGACGCCGCGCCGCTCCCGCGCCTACCTGACCAACGCGACGGAAGGCGGATTCTGCAGAGCCCTACGCCCAGGATTCTTCCTCCCCGCAGACGCCCTCCCGCGCCGCCCCACCGCGTCCGCGATCCTCCAGCTCATGGACCTGGGCTGGCTCTGCGAGTCCGGCACCCTCGTCTCCTTCACGGGCCCGCCCCAACGCGCAGGGCCTCCCACCGGCCACCGACACGACCGGGAACGAGGAATGCTCCTCGTGCGTCTATCTCCTGCACTTCGACGTCCTCCCCGACATCGAAGCCACCCTCACCCGACAGGACCCGCCCGGAGCCGCCCCGCCTCGGCCCCTGGTGGCACTCGAGGCGAACCCATGACCCTCCTGCCCGGCGCCCGCATCGAAGCCGTCGACGAAGAGGAAACTCGCGCGTCCTCGCGCACTGGAACGCGGAGACGAACGGGCTGTGGCACTGGGGAGGACTCGGCAACCCGGGCGACTTCTCGACGCTCGCGACGATCTTCGAACGCACCTTTGCACGAGGCCATGGCTGGGTTCCCCGTCCGACCAATCGATCGGCGCCGCGCCCTGGCCGACGCGACGGACCGCCGCGCGCTGCGCTGCATGCTCGGGTCCGCGCTCTCCGAGTCCGGCGTGACGGTCAACGCGTGGGGCGTCGTCGACCTGGCGACAACCGACACCCTCGTGTGCACGACGCACGTCCTCCACTGGGGTCTCACCGGCGTCGTCACCAGCCTGCACCCCGACGCGAACGGGGAGACGATGGCGGCGATGAGCGTCCACGCGCCCTGGAGTCCCGCCATCGAAGAAGCCGGCATGTGGGGCGACGAGATAGGCGGATTCCACGCAGACATTCCCGCCTCGCAGACCGGCCCCCTACGCCCACGAATCCATGCGATCGCGCCCGCACGACCAACCCCGGGCCCCTCGAGGCTCCGCCTCCCCTGGGGTGGGACCCGGCAGGAACACTGGCACAAAGACTTCATCGAACTGCCCTCGGGCACGCGCGTCCCCGTCGTCGTCACCGCGCAGGGACGTGTCCACGCCGAGGCGCCCGACCCGCGCGCCGTCGACGTCCTCTTCCCCGGACCCGCCTCCTTCGTCCCGGGGCCCGGGCCGCACGTGTGGGTGGACGTCACCGACCAGGGCGGCGTCTCCTCGAAGCCACCACGACCGGCCAGCTCTTCGGATCGGCACGCCTGAGCGCACGCATCGTCGGCGAATCCGAAGACGAGTGGCACTACCACACGCCCTCGCTCCTGCGCCGCGTCGACCCCACGTCGCGCCCACCCCACTGGGGCGCCAAACGACTGATCACCGAAATCCGCGAGCGCCTCACTCCTCGGCAGGGCGAGACCAACGCTCCTTGACGCGCAACCCCATCCATCACATATGATGAGGCGTTCTCAACCGGAGGAGAGAGTCGTGCACCTCGCACCGTACCGCCGCCCACTCTCGGCGTCAGTGGCCCTGCTCGTCGCCGCCATCGCGTGTGGCGGTTGCATCCCGCTGCGCTCCAGCGGTTCCACCCCTTCCCCGTCGACCGAAATCTCCCGGATGAGGAACATCCCGAGCGAGCAAAAGCGAGAGTTTACCAGGCAGCTGCGCAACGCCACGGGCGCGCAGGAGGCGGCCATCCTCGAGAAGGCGCGGGCGCTCAACGACATGGTCGGCACCCAGCTCGTCGCATCCTCCCCTCCACGATTCGCCAGCAGCGCTTCAAGCTCGGCAGCGGCGGCAGCGTCGTCGTCGACAAGCGCGACGAGGTGTATCAGCTGATGTCCGCGACCGCCTACTGGCGCCTCGGACAGGACACCCTACGACCTGTGCGTCGAGCACGACTGCGAGTACTACTCGTCGTGGACCGTGGAGGTTGAGGGCTCCGGCCCCAACCTGACCTACGTGTGGACCTTGAAGATCGACGGGCCAGAGCAGCCGCAGACCCCCATCGTCCGCCGCTTCACCGTCGCCAGTAGCCCCCGGCGCCTCGCCGGTCCGTTACTACTTCCTGTGGTAGCGCGGGCTCGTGCCCAGGTGCGTCGGGTAGCTGTGCGATCGACTGAAGGCGATCCGCTCGTCGAGGCCCCGGTATGCGTAGGAATTATCCGCGTTGATCTGGCGGGGATCCACGAGGCCGTCCGCGTAGTCCTGGACGTCCTGCCGGGTCGGAGTCGACTCGTACCCCTTGTTCATGAAGGATTCTCGTCGGGGAACCCTCGTCGGATTCGTCGTCAGCATCAGGTAGGGGTCCAGCGCCCCGTATCCCGTGTAGGCGTTCCAGTTGCCGCCGTCTCCGCCGACACCCGTGCGCGCGAGGCCCTGCAGGATCTGGTTGCCCGTCGCGCGCGGCCATCGCTGCATCGACAGGGCCAGGGAGGCGGCGACCGTCGGCGACGCGAAGGAGGTGCCGTACCAGTTTAAGCGCTCCCACGAGACGCCTGAGCGCGCATACGGTCTGCCCAGGGCGGCCGTCGAGACGAAGTCTCCGTAGTTCGAGTACGAGGCGAGGGAGCCGTCCGTTTCGATGGAGGCGACGCCGACGACGCCGGAGAAGCGCGCGAGTGTCGTCTCCGGGTTGTAGGTGGAGTCGTTCCCCATCGAGACCACGACCGGCACCTGCTCGTGGATAGCGCGAGCAAGCGCCCAGCGCATCCCGTCGTAGTCGGACAGATACGTGGAGGGATGGAGATGACGTCTACGCCGTCGTTCAACGCGAGCTCGATCAGGACCGAAGTGTCGGAGTAGCCCCGCGCCCAGTCGCCGATCGCGCAGTCGTCGCCCGCGGTATCGCCCTTGAGCGAGACCGTGTATCGGTTCAGAGTTGCCCCGGGGGCGATCCCGAAGTTCGGAGCCACCATTACCTGGGCGATGGCCGTCCCATGTTCCCCAGGAGTCGTCGCTGGACTCGACGGTGCAGCGGCTCTTGAATTCAATGTTCGCACCCTGCAGCTCGGGAATCTTCGTGTTGACGGGCCCGTCGATCAGGCCGATCGTCACGCCTGTGCCGGTGTAGCCCGAGGAGTGGAGGGAGTTCAGGTAGTAGTAGGAATAGTACTCCCTGCTCGTCGGCCGTAATCGGCGTGCGCGCGGCCGAGGCCGGGGGTGCGGGAACCACCAGCGCCGCTACAGCGAGTGCGCCGGCGAGCCCGACGCTTACGCTCACGCTGCGCGAGGCGCCTCTTGTCGTGCATCATCCCGTATCCTTTCGCCGCGTGTGCTGGTGAGCGACGGGTCATTTTACCACCCGGTTATGTGCGGCTCCAAGCCCGGCCCAAGGCGCGTGCCATGTCTGTGCGACGGCGCCCGCCCCCTGCCCGCGCGGGCGGGACGCAGATGTGGGTGCGGCGCGTTACCGTGGGGCATGGCGAAAGAGAAGATCACCTACCGTTGCTCCGACTGCGGGTGGACCTCCCCAAGTGGGTGGGCCAGTGCCGCGAGTGCGGGCGTGGGGCACGGTCGACCAGGCGGGCCAGGCCTCGGGCGGGCCGCGCGCGTCCGCGACTGTCCCGCGGCGCCCCGCCCCGCCGATCGGCGAGGTGGACGGGGAACGGGCCTCGTCGCGCTCGACGGGCGTGGGCGAGCTGGACAGGGTCCTCGGCGGCGGCATCGTTCCCGGCGCCGTCCTCTCTTGGCCGGCGAGCCCGGCGTCGGCAAGTCGACGCTGCTGCTGGACGTGGCCGCGAAGGCGGCGCGCACGGCGGCGGCCGGTGGGCGCGGACCCGTCCTGTACGTGACGGGCGAGGAGTCGGCGGCGCAGGTGCGCGGGCGCGCGGAACGCATCGGCGCGTTGGAGCCGAACCTGTTGATTGCGGACGAGACGGAGCTCGGCGTCGTCCTCGGGCACGTCCAGCAGGCTCGTCCCTCCCTCCTTATCGTCGACTCGGTGCAGACGATCTCCTCCGCCCAGGTCGAGGGCGGGGCCGGGGGCGTCGCCCAGGTGCGCGCGGTCGCCGCTTCCCTCATCCGGGTCGCCAAGGAATCCGACCTACCGACCCTCCTGGTCGGCCACGTCACCAGGACGGGGGCATCGCGGGCCCGCGCGTCCTCGAGCACCTCGTGGACGTCGTCTGCCAGTTCGAGGGCGACCGCCACTCGCGGCTGCGCCTGCTGCGCGCGGTGAAAAACCGCTACGGCCCCACCGACGAGGTCGGCTGCTTCGAGCTGACGGACTCGGGCATCTACAGCCTGGCCGATCCGTCGGGCCTGTTCCTGTCGCGCACGACGCGCGGCGTGCCCGGCACCTGCGCGGCGGTCTCCCTCGAGGGCAGGCGCCCGCTGCCCACCGAGATCCAGTCCCTCGTCGCCCCCTCCTCCGGGGGCTCCCCCCGGCGCACCACGTCGGGCGTCGACCACGCGCGCGTCGCCATGATCCTGGCGGTCCTGCAGGCCCCGCATCGGCGCGGACACGTCGGGCGCGGACGTCTACGTGTCCACCGTGGGCGGGGCGCGCACCGTCGAACCCGCCATCGACCTGGCGATGGCCATCTCCATCGTGTCCTCCCTGAAGGGCACTCCCCGCGCCCCGACCTCGTCGCGGTCGGGGAAATCTCCCCTGACAGGCGAGGTCCGGGCCTGCACGGGCACCCAGCGCCGCCTCGCCGAAGCCGCCCGCCTGGGCTTCGCCAGCGCCATCGTCCCAGCCCAGGGCAGCGAGGGACCTCGCCGGCGTCGAGGGCATCACCGTGTTCACTGTCTCTGATTTAGCGACGGCGATTCGCGTCGCATTCCCCACGGACTCGCAATAATAGAGACCGAACCTACTCGATTGGGAGGGAAGCACATTGACGTCCGACGCAGCGATCCTTCGAGAAGCACTGCGCGCAGTCGCGCCCGGCACGCCTCTACGCGAGGGACTGGAACGAATCCAGCGCTCCCACACGGGCGCTCTCATCGTCCTCGGCTACACGCCCGAAGTGCAGGCCATGTGCTCGGGCGGCTTCGACCTCGACATTGCCTTCACGGCCGCACGCCTGCGCGAGCTCTGCAAGATGGACGGCGCCGTCATCATCGACCCCGACCTGTGGCGCATCCGTAAGGCAAACGTCCAGCTCTTCCTCGACCCCACGATCCCCACCGACGAATCCGGCATGCGCCACCGCACCGCCCAACGAACCGCGCGCCAGACGCACCTGCCTGTCCTGTCGCTCTCCGCGTCCATGCGCATGATCTCCATCTACGTGGAACCGAACACCGCCTCGTCGAAGAACCCGAGGCCCTCCTGTCGCGCGCCAACCTGGCCGTGGACACCCTGGACCGCTACAGCCAGCGCCTCGACGAGGTCCTCCAGACCCTCACCATCCTCGAAATGCGCGACAGCGCGACCGTGCGCGACGTCGCCACCGTCATGCAGCGCATGGAGATGATCCGGCGCATCACCTCGAAATCACCGAATACTTGGAGGAGCTCGGCTCCGAGGGGCGCCTGCTCGCCCTGCAAGTCGAGGACCTCGTGCGCGGCTCTGCCTCCGAACGCGCCCTCGTCATGCGCGACTACATCCATGACCCCGAGGACGTCGCACGCGTCGAGGCCGAACTGTCCTCGCTGGGCTCCGAGCGGATCGTGGACCTGACCGCCATCGCGAACATCCTCGGCCTGGACGTGTACGAGGTCGCGGACCTGGACCGCGAAAATCACGCCCCGGGGCGTGCGCGCCCTCTCCCCTGGTCCCCCACCTGTCCTGGAACGCCATCAAGGCCGTTTCCGCGCACTTTTTCCACCCTCACGCAGCTGCGCGAAGCGTCGATCGAGGACATCGAGGTCATCGACGGCGTCGGCCACTACCGCGCCCAGCTCATCGCCGAAAAACCTGGCCCACCAGGCGCAGGCGGTCGGCGCGGGGTCGTCGGCTGGTAACGCGAGGCCCAGGCACCGGAACGGGGCCCCGGCCTCGCTAGCGTGAACGCCGCTCGCCCGGCTGGGCCCCCTGATTGGGCGCCGGACTGGGCGCCGGACTGCGCGCCCGACTGGGGCACGGGAGCGGGCGTCACGCCAACGACCGTCGAGCCGACCTCGCGCCCCACCCATGGTGACGACCACCTTGTAGGTTCCCGCAGCGGCTGCGCTGGCCCCCACCCGCAGGCGGCGTACACCCGTCCGTGTACACGTAGCCGTCCCAGCTCAACGATCCCGTCCACGTGCCGTTTGGGCGCAGCAGCAGCGTCGTGGAGGACTGTTGATCCTGCTCGCACCGCGCGGAGTTGTACACCAGCTGGTCGCCCGTACTGACCTGCAGGGAGAAATTCGCCAGAGATGTCGAACAGGCCACCGCGCCGCGGTTCTCGAGGGTCAGGGTCACGGGCATCGCGGAGCCCGACGAGGCCTCGGACGCCCTGGCGCTCACCCTGATGTCGCGCTCGAGGCAGGCGGGGATATCGATCTGGGTGCCGTTCGTGAGCAGGCCGTCTGCGGTGGCCTCCTGGCCGCCCTTGAGCGTGTAGCCCGAGGCGTCGACCGCGCCGGATTGGACGGACTGCGGGCGGACTGCGGCGCGGGGTCGAGGGCTGATGGCTCCGATGACGGCGCGCACGAGCGCGACGATACCCCCACGATGAGGGGCAATGATGAGGGCAGGCCCACGCCCGTGATGATGCGCCTCGGCCACAGGTTGACCGGGGGCGCGTGCCGCCACCCGAGGTTGACCTCGCGGCGCCTCGCACCTTCGACGACGCGGGACGGCGACCCGTGCGCTGCGACGCGGACGCGGCCCTGCTGCCCGCCGCCCGCGACGTGCGGTCTGCCGCCCGCGACGTGCGGTCTGCCGCGCGCCAGGGCGCGCCCGAGGGCGACGAACGCCGGGAGGAGGAACGCGGGGAATTCTTACGCTGGTCAGCCACGCCTCCACGATACCGGGCCGCGGCGTCGGGCCGCGCCTAACGCTCGGGGCGGGCGGGACATTCGCGCCGACAAGCCGGCGCGCGCCGCCGGTTCCACGCGGCCGCGTTGCGCTTTGTGAGAGCTCAGGGGCGTCGTCGTCGGGGTCGATGACGCACCATCGCTCGATGGCGACCGCGACGATCACCCACACGAGGCCGACGAGGGAACTGATGCCCGAGCCCAGCGAGTTAGCGACCATCGCGGGGGCCTCCAGCTGCATGAGGGACACGACCATGACTCCGATGAGGATGCCGGTCAAGCCGGCTCCCCACCAGCGCCGAGGTGCGCGCGAACACGGCGACGCGCATGGCGCCAATCGCGTCGATCCACGTGTCTTTCCCGGCGCGCAGGCGACGCACGGCCAGGCCGGACCAGATGAGCGCGGCGGTGGCCAGGGCGAAGACGACGGCGGGGCCGGGCGTGACGATCATGGGGTGCCGCCGCGCGCATATGCGCGAAAGAATCCGAGGAAGCTCGCGACGGCGCATACGACGCCGACCAGCAGCACCCAGGTGATCGCCAGCGGTTTCATTTAGCGCCTCTTGACGATGGGGATCGCTCCGGTCATCGTGGGCCGCACGACGACGCGACGCAGGATGCCGGTCTGGGTGGCCTCGTCGTCCGGGATGGGGCCGACGGGGGTGTTGTCGGGCAGCCCTGGGGCCAGGATCGTGGCGCGGCCGTCGGCGTGCACGGTCGGCTTGGGGGCTCTTGCTCGTGGGCCAGGCCGCTGCGGTCGTCGACGACGCGACGTCGTGGGCGGCGCCCACGGAGAAGTTCAGTCGGGCAGCTTGATGTCGGCGCGCGAATCGGGACGCTTCTGCTGGAAGACGGGCGCCCGCAGGGCTTCTCCTCGCCGCTGGGCGTGTAGCTGCCCGAACCGATCTTGCGGGTCATTCGCCCGGCCGGGAGTCCGCGGGCACGGAAGAGACGGGGTGCCACGCGGGCGGGACGAGGCCGGGGCCGCCTGCGCCTGAGCGGGCGTCTCGCTCGCGAGGCTCGTCCTCGCCTGTCGGGGCCTGGGCGTCCGGGGCGGGGCGGTCTCCGGGCAGAGTCGGTCTCGGGGCGGGGGCGGGGGCTGCCTCCGCGGCGGGGGCTGCCTCCGCGGCGGTATCGAAGCCCGCGGCGGGTCGACGTCCGGGGAACTCGGCGACGACCTCGACGGCGCCGGTCTCGGCGTCATCGACGTCGGTGAAGGCGGCGGGCTCCTCGGCGGCCGCCTCGGCGACCCGCAGGGCTCGCTGCGCGGGCGTCTCGGGCTGGGGAATGGGCGGCCAGGAGTCCTCCGCCTCGTCATACTCGACGTCGGCCTCCCCGTCCGCGGGGGCGTCGACGCCCGCCAGTGGGCGCTGTGCGCGTCGACCTCGGCGAAGGACCACGGGGTGTGCAGACTGCTCCAGGCGGCGGGTTCGGCGCCGACGGGGGCGTCCTCCTGCGCGGCGTCCTCCCGCGCGTGCGCGGGCTCGCGTCCTGCGCGGCGGGCGCGGGGGCCTCGCCGAAGGGGACGCCGGGGCGGCCAACCAGGTCGGCGACCTGGCTGATCTCGCCGGTCAGGGGTCTCGAGAGCTCGCGCATGTCCGCGCTGGCCTTCTCGGCGCGCTGGGCGGGGGCTGGTCGAGTCGGCCATGACGGCTGCCGGATCTTCGAGCCAGTCGTCGACGGCGTCAATAATGCCCTCGCGGTCGGGGTGACGGCCAGCAGGTCGCACACGCGCCCGACGCCCTCGAGGATCGCGTCCGGCTCGCACAGGAGCCAGGGGGCCAGCACGAAGGCGCGGTCCTTGGCGCGCGGGTGCGGCAGCGTGAGCACGGGGTCGGAGGAGGCCAGGCCTTCGACCTGGATGATGTCGATGTCGACGCTGCGAGCCCCCAACGCTCGTGGCGTTCGCGGCCGAGCTCGCGCTCAATCCGGCTGGTCTGCGCGAAAAGCTCGTCGGGAGTGGCGATGGCCGAGCCCCGACGACGGCGTTCCAGTAGTCGGGCTGCGGCGCCTGGCCGGGAGCCAGGACGGGCTTGGTGCGCATGATCGGGGAGACGTCCTCGATCTGGAAGCCCTCCATGTAGGACAGGGCCTCGACCGTGTGCATGAGGGTGACGGGGGACGTTGCCGAGGTTGCCGCCGATAGCCAGCACGACGCGGCGGGCGCGCAGGTGCGCAGGGCGGGAGGAGTCCTCCTCGCGGGGGCGGCGTGTTCCCCTCGGCGCCTGCGGAGGGCGCAGACCGCTTCTGCTGCGCGGGGCTGGGCGCCTGCGCGCGGCCGTGAGGCCTCGATCTCGCCGGTGAGCACGGAGCCGTCCTCGGCCTCGTAAATGCCCTTGAGGGACAGGGGAGGGGCAGGGCCTCGGTCTCGCCAGCGCGCACGGTCACGGACACGTCGGAGAAGGGATGGTCGATGGGGCGTCGGGCTTGTGGACGGTGACCTCCGTGCCGACCACGCCCTCGTGGCTCATGACGCGCGAGGCGATGGTTTCGGCCAGGGGTTTCGATCAGGTCGACGGGGTTGCCGGTCAAGACCGCCATGGTCTCATCCGCGATGTCGGCGTAGGGAGACGGTGGCAGCGATGTCGTCGGTCGTGCCCGCGGTCTCGACCCACATGACGACGTCGGCACTGAAGCGCTGTTCCCTGGGTGCGCTCGAAGTCGTAAACGCCGTGGTTGGCCAGCGCCCCAGTCGCTTGAGGGCGATGATGACGCGTCTGCTACTCAACGTCGTTCTCCTTTCGAGCGATGGCCGCGACGGTGGCCGCGACGTCGTGGATCCCGCACGGCCCACGCGCCCGCTCGGACGCTGTGGGCGGCGATGGCTGCGCTGTCGGTGTCCACGTCGCCGCCGAGGGCCTTGACGAAGCGCTACGCGACGCTCCGATGAGTACAGGGTACCCACAGGAGGCAAGGCGCGGCAGTTCGGACAGGATCTCGCCAGCACTGGTCGTTCGTGAGCGAAGCCGAGGCCCGGGTCGATAACAATTTTATCAGCTGTCACACCCGCATCACGTGCGGCGCCAACCTGCGAACTCAGACGCTCGACGAGCGTGCCCACCAGGTCATCCCCGTATTCGAAGGACTCCCCCGGCATCCCCGGCAGCGCCCGGTAGTGCTGCACCACGTAGGCGCATCCCGAGGCCGCGACCGTCTCGTTCATCCGCGGGTCCCAGCGCCCGCCGCTCACGTCGTTGATGATCGCCGCGCCCGCCTCGGCCGCCGCGCGGGCCGTCGACGCGTGCAGCGTATCCACGGACACGACGATGCCGTCACCGGCCAGCGCCGAGACGATCTCCCCGATGCGCCCCCACTCCTCGTCCGCGCTGATGCGCGTCGAATTCGGCCGCGTCGACTCCCCGCCCACGTCGATCAGGTCGGCGCCGGCGGCCACCATCGCGCGCGCGTGCGCGAGCGCCGCGGGCGCATCCGCGTAGCGACCCCCATCCGAGAAGGAATCGGGGTGACGTTGAGGATACCCGCGATCGCCGCGCGCGAGGCGGGCAGCGTCAGGGACCCGGGCAGCGTCGGGGGCGCGGGAGTCACGGACGAGGCCGGGGCGGGGGCAGAGGCAGGACAGACACGTCAGCGGCTCCCCGACAGGACGAGGGGCCATCATCTCCGCGCGGGTCGCGCCGTCGCTCGCGATGCCGCGCAGCGCGCTCGTCACGGTCGACGAGCCCGGCTTGGAGATGCCGCGCATCGACATGCACATGTGCTCCGCCTCGATGACGACGATGACGCCCTGAGGATCGAGGACCTCGTCAATGGCGTCGGCGATCTGCGCGGTCAGGCGCTCCTGCACCTGGGGGCGCCGCGCATAGCCTTCGACGAGGCGCGCGAGCTTCGACAGGCCCGTGACGACGCCGCCGCGCGGAATATAGCCCACGTGCGCGCGGCCGTAGAAGGGCAGCAGGTGATGCTCGCACACCGAGTGGAAGGTAATGTCGCGGACCAGCACCAGCTCGTCCGTGCCCGCATGGAACTGCGTGCGCAGGTGCTCGCGGGGTCCTCGAAGAGGCCGGAGCACATCTCGCGCCACGCGCGCGCCATGCGGTCAGGGGTACCGATCAGGCCCTCGCGCTCGGGGTCCTCGCCGATCGCGACCAGCAGGTCGCGCGAGGCCTTCTCCACGGCTGCGGCATCGTAGGTCACGCCTGCACCTCTTCCTCGCCCGAGGCATCGGTGACCTTGGTCGGCGACACGTCGATGCCCTGCTCGGGGACGGCCTTCCACTCGTCGTCAGGCTTGATGCCCACGGGGTGGCCCAGGACCACGCCCGGGACCGCGGCGTCCGACTGGTAGTTCCACACGGGACGCTCGGGCGCCTTGACGACGTCCTTGAAGATCTCCGCGAGCTGCGCCTCGTCGAGGGTCTCCTCCTCCAGGAGGCGGGACGCCAGGGTGTCCAGAACCGAGCGGTTTTCTGAGAGGATGCGCCACGCCTCGCGCATCGCGTTGTCCAGGAGGCGGCGAACCTCCTCGTCGATGATCGCTGCGGTCTCGTCGGAGAAGGCCCGCGGGCCCTCGCCGGAGCCGTGGCCGAAGGCCTCGGTGTCGGCGTCGCCGAGCTTGACCATGCCGATGCGGTCACTCATGCCGTAGTCGGTGACCATCGCGCGGGCCGTCTTCGTGGCCTGCTGGATGTCGTTGGCGGGGCCGGTCGAGGGGTCGCGGAACACGATCTCTCGGCGACGCGGCCGCCCATGCCGTACACCAGGTCGTCGAGGAGCTGGTTGCGGGTCTTGTTGAAGCGATCCTCGGTGGGCATGACCATCATGTAGCCCAGCGCGCGGCCGCGCGGCAGGATCGTCACCCTTCGTGACCGGGTCCGTGTAGTTCAGTGCGGCGGCGGCCGGGGCGTGGCCGGCCTCGTGATAGGCGGTCACGGCCTTGTCGTGATCGTTCATGACGCGGGTGCGCTTCTGAGGGCCGGCGATGACGCGGTCGATGGCCTCGTCGATGGCTCGCTCGTCGATGAACTGCATGTTCGAGCGCGCAGTGAGCAGCGCCGCCTCGTTGAGGACGTTCGCCAGGTCCGCGCCCGTGAAACCGGGGGTGCGCTTGGCGATCTGACGCAGGTCCACCTGCTGCGTGAGGGGCTTGCCCTGCGCGTGCACCTTCAGGATCGCCTCGCGGCCCTTCAGGTCCGGGGCCTCGACGGCGATCTGGCGGTCGAAGCGGCCCGGGCGCAGCAGCGCCGGATCCAGAATATCGGGGCGGTTGGTCGCCGCGATGAGGATGATGTTGGCGCGCTCGTCGAAGCCATCCATCTCGACGAGAGCTGGTTGAGCGTCTGCTCGCGCTCGTCGTTGCCGCCGCCGATGACCGCTGCCGCGGTGGCGACCCACCGCGTCGATCTCGTCGACGAAAATGATGGCCGGCGCGTTCTTCTTGGCGCGCTCGAAGAGCTCGCGCACGCGCGAGGCGCCCACGCCGACGTAGAGCTCCATGAACTCCGAACCGGAGATCGAGAAGAAGGGGGCCTTCGCCTCGCCGGCCACAGCCTTGGCGAGCAGGGTCTTACCGGTTCCGGGAGGCCCGTCAGAGCAGGACGCCGCGCGGGATGCGCGCGCCCACCTTGTGGAACTTGTCCGGGACGCCAGGAACTCGCGGATCTCCTCAAGCTCCTCCACGGCCTCGTCCTCACCGGCCACGTCCGCGAAGGTCACGTCCGGGCGTTCCTGGTTGAATTCCTTGGCGCGCGACTGGGTGAAGCCGCCCATCATCCGCGAGCCCGACATGGAACGCATAATGAAGTAGAAGGCGCCCATGAGGATCAGGAGCGGGACGATCAGCTGGAACATGGCGCCCAGGGCGCTGGACTGGGGACGCACCGCGTTCCAGCCCTGGGAGGGCGCCTGGGCCGCCACCGTGTCCAAAATGTCCTTCGTCTGAACGTAGGGAGTACGTGAAGTAGACGTTCTTCCCGAGGTTCGCGGAGGGTCGCCCACGCCCGTGCTCTCGTGGTGGTAGTCCTCGCTCAGCGTCAGGTTCACCTGCTGGGTGCCCTCGTTGAGGACGACCTTCTCGACGGTGGTCCCCGAAATGAGCGCCATACCCTCGGACGTGGAAATCGAGCGAGGCTGGAACGCCTGCCAGAGGAACCATCCGCCCGCGAGCAGGATGACGAGCGGAATCGTCACCCACGCCAAGCTCGGGCGCTTATTCTTCGTCTTGTCGTTCACGTATGTCCCTTATCAGGTTCCGGAGTTGTTAGTTGGCGTAGACGTGGGGCTGGAGCGTCCCCACGAAGGGTAGGTTGCGGTACTTTTCCGCGTAATCGAGGCCGTAGCCGACGACGAACTCGTCGGGAATGTCGAAGCCCACGTAGGTCACGTCGATGTCCACCTTCGCGGCGGCAGGCTTACGCAGCGCGGTCGCGATGTTGACGGAGGCGGCTCCGCGTCAATGAGGTTGGCCTGCAGCCACGACAGCGTCAGGCCCGAATCGATGATGTCCTCGACGATCAGGACGTGGCGCCCGGCGACGTCCTGATCGAGATCCTGAGGATGCGCACGACGCCCGAGCTCTTCGTGCCCGAGCCGTAGGAGGAAACGGCCATCCAGTCCATCTCGAGGGCGTGTGCAGCTTGCGGGACAGGTCGGCCATCACCATGACGGCGCCACGCAGGACACCGACGATGAGCAGTTCCCTGCCCGCGTAGTCGCGGTCAATCTGCTCGGCCATCTCGCCGAGCCTACGGTCCATGTCCTCGGCGGTGACGAGGATTTCTTTCAGATCGTTTCCCATGTCGGTGGCGTCCACCGTGTCCTCTTTTTCGTATCGGTGCTCCGCGAGCGGTTGCACTATAAGCGTGCCATATAACCGCGTGGTTGTGCCAGGAAGACATAGATTCTCACTGTGAGCGCAACACCGTCGGCTCACGCCCGCGCGCCGCGAGGACGATGCGCGCCCCGCCAGAGCGCCCGACTCGGCGCGCGCAGCCGCCGGGCAGCGGGATCTCGCCCCTGCCCCGCCACGCGACGACCAGGTCGTCGAGAGCGTCCAGGTGCGTCCCCGACAGGGGCGCGGATGCCCGCGCGTTGGGCCGCCTCGCGAAGCGCGCGCGTGCGCACGGCTCGGGGGGCGCCCGCCAGGTCGGCGACCCGCAGGGACGAGGCCCCTGGCCGGCTCGTCCGCCCGCTCCCCTTCGCCGACGTGGGGCGCGCCTCCCGCGAGCGCCTGCTCGTCGGACGCGAGCGCGGTCAGGGTACGCGCCCAGTCGTTGAGGGCGTCGTCGTCTGCGGCGCACAGGGCGGCCGTGCGGGCGAGGGCGGGCACCGGGTCGACGCCAAGGGCCGAGGCCAGGGCGGGGATGGCGCGCTGGCGCACGGCGCTGCGGCGCAGGGCGCTCCGTCGGCGGCGCGCCACGGGCCGTCGACGTCGTTGGTCGGGTCGTGGACGGGGTCAGGCCCTGCCTGGGCACAGGCGCCCTCCGTGTCCTTGCGGCGCAGCCCGAGGAGGGGCGCAGCCACGTGACGCCGTCAGCGTCGCGCGAGATCGGGGGCGATGGCGCGCAGGGACGAGGGCCCGGAGCCTCGCGCGAGGCGTAGGAGGACCGTCTCGGCCTGGTCGTCCATGGTGTGGCCGAGGAGGATCGGGGCGCGCTCGCCGTGCGACCGCGCGCAGGGCGGCTCGCCGGGCGTCACGGGCTGCCCCTCGGGGCCTCCACGCCCGTCGACCGTCACGGTGTCGACGAGGGCTCGCGCCCCCCAGGAGGCGGCCAGGTCGGCGACGCGGCGAGCCTCGGGCCCGCTCCCTCCCGCAGGCCGTGATCGACGGTCACGGTGACGATCGGAATGCCGAGGCGGTCGGCGACGTCGATGACGGTCAGCGCCAACGCCAGGGAATCCGCTCCCCCGACAGGCCGACGACGAGGGCGGGAGGCGCCCCGGCCTCGTCGATGAATGCGCGCAGGCTCCGCGTACCGCGAGCGAGCAGGCGCGCAGGTGGCCTCGGGGTTGGCGCCCACGAGGCGCGAGGCGTCAGCGCACGCGCGAGCCACGTCGTGGGCGAGGCGTACTCGCTGGCGGTGGGCAGCGCCTCGACGCCGGAGAGCAGGGCAGCGACCGCGCCCTCGCGCACGACCGTGCGGGCGAAGCCCTCAGTCTGGGCTTGGAGGGCCTCGACGCCGGCGAGCGGCATGCCCGCGGCCGCGCACGCGCGCACCAGGGCGACTCCCCCGGCGTGGGCGCGGTGGGCGCGCAGCCATTGGATGGACGGCAGGTCTTTGGGCGTGAGGACCTCCATTTCGGCGGTGGGCAGCGCGTCCAGGAGGAGGACGATGCGCACGAGTTCGTCGCTGCGTTCGGGCAGGGCGCGCATCAGGTCCGCGACGTAGGGCACGAGGTGGGGGGCATGGGCGAGGTGGACGCCGCGCAGGCCCGTACACAGGGACACCCAGCGGCACCAGTCCGTCTGGTCCAGGGCGTAGCGCTGGGCGTCCGCGAGGACGTTGGGGGCCACGAGGATGCGGCGCCCGGCGGTCACGTCCCAGATGCCCGTCGCGTCTTTGGCGAGGGCGCGCAGCACGATGGCTTCGGCGGCCAGGACCTTGGGAGTGCGCGCCTCTTCGAAGCGGTCCAGGATCGCGCCGACCCGACGGATCAGCCCGCGCCGATCGACGACGAGCGTCTGGGACTGGGCGACCGTCTCTGAGGCGGCGGGCAGGGTGGACAGCTGCTCGAGCCAGCGGTCCGACCACGCCACCGACCGGCGCAGGCGCGCCACGACGGCGGAGGCGCCAACGCGCGAGGCCGACGGGCCCGCGTAGGACATCGAAGCGAGGACTCCCGCGACGTCGCGCGGGCCAAACGGCATACCCATGGGGTTAGTTTAGCCCGGCCAGGCCTTCCTCGAAGGTGTCCAGGCGGCCGCGCGTGGCGTGAGGCGCCGTCGGTGACCTGGTCGTGGCCGATCGAGACGAGGAGGAGGCGGCCGCTGCGCGTCAGAACCGAGCCCGACAGGGAGGTGACTTCTGGAGGAGCTCCGTCTTTGCCTGAACGTTTCCGCCGGCCGGGGCCTCGTTCATGCGTTGGGAGAGCGTGCCGACCAGGCCCGCCCAGGGCAGGAGACGCATCGTGTCCGCGTCTGTTCCCCTGCCCCGCGTATGAGGCCTTGAGGACGCCGACGAGCGTGTTCGCGCTGATTTTGTCGTTGCTGGACAGGCCCGAGCAGTCCTCGAGGAACAGGCCGTCGGTGGGGATGCCCGCCGAGGTCAGGGTGGACGCGATGGTCGAGGTGGCGCCCTCGTAGGTGGTGGGGGCACCGGCCGCGCGCGCGGCGAAGCGGCAGTACTGGTCGGCGAGCGTGTTGTCCGAGTGGGCGAGCATCCAGCGCAGCTGCTCCCCCATCGGCGCGGGAGGAGACGGAGGCGAGAGGAGGCGCCCGCGGGTGGTTCCCCGGCCTCGCCGAGGCTGACGCTCACCCCGCGGAGGTCAGGGCCGAGGCGAAGACCCTGGGCGACGTGGCCGGGGGCGTCCGCGTAGAAGTCGTTCGCGCCTTCGAAGGTGCGCCCGGCGTCGATCGCCATGGGGCCGACGTGGCCCTCGTAGCTGCCGACCTCCTGGGCGTCCCAGGAGGACAGGTGGGAGGCGCCGTCGAAGAGCGTGCCCCTCCAGTTCAGGGTCACGGAGGTGACGCCGCGCTGGGCGAGGGCGGCGGCCGTGTCGTTGGCGAGCGTTTGGAGCCCGGCGCGGCCCGACACGTCGGTGTCGTCGCTGGTGCCCGCCCCCAGGAGGAGGTCGCCCTCGGAGTCGAGGTAGAGGGTCTGGCTATCGCCGCCCAGGAGGGCGCTGGTCGCCAGGGTCACGGTCGGGTCGAGGTGGGTGAGTGCGGAGAAGGCCGCGAGCGTCTTCGTGGTGGAGGCGGTCGTGTGGGCGACGGAGGCGTCCGCGTCGAGGAGGACTTCGCCGGTCTGGGCGTCGACGACGGTGCCCCACGCGACGTATCCGCCTTCGGCGGCAGCGGCGGCGACGGGGGCCCACAGCTCCTGCACGTCGGCGGCGCTCACCGGGTTGCCCTGAGGCCTGGGCGGGCACGGACGCGGTGGCGGGCTCGAGCGCGGGTGCGGTCGGGGCGGCCGCGGGCGTGGGGCCGTTCGTGGTACAGCCCGCGCAGGCAAAAAGCGACAGTCGCCACAAGTGCGGTGCTTGCGCTTACAATGGCCCCATAGACGTGCGATGCATGGATGTCCCTTCGTGGTTACCTCGGTAGCTACAGTACCCGTCCATGCGCCGACTCAACCAACCGGACCCCCGAGTTTCGGGGCTGACATGGAAGGCTCGAACATGGAGTTTGACGTCACTCATCGAGATTCCCAAGGGGAATCGGAACAAGTACGAGATCGATCACGAGACGGGTCGCATCCGCTTGGACCGTATGCTCTTCACCTCGACGCGCTACCCGGACGACTATGGGTTCATTGACGACACCCTGGGCGAGGACGGGGATCCGCTGGACGCGCTGGTGCTTCTCGAGGAGCCCCACGTTCCCCGGCTGCGTGATCCGCTGCCGCGCGCTCGGCATGTTCCCGCATGCGCGACGAGAAGGGCGGCGACGATAAGGTCCTGTGCGTTCCCGCGTCGGATCAGCGCGTCGTGGCGCACCGAGATCGACGATGTCTCGGAGTTCCACCGCCTGGAGATCCAGCATTTCTTTGAGGTCTGCAAGGATCTCGAGCCCGGCAAGAGTGTCGAGGGGGCGCACTGGGTCGGCCGCGAAGAGGCGGAGGCCGAGATTCGTCGCTCTTACGAGCGCCTCAAGGAGCACGAGGGCGGGCACTGAGCCGATACGTGACGGTGGGGCCGCGCAGACTTAGTCTGCGCGGCCCCACTGCTTTATGACGCTGCCTGTGTGCCCCGCGCGCGGGGCGCATAGGCAGGTAGGCTAGTCGTCCTTGTTCTTCGAGGGCAGACCCCAGTGTTTGTAGACATCCTGACCCTTTTTGAAGAGCTCCTTGTTGTCGTTGAGTTTTTCGATCCATTCTCGCTGTTGCTTCATGGGCAGATCGAAGAGCTCCTCGCGTTTGAGAACCTTGTCGACCCCGGCAATCTGCTCTGAGGTCCCAAAGCGCCGATACCAGGCTCTGACTCCTTCTTTACCCAACGACTCGGCGGCATCTGACGGAGCATTCATGAGGTCAATTGTCGCCTGGTGCGCCTCTTGAGCTTTACGCGCTGATTCCTTGGCACCTCTCTCGACCGCGTCGTGGACATCATCCGCCAGGTCTTCAAGCTTATCCTTGCCGGCTTTCAGAGCGGCCTGCGGGTCATCCATGAACTCACCCACCTTGTGCTTTCCGGATTTCCACGCATCCTGAACGCCATCGGCGAGGTCGTCAACCTTGTCCTTACCGGCCTTCCACGCATCCTCAATGCCATCGGCGAGGTCGTCAACCTTGTCCTTACCGGCCTTCCACGCATCCTGAACGCCGTCGGCGAGGGTCGTCAACCTTGTCCTCTACCGGCCTTCCACGCATCCTGAACGCCGTCGGCGAGGTCGTCAACCTTGTCCTTACCGGCCTTCCACGCGTCTTCGGCGAGGTCACCCAGCTTATCCTTCCCGGCCTTCATCGCTGCCATCGGATCGTCGACGAAATCGCCCACCTTACGCGCGCCGCTCTCAAACGCGTCATGAACGCCGTCGGCGAGGGTCGTCAACCTTGTCCCTACCGGCCTTCCACGCATCCTCAATGCCGTCGGCGAGGTCGTCAACCCCTGTCCTTACCGGCCTTCCACGCATCCTGAACGCCGTCGGCGAGGGTCGTCAACCTTGTCCTTACCGGCCTTCCACGCATCCTGAACGCCGTCGGCGAGGTCGTCGACCTTGTCCTTACCGGCCTTCCACGCGTCTTCGGCGAGGTCACCCAGCTTATCCTTCCCGGCCTTCCACGCATCTTTAGCGCCGTCGGCGAGGTCGTCAACCTTGTCCTTACCGGCTTTCCAGGCGTCATGAACCTTATCGGGCAAGTCACCAACATGAGAAAAAGCTTCTGAGAGCCGGGCCAAGCTTCTCGAGGATACCGTCCAGCTTCGTGAAAGATTTCAGAGCTTCCCGGAACCCATTGAGGACCTGCTTGCCCTTCGTGGTGATACGAGCAACCCATTTCGACACGGTCGCGGAGATCTGAGCGACAATGGCGGGGGTTGCAATCCCGAGGTGCCCACGGCTTCCACCACCGACTGAACGAAGGTGCCGATCAGGTCGCCGATGGCCTCGCGGGTGAGGTCGTAGACGATCTTGACCATGGCGGACAGGGATATTGAGGCATTGCGCAACGACCCTACATGCGTCACCCAACGACCGGAACGTCTCGATGACGCTTCCGATCTGAACTTTGTAGGCGCTGAGGGTACGGCAAACCTGGGCGTCGAGCCCCGCCGCGACCGCTGCTTCGAGCTCCGCGGCGGCTTGTGTCCACTGGTCCCCGATGCGTTCCCAGGTGAGGGCAGCGGCCTCCCACCTTCTCCGGGTCGCCCGTGAATTGCTGGAGCATGTCCGGCAGCGGGGCGATGTGGGAGATGATCCAGTTGACGGGCCACGACACCAGCGTCTTGATCGGATTCACCGCCATGTCAACCAGGTCAGCGGCGACTGCAATGGTGTTAAGCGTCGCGTCGAGAGCGGACTTCGACTGAGAGAGGTCCCAAATATCACCGACAATACCCGCGTCTTTGAGCGGATCCGTCTCGTGGGTTGACTTCGGCTTGGCAATCTCAACGGAAGATACCATCAGTGTTCCCCAATCTGTTGGCCGATCGAGTTGAAACGCTCCTGCAAGGTCTGCTCATTTCGATCGAAGTCATTGGCGGCACCCTTGAGGAGCTCGGCCCCCTTTTGGACACGCTGACCGAATTCGGTGTTACGTTGAGCGAAGATTTCTGACACCGCCGTGTACGCGGGAAGGATCATGGGGGTGAAGACCCCGAAGACGTTGCCGTCCAGCGCGGCCATGTACGCGCTTCCACCCTGCTCGACCACCTGACCGATACCAGTAGCATCACCCGCGTGAGTCCGCCACGAGTCTGTCTCAATATCGATGTCTGCCATCACCGTGTCCTTTCGTCACAACTCACCCAACTTACCAGACCGTCAGTTTACTTTCCAAGCCTCGATGATGGTTCCCGAGTGCGGATACAGGACGATCCCGATCTCCGTCCCCTCTGAGCGGCACGCCTCTATCACCGTCGCGTAGGGCTGTTCGCCGGCCTCCACCCTGTCATCCATCCACCTCTTTTCTTCCCTGTATTTCCACGACGAGCCGTCCGAGCTGACCAACTCGAACTCGTACTTCCACCTAGCGCGACCTTTGCCGGAGTTCGCAATGCTGTTGTCCACCCGGAAATCCCGACACGTGACGGCCTCGTGGCGCACCGTTCCCGAACGCCAATCCTGGACGTAGGGGGTCAGGTAATACAGCGAGGCGTACCCGACCGCCCACGGGATCGACGTGGCCGCCCCGAGCCCAAGGAGTGGAGCGAGGGCGACAACACGCTGCTGCGCCTGCCCGACGACGACGGAACGACACACCTCCAGGCCACTCGCGCAAGCCACCGCAACGACGCCCAGACAACCGGGAACCAGAACACGAGAACCAGGAGCGGCACCCCAAGGGCGGCAAGGCATCCGTACAGCCTCCATATCCTCCACGGGTGACCCCCCACCACGGCACACACCGAGCCGTATGCCGAGATGACCCAAAAGCCGATGATGACTCGCTTCAAACGCCGCTGCGCAGGTGTCAGATTCTTTGAGGTGAAGAGCCAATTCATCCCGTTACCGCGGGCCGCCTGCGCAGCCGTATCCGATTTCGTTGCCATGCGACCACAATAGCCCAGTCCTCACCCCCGCCCCCGAGGCAGTGTCAATCGGTGAGAACAACCCGTCCCCTAGTCGCGTCGCCAAGCCTCGATAATGGTTCCCGAGTGGGGGTACACGACGATCCCGATCTCCGCGCCCTCTGAGCGGCACGCGTCAATGACCGTCGCGTAGGGCTGTTCGCCGGCCTCCACCCTGTGATCCATCCACTCTTTTCTTCCTGTATTTCCACGACGAGCCGTCCGAGCTGACCAACTCGAACTCGTACATCACCCTAGCGTTACCTCTGCCGTAGTTCGCAATGCTGTTGTCCACCCGGAAATCCCGACACGTGACGGCCTCGTGGCGCACCGTTCCCCGAACGCCAATCCTGGACGTAGGGGGTCAGGAAATACAGCGAGGCGTACCCAAACGCCCACAGGACCGACGCGGACATCCCGAGGCCGAGAAGCGGAGCGAGGAGCGACGCAACGCCTCCGCGCCTGCCCGACGACGACGGAACGACGCACCTCCAGGCCACCCGCGCGAGCCACCGCAACGACGCCCAGACAACCGGGAACCAGAACACGAGAACCAGGAGCGGCACCCCAAGGCCGGCAAGGCCCGCGTACAACCTCCATATCGTCCACGGGTCGACCCCCACCACGACACACACCACAAGGTACGCCTGGATGACCCAGATACCGATGATCACCCACCTCGAGCGCCTCTGCGCGGGCGTCAGATTCTTCGAGGTGAAGAGCTTATTCATCAAATTACCGGGGGCCGTCTGCGCAGCCGTATCCGAAGTCGTTGCCATGCGACCACAATAGCCCAGTCCTCGCCCCTGTCCCCGAGGCAGTGTCAATCGGCGAGACAACCCGTCCCCTAGTCGCGTCGCCAGGCCTCTAGTCGCGTCGCCAGGCCTCGGCGATGGTGCCCGTGCGCTCGTAGACGGAGACGCCGAAGCCGGGGGCCTGCGCCTCGCACAGGGTCATGATGGTAATGTAGGGGCTATCCTCACGTTCCATCTCCTTCTCTAGGTCGGAGAGCCTGAGCTCAAAGTGCTGCGAGTATCCGTCGGCGCCCACCAGGTCGAAGATGACGTAGGTCTTGTTTGCGCGCTTTAGGAAGGTCTCGTCCTCCTCTTCGCGCACGTTCTGGCAGCTCACGTTCTCGTGTCGGGTCGGCCCGTCCCACCAGTCCTGGACCGCGAGGCCGTAGCTTCCCCATGCCCGGGAGGCGACGAACGCGAGGATGCCGGCAGTGAAGAGGAAGGAGAAGGCGGCGGCGACGGGCCGCGGCTTCTTCGCGTGCTTGGCGAGGAGGGGGGCTTTCTGGGCCCTGATGAAGTCGCGGAGCGTCCACCGAAGCGAGGCCCAGACCACGGGGACCCACAGGAGGATGAAGAAGGCGGGGATGACGGCGGCCGCCATCTGCGCGCGCATCGACCATTGTCCCCACGAGCCGCGCAGGCCGAATCGCCAGAACAGCCCGTACACGACGATCACGATAAGTCCGACGAAGACCCGGAACGCGCGCTTGGTCGAGGTATCAAGCGGGACGGGCACCTCTTCGTCGGCCGACGCGGCGCCGGGTTCGTGTCGGTCGCTCTGAAGGGCTGAGTTCTCCATGCCTTCATGCTATCCGAGGACGAGGCCGGGGCGGGCAGCGGCGTCCAGGGGGCGGTTGCGCTGCTGGGATGACGAGGCGGGGTCGCGCGACTGCGCGACCCCGCCCGTGTTGGAACGCTCAGAGCCTGACGACGTAAGGCATGATGGATCCCCAGCTGTACACGCCGGTGATGCGCACGGGTACGCCGAAGGTGGGGCCTCGATCATCTGGCCGCCGCCCAGGTAGATGGCGACGTGGTAGATGCCGGACTGTGTGCCGTTGGAGGACCAGAAGATCAGGTCGCCGGCCTCCATGGAACCGATCGGCACGTGCGTCCCGTAGCCGTATTGGGCGCGCGAGAGGTGAGGCAGATCCACGCCCGCGCTGCCCCACGCGAGCATCGTCAGGCCGGAGCAGTCGACGCCGCCGTAGGACTCGCCGCCCCACACGTAGGGCACGCCGAGGTAGCTCTGCGCGGTTGCGATGGCGGTGGAGGCTCCACCGTAGGAGTAGCTGGGCTCTCGTAGGAGTAGCTGGGCTCTTCGTAGGAGTAGCTGGGTTCCTCGTTGAGGAGGAGGGTGCGACGTAGTCGTCGTCATCGTCGTTATCCCACGACGAGCCGCTGTCGGAAGAGGAGGGCGCGGGGCCTGAGCGGCGGCCTGCGCGGCCGCGGCGTCTGCCCGGCGCTGCGCTTCGGCGGCGGCGTCTGCCCTGGCGCTGCGCCTCGAGGCGGCGGCGGCCTGTTCGGCGGCGATGCGGGCGGCCTCTTGGCGTTCGGCCTCGAGGGCGGCCTCGCGCTGGCTGATCAGGTCGACCGTGGTGTTCTGCTTGGTGGCGAGCTCCCTGCACGTAGGGTCGCGCTGGGCCGCGACGATGGAGGCGCGGTTCTGCGTCGAGGCCGCCTTGTTGGCGGCGTCGGTGCGCGCCTGGACCTCGTCGGTGGCGGCCTGCTGGCTGTCGCGCGCGGCGTTTGCCGCGTCGCGGGTGACCTTGGCGACCTGCTCGAGGGCTGCGACGTTCTGCATCTTCGCCCTCGGCGGAGGAGGAGAAGGAGTTGATGCCGGCCTGCTTGGTTTCGACGCTGCGCAGTCCATCGGAATCGAGGTAGGGGGCGAGCGAGTCGAGCGTGCCGCCACCGCCTCGGTAGGCGGTCTGGGCGACGGAGGCGATCTGCTGCTTGCCCTCCTCGAAGGCGGCTTCGGCGGCGTCGGCGTCGGACGAGGCCTTGTCCGCGGTCTTGGTCGCCTCATCCAGGGCGAGCTTGGCCTCGTTGAGGTCCTCTCCGGCCATCTGCGCGTTCTGCGTAGCCGTGGCGGCGCTCGCGTTGACTTCCGCCAGCTTGACCTCGATTTCGGCGACGCTCATTTTTTGCGGCTTCTTCGGCGGCCTGGGCGGCAGCGATCTCCTCTTCGGAGGGAGCCGCTTGCGCCATCTGGGGCAGGACCAGCAGGGCGCTGGCGGCGAGTGCCGTCAGGCCCAGGCGGATGGTTCCGCGTCGTCTCATCGTCGTCTCATTCCGTTGCGTGAACAGGTGCGCCTGCGGGCGCGTACTGGGAAAAAGCCTATCCACTTTCGTCACGCTTGGCAACAAACGCACCATAAAACCCAAGTTTCACACATACAACAATCGCAACATAAGTAACATCAACACCATGATTACCGCGCAATTACCGGCCTTGTCATCCCACTTTCAACCATCACTATGAGTCTGCTCACACATGCTGGCTCCTCGCCCCGGCTGTTACACAAGTCCACCATCCGGGACCACCGCGCCCCGGCCTCGTCCATGACAAAGAATGGAGACATGAACCGTCGAATGCCGCTGACTGCGCGTCAGCACCAGCGACTGCCGCGCAGTCCCCCAACAGCAGGGACGCGCCCCGACGCATGTTCTTGTCACCGCATCCGCGGCCCGCCAGAGGGGAACCAGAGACGACACCCCCAACCCAAGGAGCCGCCACGTGACCGCCAACGACTGGTCCTTCGAAACCAAGCAGATTCACGCCGGATACAACCTCGACCCCGCCACCGGCGCGACCGCCTCCCCATCTAGCAAACCTCCTCCTACGCCTTCGCGGACACCGCGCAGGCAGCGAGCCGATTCGCCCTGCAGGAACTGGGCCCCATCTACACGCGCCTGACCAACCCGACGACTGACGGCGTCGTCGCCCGCATCGCCGCCCTCGAGGGCGGCGTCGGCGGCCTCCTCGTCTCCTCCGGCCAGTCCGCGACCGCACTGTCGATCCTCGCCCTGGCCGTCGCCGGCAACAACGTGGTCGCCTCCCCCTCCCTGTACGGCGGCAGCGTCACCCTGCTGAAGAACACGCTGGGCCGACTGGGCATCGAGGCGCGCTTCGTCGCCGACCCCTTGACCCCGAGGCCCGGCGCGCGCTCGCCGACGACAAGACGGTCGCCTTCTTCGGCGAGACCATCCCGAACCCGCAGGGCGACATCCTCGACATCGAGCCCATCGCGGAGGTCGCCCACGAGGTCGGCGTGCCCTCATCGTCGACAACACGGTCGCCACCCCCTACCTGGTGCGCCCGATCGAGTGGGGCGCCGACATCGTCGTCCACTCCGCTACCAAGTACCTGGGCGGCCACGGCACCTCGATCGCGGGCGCGATCGTCGACTCGGGCAACTTCGACTTTGCCTCCCAGCCCGAGCGTTTCCCCCTCTACAACACGCCGGACGAGTCCTACCACGGCCTCGTCTACGCCCGCGACATGGGCGTGGGCAGCGCACTGGGCGCGAACCTGGCGTTCCTGCTGCGCATCCAGACGCTCATCAACCGCGACCTGGGCGCCGTCACCTCCCCTTCAACGCGTTTCCTCATCTCCCAGGGCATCGAGACCCTGTCCCTGCGCATCGAGCGCCACGTCTCTAACGCGCTCGCCGTCGCCCGCTTCCTGGAGGCACACCCGGACGTCGAGGTCCGTCAACTAGCGGGCCTGGGTCCTCCCCCTACTACGAGCTGGGCAAGAAGTACGCGCCGCTGGGCACGGGCGGCCTGCTCTCCTTCGTCATCAAGGGCGGGTGCGAGGCCGGCCGGGCTTTCGCGGACGGCGTGCAGCTCCCTGCCCGTGGTCGCCAACATCGGCGATGCCAAGTCCCTGGTCATCCATCCGGCCTCGACGACGCACTCGCAGCTGACCGGGAGGAGCTGGCCAGAGCCGGCGTGGCGCCCGGTACGGTGCGCCCTGTCGATCGGCCTGGAGAACATTAAGGACATCCTCGCCGACCTGCAGCTCGGCTTCGACGCGGCCCGCGCGGCCACCGCCTGACCACCCGCCGTCGGCGGCCCTCGGCGAGATACACACTCCTCATGCGCCGAGGCCGCCGCGCCCTCCCGCTCTCACGTCACCGTTCACGCGAAAGAAGGACATCGCGAGCCGCCACAACCTGCCCCCCGCCCCCCACCTCCGGTGCTTGGCGCGAGGGCGACCCGGTCGCCTTCCGCAAGTTCGCGAACCTGGGTGCCCAGCGCCTGGAAAACGGGGAGATCCTGCCCTCCGTGACGCTCGCCTACGAGACGTGGGGAGAACTGGACGAGGCCGGCTCCAACGCGGTCCTGATCCTGCACGCGCTGACCGGCGACGCCCACGTGTACGGCGAGACGGCGCCCGGCCAGCCGACCCCCGGCTGGTGGGAACAGATCGTGGGGCCGGGACGCATCATCGACACCGAGCGTTACTTCGTGGTGGCCGCGAACGTGCTGGGCGGCTGTCAGGGGTCGACCGGACCGGCCTCGCTCGCGCCGGACGGGGCGCCCTGGGGCTCGCGCTTCCCCGTCGTCTCCACGCGCGATCAGGGTCCGCGCCGAGGGCCCTCCTGGCCGACCTCCTCGGCGTCCACACGTGGGACATCGTCATCGGCGCCTCCCTGGGCGGCCAGCGTGCGATCGAGTGGGCGGTCACCTACCCCGAGCGTGTCGCCGCCTCGTCGTCGTTGCCTCCGGCGCGCAGACGACCGCCGACCAGGCCGCGTGGACGCACACGCAGATCCGCGCCATCGAGCTGGATCCCGCGTGGCGCGGCGGCGACTACTACGCGGGCCCCGGCCCCTGTGCCGGCCTGGCGCTGGCCCGCCAGATCGCGCACACCACCCTACCGCTCCCCTCCGAGCTCGACGAGCGCTTCGGCCGCATCCCCCAGAACGACGAGGACCCCCTGCACGGCGGCCGCCTGGCGGTGGAGTCCTACCTGGACTACCACGGTGAGAAGATCGTGCGCCGCTTCGACGCCGGCTCCTACGTGACGCTGTGCCGCACGATGCTCTCCCACGACGTGGGCCGCGACCGCGGCGGCGTCGCTCAGGCCCCTCAAGGCCGTCACCGCCCGCACCCTCGTCGTCGCCGTCGACTCCGACCGACTCTTCTTCCCCGAGCAGGTCTGGCAGATGGCCTCCGGCATTCCTGGCGCGTTCTATCGCGAGATCCACTCCGACCACGGGCACGACGGTTTCCTCATCGAACACGACCAGCTCACCGCCCTGCTCAACGAGTTCCTCAACGAGCGCATTCCCTCGCGCGCATCCTCCTTCGCCTGATCAGCGGCGCTTTCTCCGCGAGGCCGCCCCGGTTTCTCCTCCTCATCAACGAGGCCGGGGCGGCCTCGCGCGTTATCGTCTGACCCAATGAGCGTTACCAGCAATCCCACGCACGGCGGCGAGCTCGCCCCCGACACGAGCGGGCTGCCCGACTTTTTCCGGGTGGCCCCCCAGGCCTCGTCGGACGACTCGATCCCCGAACGCGACGTCACTGGCCCCTGGGGCCAGGCCGGCCCTCCCGGCCCCCAGTGGCGCGCCGACATCCCTGGGCGACGGCTACGAGTCGCGCACAATTGAGCTGATCGACGACGCGGAAGGCCCCTGCGTTGCGACCCTCGTGCGCGCCACCCCGCCGAAGGACGCTCGCCTGACGGTCCTGTACCTGCACGGACGCAACGACTACTTCTTCCAGACCGAGATGGCGGATCGGCTGCGCCAGGCGGGAGCGGCGTTCTAGCGCTCGACATGCGCAAATACGGGCGGTCCCTGCGCCCCCACCAGACCATCGGCTACACGGACGACCTGTCCGTGTACGACGAGAGAGATCGGCGAGGCCATCGAGATCATCCAGTGAGGCGCGACGACGAGCCCCTCGTCCTCGCGGGGCACTCGACGGGCGGCCTCATCGCGACCCTGTGGGCGCACCGCCACCCCGGCGTCCTGGCCGGCCTGATCCTGAACTCGGCGTGGCTCGAGATGCAGTCGATGGCCGCCTGGCGCGGGGCGATGGCCCCCGTCATCGGGCGCATCGCGTCGCGCAACCCCATGTGGGAGGTCCCCTCGGGCGGGGCAGGCCACTACGGGCGTTCGCTCGCCGGGCGCGCCGCCTCCGGACTGCCGATCCCCGAGGGCCTCGTCCACCGACGACCCGTCCGTCGCGGGCTGGCCGATCATTCAGGAGTGGAAGCGCCCTGAATCCTACCCGGTGCCCGCTTCCTGGCTCGACGCCATCATGGCGGGACACGAAACGGTCGAGAAGGACGTGCACCTGAGTGCCCCTGTGCTCTCCATGGTGTCCACCTCCGCTTATGTCGACGAGGAGTGGTGCGAGCGCGTCTTCACCTCCGACACCGTCTTGGACCCGGTCGTCATCGCCCAGCGCAGCCTCGGCCTGTCCGACCTGGTCACGATCGCCCGATTCCCCGGCAAGCACGACCTCGCCTTGTCCGACGCGCCCGTGCGCGAGCAGGGTTTACGCGACGATGCGCGGCTGGCTGGACGCTGTCGTCGGCTAGCGTCGCGCCTTCCGGGCGCCGCGCGAGGCGCGTTCGGGAGGTCGCGCGGCTCCCTCTAGCGTCGACGCCTGCAGTGACAGCGGGGGCGCCCGGGATTCGTCGATCCCGGGCCGCCCCCGTCGTGTCGCGCGTGTCAGTGTCTCGCGGCGCGGCGCTCGCGGGGCGCGTGCGCGTATTCGCGGACGATCTCGCGGTTGACCTCGTCGAGGGCTTCCGCCAGGGTCGGGCCCAGGCGGTCGCCGATGCGCACGAGGTCCAGGCGTCGATGTGGCCCCAGGCCGCGCGCGGTCAGCATCGTCTCTGAGCGACGGGTAGGTCAGGCCGGCGCCGAAGATGGCGCCGCTGGCCGCAGGACGAGGTCATCCGGCAGCCCGAGCTCGCCGCGCGCCACGAGGGCGTGTCCCGGCCGAGGATCTGGGCGAGGTGCGGAGGGCCGGCCTCGTCGCGTCCGAGGACGGGCACGCCCTCGTCGCGGGCGGCGACGACCTCGGGATTCCTCCGCGCGATCCACGAACGAGGCCGTGGCCGCGTCGGTCGCTCCCCGTCGTTGAGCTCCGGCGGGTTCGGCCTAGTGCGCGGCGCGACGCGCGGCTGCCAGTGGGCGGGCGCTCCCAGCGCGGCGTCTCGTCCTGGGTCACGTGCCGCTCCTCCTCGTTGTCATTCTTGTCGCTGTCATTCACGGCGCGTTCCTCAGGTGGCCGTGGTCGCCCCACTCGTCGCCGTCGCGCGCTACGTCTGCGCGGTCGGCGGGCTCACCGCCGACTCGCTCGCCTCGGCGTTTTCAGGCTCGGCATCGCCGCGCTCTGTCATCGGCGTGATCGGCGTCGTCGCGGTCCTCAGGAGACGTCGGCCTCGCGCGCGTCCTCGCCACGCTCACCATCGGCGCGGTCCTGCTCGCCTTGCTCGGCGTTCTCCTCACGGGAGTCGTCGGCGCCTCCCTCGGTCTCAGGCGCCCTCGGCCTCATCGTCACCATGCGCGTCGTTGTCGTGCTCGGCGTCGTCGCGGTCCTCGGAACGTCGCCCTCGCGCGTCCTCGCCATGCTCATCATCGGCGCGGTCCTGCTCGCCTCGCTCGGCGAGCTCCTGGTCGCCGGCGTCCTCCTCGCGGGAGTCGTCGGCGTCTTCCTCGAGTCTCGGGGGCGCGCTCTCGGCGCGCTCCTCGTCACCACGCTCCTCGTCACCGGCGGGAGCATCGCCCAGCTCGGCGTTCTCTTCGGAGGCGTCCACGACCTCGTCCTCCGTGTCCTGGGCGTTCTCCTCCTCGACCGGGGGCTTCCACAGGACCGGGGTTCTCGTCCACGGAGTAGCTGGAACACGTCGCGCAGGTGGGGAGCCACCTTCGGGGTGGGACGCGTGGTCGGCGTGTCCGCGCCGTCCTCGGCCCGGTCCTGCGCGTCTGAATCGGTGCCGTCTTCCGACTGCTCGGCGGCGACCTGGGAGTCGTTGAGCTCGTCAGCCTCGGCAGGGGCCTCGGATTCGACCGGCGCGGCGGCGGGAGCGCCGGGGCGGCGGAAGCGAGCCGAGCAGCTGCGGAGCGTGCCCGTACAGGCGCGGGGCCCACCGCGTTGACGTCCAGGAAGAGACGACCGTTGGACATCTGACGCAGGGTTCGCGAGGTGCACTTCGACGCCGGAGGTCGCCAGGATCGACAGGGCGGGACGCACGGAGGGTCGATCTCGCCCGCGACCATAATGAGTCGGGGACCCGGGCCCCACGGCCGGAGGCATCGAATCGCGGAACTGGGCCCACCCGCGCGGAAGCCCTCGGGGCCCGAGGGGTACTCCGCCGCCAGGTCCGACCACGACAGGGAGGCGACGACAGCCAGACGCGACAGCGAGGTAATGAGGGTCTCGGAGTCCAGGAGCTTCAGGATCTCGACGGAGACAATCTGGCCCGTCACGTCGAGGGCCGTCAGACGCGGCGTCTCCTCGTCGTCCTGTCCGGTCATGTCACGCCACGTCACCGGGAACAGGGGACGGGACACAATCTGTAAGACCTGCTGGCAAATCGCGTCCACCAGATCAGGACCCAGGTCTTGCGCAACCGGGTATCCGAATTGAGCGGGGACGAGGTGTCCATCCTCGAACTCAAACAGGGCCATCGCTCTTTCCTTCACGTGTATGGGGCGCTCGTGGCCATTGTTTCATACGTTCCAAAAGAAACACAGAGGACACAGGGACAATGGGATGGATACCACGTAATCATATGGCGCTCGAGGAGCGCTCCACACACAGCCCTATCTGTCACATGCGCCACACGCGAACGCCTTCAAGACGGTAGAAGAGCGCGCCAGACCGTCCAGATCGCAGCGAAGAGACCGGCTCCACCCTCAGCCTCCCAGACACCCCGCCACACACCAACAACATCGGCCCAATCACCACCCGACACGCAGCCCCGCAGAGGTGTCACGCCCCCATCCGACCACCCGCCCCACCCCGGACGACTCTGCCCCGCACGACTCACCCAACCTCACGAATCGAACCGCTAGCGCCCGCCACCCCTCAGAACATGCCCCCACCTTCCCATTCCGCGCAACTCCCGACACGAGGGGAGACGACGCCCCGCGAGAAACATACGCCGGGCGTCCGACACGCACTGACACATGCCGAACAACCCTCCGATTCCACCTCACCGAACGGCCAGATCATGTACGATGGGATGCGATGCGCGCGAATCGGGTGACAGGCAACCTTCCAGCCGGTTGAACTACTGCGCGACACACAGCAATCGACAGATGGGGCGAGGAACAATGGGCAGAAAAGAACCTGCGCATCGTTGAATACTCGGCGCCAGAACCCCGAGTTCCGGCGTCCGAGGAGACGCGCCTCGAACTGTCCCCCTTTCGCCTTGAGGCCAGGACGGTGCCGCGGAGATACCCAAATATTTCACAGCCGGTCAGCCCTCATTTTCCGCCTATCGAGCGCATTCCCGTCCCCGTGACACCTTTCCCCAGGATGTTCCACGACGATCCCGAACCGGCCTGACAGCCGCCGCGCGAGCATCCGCACAGCGGGAAGGGGCTGACTTCCGCGGCGCGACCGTGACACACTGGCCCTCATGAGCGACAGCTTCCCTGTCTGACCTGCGCGCACTCATTGACGTCGACGCCTCCGTCGGCACGCGAGCGCGCTACTCCTCCGACGCCGGCCTCACGCGCATCCCGCCCCTGGCCGTCGCGTTCCCACGCACGCCCGAGCAGGCGATCGCAGCCTTCGACCTCGCCCGCGCCCACGGCGTCCCCCTCACCGCCCGAGGCGGCGGCACCTCGTGCGCGTCCAACGCGATCGGCCCCGGCCTCGTCCTCGATTTCTCGCGGCACATGAACCGCGTCCTCTCCATCGACCCCGAGGCCCGCACCGCCACCGTCGAGACCCGGCTGCGTCGGCTCCACCCTCCAGGCTGCGGCGGCTGAGTACGGCCTGCGCTTCGGCCCCGACCCCTCCTCCCAGAACCGCGCGACGATCGCCGGCATGGTCGCTAACAACGCCTGCGGCCCGCACGCGACCGCCTGGGGGCGCACCTCCGACAACATCGTCGCCCTCGACTGCGTCGACGGGCGCGGGCGTCGCTTCACGGCCACGACCTCGCACGATTCGGCGCTTCGCGACGTGCCCGGGCTGGCCTCGCTCATCGACTCCCACCTGGCCCCCATCCGCACGCAGCTCGGCCGCTTCAAGCGCCAGGTCTCCGGCTACTCCCTCGAACATCTCACCCCCGAGGGCGGACGCAACCTCGCCGCCATGCTCACCGGCACCGAGGGTACCCTCGTCCTGATTCTCTCCGTCACCGTGCGCCTCGTGCCGCTGCCCGACGCACCCGTGCTCGCAGCCCTCGGCTACCGTTCCATGATTGAGGCCGCCGACGACGTGCCCGCGCTGCTGGCCCACTCCCTCGCGGTGGAGGCATGGACCGGCGCCTCGTCGACGTCGTGCGCGCCCACAGGGCCCCGGCGCCGTCCCCGCCCTGCCCGAGGGCGAGGCTGGCTCCTCGTCAGTCAGAGCCCCCGGCGAAGACGTCACCGCCTCCCTGGAACGAGGCACGCGCCCTGTGCGCCGCCTCCGCCGCCGTCGACACGGTCGTGTACCCGCCCGGGGCCCAGGCCTCGGCCCTGTGGAGGATCGCGCCGACGGTGCAGGCCTGGGCAGGGCGCACCCCGCCGGACGGCGCGGGGGCGGCGGCGACCAGCAGGCCTGGCCCGGCTTCGAGGACGCAGCCGTCCCACCGAGAACCTCGGCGCGTACCTGCGCGACTTCACCGCCCTCATGGAGGGTTCGACATCGACGGCCTCCTGTACGGGCACTTCGGTGACGGCTGCGTGCACGTGCGCCTCGCCATGCCACTCGAGACCCCGGCCGGCGTGGCACATTCGCGCGCGTTCCTGCAGTCCGCGGCCCGTATCTGCGCGGCCCACGGCGGCTCCGTCTCCGGCGAGCACGGCGACGGCGCGCGCCCGCGGCGAGCTCCTGCGCTTCATGTACTCCCCGAGATGCTCGACCTGTTCGCCCGCGTCAAGCACATCTTCGACCCCGGTAACCTCCTCAACCCCGGTGTGCTCGCCGCCCCCATGGACGAGGCCGAGGCAGCCTCCCGCGCTCAGGGCGCGGGCTCTCTCGCGCGCAGTGGAGGTGCCGGCGGGCTGGCGGCACCCGGAGGGCCTCACACTGTCGTCAGCGATCGTGACGACGCGCGCCAGCCGTTCCGACCTCTTTCCTGCCGGCGGCGCGAGGCGGTGCGAGCGATGCGAGCAACGCCCTGCCGACGGTGCGCTCGAGCCCCAGCCCGGCGATGGGGCCGACGGCGGCCTCGCACGTCTCAGCGCACCGCGATCCGCCGCATCTGGCGGCGCGAGCGGCGCGAGTGATGCGAGCGGCGCCCCTGCCGACAGCGCGCTCGAGCTCCAGCCCGGCGTTGACCCCCTCGATGCGAACCTGCGCCGCGTCGCCGCCACACCCATGCCCGCCGACGGCGCGCTCGAGCTCCAGCCCGGCGTTGACCCCTCGATGCGAACCTGCGCCGCGTCGCCGCCACCCCATGCCCGCCGACGGCGGCTTCGCGTTCACCCACGACGGCGGCGACTTCACGGCGGCCGTCCACCGCTGCACGGGCGTGGGCAAGTGCCGCGCCGGAGTGCCCGGCACGTTCATGTGCCCGTCCTACCTGGCCACACGCGACGAGAAGGACGTGACCCGAGGGCGCGCCCGCATCCTCCAGGAGGCCGCGAACTCGCAGCTCGTTCAGGCCATCAACTCCCCGAAGTCCTCGAGGGCCCTCGACCTGTGCCTGGCCTGCAAGGCCTGCTCCGCCGACTGTCCCGCCGGCGTCGACACAGCCCGCTACCGCTCGAAGCGCTCTTCCGCACCTACCGGGGCGCATGCGCCCCCTCAGCCACCACACGCTCGGCTGGCTGCCGCGCCTCACCCGCGTCACTGCGCGCGTGCCCGGCCTCGCGGCCGTCGCTAACGCCATCATGTCGGTGGCCCCCTGCGGTCGCTGGCCTTCCGCATCATCGGACTCGACCCTCGCCGAGGCATGCCCGCCCTCCAGTCGGGCACCGTCACCGCAGTGGGCTCGCCGCCGCAACCTGCTGGCGGATTCTGTCCCGGCTGGCGACGCAGCATCTTCTTTTCACCGCGACTCCCGACACTGCGACTTCCGGCACTGCGGCTCGCGCTGCCGCGAGTTCCAGCACTGCGGCTCGCGCTGCCGCGAGTTCCCTCAGCCAAAGAGTCCCTCAGCCGCGAACGATGCCCGCGAGCGCGGCGGCACCCCAGCCTCGTGCGACTCCACCCCGCGAGCGCGGCGGCACCCCAGCCTCGTGCGACTCCACCCGCGAGCGCGGCGGCACCTCAGCCTCGTCCAACTCCACCCGCGAGCGCGGCGGCACCCCAGCCTCGTGCGACTCCACCCGCGAGCGTGAGGCGGCCACTGCCTCGTCAATGTCGGTATCCCCGATCCTGAGCGGCCCGCGCGACCCCGGCGGGCGGCCGTATGCCGCTCGTGGGCGGACCTCGTTTAGCCAGACCCTGGACGGCACGGGGGCGCGCGCGGTCGTTGACGTGCTCGAAGCGAACGGCTTCGCGCCCATCGTCGCGCCCGACGCGTGCTGCGGGCTCACGTGGATCACGACGGGGCAGCTGACGGGCGCGAAGAAACACGGCGTCGCTGCTCGGCGTGCTCGCGCCTTTCGCGGCGTCGAGGGATCCCGATCGTCGGCGTCGAGCCGTCGTCGTACGGCGGTGCTGCGCGACGACCCTGATGGACCTCTTGCCGGATGATCCGCGCTCGGCGCTCGTGTCGGGCGCGACGCACACCCTCGCCGAAGTGCTGGCGGCTGTGCGAGTCCTCGCGCAACCCTGCCGAGCCTGGAGGGGCGTCGAGATCGTCGCGCAGCCGCACTGCCACCACTACTCCGTTATGGGGTGGGACACGGACCGAGGCGCTGCTCGAGTCGCTGGGTGCGCGCGTCACGCGGCTCGAGGGTGCTGCGGCCTTGCCGGGGACTTTTCGGCATGGAGGCGGGCCACTACGACCCTGTCGGTCGCGGTCGCCTCGCATTCCCTGCTGCCGTCCCTGTCGGCCCAGCCGGACGCCGTGTACCTGGCGGATGGCTTCTCGTGCCGCACCCAGGCCGCGCAGCTGGCGGGCCGCGGGGCGTCCACCTGGCGACGCTGCTCGCGAGGCGTTCCGCCCTGAATCCCGGTGTTGCTGTGGCCCCACGGGTGTTCCGGGCGCCGTCGGGTCTTGCTGTGGGGCTGGGCTGCTTGGCGTGCTCGTGGGCGGCGGCCTGCCCACGAGCCGTCCGCGCCGCGAGCTTCGCTCGGCGCGTCGACTCGTTGTCCGGCCAGGCCCCACCACAGCCCACGGGCACCGCAGCCAGGCCCACCATCCTCGTTCCAGCTTGTTCTAGTGGTGTTACACCATTTAGCCAGGTATTACACCACTTCCCAGGTAGTGTAATGCTCCCTAACTGGTGTAATGCTCTAACTAGTGCAGCACTCATCGCGCGTGGACATGAAAAACGCCGGCTCGGACCATCACAGGCGGCAGTCCGGCAAAGCCCACAACGCCTCGGCACACTCAGGGATGGCAACCGGATGCGGACGAAGCAGCTGAATTGCCCACGCACGTAACGCAGCGAAGTCTTCGTAGTCCCTCCAAGAGACCCGGTATATCGTCCACCCCGCAGAGCGCAAATCATTTTCTCGCTGGATCCAGTCACGCTTCGCCCGCGCAAACTCGGCATCATCCTTGCCCCAGCTTTCCGATGCCATCGAACTCGAAGATGATCACGAGTCCCGGAATCGCGATGTCCGCAAAGTAACGGCGCCCATTGATGACTATCTCGAACTGGGTCACAACTTCGAAGGAACTCACCGACTTGAGAACCCACAGAAGAGCAGCCTCGGCTGGGTTGTCACACCCGGGGTCAGCGGCGGCTATCAAGCGCTGTCCCGCCTGTGGGGACGCATTCTTCTGCTGCCGATACAGCTCAAGCATTCAAGCATCTTGCTCCGAACGCGTTGCGCTCGTTGCCTACTTTCTTGCTGGGATAGCACTACAAACCGAGACTCGTGAGTGCAATGCCATGCAAATTGCCACTGAATCCGCTGAGACGTTCCGAATAACAAGCCATGCGAACTGCCGCCTCAACGACCGATTCACATCGCAACCGATCAACGATCTCGACGCTGTGTTCACACGGTTTCTTCACCGTCGAACACACGAACGTCGCAGGAATAGTCACCGCTTCGCATGGTGACCGCCGGCATTGAGCGCCGCCCATGCCGTGACGCGCAGCCAAATCACAACATCGGATTTGCCCCCACAGTGGTATCGACCGCGCAACGAATGAACTAGGCCTACGAATACCGGGGGAGCCCGGAGCTACTGTCACTCACGACAAGTAATCGAGCCTCAGCGACGAGAGCCCATATCTCCAGTACGTCATCGGTGGCCCGGACCGACGGATCCTGACGTAGCGGCCACGCTGGATACGAACCACGTTGCCCGACGAGCAGATCACCCACTGAAGGCCGTCCATTCGTCGAAGACCTGATAACAGTCAGCGATTGAGCATTCATATCTCCATCATCGACGGACAGCGTGCCAAGTCACGACCAGAGAACGAACCTGTGGATAGAGGCAAGCTGCTCCGAGGGTTGATGGATAACGTCCGCCTCACACTCATCTGCAAGTTCTCCAAGCGCAATCGGCGGTCAGCGCATCGGCCAGCTGGCAACATTCTCCGCATATGCGCTTGTTCCCTATGGTGTTACACCATTTAGCCAGGTATTACACCACTTCCCAGGTGGTGTAATGCTCCTAACTGGTGTAATGCTCCCCTAACTGGTGTGTCGCTCCTCAACTGGTGCAGAGCTTCCCTGACGCATGACGCAGTAATCGAGATAGGCACGCAAAAGATTCGGCAGCGACTACTCACGCCCCCGATGGTCTCAACCGCCATACGCCCCAACTCAATCCACATGCGGCGGTCACGCGGCTTCACCCCTGCGCCGCGCGCAGGCCGACGACGCGCGCCCGGGCAGGCGTTCCGGTCGCCCGCGACCAGGCTGCGACGACCGCGTCAAGGTCCACGGTCGGATCGACGAGGAGCGCCGTCGACAGCGCCTCCGCGAGCACGCCGCACGAGGCAACGACGCTGACCTGTCGAACGCCCGCGCTCGCGGGGTACCCCGCGCGGGTCGATGATGTGGTGGTCCAGGAGGCGCGAGGAGGGTGCCGCCCCATCGGCGCGAGAGGACGCGGTTGCATCGGCCGCGCACGCGGTGTTTCACGGGTGTTTCACGCAGGGACGAGGCCTGCCCTCCCCGGTGGGCACGCCCAGCTCGGCAGCAATAACAGTGGCGTAAGTACGAGCATCAGTGTGAGCCTCAGCGATCACACCATCAGAGCCAGCGCCACCCGCGACGGAACCCTCGCCTGACACGTCACCGCTGGCATCACCACCGGCACAGTCCCCACCGCCCCTGCTCACCGCCATGCACACAGCCAGCCGCGCCTGTTTCACGCGATGTTTTCACGCTCGTGAGAAGCCGACACGGGCACCGACACAGGGTCCGGCGCAGGAGCCGACACGGGCACCGACACAGAATCGACGCAGCCCCCGACGCACACTACCTATCGGTCCCAGGTTGTCCCCGGACGTCGACAGGGACGCCATATCGCCCACGGGCAGCTCGACGACGCCAGAGACGGCCGTGGGCGCGCCGTTCGGGTCGCGCAGGCCTGCGCGCCACGGGGACCCGTCGGCGCGAGTCCCGAACACCGACACCGACGACGTCCCCACCGACACAAGAACTCCGCGCGCCCCCATGGACACCGCCAGGTCGCGGCACGCGTCAGCGGTGTACCCCTTCGCGATGCCTCCCAGGTCGAGGCGGGGCACGGCACTCCGTCACGATGCCCTCGGCCATCCGTCGCGGACACGCGAGCGCCCTCGGAGGAGGCGCCTGCGGCCTGGTTCTCACGCGAGGGGTCATTGGGTTGTCCGTCGCCGCTAACGAGGCCGCAGGCATCGACAGGCAGGCCGCAGGCATCGACAGGCAGGCCGCAGGCATCGACAGGGAAGGCCGCAGGCATCGACAGGAAGGCCGCAGGTATCGGCAGGAAGGCCACGGGCATCGACAGGCAGGCCGCGGGCCCCACTGCCGCTTGTGGCGCCGGCGGGTGCCCGCAGCGTCCAGCGCCGCTCGCCGACGCGCGACAACAGGTGCCACGACGAGGCACGTAACGCTGCCTCCACAACGCGCGAGGACGGCGCAGGAGGCGGGCCTGCCCGCATACGCCGCCCGCATCGCCTTAACGTCCCACGCCGCGACAAGCGGCCCGATCATCAGGGTTGAACGCTCCACCGGTCGCCTCCGCGAGCGCCAGCGCGTCCCGCAGCAGCCGGTCGGTGTCCTCACTGACGACGAGGCCGGGCCGCCCCCGCGTCAGCGGCTCCTTCGCGGGATGGTTGCGGACGGCGAAACGGAGTGTCCGGCCCATCTGTGACCGAAGCGGAAGCTGTCACGCAGTCGGGTGATGAGGCGGCACGATGAGCGGCGTCTGCGCACGCTCCACCGGTCGCCTCCGCGAGCGCCAGCGCGTCGCGCAGCAGCGGTCGGTTTCTTCGCTCACGACGAGGCCGGGGCCGCCCCCGCGTCAGCGGTTCCGTCGCGGGATGGTTGCGAGTGGCGAAACGGAGCGTCCGGCGCGTCTGTGACCGAAGCGGAAGCTGTCACACAGCCGGGTGATGAGGCGGCACGATGAGCGGCGTCTGCGCACGGGCCCCCGGCCGCCGACAACGCCTCGCCACCAGCCACATCGTGACAGCACACCTCACCGGCCGCCGACAACGCCTCGCCGCCGTCCGCGTCGCGGCAGCACGCGGCATCGCGGACAGCGGCGTTTAGCCGCGACACTCGGAAGAGGGCCGGAACGCGCTCCACAGGTCCTCGTGGCGGGCAACGACGCCCACGAGAGCGTTAACGATCGCCATGCCGTCACCGCCCCACCCGATGATGTCGACGCGGGTGCCCATCGCGGGGAACGAGGAGCGCCACGTGGGGGCACCATCCGCAGCCCGAGCATCCGCAACATCTTGAGGGCCCGCCTGCGCAAGAGCCTGCGCCGGAGCAACCCCGCAACGGCATCCCCACCGCCCGCCCCGCGGGCAGACCCGAGGCCCGGCCACGGCCTCGTCCCCCGAGCCACCCGCAGCGCCCACGGAACCCGCAGCGCCCCACGGAACCCGCAGAGCCCGCAGAGCTCACAGCGCCCGCAGCGCCCACGGAACCCACGGAACCCGCAGCGCCCACGGGCTCAGCTGTCAGGTCGTCGAGGCCGCCGTCCGTCGTGGACTCGTCCAGGCCGGGATGGTGATGTCGTCGGCTGCCTCGGCCGAGACGCCCTGGGAGGCGGCGATGGCGCGGATCGCGGCCTGCACGAACTGCTGGTGGGCGACGGTGGCGCCGGTGATAACGTCGACTTTGGCGGGGTCGCCGACCTGGGTGAGGTTGTCGAATCTCTGGTAGGAGGCGACGGCGGCCTGCGCCTTCTTGTAGTAGTCCTGGTTGAAGACTTCGCCGGCGGAGTTCTTGCCGTAGTCGGCGCCCTTGTCGGTGCCGTTCGCGAGGGTCGTCTCGTAGGAGGTGGCAGATGTGCCCGCCCTCGACGGTGATGGTGATGGTGCCGATGGAGCCCTGGTCGTCGGGGTTGGACTGGGCGGTCCACGTGCCATCGCTCATGGGCTTGCTCATGTCCAGGCCGGTGGAGGGCTGGCAGGCACCCAGGATCGTGGCGCCGAGCGCGCCGAGGACCGCGAACGAGGCCGGGGCGGCCCATCGGGAGCGCGTGTGAAGAGTGTTGCGGGCGGTCATCGCACCTTGTCCTTTCCGCTGCGGGCGTCGGAGTCGCGGCCGGGGAGAACGAGCCCCGAGCGCGCTGTTCGACGTCGTGGTCGTGCCAGGTTTCCTTCACGACCTTACCGTGATCGAGTCGGATTTCGCGCTGGCCCTGTTCGGCGACGAGCGCGTCGTGGGTGACGACCATGAGGGTCGTGCCATCCTGGTGGAGCTGGTTGAACAGGTCGAGGACGATCTCTTCGTTGGTCTCGTCCAGGTTGCCGGTGGGTTCGTCGGCCAGCAGCAGCTTGGGGTAGTTGATGAGGGCGCGGGCCACGCACACGCGCTGCTGCTCGCCGCCGGAGAGCTGGCGGGGCAGGTGGGTGGCGCGGTCGGCCAGGCCGACGCGGTCGAGGGCTTCGAGGGCTTCTTCTCGTCGGGCATCGAATGGCAGTACTGGGCGACCATGACGTTTTCGAGGGCCGTGAGGGTGGCCGATGAGGTGGAACTGCTGGAAGACGAGGCCGATGGTGCGGCAGCGCACCTCGGTGAGCTCGTCGGCGGTCAGGTCGGAGATGTCGTGCCCGTCCAGCATGACGGTGCCCTTGGTGGCGGTGTCCATGGCGCCGACGATGTTCATGAGGGTGGTCTTGCTGGAGCCCGACGGGCCGACGATGGACACCCACTGGCCGCGCGGGATCGCGAGGGACACGTTGTCGAGGGCGTGCAGGTCGCCGTAGATCTTGGAGACCCCGTCGAGGGTCAGCAGGGCGTCAGTGGGGGCCGACGAGGCCTGGGCGGCCTCGGGCGCGTCGGCAGCGGCGGTGGGGTGGTGTCTGGGGTTGTCATGGTGGTTCTCATTCTCCGCGCAGGACGAGCGCGGGGTCGACGGCCAGTGCGACGCACGGGCGGGAGGCAGGCGAGGACGGCGATGAGGATCGAGCAGGCGACCGTGCCGATGATGATGACGGGGTGCAGCGAGATGGAGCGGTGGAACACGGAGGTGGAGATGAGGACGGCGAGGCCGTAGCCGGCCCCGGCACCCAGGACGCCTCCGATGAGCCCGAGCAGACGCCTTCGCCCATGAACTCGCGGGTGATGGATCGCGCGGTTGCTCCCCAGGGCCTTGCGCAGGCCGATCTCGTTGCGTCGCTCGGTGACGACGGCGATCATCGTCGTGGACACGCCGATCATGGTCAGGGCGAGCACGATGACGGTGATGACGACGAGCAGGGAACGCAGCATCGCGAGCACGCCCGTGTCGGACTGGGCGAGGCGGCGCACGGTTTGAGCGTGAATGTCGGGGTTCGCGGCGTTCATCGCGTCGGCGATGGCGCTGAGCTGGTCGCCCTCCAGGGCGATCGAGTACTCGGCGAGCGACACGGTGTCGGTTTGCCCGGTCAACGCGCTCATGTCCTGGGTGGACATGTACACGTAGCCGTCTTCGTTGCCGCCGGTCTTGAGGATGCCGGACACGGTCAAGGTGACGGTACGCGGATCGACCTTGAGGGCCGAGGCCTGCGCCCCGGACTGCGCGGCGGCCTTCGAGGAGGCGGAGGCGTCCAGCTGGCTGACCGTGATCGTGTCACCGGCCTTCACGTCGATCGTCGAGGGCGACCTGCTCGCCGACGAGGATCTGGCCGAGGCCTCGGGCCACCCCCATCCACGTACCAATACGGGTTCATGGCGTGCACGGCCGCCAGGTCGGCCCCGCCCGCCACGAACGGCTGGTCATTGATCGTGACGGTCTCGTAGTCGAAGGACGCGGACCCGACCAGAGCGCTCGCGGGCACCTGAGCGGTCGCGGCGGCCACGGCCTCGTCCGTGATGGGCACGTCGCCGGCGGGGGTGACGACGAGGTTGGCGCCGTAGGAGCGGATCTCGCGGGCCATCTGCGCGGGCACGTCCACGGCGATCGTGACGAGGCCGGACAGGGTCGTCGCACCGATGGCGACGGCGAGGACCGCGATGAGGACGCGGGAGCGGCGGCGCAGGATGGAGGAGATAACCATCCGCCAGAACATTGCTCGTCTGGACATGGGCATCACCTTCCGTGCAGGACTTCAGCCGCGTTGAGGCGCAGCAGGTAGCGGATCGCCGGGACGGAGGCTCCCAGGACGACGAGGATAACGAGGACGGCGACGAGGCCGACGACGACCGGCGCAAACGCGATCGAGGAGTGGAACACCATGTACCCGATCGCCTGCGCCAGCGCGAGGCCGCCGCCGTAGCCGAGCACGCCGCCGACCAAGCCCACGATGATCGTCTCGGTGAGGAACAGCGCGATGATCTGTTTATCTTTGGCACCCACGGCCTTCGTGAGGCCGATTTCGCTGGAGCGCTCCGCTGACGCCCGCGGTCACCAGGTTCGCGATGGCCAGGGCCGAGGCGATGAGCGCCAGCACGGTCACGAGGACCATGAGCAGCTGGGTCTTCTCCAGGATCGTGCCCTCGGACTGGGCGACCTGGCGGACCGGGCGGGCCACGGAGTCCGTCATGACTTCCTCGATCTGGTAGGCGATCGAGAGACGTAGACCGTGCAGTACCAGGTTTCTTTTTCCTTCACCGTCAGCGAGTTCGGGTTCTTCGCGGCCTTGCAGGCCAGGTCGTTATCCGGCGTGGTCAGGGGCGGAGACCTCGACGCTGCCGACCGCCCCTCACGCCCGATGAGCGCCTGCGCCTGCGCCAGCTGAATAAACACGCCGCGGTCGGCGTCGTCGCCGCTGGTGATGATGCCGCGCACCGTGACGTCGCGCGTGATCCCTCGCGGGTGAGCGTGAAGAGTCGCCGACGTCAGCCCGTGCGCGGCAGCGTAGGTCGTCCCAACGACCGCTCCGTCCGCGTCATCGTCCGCCGGCCACGCCCCTCCAGCCCCACCATCCGCGGAGCCCTGTCCAGGCCCGTCTCGACGCTCTCGCCGGTGGCCAGCTCGAGGTGGTGGCTGAACCAGGTGCCGGTCGTGGGCACGTGCTCGCCACTCGCGTCGGTCGCGGACACGTTCAGCAGCGGCGCGAAGTCGAGGATGTTGTAGGTCCAAAAGATCGTCTTGATGTTGCCCAGCTCGTCCTCACGCAGGTACGAGCGGGCCTCGGTGGTCTCGCCCGTGTTGTAGAGGTCATCGAGGACGGCCGCACCCTGGGGGCGCACGACGATGTTCGCGCCGTAGGGACTTGAGTTCCTGGTTGACCTGTCGCCCACGTTGAACATGACGGAGAGCATGGATGTGGCCACGCAGGCGCCCAGCGCGACGGTCAGGGCGATCATCAAGTGGCGGTTGCCGCGCCTCGTGAGGGCGCCGCGAAGCATTCGGAAAAACATGCGGACCCCTTACTTCACGAAGACCGAGGCCGAGGCCTCGAGCGCCGAAATCGGAACCGTCAGCGTGCCGTTGGAGACCTTGTAGTCGATGGGGATCGGGTTACAGCCGCCCTTAAAGCCGATGGTCGCGATGTTCATCGCCACTTCACACAGCTTGCAGATGACCTTGCCGTCCTTCTCGTAGTAGCCGGTGGGGCCGCAGATATCGCACGCGTCCAGGCCCACGCCGAAGGAGGAGCCGGACTTTTGGATGACGATGAAACGCACCTTGACGCCACCCGAGGTCGTGTACTCATAGCGGTGCAGGTGGCCGTCCGAAATGTCGGCCAGGTTGAGGCTCACCTGGTCGTCGACGACGCTGAAGGACTCGGGCGGGGAGAGCTCAACCTCCTGGCTGCCGTAGGCCCACGCCGACCGTGATCAGCAGGGCGCCGCACAGGGTAGCCGATCGCGGCGGTGCCCGCCATGGACTTAGTCACAGCCGCGAGCGCGCACGGCCCAGGCGGCCCTCAGCCGGGTTAGCCCCGACGGTCGGGATCGCGCGGGACGCGCGCCACGTCAACACGACGACCGCGCACAGGGCCAGCGCGGCCACGATCGTGAAGACGGCCTCGTGGTTGATGAACCAGGAGATAACATCCCACGACGACTTTGGGGAATCGTGATCCAGTGCTTGGCCTTCATGATGCGGACGATCAGCAGCGCATAGTCGACCAGCAGGGACACCAGAATCACGCCCGCAGGCCACACGCGGTTATTCCACGCACACATCCGGTAGGGACACCACGCCAGGAAGCTCACGAGCAGCCACGCCACGACGTAGCCGAGGATCGCGAGGACAACCTGAGTCGAGTAGATTTCAACGCCGCCCGACGTCATCAGGAGCGCCTGATTCATGGCAGTGGGCACGGCTCGGAAGAGCGAGACGGCATGAACAGGGCACCGACGATACGCACGAGGACATCACCGGGCAGCGCGGTTTCCATCGACGAGGCCGCCCTGGCCTCGTCGTCGGCGTCGCCGGGCAGGGAGGGAGCGCATGCGGCGCGAGCGCACAGCAACGAGCGCGAGGAAGACGAGCGCCAGCACAATCGCGATCGGGAGGGTGATCAGGCCGACCGTCTGGCGGTTGATCAGCTTGGGGCTTCGACATTGACGACCGTCAGCGCCAACGACGACACCAGGGCCCAACGCGATACCGAACCAGACCGCCCGCAGCGGGCCTTCTCCTCGGCGGCCGCGGCCCGTGGCCGGCATGAAGCGGATGACGGCGCCGAGCGCGAGCATCGTCAACAGCAGCGTCAAGGTTGCTTCGCTCATCTGCTGAAGCATTGGCTTTCCTCCCGAAATAAAGGTTCACCGAAGTCTCACGATTCCGGTGTCAAGTCTAGTCCCCCACGGGGCGGGGGCCGAGGCCAGCGGTCCGACACAGGAACCACTGCCTCGGCCCCACGAAGCGTGCGAGTCGATCACCAGGACACGGCCGTGGGATCCCACTGCCAATCCGGGAACTCGGCGACGAGCGGCTCAGTCCAGAAGCGGCCCTCAACGCCCGTGGTCTTGTCGGTGTGCAGCAGCCAGCCGCTGGGAGGCTTGATCGTGAAGGTCACGTCGTAGGTGCCGGCATCCAGCTTGGGCAGGTTCAGGCCGTAGTGCGGGCCGTCGGACGCGTTCATCGGCATGAGCGTGCCCTCCTGGACGGCGTTGCCGGACTTGTCCTTGATCGAGTAGTCCACGGTCAGGGCCGGGCACGAAGTCGCCCGCGCCGTAACCGAGCTTGTTGTCGGCGGCCGCGGAGACGTCAGCCTCGATGTGCATCGAGGACTCGGCGGCCAGGGTGCCGACCTCGGGCTCCATGTCGACGGGCTGGAAGTAGACGCCGCCCACCACGAGGGGCCAACGTGGACCTCGTCGCCCAGGGGCTGCTCCTCGAAGCCAGCGTCCTCGCCGGGGGCGGGGGCGGCAGGGTCAGCCGCGGCCGAGGCCGGCCCCGCAGGCTTCTCGCTGGAGGACGAGGAGGGTTGTTGGAGCAGGCAGCCAGGGTACCTGCGAGGGCCAGCGTGGCCAGGGCCGCGCCGACGCTGGAACAGAGAACGCTTCATGTGATGATCTCCTGTGCGTGTTGGTTGGATGAAACGTCGGTGTCGCTCGAGAGAGTCAGTCCTGCGCCCGCGACTGGGCGGCGGCCTCGCGGGCGAGGCGAGCTTTTTCCGAAGAAATAGAGACCGACGATGATGGCGAGAACGATGGCTTGCGCGGCCAGGTTCTCCACTCGGGGTGAGATCCCCAAGATGTCAATGGTGGGGAAGCCGGAGATGGGCGTCAGGGACACGACGTCCGCCTCCTGAAGCTCCCCGATACCAGAACCCGTGAACGTGAAGGCCATGAAGGCCATCAGCAGCGAGGTAATGGTGAAGAAGGGGCGCAGCGGGATGCGGACCGCCGCGAACTGGATGAGCAGGTAGATGATGACCAGGGCCACGAGGCCGACCGCCAGGCCGATCCACACGTAGTGGACCTTGTCGCCCGCGGCGGCGACGATCGGGACGTGAAGAGGATCGTCTCGGCGCCCTCGCGCAGGACCGCGAGGAAGGAGATGAAGGCGAGGCCCAGCAGGGAACCGCTGCTCAGCGAGGCGTCCGTCTGCTTCTTGATGTACTCGTCCCACGCCTTGTTGGAGGACTTGTTGATCATCCAGTTGGAGACCCAGATCAGCATGACGACCGCGAAGAGCGCGGCGAAGCCCTCGAGGAGCTCCTGGTTGGCGCCCGCCAGGGAGGTGACGTAGCTGAAGAGGAAGGCCAGGCCGACGGACAGGGCGAAGGCGAGCGCCACGCCGCCCCACACGATCGGGGCCTTCTTCTTGTGGCCGGCCTTGGCCAGGGTAGGGCCAGGACCGCGCGACGACCAGGATCGCCTCCATGCCCTCGCGCAGGATGACGAGGAGGAGGGCAGGAACTGGGCGATCCACGGGAGGTGCCTGAGCCATCGGTGGCGTTGTCGGCCGCCTTGCCGGTGTAGCCGTCGAGGGTGTTGGCGTCCTCGCGGATGTAGTTCGTCAGCGTCGAGAGGTGCTGGTCGACGGCCGCCGAGTCGTCGTCGGTCATGGCCTTCTTGAGGAGGGAGAACTCCATCTCCACCTGGGAGACGCGCGAGCCGGAGATGCGGCTCATGACCTGCTTCTCCATGCCGGTGATCTCGTAGTGCTTGTAGTAGGCCTCGTTGACCTTGTCCTTGCCGGCCTTGGCGTCGCCGCCCTTGTAGGCGTTGGCGCCGTCCTGAAGGATGCCGTTGATGGTCTTGGCGACCTCACCCCACGCGCCGGGGCTGTAGTCGTCCGACGAGGCCTGGGCGGCAGTACCGGGGCCACGCCGTCCAGGGAGGCGCCGTCTTCGACCATGTACTGCTTGAGGGTCGTAGCGTGGCTGTCGACGCCCGCGCTGTCGCCGTCGGTCATGGCCTTCTTGAGGAGGGAGAACTCCATCTCGACCTGGGAGACGCGTGCACCGGAGATGCGGGCCATGACCTGCTTCTCCATGCCGGTGATCTCGTAGTGCTTGTAGTAGGCGTCGTTGACCTTGTCCTTGCCGCCCTTGGCGTCGCCCGCCTTGAAGGTGGACACGCCTTCGTCGATGAGGCCGTTGACCGTGGTCGAGACATCGCTCCACGTCTGATCCGCGGCGCGCGAGGGCGCGGCGACGACGGCCAGAGCGAGAGCCGCCATCACGGCGACGATAAGAACGCGACTGAGTCGCTGACCAATACTGTGTGCGTGAGCGCGAAGCACTGCCGCTTGCCTCCTGACGAGTCGGCGCCCGAGGGGCGCACGATGGAATGTCTACCAATCAGCGTAACCACATCTGGCCCAGGTGAAAAGTAGTCCGTTTAGGTCGTCCTAAATTGTGACCCTGCCGTGACCGTGTTTAGCGCGGGGACATAGCCCCATCGAGGGACTAAGGGCCCAGGATTGCCACTTGCTGACACGATGCCATAAAAGGGCGACAGATCAGGCAAAACACATCTTCCATCGAGCCACGACGAGGCACACGCAGCGCCCGACGGTCCGGAGGGCCTGGCTGCAGCGCCGACACGCGTCGACTTGCGCCGGCATGCGTCGATACGCGCCGACTTGCGCTAACACGCGCCGACACGCGTCATCAAGAAAGCCCCCAGCCAAATTTCGCACGTAATTTAACTCGGTCACTTTTTCGAGATAGCCCACAAACGTTGCAATTCCAACGATGCAAATTCAATGTTTGAACAAGCCACAGGGGAATTACGTGCGACATTGTTGGGGAACCACTCCGGTATTTCAAACGAAAGAACCCACCGATTGGAGCGCGCCCGACGGTCCGGAGGTCCAGGCTGCTAACTGCGGCGCCGACACGCGTCATCAAGAAAGCCCCCAGCCAAATTTCGCACGTAATTTAACTCGGTCATTTTTTTCGAGATAGGCCACAAACGTTGCAATTCCAACAATGTAAATTCAATGTTTGAACAAGCCACAGGGAATTACGTGCGACGTTGTTGGGGAACCACTCCGATCAGCGGGGAGGTCGGACTCACCGCCAGGCTGCACCCGTTACGTAGCACCACACCCGTTACGTCGCGCTGCACCCGTTGCGTCGCGCTACACCCGTTGCGTCGCGCTACACCCGTTGCGTAGCACTACACCCGTTACGTCGCGCTACACCCGATCAGAACGGGTGCATTGGGAGCGTGTTTAATTGTCTGTGTATCCGTCTTTTGTTTGAAAGGATTGATGCATGATGAATGATGATGATGATGTTGTGGCTCGCGCTAGTGGGCGTGAGACGGTGGAGGAGCTTCGTCGCTCGGGGGCGTTGGATGCGTTGTTTGAGCGTCTTGATGCTGGCGAGGTGGAGATGACGGGTAGCGAGGGCTTGTTGCCGGCGTTGCTTAAGGAGGCGTTGGAGCGCGGGTTGGCCGCGGAGCTGACCGAGCATTTGGGGTATGAGAAGGGCCAGACCAGTGGGCAGGCGCGCTCGAACACGAGGAACGGCACGACGAAGAAGACCGTGATATCGGAGGTGGGAGCCTTCGAGATCGAGGTTCCTCGGGACCGGGCGGGCTCGTTCACCCCGCGCCTGGTGCGTAAAGGACAGCGGCGCCTCGATGGTTTGGATTCGATGATTATCAGCTTGTATGCCGGGGGGATGACGGTACGCGATATCCGCCATCACCTGGCCTCCACCCTGGGCGTGGAGGTCAGCGCGGGGACGATTTCAACGATCACTGACGCGGTGTGCGAGGCCGTCTTGGACTGGCAGCACCGCCCCTTAGAAGCGTTCTACCCGGTGATCTACCTGGATGCGATCCGCATCAAAGTCCGATGCGATCACAGGGTGGAGAACCGGGCCGCTCACCTGGCGGTGGGAGTGGACATGGAGGGGGTCAAGCACGTGCTGGGCATCTGGGTCCAAGCCGATGAAGGCGCCTCCTTTTGGGCCCACGTGTGCGCCGAGCTGGCCAACCGAGGCCTACGCGACGTGCTGATCGTGTGCTGCGACGGGTTGGCTGGCCTGCCCGAAGCCATCGAAGCGACCTGGCCCCAGTCCATGGTCCAAACCTGCGTGGTTCACTTAATCCGCGCCTCCATGCGTTTCGTGTCCCTACAAGGACCGCAAGAGCGTCGCCGTGGCTTTGAAGCGGGTGTACAGCGCGCCCAATGAGGGACACCGCACGAGGGGCGCTGGAGGACTTCGCGGCCAGCGACCTGGGAGGGCGCTACCCCCAAACGAGTTGCCACCTGGCGGCGCGCCTGGCAGCGCTTCACGCCGTTCTTGGCGTTCCCGCCCATGCTGCGCCGCGTCGTGTACACCACCAACGCTATCGAGTCCTTGAACTACCAGCTACGCAAGATCACCAAGAACCGCGGGCATTTCCCCAGCGAAGAAGCCGCCGTCAAACTCTTGTGGCTCGCCATCTGCAACATCGAAGACAAACGAGCCGCCCAGCGCCTCGCAGACGCTGGCAAACCCCCAACAAACAGAACAGGACACACCCGCCTCATCCAAGGACACACCACCACCAACTGGAAACAAGCCCTCGCCCAACTCACCACCGCCTACCCCGACCGAATCACCCCTACCTCTAACCCCCATACACAGAAAAATTGACAGGCTCGTGCATTGCCTACGGATCGGGTGCATTGCCTACGGATCGGGTGCACCGCATAACGCTGGAACACACCACAGAAGACTCTGCCGCCCCACACGTATCACCCGCAGGCAGGGAACACACGAAACCACAAAACCCCAAGCCCCACCCGCAACAACGGAACACGGGCTCACTAGCAACACCTCACAACCCACGGGCCCAGCCCACAAACCCCACCCCACACAACAGAGGCCGCGACCGGTTTCCCGGCCACGGCCTCGTCACGCTCAGCGGCGCTCAGCGAAGCGCCACCGATCAGGCGGTCATGTCCACGTGGTCCTCGACCGCGGCGCGGCCGGCCTCGAGGCGGGCGACGGGGACGCGGAACGGCGAGCAGGACACGTAGTCCAGGCCCACATTGTGGAAGAAGTGGATCGACAGCGGGTCGCCACCGTGCTCGCCACACGCCGAGCTTGATGTTCGGCTTTGGTGGAGCGGGCGCGGCGCACGCCCTCGGAGACCAGGGTGCCCACGCCGTGGACGTCGATGGACTCGAAGGGGGAGACGCCGAAGATGCCGGCCTCAATGTACTGCGGGAAGAACACGCCTTCGACGTCGTCGCGCGAGAAGCCCCACACGGTCTGCGTCAGGTCGTTGGTGCCGAAGGAGAAGAAGTCGGCTTCCTCGGCGAGGTCCTCGGCCGTCATGGCGGCGCGCGGCAGCTCGATCATGGCGCCGATGGAGACGCCGGACAGGTCCACGCCGCGGGCTTCGGCGACGGAGGCGATGATGCCTTCGGCCTCTTCGCGCACGAGCTGGAGCTCACGCACGGAGCCGACGAGCGGGACCATGATCTCGGGTCGCGGGTCGAGGCCGCGGCCCACGAGCTGCGCGGCCGCCTCGCACAGGGCGCGCATCTGCAGGGCGAACAGGCCGGGCAGGTAGATGCCCAGGCGCACGCCGCGCAGGCCCAGCATGGGGTTCTGCTCGTGCATGCGGCGAACCTCGACGAGCATGGCCTCGTCGGCGGGGTCGAGGGTGCCGGTGGCCTTGCCGACGGCGACCCTGGTCTCCAGCTCGATGAGGGCGGGCATGAACTCGTGGAGCGGCGGGTCGATGAGGCGCACGGTCATCGACTTGCCGTCCATGACCTCGAGCATCTCGAGGAAGTCCTGCTTCTGCAGCTTCTCGAGCTCGTCGAAGGCGGCCTGGCGCTCGTCGGACTCGGGGGCGGAGAGGATGGCGCGCTCAACGAGCGGGCGGCGCTCGCCCAGGAACATGTGCTCGGTGCGGCACAGGCCGATGCCCTCGGCACCGAACTCGATGGCGCGCTTGGAGTCGAGGGGGGTGTCGGCGTTGGCGCGCACGCGCAGGCGGCGGACCTTGTCGGCGTGGGACAGGAGCTTGTCGACGGCCTCGACGAGCTCGCGGGTGCCCTCGTCGTCGCCGGCGGCGGCGAGGCCGGCCTCGAGGCCCTCGGCGAGGTAGGTGGTGACGGGCGAGTCGGTCACGGGGACCTCGCCGCGGAAGATTTCGCCGGTCTGGCCGTCGATGGCGATGGTGTCGTCGGCGGTCAGGACGAGGTCACCGATGGTGACGGTGCCGGCGGCAGCATCGATGACGAGGGACTCGGCAGCACACACGCAGGTCTTGCCCATGCCGCGGGCAACGACGGCGGCGTGCGAGGTCTTACCGCCGCGCGCGGTGAGGACACCCTCAGCGGCGACCATGCCGGGCAGGTCGTCGGGGTTGGTCTCGCGGCGCACGAGGACGGTCTTGATACCCTTTTCGGCGGCTTCGATGGCCTGGGCGTTGTTGAAGGCGATCTTGCCGACGGCGGCAGCCCGGGGAGGCGGCCATGCCGCGAGCAATGAGGTCCTTGTCGGCCTTCGCGTCGAACTGCGGGAACATCAGCTGGGTGAGCTGGTCGCCGGTGACGCGACCCAGGGCCTCGTCGCGGGTGATGAGCTTTTTCGCCGAGGAGCTGGGTGGCGATGCGGAACGCGGCGGCGGCGGTGCGCTTGCCGACGCGGGTCTGGAGCATCCACAGCTTGCCGCGCTCGATCGTGAACTCGATGTCGCACATGTCGCGGTAGTGGGTCTCGAGCTTGCGCATGATGGCGCGCAGCTCGTCGTAGACGGGCTTGTTGATGCGCTCGAGGTCGGACAGGGCCAGCGTGTTGCGGATGCCCGGCGACGACGTCCTCGCCCTGCGCGTTCTCCAGGTAGTCGCCGTAGACGCCGGAGTGGCCGGAGGAGGGTCGCGGGTGAAGCACACGCCGGTGCCGGAGTTTTCGCCCATGTTGCCGAACACCATGGTGCAGATGTTGACGGCGGTGCCCAGGTCGTGGGGGATGCGCTCGCGGCGGCGGTAGATGCGGGCGCGCTCGGTGTTCCAGGAGCGGAAGACGGCTTCGATGCCCATGTCCATCTGGGTGCGGGGATCCTGGGGGAAGTCGTTGCCGGTCTGTTCCTTGACGATGCCCTTGAAGGTGTCGACGAGGGCCCTTGAGGGTCCTCGGCGGTCAGCTCAGTGTCGCCCTTCACGCCGCGCTCGGCCTTGAGGGTCGTCGAGGGCGTCGGAGAAGAGGTCGCCGTCGATGTCGAGGACGGTCTTGCCGAACATCTGGATGAGGCGGCGGTAGGAGTCCCACGCGAAGCGCTCGTTACCGCTAACGGCTGCGAGGCCGAGAACGGACTCATCGTTGAGGCCGATGTTGAGGACAGTTTCCATCATGCCGGGCATGGAGAACTTTGCGCCGCTTCGCACGGAGACCAGGAGCGGGTCGGCGGGGTCGCCGAGGTGGCGGCCCATCTGATCCTCGACGCCGCGCAGGGCGCAGGGTGACCTCGGTGGCAAGCGTCTCGGGGACGGTCGACTCCTTGAGGTATGCGCGGCACGCCTCGGTGGTGATCGTGAAGCCGGGGGAACGGGCAGGCCGAGCTTCGTCATCTCGGCGAGGTTCGCTCCCTTTGCCTCCGAGCAGGTCCTTCATGGACTTGTCGCCCTCGGAGAAGTCGTACACATACTTGACCATCGTGGTCCTCAACTTCCGTGTTTGCGATGATTGGCCCGACGCCGGGCCGCTACCACGAGCAGGATACACGCATCAAGGGACTAAGGTCACTTCAAGACACACCCTCTTATGATTGTCCTTACATTGACGAGGCCGTGGTTGCTTGTCGGGTATCGTGCCCTCGGTCGGGAGCGGGCGTCAGGCGGGCTGGTCAGGGGTATCGGCGAGGCTGTCACGCAGGCGTCGGCGGGCGCGGCGTTCGGCCGGCCGGGGCGGACAGACGGACGTGGGTCGGACAGACGGACGTGGGGCGGGGCCCGAAGGCCCACCCCACGAGGCTGCGAGAGCCGAGAAAGCGACGAGGCCCACCCGGCCAGCTGCCAACCGCGCAGGTCGTCAACCGATAGCCCCTCAGGGACGGATCACGACAATATGCGCTTCGCCTTCTTCGTCGAAGCACACCCGACTGTGCGCGGTGAAAGCGGCGATGCCCTCGTCGTTTTCGATACGCGGCAACCAACACTTTGAGGAGATCACCGGGTCGCGCGTCGGCGCCTCACGTCCACCCGCTCGGCTCCCGCAACCGACATGTTGGACACACGGCCCCTCGGGCGCGTCACCCAGGACGCACGACCTGGCGACGGAGCCGAGCTGATCCTCGTGCCAGGCGCGAGTGCTCTCATCCTGCGTGACATCGATCTGATGCTCTCTCGACTCGGAGAGAACACTGAGAGTCGAGGCCCCAGAGACAGAGTCAACGGCCACCTGAGTATGCTCACTGACCTTGGCAACCGACACATCGTAGATGCCGGGGTAGGCGTAGACGACCGCGCCGCCAGAACCCGCGTGCCACAGGCCATCCGTCGAGGCGGCAACCGGGAAGGTTGCGCCGCCTTCGCCAGAGGCGCCCAGCGCCCCCAACGACACTCCTCCCACACTCACATCGGAGGCGTAGCCATACGCCCGCACCGTCTCCGCGTGCGCGGCGCCCGAGACGACGCGCCACATGCCCACGTGTGGCCTGGGCACGTCCGCCCTCTCCAGGTAGATTTCACGGGTGACCGTGCGCCCATTGATTGAAAAATCGATGCTCGCCCCTTGACGCCCCCGCACATCGCGCTCGTCGTACACTCGAACGCTCACCACGCTGCTGGGCTCCGACACGCGGCCACGGCGCAGGTCGACGGCGCCGCCACGCCCGACATTGGGATCGGCGTCGGCGTCGGCGCCCTCAACCGCCATCGCGTCCTCGAAGCGCCCCCTGGGCGATCGCCTCGGCGTAGTAGCGCGCCGCCGCCTCAGCGCTCACGCTGAACGAATACACGAGGCCACCCACCACCGGCAGCACAGCGAACACACACACGAGGACGACGATCATCCGCACGCGCCCCTTCACGACATCACTTCCTCTCTCAGGCGTCCTCCCGGATGCGGCAAGCGCGCGCTCGCGACTTCCAAGTGGTCACGAGTCTACTAGACACGGACGTGGGGCGGGCCTTCAGGTCCCACCCCACGTCCGTCGTCAAATCGTTCAGCGCACGCGGAACTCGATGGTGGTTCCCTCGCCGACGTCGATGAGGTCGCCGTCGTTCAGGGCGATGGTCACCATGGGCGTGACGTCCTGGAAGGAGCCGTCCGCGTGGCGCAGGACCGTGCCGTTGGCGCTGCCCAGGTCCATGAGGGCCCACAGGCCGGGCGTCGTCATCATGACGGCGCAGTGGGAACGCGAGATCTCGGTGGCCGGGCTGGGGACGCGCAGCACGGTGGCGACAGGGGCGGCCGGTGAGGGCGCGGGCGTCGGGGTCGCGGCCGATGACGACGTCGCGGGACACCTCGACGGGCACGGTGCCGCCGTGGATGAGGAAGGCGACGGGTGCGGCGGGCCCGGGAGTTGACGGGGGCGAGGCGCAGGATCGTGGCCTCAGTGTCCGTCTCGGCGCCCAGGCCGGCCAGGCCCTCGGCGCTCATCGCCTCGGGGGCGGCGGGCGGCTCGGGTGCCATCTCGGGTTCGGGCTCGGCCGCGGGCTGCTCCTCAGCCTCGGACGAGGCCGGGCGCTAGACTCGCCGAAAGCCTCCCCGCGCGCTCGGCAGACTCGGCGGTGTCAACCGGCGGCTCTTCCAGCGTCGGCGACGACGTAAAGTTCGCCCGAGGGCTGCTCGGCGTCCCGCTCGGTGGTCTCCTCAACCGGCTCGGGCGCCTCGTCCTCGGGGGTCTGCGCCCTCCTTCTCGGGCGCCTCGTCCCCGGCGGGGTCGCGGTGCGAGTGGAGGGGTCAGGACACAGGGGCCGTTGCTGGTGGCTGCGAGGAACTGGGCCTCGACGGCCGCCAGGTCGACGGAGGAGTGTGCAGCGACGGCTCGGGCAGCTCCTCGCGGGCCTCGCGGCGGGCGCGGCGCTCGTGGTCCGGGATATCGGGGTTGATGAGGAAGCCCATCGTGTCGACGGGCATGGAGGCCAGGGCCTCGACCTCGTCCAGGGCGCGACCGATGCGAATCTCGGCGGCCTCGACGCGGTCGGCGGCGGGAACCATCCACGTGACCTCGTCACCTTCGATGATGGTCGCCCTCGAAGGTCTGCCACTCGCCGGGTTGAAGGGCCAGGCCCAGATCAGGGTCGGTCCACACCTGCTCGGTGATCTGGCCGGCGGCGCGCATGCGCAGCTGAATGTTACCGAGGACCGTCAGGTAGGGGCTGTTCGCCCGCGCAGTCGAGCAGCAGGACGTCGCCCCGCTCGGCCTGCAGTGGGAGAGCCATGCCTGCGTGTCCGCTCGGCCCCACACGACGTCGGCGGCGGAGTCCGCGAAGTCCAGCGGAACCAACGCCGCACCGAGCGGGCCGGTGACGAGCATCGCGCCCTGTCCGCGGCACAGGAAGCGTCCAATCTGAAGCATCAGTTACTGCCTTCTCTACGAGGAACCCGGCGCGCTGTCTGAATCGACGCCGGACGTACTGGTTGAATCATGCGATTCAGGACATTCGTTGTCAATGTTACTCGTGATTCGGTTCCTGCGTAAACTACAACGGCCGTCGTATTGTCACGAGTTCCGGTCTCGAGGCTGGCCCGAACGAGCGCGTCGGCGCTCCCCTGCGGGCCGTCCCCGGCGGCGACAACGGCGTGAATCTGCGCGTCTTGGAGGACGCCGTGCACCCCGTCTGTACAGATGACCGCGCGGTCGCCTTCTTCGAGGGCATGATCGTGTAGTCGGCTTTCACACTTCCTGACCGTCCGGCACCCAGCGCCTTGGTGACGACGTTGGCGGGAGGGATGACGCGGGGCGCGCCGGAGGTGGCCGCGAGGTCGCGCGCTTCCTGCAGGGCGGAGTGGTCGTGGGTGAGCTGGCGGATGCCGCCGCCTCCCACGACGTAGGCGCGCGAGTCGCCGACGTTGAAGGACAGCCAGTAGGGCCCCTCGGTGGTGCGCAGAACCATGAGGCCGGACAGGGTGGTTCCGGGCGCTCATCGGGTTGTCGGCGGGTGCGAGAGCCGCGACCGAGGTGGCGGCGGCGTCGATGGCGACGGAGAGATCGACGAGGTCGACGGGCCGGTTGCCGAGTCGGCCGGGGCTCAGGAACTCCTGGAGCGTGATGACGGCCCGGGACGAGGCCTGGGCGCCGCCGAGGTGGCCGCCCATTCCATCGGCGACCGCGAAGACGGGCGAGACCGCCAGCCAGGAGTCCTCGTTTTCTGCGCGGACCGGACCGATGTCAGTCGACGCGCCCCACCGAAGGGCGGGGCGCTCCGCATGTTCACCCAGAGCCATCTACCTTCGTCTTTTCTCGCTGCGTTGAGCGCGTGGGATAACGCGTTACGCGATTATTCTACACGCGCTCAACGCATGGTTACGCACTCAGCGGACGGGATCCGAGTAGGCCAGCTGGGCCCGGAAGACGCCCGCGTCGCGCGAGACGACGATCGCTCGACCGGGCTCTGCGCGGACCGGCTTCACGCGGCCGATAATCTGACCTTCGTCAGGGTTACCGGACAACAGGATGCCTGTCGTGCCCAGGTCGATGAGCGACTGGAGGATGCGCTCGTAGAGGGCTCGCGACACGCCGCCCATGCGCCTCGTGATGACCAAATGGAGGCCAACGTCACCCGCCTGGGAGAGGAGCGGCTGGAGGGGCATCAGCGGATTGCCTTCGGAGGTGACGACCAGGTCGTAGTCGTCGACGAGGATCCAGACCTCGGGGCCCTTCCACCAGGAGCGGGTGGTGAGCTGCTCGGCGGTCACGTCGTCGCCGGGCAGTCGCATCTTGAGGAACTCGGCGAGCTCGCGGATGTCGCTGGCGACGTCCTCGATGCGCGTGAGGTAGCCGGCCGAGTACTCGGGGGCACGAGGCCCAGCGAGGCCCTGCGCAGGTCGACGGACACGATCTTGGCCTGCTCGGGGGTGTTGCGCGCCATGATTTCCTTCGCGAGGGAGCGCAGGAAGGTGGTCTTGCCGGACTTCGAGTCGCCAAACAGGTAGAGGTGCTGTTCGACGTTGGGGTCGAGGCGGTAGGGCCCAGGCGCGATTCTTCGACGCCGAGCATGAGCGCGGGAGCGGGGCCTTCCGCCGGGGCGAGCGCGCCGGGCAGCTGCGCGATCTCGTCGGCCGTGATGCGGGTCGGGAGCAGGCGCAGCTTGGGCCGGGGCCGGCGGGCAGGGCCGCGCGGATCATTTCGAGCGTGCGCGCGATGCCTTCGGTGACGGTCGTCGGGTCCGGTTCGCCGTCGGCGCGCGGCAGGCCGATGAGGACGTGGTGCTTCGTGACCTCGACGCCGCGGCCGGGGCGCGCGTTCGGGATCTGCTTCTGGATGTTGCGGTCGATCTCCGAGTCTCGGAAGTCACCGATCTTGAGCTCGAGCTTCGAGGCCGAGCATGTCGGCGACCCTGCATGCGGAAGTCGCTCCAGCGGGACGTGGACGTCACGAGGTGGACGCCGAAGGTCAGGGCGCGGCTCAGCATCATGCCGATCGTCATGTCGAGGTCGTCGAAGTCGGCCTTCAGGGAGGCCCAGTTGTCGATGACGAGGAAGACGTCACCGTATCCGTCGTCGTAGCGTCCTTCGGCGCGACCGCGACGGTACGTTTCGATGGAGTCGATCTTGTTGTCGCGGAAGTAGCGCTCGCGATCCTCGATGATGCCGCGGATTTCGGCGATCATTCGCGTGAGGATCCGTGTGTGTCGCGCGTCGCGACGCCCGCGACGTGGGGCGCATCGACGAAGGACGCGAAGGTACCGCCGCCGAGGTCGATGATGTAGAACTGGACTTCCTGCGGCGTGTAGATGAGCGACAGGGACATGACGAAGGTCCTGAGCACCATCGACTTACCGGTGAGCGGGCCGCCGACGACCGCGAAGTTACCGGCGGCGCCAGACAGGTCGAAGGTGAGGACGTCGCGGCGCTGCTCGAGCGGGAGGTCCTTGGTGCCCATCGGGAAGACGAGGGTGCCGCGCTGCGCCACTGCATGGACACGAAGCCGAGGCCCTCGACCGGGGCGAGGTCGGGCATGAGCTGGTCGAAGGTGTCGGGCTCTTCGAGCGGGGCAGCCACACCTGGTGGGCGGGCATGCCCTTGCCGGCCATCTTCGCGACCGCGATGTCCATCTCGGTCATGTCCGCCCACTGGGCGTCCTCGGCAGGACCATGGCCTGACCGGTCGAGGCAGGGGGCGTTGTCGGGCTCGTCGCGCGTCAGGACGGGGGCCAGGGTGAAGGGCAGGACCTTAATCTGACGGTCGGGGGTGCCCGCCGTGGCGGCCTGCGTCGAGGAGACGGTACGCGGGGGCGGGGTGCCGCGACGTAGGAGGCGCGGAATCGGATGAGCTCGTCGGTGCCGGGCATCAGGTAGCCGGAGCCGGGCAGGGGAGGGAGCTCGTAGGCGTCGGGGACGCCCAGGACTTCGCGGGATTCGCTGGCGGAGAAGGTCTTGAGGCCCACGCGGTAGGACAGGTGGGACTCCAGGCCCTTCATCCTGGACGTCTCTGAGCCTCTGCGAGGCGAGGAGCAGGTGGATGGACAGCGAACGGCCCAGACGACCGATTGCGACGAAGAGGTCCGCGAATTCGGGCTTGGCGGTGAGGAGCTCGGAGAACTCGTCGAGGATCAGGAAGAGGGCGGGCATCGGGGGAAGTTGTGCTACCCGCGATGCGGTCGGCCCTCGTAATCCGTGACGTTCGCGTAGTTGCCGGCGTCGCGCAGGACTTCCTGGCGGCGCACCATTTTCGCCCCTTGAGGGCGTCCTGCATGCGGTCCACGAGGGAGAGCTCAGACTCGAGGTTGGAGATCATGGCCGACACGTGGGGCAGGCTCGACATGCCCAGCGAAGGTCGCGCCGCCCTTGAAGTCGACGAGGACCAGGTTGAGCTGCTCCGGCGAGTGCGTCAGCGCGAGGGCGAGGACGAGGTGCGCAGCACCTCTGATTTACCCGGAACCGGTCGCACCGATGAGCAGGCCGTGCGGGCCCCATGCCCCTGTTGGGCGGCTTCCTGATGTCGATGAGGACCGGGATGCCTTCGGGGTGACGCCGAAGGGGACGCGCAGGCGGTTCCTGCCTTCGCGTCGCACCCACGCCTTCTCGGGGTCGAAGTCTCGGATATCGCCGAGGTGGAGGAGTTCCATGAGGTCGACGGTGCGCTTGACGTCGGAGCGCCCCACAGGCGCGTCGGTGTCCTTGCTCTTGTCGTCCGCGGCGAAGGGGGTGAGGCGCCGGGCGATGGACTCGGCCTGCGCCTGACCAACGTGTTCCCATTCGCCGACGATGGCCTGGTGGCTGAACAGGGTTGACTTCGAGGGCACCCCGGTTCTCGCCCTTGACAGCAGGATGGATGAGCAGCCGCACGGTCGAGGGGCTGGTCAGGGCTCCCCACTTGTCATGGAGGTTGATGACGGTCACGCCGACGGCGCCCTCTGGGGAGCCGAGCTGGGTCGTGGCGGGCAGCTCCGCTCCGTCGCACACGAGGAGCACGTGCGGCCACGGGGTGAGGTCGTCGCGCGGGGAGAAGCCGGGGCGATCGACGATGTCGGGGCCGAGGAGGTCGAGCAGGTCCGCGACCTCGGTGACGACCATGCGGGCGGGGCCCCACAGCGTCGGATTCGACGGTGGAGCCGGCGTGGGGAGCCACCTGACCCAGTCCCATTCGGCGAGGCGCTCCGGCGAGCACAGGACCGCGATGCGTAGGTAGTTGGGGCTCACGAAGGTCGCCAGGTGCGTCATGAGTGAGCCGCGCGACGCCGCTCGCGTCCTCGTGGCGGCCGGCCAGCTCGATGTGCGAGTAGTCCTCGAGGGGATGCCGAAGGCGACGGAGTCGAGGTTGCGGTGCGTCTCGATGAAGCGGGTCATCGCGGACAGGCAGACGATGTCGGGGGTGGCCATGGGGCAGGTCGGGGCGATGAGCTCCATCGACAGGCCCTGCTCGGACACGCCGACGCGGGCGTTGAGCATCTCGATGCCCGGCTCACGTTCCCACACGCGCTCGCCCTGATCCGCGATCGCCACCAGGGCCTCGGGCGCGGGAGAGCCCAGTTCACGAACGCCCTCTGACGGTCGGCGACGTTACGGACCGTCTGGCGGGTTTCGGCCAGGTAGGACAGGTATTCGCCGCGCAGAGTCTTGACCTTCTGGCGGTGCTGGGAAACCTGGCGGTAGACGTTGAAGCCGACCATGGCGACCATCGCGAAGACCATGCCGCCGGCCATCATCATCATGGTGGGGTTCTTGGATTGGCCGTCCCCGGAGGTCGCCTGAGAGATCGCCATGAACACCATGACGCCCATCGACCCCCATCATGGGGATCACCATGGCGAGCACGTTACCGATGCCGGCGGCCTCCGCCTGGTTCGGCGGCGCCTGGATGGGGATCTTCCCTCCGGCATCTCCGGTACGCCCTCCAAGAGATCCTCAGAGTCAGCCATCGTTCCTCCCTATGTAGCCGCACGCGGCAAGCAGTAGTCCCCGCTATCCTAACGTGCAACGACTGAACTTTTGCCAAGCGCACGTCAGGTGACACAATACTGTCTGAAGGCGCGAACCGATAGGCGACGAGAGGAGGAGCGCGTGGCAGGTGCACAGGCATCCATTACGGTTGTCGGCGGTTCCCCGGCGTGAGGACTACGTTCTCCCCGTTGGAATGACCATTGCGGGCCTGCTCGCACTCATCGAGGTCGACCTGACCAGCCTCCAGGCTCGGCTCACCCTCGGGGGTGGGCGCGCGGTCGACCCCAGCGACGTGATTGGCCGGGATATTTCCCTCCGGCTCGGTCGTGACGATCGTCGGGTCGCAGGAGTCGGCCCAGGCTATCGCGGATGATCGCCAGGCCTCGAATAGTCGGCGCTTCCAGCCCGCGATGGCGTCCTCCGCTTTCATGTTCGCGGCCCTGATCCTGACGCTTGTCGGCGTCGCGGCTCCGACGGCGGCCCTATTCGTCGACGTGGGCCAGGCCCTTCCACCCCTCGTGACCTCGCCGTGGTTCAGGGTGACCTCCGGTCTCCTGTGCGCGCTGATGTGGACGGCTCCGCTCATGACCCGCAAGGGCCCCACAAGCGAGTTCGCCCACCTTGGGTATTGCGCGGCGGCCGGCATCAGCCTCGGCGTGGGCGTCACCCCCTGCCCGGTTCGCTGACTTTCCTGCCCCTCATCGTGTCGTGGTCCGCCCTGGTCCCTGGCCGGCCTCGTTCTCTTCACCCGCCCGGGGCCAGCGCGCGCGTGAACGTCCAGGCCTTCGGGCTCATCGCGGCCACCATGACCATTTCCTCCTTCAGCGCGCTCGAGCCGTCCGCATCGCGCCGATCGTGTTTGCCGCCTCGATTATCTTCATCTCCCTGGCTCCACACCTGGCGTTGCAGGTTCCCGACCACCAAGTCCTCGACCTGCCTCTCGTCATGAAGCGGCTCCCCACGATCCGCCAGACCGTCATCGCTCCCCGTCGCGCATCACCCAGGCCCGCGTCAAGAAGACCGTGCGCGAGGCCAACACGCGTTCCCCTGTCGATGCTGGCCAGCGCCACCGTCATCGCCTTCGTGTCGGGAGTCATCACCGCCTCACCAGCCGCCACTCAACGAGGAGAAGCCCTACGCGGGCTACGCGACGCTGGCCCTGTGCCTGCTCGCGATCATCGGGCTGCTCACGAACGCGCGTGCCAAGCGCGACCGCCTCGACCCACTACGGGCCCCGTGTCGTGGCCCTCGCGATGTGGGCGACCATCTTTTTTGCGCCCGAGTGGAGCGAGTTCATCCTGCGTTCCACGGGCGAGGCCGCTGAGCCGGCCCTGGAGATGGCGCGCTCATGTTGCCCTTCCCCTGTCCCTGAGCGTCCTCGCGTTCCTCGCCCCGGTCATCGCGCTGATTCGCGCGGGCCGCGAGCCTTCCGCGCTGGTCGGCCGCATTCTCGACATCATTCAGGGATCTCCCTGACCCTACTCCTGCCGGCCGCGACCTACGGCTCGGGTCTCTTCGATTTAGTTTGGCGGAAGGTGCTATGACGTCCTCTTCACCAGGCTCTGGTCCCCGTCCCCGCGTCGCCCGGGAAGCGCGTCGCCGCGCTGTTCGTCGACGTCGTGGGCGCCGCGCTGATTGCGTTTGTCGCTTCCAGCTTGTCGCACGGAAACATCATGGTCATCGTCACGATCCTGTTGGAATACGCGGCGGTCCAAGCGATCGTGATCGCGATCCGCGGACGCCTCGATCGGCTGCACCCTGACGGGGTGGTGCTCGTGAGCGCCGGGTCTTCCATGATGTCTCCTTCCCTGGGCCGCTCCTTCGGGTATGTTCTGGTGACGACGCTGTCCGCGATCGTCCTGCCCGTCCCCTTCGTGTCGGTGTTTCTGGGGGGCGAGCGCGGCTCCTGGATGGCTTCTCTCTGCTCCCTCGAATGCTTGACGTTCGCTCCTCGCGATGAGTACGCCGAGGCCTCGGCCCCGTGAGCCCGTACAGCAGCGCGCGCTCGCGCGGCACCGGCGGATACACCAACTTCGGGTCCGTCACGGCGGCTCCTTCCGTCCAGTCCAGCATGACGCGCGAATCACAGGATGCGGCGCAGCCTCGCTTCGCGGCCCCTGCAGGATGCGGCCCCCAGGCCGGTGCGCGCCATGCCCCAGGCTCCGGGCCGCCCGATTACGCCGGCGGCACCCGCCCAGCCTGCCGCGCCCGCGGTGTCTGCTCAGGCCTCGCCGTACACTGCCCCGCCCGGCCTCAGGGCGCTCCCCTGGCGCCTCCGACGCGCCAGCGCCCCGCCCAGTCGGCCGCGCCCGCTCAGGCCTCGTCGCACGCCGCCCCCGCCCGACCTCAGGGCGCTCCCGCGGTGTCTGCTCAGGCCTCGTCGCGCACCGCCCCACCCGACCTCAGGGCGCTCCCCGCGACGCCCCTCACGCGCCAGCGCCCCGTCGCCGCGCCGCCGCAGGGAGCCCCCGTTCCGCACCTCGCCCCGCCGCAGCGAAGCCGGCCGCCGGCACGAACGGGCCGCACACCGGCCTGCTGCTGGACACGGGCCAGTCGATTCCCCGTGGACCGGACGATCGTGCTGGGACGCGCCCCCTCGCCCGTGTCGCCCGGCGACGTGCCCATCCCGTCGACGATCAGACGCGTTCTCTCGTCGCGCACTCACGTGCGGATCCGCCGACCGCCAGCGGCATTTCGATCGTTGACATGAACTCGGCGAACGGGACGCGCGCCGCACGCCCAACGGGCGCACCCATACGCTGGTGCCCGGCCAGCCCCTGGAACTGCCGTTGAACAGCCAGCTGCTGCTCGGCGAGCGCCTGATTTCCGTCGTCGACCTGCGCCAGCGTCGCTGACCGGCGCACGCCCGGGCTTTGTCTGATCGTCTAGCTGGCGTCGTTGAGAGGACTGAGGATGATGGTGATGACGGGTGTGGGTCGGCGCGTGGCCCGATGGGTGGCAGGCCTGGCTGCGGTGGCGTGCTGTGTGGCGGGGGCGGCCTTGCCCGCTCCAGGCCGATGATGGGCCTGTTCCGGTGCCCTCCACCCCGCCCACGGCCGCGCCTCACTACCCCTGTTGTTCCCCGGTCGCACCATCCACTTGAGCGCCCGCTTCGAATTCGGTGAGGACATCGTTCCGGGGCAGCAGGGCATCACGCCTACCGCCCTACCTGAAGCTGGAATTCTCACAGTGGGGTAACGGGTGGAGTCTGACCGAGCAGGAGTGCCAGGGACCTGGTGTCCACCTTTCTGGTCCGGGACCGGCCCCTGACTACCAGGTGGAGGCCGCTGTAAAAATACGACGATTGTCAGATCGAAGCGTACTACCTGGGCGAGGCCCGCCACGCGTTCTATTCCCCTGGACGAGTCGGGGCACATGCAGGTGCGCCCGCCCATGGCCTACCCTCAACCAGATCGCCACCTCCTTCGACAACGTTCTCTTTGAGCGCCTTTGACTTCGACGTCACGGCCATGAATAACGCTCACCGCAACGCGAACCCCTCAAAAGAAGATCTCAACAACCTTGTTGTTCTTAGCCACGCCTCTTCCTGTGTGTGGGACGTTCACGACGGGCCACGATACCAGCGACCGATGAGCCGTTGATGGAAGGTGACGTCGAGGACTACTTCACCGGCAAACTCGCTGGCACGGTCGGGCCTTTCACCGAGCTGAACCCGCCCGTCAACCCCTTCACCATCACCCCCACGCCCACCACCGACCCGGCTGCCGGCGCCTCGGCCGCCGCGTCGGGGAGACCACTCCCAGAGGGGAGTCTTCTTCCACGGGCCTGCTCATCGGCATCGGCGCCGCCATCGCCGCCCTCCTCCTGGTCGGCACAGGCGCCCTGGTCATAGCCCTGCGCCGCAGGAAGTAACGACTCATCCACGGGCACTTGCGCGGGGTCCGTCCCAGGAGTCAGGCGGCGGCCCTAACCCCCGTGGTCGCCGAGTACCTCGGGCTGAGCCTGTGCGCATGTTGTTGACGCTTTCCTGCCCCGCCTGCCATCTGGTAGGCTGGGGGCGTTACATCGGCCGTTTAGCAAAGGAGTACCGTCATGGCGACTCAGGTTGAGATTCAGCGGAAAGAGTGGCAAGACTGGGTTGACAGGCTCGTTAACAACCCTGACTGCGTCGCGACGCAACTGGAAGAAGCAGCAAAACTTCTGAAGGATAATATCTCCCTCCAAAATGAGAGCAAGTGGGGTGTTGAAGATGGGCCTCAGGCGTTTGCCAAGAGGTATCGCTTCTATCTTCAGCAGGAAGTGGCAGCCCTCAAGAGTATGGCGGAAAATGCTCGTAAATTCGCTGGCCTCGTGAAAGATGCCATCGCTATGCTCGACAACGAGGATCAGAACGCAGCCTCGTGGCTCAACGAACAGATCAAGAAAGTTGACGCTGTCTACAAGTCGGGGCCCATGAAGGAAGCTGAGCGCACTGGTGCTCTCAATGGCGCTTCGGCGGGAAGAATCTACTAAGCAACGAGGGGCATCGCTTTTGACCATGGGGAGGCACGACATGCAGCTACGATCGATCACGTCAATTTTTCGTCAGACGGCTAAGTGGATGGCGTGCGCGGCCGCGGCCGCGTGCTGCGTGGCAGGGGGCCCCTGCCCGCTCACGCGGTTGACGAGGAACCCATCTCTCTTCCACAGACAGCCCCTCCCAGGCCCCTTCCCCAGGTTTCTTACCCGGCCACATCCTCAACATCAGCGCGCGCCTGACCGTACCACCCTACGAGACCGGGGGATGACGAGATCGAGTGGTCACCACTACTACGTGTTTGTGCGGAATGGGCCTTACGGAGCCGAGATCACCACGACGACCGCCAGCAGATCGCCAACACCTTCTGGGCGGGCAGCGCAGACAACTACACAGCAAGCGCAGTCTACGATCTAAGCGGCTGTACCTTCGACGCCTACTACCTGAAAGACGCTCAGCACGCGTTTTACTCCCCTCGACGAGTCCGGACACATCGAAGTACGTGCCCCCTCGCAGACCCTCAGCCAATCTCGCCCAGGCATTCGAAAAACGCCACTATCACCGACTTCGAAATCGACTTCTCGTATATTCGCAACGCTCAATGCAACGGGAACCCCTCGAGAACCGACATCGACAGAGAAATCACGGCCGACAGGCATTCATCCACATGCACGTGGAGCACATCTCGACGGCGCGACTATCCCCACCACGGATGACCCTCATGGTCGGTGACATAGAACCCTTCTTCACGACCCACACAAACGGCACAGTCGGGGCCTTCACCGACCTTTGTCGCTCCCTGTCAACCCCTTCACCATCACCCCCCGCGCCCACGACCGACCTGGCTACCGGTCTTCGGCCGCCGCGTCGGAAGACCGGTCCGAGACGGGCAAGTCCTCTTCCACGGGCCTGCTCATCGGCATCGGCGCCGCCATCGCCGCCCTCCTCCTGGTGGGCACAGGCGCCCTGGTCAGCAGCCCCTGCGCCGCAAGAAGTAACAGCGCTGTCAGAGTACCGGTACTAGCCCGGTGGTTCCGGGGCGTAGCATCCAATCGACGACGAAGGGGAGGGAACGAAGGATGATGGCGACAGTGACGGGGTGGGTCGGCGCGGCCCGATGGGCGGCCGGTCTGGCCGCGGCCGCGTGCTGCGTGGCAGGGTGGCCCCTGCTCGCTCACGCGGTTGACGAGGAACCCATCTCTCTTCCACAGACAGCCCCTCCCAGGCCCCTTCCCCAGGTTTCTTACCCGGCCACATCCTCAACATCAGCGCGCGCCTGACCGTACCACCCTACGAGACCGGGGATGACGAGATCGAGTGGGTCACTCACTACTACGTGTTTGTGCGGAATGGGCCTTACGGAGCCGAGATCACCCGCGACGACCGCCAGCAGATCGCCAACACCTTCTGGGCGGGCAGCGCAGACAACTACACAGCAAGTGCAGTCTACGATCTAAGCGGCTGTACCTTCGACGCCTACTACCTGAAAGACGCTCAGCACGCGTTTTACTCCCTCGACGAGTCCGGACACATCGAAGTACGTGCCCCCCTCGCAGACCTCAGCCAATTCGCCCAGGCATTCGAAAACGCCACTATCACCGACTTCGAAATCGACTCTCGTATATTCGCAACGCTCAATGCAACGGGAACCCCTCGAGAACCGACATCGACAGAGAAATCACGGCCGACAGGCATTCATCCACATGCACGTGGAGCACATTCGACGGCGCGACTATCCCCACCACGGATGACCCCCTCATGGTCGGTGACATAGAACCCTTCTTCACGACCTACACAAACGGCACAGTCGGGCCCTTCACCGACCTTGTCGCTCCCGTCAACCCCTTCACCATCACCCCCGCGCCCACGACCGACCCGGCTACCGGCCCTTCGGCCGCCGCGTCGGAAGACCGGTCCGAGACGGGCAAGTCCTCTTCCACGGGCCTGCTCATCGGCATCGGCGCCGCCATCGCCGCCCTCCTCCTGGTGGGCACAGGCGCCCTGGTCACAGCCCCTGCGCCGCAAGAAGTAACAGCGCTGTCAGAGTACCGGTACTAGCCCGGTGGTTCCGGGGCGTAGCATCCAATCGACGACGAAGGGGAGGGAACGAAGGATGATGGCGACAGTGACGGGTGTGGGTCGGCGCGCGGCCCGATGGGTGGCCGGTCTGGCCGCGGCCGCGTGCTGCGTGGCAGGGGTGGCCCTGCCCGCTCACGCGGTTGACGAGGAACCCATCTCTCTTCCACAGACAGCCCCTCCCAGGCCCCTTCCCAGGTTTCTACCCGGCCACATCCTCAACATCAGCGCGCGCCTGACCGTACCACCCTACGAGACCGGGGATGACGAGATCGAGTGGGTCACTCACTACTACGTGTCGTGCGGAATGGGCCTTACGGAGCCGAGATCACCCGCGACGACCGCCAGCAGATCGCCAACACCTTCTGGCGGGCAGCGCAGCACAACTACACAGCAAGTGCAGTCTACGATCTAAGCGGGCTGTACCTTCGACGCCTACTACCTGAAAGACGCTCAGCACGCGTTTTACTCCCTCGACGAGTCCGGACGCATCGAAGTACGTGCCCCCTCGCAGACCTCAGCCACCCGCCCAGGCATTCGAAAAACGCCACTATCACCGACTTCGAAATCGACTTCTCGTATATTCGCAACGCTCAATGCAACGGGAACCCCTCGAGAACCGACATCGACAGAGAAATCACGGCCGACAGGCATTCATCCACATGCACGTGGCGTACATCTCGACGGCGCGACTATCCCCACCACGGATGATCCCCTCATGGTCGGTGACATAGAACCCTTCTTCACGACCTACGCAAACGGCACAGTCGGGCCCCTTCACCGACCTTTGTCGCTCCCTGTCAACCCCTTCACCATCACCCCGCGCCCACGACCGACTCCGGCATACTGGCCCTTCGGCCGCCGCGTCGGGAGACCGGTCCGAGCCGGGCAAGTCCTCTTCCACGGGCCTGCTCATCGGCATCGGCGCCGCCATCGCCGTCCTCCTTCCCGGGTGGGCGCCGGGCCCTGGTGGTGGCCCTGCGCCGCAAGAAATAACAGCACGACCACCACGGACCGGAACACCGCCCCGAGCCCGGTGGCTCGGTGAGTAGAGCATCCAATCGACGACGAAGGGCAGGACTAAGGATGATGGTGATGAAGGGTGTGGGTCGGCGCGCGGCCCGATGGGTGGCAGGCCTGGCTGCGGTGGCGTGCTGTGTGGCGGGGCGGCCTTGCCCGCTCACGCCGATGATGGGCCTGTTCCGGTCCCTCCACCCCGCCCACGGCCGCGCCTACTACCCCGTTGTTGTTCCCTCGGTCGCACCATCCACATGGATGCCCTGCTTTCGGAATTCGGTGAGCACACCGTTCCGGGGCAGGGCATCAGCCCAACGCCCACCCTGCAGCTGGTTTTTCTCACAGTGGGGTAACGGTGGAGTCTGTGCGAGCAGGGAGTGCCAGGAGTTGGTGTCCACCTTCTGGTCTGGGACCGGCCCTGACTACGTGGTGGAGGCCGCGGTAAAAATACGACGATTGTCAGATCGAAGCGTACTACCTGGGTGAGGCGCGCCATGCGTTCTATTCCTGGACGAGTCGGGGCACATGCAGGTGCGCCGCCCATGGCCTACCTCAACCAGATCGCCACTTCTTTTGACAACGTTCTCTTTGAGCGCCTTGACTTCGATGCCAAAGGACTCAACAACGCTCACTGCAACGCGAACCCCTCAAAAGAAGACCCTCAACAAACCGTTGTTGTTAGCACACAGCTCTTCCTGTGTGGACGTTCACGACGGGCCACGATCCCCACGACCGATGAGCCGCTCATGGAAGGCGACGCCGAGGACTACTTCACCGGGTACCTCATCGGTACGGTCGGGCCCTTCACCGAGCTGAACCCGCCCGTCAACCCCTTCACTATCACCCCGCGCCCGCCACCGACCCGGCCACCGGCGCCTCGGCCGCCGCGTCGGGAGACCGGTCCGAGCCGGGCAAGTCCTCTTCCACGGGCCTACTTATCGGCATCGGCGCCGCCATCGCCGTCCTGCTCCTGGTGGGCGCTGGGCCCTGGTGGTGGCCCTACGCCGCACACACTAACCACAGCCAAGAAGCCTCCACGAACCGCTGTACGCGCCCGAGGAGGCAGCAGGACCCATCTCACCACCGCGATACATCTTCCGCGCTCGTTGCGTGTAAACGCGCCACACCGGGCGGCCAAGCATCCGCGCGGACACGCAAACAACGAGGGCCGCACCCAACCGGGTGCGGCCCTCACTGTGGATTCTCAGACGACTACAGGCTCACCAGTCCTCGCCCGAATCACGTGAGAGAGGCTTCAGCTGATCGGCGCTGCCAGCGGCACCGCCAACCAGGCCCGTCGACTGCTCCTCGATGCCGTCAATGCGTACCACATCGTAATTACGACGCTGCGTCTCCTTCTTCTCTCACCACGACCGGCAGAAGAACCCCCGCCCAGCACGCCACGACCACCAGCGCCGCCGCGACCGGCAAACACCAGCACCGCCACGACCACCGGCACCAGCGCGACCGGCACCAGCACCACCGCGGCCAGCGGCACCGGAGACGCCACCGCGACCAGCAGTGCCAGCACCGCCACGACCGGCAACACCAGCACCCCCGCGGCCAGCGGCACCGCCGCGGCCGGCAACACCAGCACCGCCGCGACCGGCAACACCAGCACCGCCGCGGCCGGCGACACCAGCGCCGCCACGAGCAGAACCCGCGCCACCCTCACGTCCAACGACACCGGAGACGCCACTGCGGCCAGCAGCGCCGCGACCGGCAACACCCGCACCACCGCGACCGGCAACACCAGCGCCACCGCGACCAGCGCCACCGCCGCGGCCGGCAGCACCAGCGCCACCGCGACCGGCAACACCAGCACTACGAGCACCGGACCGACCGCCGGTACCCACCACGCCGCCACGACCCGCGGCACCAACGCCGCCGCGGCCGGCAAGACCGGCACCGCCACGCGAGCCCGCGCCGCCGGAACCGGAAGAACCGACGGGAGACATGCCAGAACGCATACCAGCACCACCGACGCCACCACGACCGGAAACGCCAGCGGCACCGCCGGGCATCGTCGACGGACGCAACACGCCACCGGCGGGAGCCACGGAGCGCAGCGCGGAGCCGGAGGAACCTGTAGCGAGCCCACTGATACCAGAGAAGCTGCCACCACCGCGCGCGGCAGCCAGGCCCCCAACGCCAGCCGTGGTTCCAGCTACGAGTGTGCCACCCGCGATACGGGCAACGTTGCCACCAATCGGCGGAGCTGCACGCCATGCGGGATCATTCGCGTTGAGCACATCGAGCTGGCATGTGCCCACCGGCAGGGCCATTGGGCGTCATACGAGGATTGATAGGAGTGCTGGTGACATCGATGTGTGCCAACTGATTCGGATCAGTGATTGCTGGAAATACTGCCCGGCTGGTCCCCCGTGGGCCGAACCCAACCGCTCGTGCCAGAAGCACCAGTGGTGACACCTCGACAGCCCGCCGCCACCATTCACGTGAGCGCCTCCGCCTCCGCCACCGCCACCCCCATTGGAGCGACCGACACGATTGAGGACGTTCCGGGCAGCGTCCGCAACAGCTGCACCCACAGATGCGCCTACGGGTTGCCACGCTGGGGTATAGTCATCCATCTGGGTGTACAAGCCAGATGCGTGATCGCTGCCCCTGCTGGTTGAGCTTATCAAGAATCGCGTCGGCAGCAGCTTCACGCTTCTCATTGTTCTGGGCCCTCAAGCGCAGCGATATAGGCGCGCCCCGTGACCTCAACTGCACCCGCGCGCGCAGCGACCGTAGGATCCTGGATGGTCACCTTCTCGTCAGAGTTACGCAGGTACTCGAGACTTTCCGGCACCAACACAGGGCTCAAGGAACGACCGCTGTCCACCAAGGAAGACATCTCGTCGCGCAGCGCGACGTGGTGAGCCTTCGTGGTGGCGATATTACCTCGTGGAGATTCGCATCACCCACAAAAATCCGTCATCCAGCCGCTTGCGCCTTCCTTGGTCTGCGACCGCCCCGTACTCTGGTCGGTAGCGAAGTCTGACGACGTAGAATGCGCGTTATCAACCTTTCCATGCGCTTCTCCCGACCGAGAATTCTCCTGGTAATCGGAATCACCAAGAGGCTCAATCGTCAGTCTCGATCAGCTTTTAACGCGCTCATAATTCGGCGATGAAACCACGGTACAACCTCACATGCACTCACAACGCTCAAACAAAAACTCTGGAAGCACGCGGTGCGTGCAGCTCCCACCAGACAACCACCGCGGGAGGGGACACGCCCCTCCCCGCAGCGATCACACACTCACCAGCTACCAAAAACCAGCAGCGTTACGCGAATCCGTGGCCTCAGCAGCCTGACGAGCCTCAGACACAGCAGCCGACACACTCTGCAGGATCTCCACGATCCCGTTCATGCCATCAGTCCACTTCGCCTTAGACACCTCATACGCCTGCTTCGCCTGACCATCCCAGGACGACTGCAGCCGACGCAGCTGCGAATCCATATCCCTCAAGCTTGCCATTGAGCGAGTTCACACCCGCACCCATATCAGCAACAGCCTGCTCAATCTGACCGTAGTTGTACAGAATATCAGCCATGATAAAAACCTTCCCTACTCTCAATCAGCCAAGCAGCGACTGAACTTGTTCATCGCAGCGGCCTGCTCAGCTTCGTTCGCCTTCGACTTCGTATCCGCCGAACGCATCGCAGCATGCAGCTCCGTGAGCGCCCTCAGTCACCTTTACGAGCCCTCAGCATCCCACTGAGACATCACCTTCTGGAACGCCGACGCAGCCTCACCCCTGCCATGCAGAGCCAATGCCAGCCAGCTTCGACTGCAGCGAGCTCAGCTCAGACTGAATCTGCCCCTGCGCGTCCTCAATAGTCTGCGCGCCCTTAAGCAGCGCACCCTCTAGAGCCTTCTGATCGGTCATATTCCCTCCCAGATCATCGATGGGAGAACGCCCCCACGGCGGGAACGCCCCTACTTGCAACGCCAGTCTAACCACACAACCCACCAAAAGTCTAACCCTTCGCCACACAATCTCATCAAACTTCTACCAAGTCCCAGGAGCCCGACAGTTTGCCCCGCCGAACACAAACAGGCAGACTATGAACATCCCAACCCGGAGGAGACAATGGTTCAGAGCACGCAGACCGCTACTGCACTCACTCCACTGACGGTCACCCTACGACGATCAAACGGTCGACCCTGTCAGTCCCGCAGCTGTCTCCGCTGGCGGAGCTGATCCCCACGATTCTGCGCAGCATCGGGCGCATGGACGTCTCACGGGAGCATCCGCCGGCTTTCACGGTGTCAACCCTTCGGGACAGGTCCTCGACCAGTCCCCTGTGCCTGCGCGACCAAGGTGTACGCGCGGCGCCTCCTCACCCTCGAGCGCGCCGGCCAGGGACGCGACGACCAACGCTTCGACGACCTGGTCGAGGCCGTGGAAGTGCCGTCGAGAACACGGTCGACCCGTGGACACCCCTTGACTCCCTCCAGCTCTCCGCCTACGCTTCCGCACTCTTCGTCGGCCTCGCCGGCGTCCCTGCTCCTATCCGGCGCATCCCAAGGTCCTCACTCCGGCGTCGTGTCCTCACTCGAACGAGATCCGCACCATCGCCTCACCCCATCATCGGCGCGGTCGGCGCGCTCCTCCCTGACCGGCACCGCCGCCGTCGTCGCACGCAGGCTCGACAAGCCCGCCGTCGCGGTGCTCGCCAACTGCGCGCCCGTCCTCGCCTGCTCGATCGCCGGCGCACCACCAGCCGGCCCGTGGACCGCCTACGGCGCACTCGCCGCAGGCGTCGCCCCTCACGATCGGGGCACTCAGCTCCCTCGTCCCTGCCCGGCCGACTCCGCGCCAGCGGCCTCACACCCGCCATCATCGGCGTGTCCCTCGGCCCTCTTCGGCCTCCCTGTCCGGCGCCCTCGGCATTCAACCCGAACGCATCTCCGCCCCTCCTCGCCGCGCTCCTCCTGCTCGCCCTGCCCTGAGTATCCCGTGGCTCGCCATGGCCTCGACGCCCGTGCGCGTCACCGGCCCCTCAGCGGCCGCCCAGATCGACCCCTCGCCAGATCGACAAGTCCGTCTCCATGGGCGTGTCCATGTCCGTGTCCATCCGACTCGGCACCCTGCCTCGCGCTGGTCATCCTCGCGCCCATCCTGTGCTCCACCTCCCAGGGCATCGCACTGTCCGCCCTGATCGGAGCGGCCCTCATGCTCTCCACCCGCTCCATCCGCTCGCGCGTCGAGGTCCTCATCGGAGTCCTCTCCGGCATGGCCGTCCTCGCGTGGGCCGCCCTACGCCGCCGCCCTCCAGTCGGCCACCCGCCTCCTCGTGCTCGTCACCTCTCTGACAGGCAGCCTCCTCGTGCTGGCCACCAACGTCGTCACCCCGAAGACCCGCCCCTGGCTCTCGCGCACCGCCGACACGATCAGCACGCTCGTCATCATCGCCGTGCCGCCCTTCGCTCTGTACATGTGGGGAATGTAAATGGCATCCAATAAGGACATTCTCGAGGCCCAGCGCTACAACCGCCGACGCCTGATCACCTCCTTCGTCGCAGGCTCGCCCGAAGGAAAAGAAGTCGAACCCCAGGCCCCGACTCGTCCTTTCGTCATCGGAGCCGCCCTGGCCGTCGTCATGCTCCTCGTGAGCGTCGGCCTGCGCTTCCTCTACCCCGGCGCCGACATCAAGCAATCCGCCGGCCTCGCCGTCGTCTCCAGCTCCGGTGCCCGCCACTACCTCCAAGACGGACAGTGGCACCCTGATCTCCAACCGGACCTCGGCGCGCCTCCCGGCGACCCTCCACCGGCACCATGAAGATCTCCGACACCGACCTGGCGAAGTACAGCCAAGGCCAAGCTCCTGGGCATCGCCGACGCGCCCGAGGACGTCCCTCCGACAAGAACCACATGACCGCCGACTGGACGAGCTGCGCCATCGCCGAACGCACCTTCACGTGGATCGGCAACTCCACGCTGCTCAAGAGCAACGGCCTGCGCGCCGCCCGCAGCGCCTACGTCGCCCCCGTCGGAGGCACCGACTCCCACATCGTCTCCGGCTCCTCCAAGTTCCGCATCCCCGCCGCCGCGGGAGAAACCGTCGCCCGCCTGCGCCTGGGCTCCTCCCCCATCTCCGTCAACCCGAACTGGATCTCCTCTTCGACGACGGACCCGACCTGAGCCACCTGGACAGTCGAGAATCCCTGGCGGCCCCATGGATTCCCTACCCGCAGAACAACAACTCCCTGCGCCAGGGCAGCATCATCGCGGTCAAAGACACCGGGTCGACCACGTACTACGTGCTCGTCAGCACCGGCCACGCCTACCCGCTGTCCCCCTCGCCGCCGCGCCTCTACGAAGGCAGCCCCCTCGCCCCCAACGGAACCATCGAAACCGCTCTGACGATCCAGCCCGGCGCCTTCGCACAGGCCTTCACCATCGCCAAAACCGACGTCGAGCCCTCCCCTTCCCCAAGGAGTGGGCGGCCCTCGAAGGCCTCTACCCCTTCGACTCCGACTCCACCACCTCCGGCCCGACGACGACAACCCCAAGGTCGTCTGCGTGCGCGACCAGGTCCCCTGCGCCACCCTCGAGCAGGGCAAGTCCGACTCCTCCGGCGCCGTCACCACACAACAGAGCTCCACCACCGCCCACGCCACGCTGACCTTCATGTCCCAGGAAGGCGCGCGCCGCTCCACCTGGAACCTCGATCCGACGGCCGCCACACCAGCCTCGTACTCGGCGGGCTCCGCCCTGGTCAAATCCGGCTACGGCACCCTCGCCCAGGGATCCACCAACGGCCAAACGGAGACGCCCCTGACCTTCGTATCCGACCTCGGCCTGCGCCACTCCTCGGCGACGACCAGAAGGACACCCTCCAGCGCCTCGGCTGGGGCACCGACTACGTCCAGACCGTGCCCGAACAGTGGCTCGAACTGATCCCCAGCGGCGTCGAGCTGTCGAACCGAGCCGCGCGCCGGGAGGTTGCCAGCGGAGGCAAGCTCGCGACGCTCGCGCGCACCACCGGCGCCCGTCGCGCCCTCCGCGCGGGCGCTCTGCCTCCCTGGCCGGCGCCTGCCTCACTGTCAGCGCCGCCGTGCCCAGCCACGCCGACACGCCGACCCCCACCCCCTACCCCCACGGCCACCCCTACCCCCTACCCCCCACGGCCAGCAAGAACTCCGGCGGCTGCCTGTCCAGCACCGAATTCATCAGCTCCCTACCCGCAGAGCGCCGACAAACGCATCGACCTCGAGCGCGTCTGGGACATCACCAAGGGCGAACACGTCACCGTCGCCATCGTCGACTCCGGCATCAGCCCCCACCAGCAAACACTTCACCCCGTCAACCCTGCCACCGACGGCGGCGCAGACTCCGCCCGCTTCCCTCCGGATCAGTCGTCCTGCCCGGCCTCGACCTGGTCAATGGCGGCGACGGGCGCACCGACACCTACGGTCACGGAACCCAGGTCGCCGGCATCATCGCCTCGCGCCTGCTCCCCGAACAGTCCGCACTCGAAGGCGTCGCCCCGCGCGTCGCCCTGCTGCCCGTTCGCGTCTACGACACCTTCAACGAGGACCCCCAGCAGGGGCCCACCGGCCTCGACGCGGGCAAGACCGCCCAGGGCATCGAATGGGCCGCCGCGCAAGGCGCCCAGATCATCGTCGTCCCGCAGTCCCAGCCCACCCCGGACTCCCGCCTCGACGCCGCCGTCGCAGCCGCCACCGCGGCCGGCTCCCCTGGTCGTCGCATCGGCGGGCAACGCCGACCCCAGATCGTCCAGCAGTACGGCGAAGACACCGTCCCGCGCTACCCGGCCGCGATCCCCGACGTCTCGCCGTCACCAGCGCCACGGCCGGAGTCCCCGACGGCGGCCAAGTCTCCGGCGTCCACGTCGACATCGCTGCGCCCTCCATTGCCGCGCTCACCACGGCCGTCGCGGGCGGCGACTGCCTGACCGGCGAAGCCAACAACGAGACCACCGGCAGCTCCTCCTTCGCGAGCGCCTACGCGGCTGGCGCCGCCGCGCTGGTCGCCTCCGCGCACCCCGACGAGACACCGGCCATGTGGAAGTGGCGCCTCGAAGCCACCGCACGCCGCGCCAACCCCATCGCATCGACCACCGCCATCGGCTGGGGCATGATCAACCCCTACGCGGCCGTCACCATCGCCGCAAACGCCCACGTCGACGGCCCCATCAACCCCATGACGGGCACCAGCGGAAACGACACTCCCCCCATCCTGCCCGTCACCGAACGCTCCTCCGGCACCGAAGCCCGCACCCGCGCCGACCTGACCATCGCAGGCATCGCCTTCGCGTGCGTCACGTTCCTCGGCTGCCTCGTCGTCGTGTCCCGGCTGCGCAAGCCGGAGCCGCGGCCGCTAAACGCTCAATTCACCGCCACGCAGGCGTTGATCGACTGGGACTGCAAACCCGAAGACGCCACGACCGTGCGCACCGTCAAACAATTGTCGCCGCCGCGCGTCGCGGGCAAGGTCACGAGACGCGACCGGGCTCGACGCGCCCAGCGGCGCTCGCCCGGGCGCTCCAGGCGGTACTGGAACATCAGCTGGTCGCTCGTGTAGTTCGAATCGGCGGGCGCCGTCCACGTCCACACGATCGAACCGCCCTCCACACGGCCGCTCAGGCCCGTGGGAGCCGCCGGAGGCACCGTGAGCTTACTCGGATCCTCCTGGCTCGCCGTCGGCGCTTCCGTAGGGTCGATACGCACCGAGTGCCCGCCGCCCGTCAGCATCGCGACAACGAGGCCCGCCACCACGACCGCGCCCACCAGCACGAGGGCAATCATCGCGGGAACGGGCAGACGCCGGACGACACGCTCCTCCTCATCGTCGAAAGACGCCTCCGCCGCGCGGCCCGTCGACAGGTTGCGCGGATGATGCCACGAGTCCGCGATCGGCACGACACCGGACTCGAAAAATCAAAACCCACACCCGAGCGGATCGTCACGTCCTGCGCGGCCGACGCCCCCGAGGCCTCGTCCCTCCCCTGGGAGGGCACCGGAACCGGGAAGCCAGCCGGGGACGCCGGTCCCGGCACCGAGGGCCGAGGCATGTGCGGCGCATCGCGCACCTCAATCGGCGTCACGGGAAGCCCCGCCAGGCGCTGAATACCCTGGAGCGACTGAGCAAACGCCAGGGCGGAGCGGGTCCTGCGCGCCGGATCCACGCTCATCGCCGCGCGCAGCACCTCGTCGAGCTCCTCGGGCACGTCCGCGCGCGCAACCCCGCGCAGGCGCCCCGAACGCACGCGCATCGCGACCGCAACCGTCGTGTTATCCCCAATCGGATCCTCGAAGGGGCTGCGGCCCACCAGCAGCGTCCACAGCGACGACGCCAACGCCCACACGTCCTGGGACGGCTCCGCGACCGAGTTCCCATCGTGCTGCTCGGGCGGCGCCCACAGCACCGAAAAACCGTCGACGCTGCCGCCCGCGCCCTCGCCGATGCGCGCACTCACGCCGAAATCCGTCAACACCGGCGCCTTGTACGAGTCCAGCATGATGTTGCCGGGCTTAATGTCCCGATGCACGTAGCCCGACCGGTGCAGCATCTCCACGCCCGACGAAATGCGGATCATCATGTCCAACGCCGACGCCAGATCCATCGGGCGAGCCCGCACCCTGATCCGCGATATTCGCAACCGGGCAGTACTCCATGATGAGGAACTGGCGGCCGTCGGGCAGCGACCCCACGCCGTACAGGTTGACGATGGCCGGATGGCTCGACACGCGAGCCATCGCGTCCGCCTCGTACCCTGATCGCCTCGTTGCCGCCCTCCACATTCGGGCGAGCAACCTTAATCGCGACGTCACGGGACGGAACCTGCTGATGGTACAGGTGCACGTCCGCGAATCCGCCCGACCCGAGGGCACGAATCCACCGGAACCCCTCAATGTGCGGGCCCGCGCCCACAACCGCTCCACGCGTCACGGCCTACTCCTCCCGCTCGACGGATTCTCCAGCGGACCATCCGCATCCTCGCCGTCCTCCAGCAAGGAACCCACGCCTCGTACCGACTCTTCCCGGCCGCCGGCGGGCGCCTCCACGTGCGCAGCAGCGAACGCAGCGAGAAGCGACGCCGCAGGCGCACCCACAGGCTGGCGGAAGACGCCAGGGACCGCTTGAGCTGATCGACGTCCGACCACGCGGACTCCGCTTCCTTCTGGCCGCCCGTCGCCGCCGCGAAATCAGCGACGTCCGCGCGGCGAGCGATCGCCACGGTCATCGGCACACGCTCACGGAACAGCGTCCACCCGGGGATCAGCGCCGAGGTCGAGGCCTGGGACGCCACGCGCTGCGCCTCGGCTCCCTCTTCCTGGCCCTCGCGCAGCTTCCAGAACGAGGCCAGCGCCCACGCAGCCTCCCTGGCGGGTCTGGTCGGCGCGCACGCGCACGCCCGCGTCAATCGCCATGTCCACGACCTCGTCCCACGAACCCACCAGGGCCACGCCGGGCGAGGCCTTGCGGCGCACGCGAGTCCGCCTGGCCTTGAGCGCAGCAATCAGCGCGAACGGCGCCAGCAGCAGGGAGCAGCGAACCGGACACGGTGCCGATCAGCAGCCACGGGATGCCCGCCCCCGGCGGTTCCTTCGCGGCCACATCCTGGTCGCGGTTCACCGGCGGCAACTCCACGGGCTCCTCGGGCGGCTCCGGCGGCTGAAGCACCTGGGGACGCGGCGAATTCTTCTTCTTTTCCGAATTGTCCTGCGGCACCCGGTCCTTATCCGGCGTCGGATCGAACACGGCCCAGCCGATGCCCTCGAACTCCATCTCGACCCACACGTGCATGTCAGTGCCCACGAGCGTGCTCGCGTCCGCCGACTCGCCCGACGGGTACGCGCCGATCACGACGCGCGCGTTCCAGCCCAGCTGGTGCAGCATGAGCGCCATCAGGGCCGCATACTGCTCGTCGTCGCCGATCAGTTGGCCGCTATCCGACACCATCGCGGACAGTCGATTGAGGTGATGACCCGGCGCGACTGATCCGTGTTCTCCGTCAGGTAGTAGCCCTCGTTATGCAGGTACTGCTCGATCGCGCGCGCCTTCTCGATCGGCGAGGACGCGGAGCCCACAATGCTCGCCATGAACGTGTCGAGGCCGCTCGGGTAGGGCTCGTCCGTATCCGAATGGAACTTCACCGGCGTCGCACCCGCGAACTGCGAATCCGTCGGCGTCACGATCGAGTCCGCGTTGATCGTCACCGTCTGCGGCTGGGCGGGCAGGCCCGTCGTCAGCGCCGCATCCGCCCACATGTCAAAGCGCAGGCCCTCCTGCTGTGCGCGAGCGTTCTCCCCGCCGAAGGTCACCGAGCGGACGTCACCGGCCACCGGCACCCACGGGCCCACAATGCCCGAGGTCTCGATCGTCGCCGTGAACGAGCCGTCGCTGCCCCTGCGACCGAGTACGCGGAATCGTCGAGCCAACCGACACGTAGCCGTTACGCACGCTCACCGTCGACGCCTGCCCATCCGACTGGGCCGCGACCGAGGTGGACACCTGGCTCTTCGGGGCGCTCATCGTAAAGGTCGTCCCGTCGTACACGTCCAACGCCGCCAGGCGCACGCGCGTGCGCGCCGGCAGCCCACGCACCGTCATGACCGTCTGCTCCGCCAGATCCTTCTTGTAATGGCGGAACGCCGACAGCGGCGACGGGTACTGACGCACGTTAAACGGCGGCTCCACCTTCTCGCGGGCCACGATCCGTCGGCCCACCGGCCCCCACGAGGCCGTCGCCGGCAGGGCCACGCCCACCGCCAGCGCGATCATCAGGGACGAGGCCAACAGCCGCCGGGAGCGGAACACCGCCTGACGGGAAGGACCGCGCGTCGAGGCCGTCGCAGCGCTCGCCCCGCCACGGCCTCGTCGATTGACGGACACGTCCAACCCCAGCGACAGGCGCTGGTGTGAAGAAGCCCACGCGAGCCACAGGGAACGCGCCCGCGAACCACACCATGAACGGCCACACGGGCGGCACGACCCCGGACAGGCCGAAAAGCCAGACCCACGACGCCCATCGCGGCGACGGGGATGATGCCCAGGAGCGGACGCCCCCACCGCACCGAGACGAGGCCGGAGATCAGCGCGCGCAGCAGGCCCGTGATCCACGGGACCAGCGCGGGGCCCACGTAGGAGGCCGCCGGCGGCGTCAGCGTCAGGAGGTCCTTCCACGAGCTCACCGAGCCGCGCACGAGGGTCAGCAGCGTGTCCGTCGTCGGCACGACGCCCCAGCGCACGGTCGACGGCAGGGCGATCGGGCCGCCCAGCAGGGAAGTAGGCGACGAGCAGCGCCGCGAGGGTCGAAAGCGTGTCCCACGACCAGCGCGTCGAGGCAGCCGCGATGAGCAGGCCGACCGCCACGCCCGAACCGGCGGCGATCAGGCCGACGAACGACCCGAAGACGGCCTCGTGCGTGAGGACCGGCCCCACGAAGAGCACGGCCAACGCGAGGAAAGACAGGAGCGGCAGGCGGGGCCTGGCGCGACCAAGAGCATCAACAGTCACCGGATATCACCCACCAGCGCGCCAGCTCGCGCAGCGACGGACAGTCGAAAAGCACGCCGCCCTCCAGGCTCCGCCGACGCGCGCGCTGCTTCGGGTTAATGCGCAGGATCTGCACAGTCACGTCCCGGGGAGTGACCTGCGCGAGGTGCGCGGCCTCCTCGTCCGTGACCGCGGAGGACGCGATGACGCTGACGTAGGAGGCCGACGGGCACGAGGCGAAGGCGCGGCGCACGAGCGCCGTGATGTTCGAACGCCCGGAGTACGTCAGTGAGGCCAGGGAGTCGAGCATGCTGACCGCCCCGGTCGCCGGAATCCACCGCTTGCCCGCGGCAAAAGACACCGTGCGCGAGGCGGAAATCCCCGCCAGGGCGAGGGAAGCGGCCACCGACACCCCATCCTCGAAGGCGTCACGATCCCAGGAGGAGCGCGCCGTGTCGAGCACGATCAGGTGGTGGGAGCGGTGCGTCTCCTCGTACTGGCGCACGATGAGCTTGCCGAGGCGGGCCGTGGACTGCCAGTGCACGGCGCGTCGATCGTCGCCCGGCTCGTAGTCGCGCAGCGCGTGGAAGGACACGTCGGAGCTGGACAGCTTCGCCGTCACCACGCCCTCGACGTCAACCTGGAAGCCGGTCGCGTCGAAAGGCACACGCACCGTGCGCGGATGGACGTAGAGGGTCACCGGGTTATCCCAGGAACGCACGCGGCGCAGCAGGCCCAGGCCGTCAGAGCGCACGGTGCGGGCCGGGCCGATCTCGATGACGCCGCGGCGGCGGGTCACGACGGAGAAGAACTCGTCCCACGTCCGGTGAGAGGGTACGCCCGGGATGACGAACTCGGCGACGCCGGCGCCGATGGGCAGCTCGATGACCTCGGAGCCGCCGCGGCGGGAGGTGTCGTTCACGACGCGGATCCGCCCAGAGCCGTCTGCCCGGCCGTCACCCTCTCCTGGGGCAGGCGCAGCGACACGCGGTAGGGCGAGGGGGCGGCGACGAGCACGATCGCGATGACCAGCAGGGCCACGCACGCGATGGCCAGCGCGAAGGCCTCGGCCCATCCCACGACCCCGCGACAACCAGTCCGCGATCGCCGAGGCGATCACCAGCCACCCGAAGGGGTGACGATGCCGCACGCGGCCAGCACGTAGTGCATTCCCGGGATCGCGCGGAGACGACGATCCAGTGCGGTACGCGCCGAGGCGACGGCCCGCAGGACGCGCGGTCGTTCCGTCAGGCCGATGTCGGCCTTCACACGCTTCATGGCGTTCCTCCCATCAGATCGGTTCCTCTCACGCCCCGGCCGCTACCGGCGCGGCTCGCAGCTTTCCACTCGCACCGCCCCGTTCAGCTCGGCCTGCGAGCCGGCCCGCGTCGCGATGCCGGACTCGACCTCGGGCCGCCCACGATGACCTCGCGGGGTGGCGGGATCGACGTCGGAGGAGACGCGGCACACGTGCTGGACGGACACGCCCGGCGTAAAGCCGGGGGCCACCAGGTTGAAGGTGTGGCACGCCTGGCCGGGGACCTGCCCGGCGACGCCCGGGCTGCAGTTCTCGACCCACTTGGTGGACACGCCCAGCTCGGTGGTGATGCCGTTGGAGTCCGCCGAGGCCTCGCCCCTGCGAATTCTTGGCAACCACGTGGGCGCTCACCTGCGCGCCCTCGGGAGGTTGTTGACCACGACGGATTGCGAGCCCAACATGTTGACCTGCTGGCCACCCACCGTCACCGTCAACTCCGTCATGGCCGGGTAGGCCTCGGCGACGGCCACATTCACGCGGACCGCGCCGGGCCCGGCCTTCGAGACCGTCACTCCCTGCAGGGTCGGGGGCGCGATGGGCTGTCCATCGGCGCGCACGGGAGTCGACGCAACCGTGTCACCCGAGGTCGCCAGACCCACCTGGCAGAAGTAGTAGGTGCGCGCAGCAATACCGCTGCCCTCGATGATCATGCCGTCGCGAGCCTCCGAACCATTGACACACGAGCCCGGATCCGAGGAGTAGCGCAGGCTCAGCTCGCCGACGGCGAAGCCGTTACCGGGCGCCTTGTTCAGGTTCCTGACCACCAGCTCGCCGTGTCTCGCCCGTGCCCCTCGAGCGTCGGAGCGCCGATCGGCATGGGCACGGTCGATAGCGAGAAGCTCTGACTCGACGTCGAATGGTCGCCCTCGGCGTTGGACAGATCCACGGTCACCGACACCGAGTTGCCGGGGGTGACGCCGTCGACGTGGACGGACGTGGTTGAGCCGTCGACCGTTATCGGATCCCGCCCGTCCACGGTCACGGTCGTCGGCCCCCAGTTGGTGCCGCCGGAGCGGCTAAGCTTTCCACGAGACGTCGACGGAACCCGTCGACCCGTCGGCGCTCGAGCCCACGTGCTTCAGCGTGATCCCCGTGGCAGGATCCGGCTTGCCGTGCGGGGTCGCGTTCGCCGGCAGGGACCACTCGGCCTGCTTCTCCGCGCCGTTCCGGGCGACGATCGACACCGTAGTTGACGCCGTTCTCCAGGTCGCCGATTGTCGCCGACGTGGCGGAGGCGCCCGCCGTCGTCTGCCGGCTGGAGCCATCGCCGCCATTGACCGCGATCTCATACTTCGTGATCGGGGACCCCTCGTTGTCCGGAGCGCCCAAGTCACGGTGACCTGACTCGTTGCCCGCCGACAGGGTCGGCACGGCCATCTTGGCCGGCGTCGCGTCGACCTGGACCTCCGCCGAGGGCCTCCGACGGGTCGGAATCGCCGACGGCGTTGCGGGCAACGACGGTGAACTTGTGCCAAGCGCCGTTGGTCAGACCCGACACCTCACACACCGTCTGCTGACACACCGCGCCCCGCCCTGCGAGCTCGTCACCATGTACTGCGTGATGCGCGCGCCGTTATCGGCGCCCGGCGTGAAGGACACGGAGGCGCGGCCCGGACCCGTCGCGGTGGCATGAACGTTCTCGGGGCGATCCGGGCGGTCGCGCACCGTCACCGACACGCGGCCCTCGACCACGCGCGACGAGTCCAGCGTCTTATCGATCACTCGATAGACGATCACCATGTTCCCGTGGAAGCCCGCGCGCGGGCTCACCGCCAGGACCGTGCCCTGCGGGTCCACCGTGCCCTCGCCAACCTCAACGGTCGCCCGCTGAATCGTGATCGGCGTGTCCGGGAACGGGTTCGTCGTGTACTGCGTCAGATCCACGTTCACGGTGCTGCCCGCATCCGCGACGATCTGCGCGAGCGACGTCTGGATGAGCGGGCGCGTCGAGGCCACGACCTCGATCGGCACCTTCGCGCTCACCGGGCTACCCGAGCCATCGTCCACGCTCAGCGTCAGCGAGCCAGCGGACCCCGGCCTCGTACCGGCCTCCGCGCTCACCGCCAGGCGGGTCTCCGACTCATTACGCACCGTGATCCCCGAGGGGATGTCCGACACGCGGTAGGTGAAGGACGACGGGTCGGGCGTATCCGGGTCGGAGACCATCAGCGGCAGGTTCACGGACGTCTCTTCGCCCGACGCGACGCGGATCACCGTCGGCGTGATCGTCGGCGGGTGGTTCTGGCGGCCTCCACCTGGATCGGCAGGGTCAGCGACGCCGAGGACGCCGAATCGTCCCCTTCGCGCCCGTCGAAGACCTCGACGTTCACGAAGGTCTTACCCACGTAGCTCGAATCGACGGTGAAAGAAATGGAGGTCTCGTCGGCCGTCAGGTTCGTCAGGCCGGCGCCCCCGCGCACGGTCGACACGTCGCGAATGTAGGCGTGCGCGTCGCGCTTGACCATCACGAAATCGTCGAGGGACAGGGTCTTGGTCTCCCCGCCTTCAGGCGGATCGGCACGCGCGAGGGGTTCACCGCGGGCACTTTGCGTTCCGCGCCGGGCACCGACACGACCGCCGAGGAGGACAGCCCATCCTGGTCCGTGATCGAGTAGACCACGAGGCGGCGATCCGTCTGCGGTGTCACCGTCACCTTGTGCGTCGTGTTATCCACGCTCACGCCGTCGGCGCTCGAGGAGATCGTCAGCTCGACAGGGCGCCATCCGGATCCTCGTCGTTGGCGAGCACGCTGACCTCGACCGGGGCGCCGTCGCGCGGCATGTCGGACAGCGACACGAGGTCGTCGCGCGCGATCGGCGACATGAGCGGCGCGTCCGCGGCGACGTTCACCGTCAACTGACCAGTCGCGGAACCGCCGCGGCCGTCCTCGACCACGTAGGTGACGACGAAAAGGATTCTCCTCGGCGGGCGTCGTCAGCGACACGGAGGTGGCCGACACGACCGAGGCCTGCACCTGGCCGTTCGAGGACTCCAGGGATCCCTCGCGCAGCTTCAGGGTGTCGCCGTCGGGGTCGACGTCGTTCGACAAGACGTTGACCTCGATGGTGCGCGACGGGCGCGCCTGGACGACGTCGGGCAGCGCAACCGGGTTGTGGTTGAGTTCCGAGGGCGGGGCCACGCCCACGCGCACGCGCGCCTTCGCCTGGCGGCCCAGGCGGTCCTCGACCGTGTAGGGTGAAGACGTCAGTGCCGGAAGCGTCCGAGTTCGGCGTGTACTCGATCCACTTCGGTGCCCAGCGTCGCCGTGCCCATCGTCGGGGCTGATCGATGCCCACCAGGGTCACGGAGTCGCCGTCCGGGTCGATGCCGGTGAGGGGCACCGGGATGCGCGTCGTCTGGCCGGCGGCCGCCCACGCCGTCAGAGCCTTGGGCTGGGGCGCGGAATTCGCCTGCTCGGCGCCGATGACGTTGAAGGTCGCCGTCGCGCTGGCCGTGTTGCCGGCGCTGTCGGTCACCGTGTAGGTCACGTCGACGCGGCCCGTCTTCTGCCCGGCCTCGAAACGCACCAGGTTACCGGTCACGAAGGCGTGTCCGTACCGGAGTCGACCGTGCCCGCCAGGGACGAGGACACGCTCATCTGCAGGCCGGAGGGCGAACGGTCGTTCGCGAGGACCTGGATGGAGGCGATGTCGCCCACGCGCACCTTCGCCGAGTCGTCTTGCAGCTCGAGCGGGGCGCGATCGTCCTTCGCGCGCGTCGGAATGACGGCCACCGAGGCCGTGGCCGCGCCCGACCCGTTGGACACCGTGTAGGTGAAGCGCGCGACGTCGTCGAGGCCGGCGGGCGCGGTCACGCGCAGGAGGTGGCGGTCGATGAGGGCCACCTCGATGCCCGCGTCAGAGTCGACCTCGATGGACTGGACGACGAGGACGCCGCCGGAGGGATCCGTGTCGTTGGCCAGGGGCGCGACCAGGGCGGAGCCGCCGCTGGGCAGGATCGCGATATCGTCCTCGGCGACGGGAGCCGCGTGCTCGTCGCCGGAGACGACGTCCACGCGCACGACGCCGACGACGGCCTCGGGCCCGTCGCTGACGGTGTAGGTGAACTCGTAGGAGCCCCACCTGCGAGCCCGTGAAGGTCACGACGCCCAGCTCCAGGTCGGGCACCAGCGTCGTCGACGCGGGCGCGGTCGAGACCTTCGTGAGCGTCAGGACGTCGCCGTTGGGGTCCGTATCGTTCGCCAGGGGCGCGACCACCAGGGTTCGCCCACGCGCGCGACGTAGAAGTCGGCGTTCGCGATCGGCGCGATGTTGCCGGGCTCCTGGACGAGGACGGTCAGCTCACCCTCCGTGGTCAGCCAGCCGTCGGACACGTACACGGACACCGTGTGGGCGCCCGTGGTGGCGCTGATATCGCGGATCGACAGGGTACCGTCCTCGGAGAATTGAACCGACAGGCCCCTCGGAGCCCCCGGCCCTCTCCAGGAAGATCTGGTCGCCGTCCGGGTCGATCCAGTCGGCCAGACGTTGTATTCAATCTGCGCGCCCGCGCCGAGCTTGACGTTGGCGTCGTGGACGCGCTGGGGCCGACGTTCTCGCCCACGGGTGCACCCGCAGGAGACGTTCGCGGTGGCCGAGGCCAGGCCGTCGGAGGCGGAATAGGTGAAGGAACTCGTCCCCTGCGCGTCGTCGCCGACGCCCGTGATCTGCAGGGCGCGCCCGCCGCGCGTGACGACGACGGAGCCGAAGGAAGGCTGCGAGGTCGCCTCCGCGGTGAGCACGTCACCGTCGGAATCGGAGTCGTTCTGCAAAACGGGCAGGAGCGTGATTTTCCGGGCGCACGCCGAAATCGTCGTCGACGGCCGTGGGGCGTGTTCTTCCGTTGCGCTGCGGGTCGCTGATCTGCTCGAGCAGGTCGGGGTTGGATCTCGTCCGACTCGACCCGTTGGCGTCCGGGTTGTCCTGATCCCAGTTGTCGACCACGACTGCATGTCGCGGTCGGGCAGCCACACGGTGCCCGCATCGACGTCGTTGAGGACGATGCGGGTGCGGTTGACGCGGAAGACCGGCTGCTTCGACGTGGCCAGGTTCTCGACGTTCGAATAACGCTGCGCCGCTCGCACACGCGGGATCGCCGCACCCGAGGTGCCCCCACGCGCCGTACGCGCAGCCCTGGTGGAAGGCCGGGGCGCGGGGACGCCACCGATGCTCGACCCCTCCTGCGCCGGCGTCACGGTGGGGCGCGCCGTCCAGCGGCACGCTCACGAGAGAATCGGGCGGTCGCCAGGAGCACCGAGGACGAGGCCGGACCCGCCATCTCGCAGGGACGCGCCCGGGGCGATCCTGTCCCCTGTTGAGCGCGCGCGTGCGCCCCGAGGGCAGCACGAGTGTATTGGTCGTCGCGTCGTAAATGACGGGTTTAGTCGCCGACCGCGGTGATCGACAGGTCGTCACCCGCGGAAATGCCGCTGAGCGTGGACTTCGACACCGACCAGGTTCGCGCCCGCGCGCGCCACCGTCGTCAGCGTCGCGTACTGCGGCGCGTAGGCGCAGACAGTGCCCTTCATCGACACCGTCACGACGCCCCTCGGCCAGGCCGTCGGCGATGGCCTCCGTGTCGTCGTACTTCAGGCGTCGGGACGGTTCGCGTCCCCACCCACAGGTATCCGGCCGACGCGTCGAGGACCGCGAGCGTCGTTGCACCCTGCGCGACCTGCGAGCCCTCCGGCACGGTGATCGCACCGCCCAGCTTCATGCCCGCCACGTCGACGGAAGACACGGAGTGAGTCGTCTCATCGCCGATCGTCACCGTGCGCCCATCCTGGCCCAGGGAGACCTGCGCGCTCGGCGTCGACACGAAGCCGTCGAAGGTCAGCGCATCGTAGTTCAGCGGCCCAGAGACAGGTCTGACCCCTTCGACACCCAGATGCCGCCGTCGTCCACGTCGAGCTCCGTCACCTCGATGCCGCGATGGAGGAGTGCAACGACGACGAGAATCGACGCCAGCAGCAACACACCGATCGCGGGAAGACGACGCGACACCTCGGACGAAGCGCCTTCACGGCGCGGTCACTTTTCGCCACGATGCTCACCACTCTCCCAACAACCTGCCCCGCCCGAACGCAGGGTCCTCAACAGCCTATCTCAAAACAAAGGGGGGTACGACCCCCGCTCCACACCCCGTGAGGCGCCACACGCGCGGTCAGGGAACGACCGTGCACTGGCGCACCGGGTCCGACATTCGTCCAGACGAACGCGACACCGTCGTGATCTGCATGCAGTTCTCGCCGCTGGCCCCGTCCACGCTCACGGTCGTCGTCTCGACGCTGCCGCTCGCGCTTCCACCCGCGCCCGAGGACTCATACGTGTAGGTGAGGTCGGCCGGGGCGGCGCCCTGCGGCGCGCTCCACGTCCACGTCACCGTGCCGTCGGCGTACTCCCCCGACAGGTTCGTCACCTGCGGCGGGGCCGCGCCGAGCGCGTCCTCCGGCCTCGTCGAGGCGCTCGTCGTCTCCCTGCGCGGGAGCGATGCGCGTGAAGGACCCCTCCCCGCGCAGCATGCCCACCGCCAGGCCGGCGGCGATCACCGCGGCCAGCAGCGCCAAGATCACACCCGCCACCGGGCTGATCCCGCGCTTCGACGAGGAGGACCTCGACCACGCGACGCCCGAGGCCTCGTCCGCGTCCGAGGAACGCTCAATCTTCCACGAATCAGCCACGGCCTCGACGCCGCCCGAGCCGGCCCCGCCCTCGAAGGAATACGAGGACGAGCGCAGGCGCGTCTTATCCGGGTCGATGACCGGCGCGCCGCGCAGGCGCGTCTTCTGGTCCCCGGCGGCGGGCGCAGCCGAGGCCTTGAGCGCTTCTCCTGATCTCCATCTCGGTGCGGGCAGGCCCAGCTCTGTTGGACGCGCTGCAGTCCCCTGCCCGAACTCCATCGCCGAGGGGCGTGCCCTGCGGATCAACCGCCATCGCCGCGCGCAACACGCGCTCCAGCTCCGCCGGCGCATCCGCGCGCCCAAGGCCCCGCATACGCCCCCGCTGCACGCGATTAGCGATCGACGCCGCCGAATTATCGCCGATCGGATCCTCGAACGGGCTGCGACCCGTGATAAACGTCCACGTCGTCGAGGCGAGCGCCCACACATCCTGCAAGGGCGAGGCCGGGGAATTCACGTCCTGCTGCTCCGGCGGCGCCCACAGCACCGAGAAGCCGTCAAACGCGCCGACCTCCAGGCGACCCACCTTCGAGGCCACACCAAAATCCGCGAGCACCGGCTTCCCGTATGCGTCCAGCATGATATTCGACGGCTTGATGTCGCGGTGCACGTAGCCCTGGCGGTGGAACATCTCGACGACGCCACACACCTTGATCATCGTGTCCAGCGCCGTCTCCAGCGACATCGGGCGGCACGAACCTGCGTGAGCAAGATCCGCGACCGGGCAGTACTCCATGACCAGGTAGGCGCGCCCGTCGGACGTCGTCCCCACGCCGTGCAGCTCCACCACCGACGGGTGCCCCGCCAGCAGCGTCATCGCGTCGGCCTCGCGGTGCAGCTCCTGCGTGCCGCGTTCATCGCCCCTGGGCGCGCACCACCTGATCGCCACGTCGCGGCTGGGCAGCTCCTGACGGTACAAGAACACGTCGGCGAAACCGCCCTGCCCCAGCGGGCGCACCCACCGGAAACCGGGGATCTCGGGTCCGCGCATGCCGGCCACAGCTGGGCTCACTGCTTCTTCTCTCATGCATCGTGCGCGCGATGGACGCGCTCAGGCGCAGCTTGCGGCGCATGCGCAGGCTACGCAGGGACAGCGCGCGACGCACCCGCGCGAAGAAACTGAACGCTTGGCCACCCGCGCACGCAGCTCGCCCACCTGCACCCACGCGTCGCGCGCACGGTCGCGGAGGCGCCGTGGGACGCGAAGTCCGCGACGTCCGCGTAGCGCGCGATCACGACCGGCGCGGGAACGTCGTCGCCGAAGCGGCTCCACCCGTCGATCACGTAACGGCCCGAGGAGGCCGATGCCCCGTCGAACTCGATGGGTCAATCGACCGTCGTCGCCGTGGCGCACCTCGCCCGTCACCAGGGCGAAGGTCGCCCGGGTGCTCGCCGAGATCCCACTGCGAGGCCAGCGACCAGGCCGTCTCCCTGGCGGGTGCGCCCCACCCTCAATACCAGGTCAGAGTCGGCCGCCAAGTCCACGACCCGTCCCACGAGCCGATCAGGGCGCTGACCGCGGCCGAGCGGCGCCGGCGGCGACGACGCCCCGCCTGTAGGCCAAGACCGCGAGCGGCGGCAGCAGGAGCAGCAGGAATCCGCCAGCGATGCCGACGACGACACCCCACGGGAAGGGATCCCTCTGGTTCCTAGTCGGATCCGCGTTCTGGTCGCGCGTCGTCGGGAGGCAGCTCGGCGGGCGTCTCCGGGGCTCCCGGCGGCTGGAGGACCTGCGGGCGCGGCACGGAGCGAGGCTTGGGGACCTGCGTCTGCGGCGGTGGTCGCGCGGCGGCGTCGGATCGAAGACGGCCCAGATGCCGCCCGCGAACTCGACCTCGACCCACGCGCGGATGTCGGAGCCACGCAGGGAGGCGGCGCCGCCCTGGGAGCCGCCTCCGGTAGGCGCCCATGACGACGCGGGCGTTGATGCCCATCTGGTGGAGCATGAGCGCCATGAGGGCCGTACCGCTGGTCGTCGCCGATCAGGTTCTCGTCCCCGGACAGCATCCGCTCCAGGCGGTCGGTGCGCACGCCCGGACGCGAGAACTGCGTGTTCTCGTTGAGGTAGAAGCCGTTCGTCGACAGGTAGTGCTCGATGGCGCGGGCCGCCGAGAGGGACGTCGTCGCGTTCTGCGTGAGCTCCGAGGCCTTCGTGGCGATCCCTCGGGGACGTTCGTGTCCCGGACCGTGTTGGGCATGACCGCCAGCGACTCCAGGTCCTCGTCGCGGACGGGGTCCGTGAACGTCGCCTCGACGGAGTAGGTCATGGTTCCGGCGGGCCCGGTCGTCAGCGCCGCGTTGGACCACAGGTCGAAGAACAGCCTGTCCTTCTGCGCGTCCGCGTCGGGGCCGGAGAACGTGATCTGCGAGGGCGTGCCCAGGACGGGAACCCACGGCCCCGACATGCCGGTGGTGGACACCTCCACGGTCTCGCTGCCCGCCTCGCGGCCGGGGATGGTCGTCTCGACGGGAATGTAGCCGGGTGGCTGTCTCCCCTCGTCTCGGACATGCCGAAAGTCGTGCCGTTAGACACGTCCATCGCGGCGATCCGCACGCGCTGGTTTTCGGGCAGATCCGACACGGTCAGCAGGGTCTCGTCCTTCAGGTCGGTCGTGTAGTGGCGGAACGAGGCCATGGGCGAGGGATAGTCCTGGATGTCCAGCGGCGGCTCCACGAGGTCGCGGCCCACGACGCGCGTGCCCCGACCCCAGCCAGGGACGCGGCCGGCAAAGCCACGCCCACGGAGATAGTGATCATCGAGGAGGGCGCCGACGATGCGGGTCCCCACGTACACGGTCGAGCGGGACTGGCGTCCGGAGGGTGTTCTCGAGCCGCGCGCGCCTGAGCGCCCGACCAGGACGTCCTGGCCCAGCGTGATGCGCTGATACCGGGCGGCGGCGGCTCACCAGGCGGCCAACGTCCCCCACCACGCCAGGACCGCCCACACGGGCAGCGGGTGCCTGAGACAGGCCAAAGAAGACGGAAACGACGGCCATGAGCACCAGGGGAATGGAACCCAGGATCGCGCGCCCCGCGCGGGCGGTAGATCAGGCCGGCGAGGGCTGCCAGCACGAGGCCACTCATCCACGGCACGAGTGGCGGGGCCCGAGTAGGCGGAGACCGGCGCGGTAGCGTCAGCAGGTCCTTCCACGCGCGGAAGGGACCCCAGGACCATGACCCTGCAGCGTCTTACCGGTGGGCAGGACGCCGAAAGAGGGCCTCGAGCGCAGGGTCGCGGCGCTGCCCAGCAGGAAGTAGGTCGCCAGGACAGCCAGGACGGTCGTGACCGCGTCCCAGCGCCACCTGGTCGACGCGGCGGCGATTCCCAGGCCGCACGCCACGCCGGCGCTCGCGGCGATCGCCCCCACTCCCCGCCGAAGACGGGCTCGAACGCGGCGACCGGGCCGACAAAGAGGAGGGCGAGGACCAGCAGCGACCACAGCGGCATGCGCGTGCGATAGGTCGCGAAGCGCTGAGTGATCGTGAGCAGGCGATTGCGCGTGGTCCTCGGCTTGGGCGCGTGCTCGGCACCCGACCCCGAGGCGGGGGCGGGGCGGCTGGATAGGCTCCGCCTGCGCGTGCGGCGCGGTCTTGACGGGCGGGGCCGCCACGGCCTCGGCCTGGGGAGTCGATGACGCTGAGCGCGAGGCTTCGTGTTGGTGGGATTACTCATGCGAGACCCCGGCGACGATGATGCGCGGCAGGTCATCCAGGGTCGAACAGTCGAGGAGGACGCCTCGGCCGAGGTCACGGCGGCCGCGCGCCCGATCAGCGCCGATACGAATAATGGAAACGGGCACGTCGATGGGCGCCAGGCGGGCCAGGTGCGCGGCGTCCGAATCAGTGGTCTGAGGACCGACGATGAGCGTGAGGGCGGAGACACGGGGCGCTGCTGCCACGGCCTCGCGCACGCGCAGGGCCAGGTCGCCGAAGGAGCGCGCCGAGACCTCGGACAGAGAGTCCAGGAGCCGCATCGCGACCGTCGAGGGCAGCCACGCCTCGTCGTCGTCACCGACACCGGGCGCGATTCGCGCAGGTTCGCCAGGCCCAGCGAGCCCGTGACCGACACGGCCGTCTCGAAGGAGTCGTAGTCCCACGCGTCGCGGGAGGTGTCCAGCACGATGACGTGGTGAGAGCGGTGCGTCTCCTCGTACTGGCGCACGATGAGCTTGCCGAGGCGGGCCGTGGACCGCCAGTGCACGGCGCGTCGATCGTCGCCCGGCTCGTAGTCGCGCAGCGCGTGAAAGGAGACGTCCGAGCTGGACAGCTTGCCGGTGGACACGCCCTCGACGTCCAGCTGGAAGCCGGTCGCGTCGAAGGGCACGCGCACCGTGCGCGGGTGCACGTGCAGGATGACGGGCTCGTCCCACACGCGCACGCGGCGCAGCAGGCCCAGGGCGTCGGAGCGCACGGCGCGGGCCGGGCCGACGTGAATGAGGCCGCGGTGACGAGAGGAGATCAGGAACATCTCGTCCCACTCTCGTGGGAGCCCAGCGGCGGCACTCACGAATTCGCCCGTGCCCGAACCGATCGGGAGCTCGATGATGCCCGAGCGCACCGGGCGGGCGCGCCTGTTGCGCACCAAAAATCTCGCCGACGGCCGTCTGGCCTGCGACGATGCGCTCGTTCGGCACGCGAATCGACACGACGTGCGGGGACTTCCAGGCGACGCGGGTGGCGGCCAGGACCAGGGCGACGACGCCGGCGAGCGCGCACGCCAGGGCCTCGACCCACCCAGCGTCGCCGCCAGGATGAGAGACACCGCGATGAGACGACGAGCGCCCACCCGGTGGGCGTCACCGCGCTCGCCAGGGCCTTGAGGGGATGCCGACGGGAGGCCTGCGCACTTGCGGGGCGAGACCATCGTCGAGTGTTCCCGCGCGTCCCTTCCATCGCGGTCGCAGATCGGCGCGTTACGCGCCCACCGCCGGGGCGGGCACCGAGGTCAGGGCACGCTGGATGACGCCCTCGGAGGTCGCGCCCGAGAAGGCGGCGTCCGGGTCGACGATAATGCGGTGCGCCCACACGGGCACGGCCAGGGCCTTGATGTCGTCGGGCAGGACGAAGTTAGCGGCCCTGCGCTGCCGCCCACACGCGGGCGCAGCGCACCATGCCGATGGCGCCACGGGTGGACACGCCCAGCAGCGAGGACTCGTCCTCGCGGGTTGCCTCCGCGAGGGCGGCCACGTAGTCGAGGACGGCGCGGTCCGTGTGGTTTCTCCGAGGCCAGGGCCGACCAGGCGACGATGTCTTGCCGCTCACGAGGGACGCAGGTTCTTCGAGCGGTCGGGCGCGGCCGAGCCGTCGAGGACGTCGATCATGCGCGGCGCGCGAGGGGTAGCCGATCGAGGTCTTCATGAGGAAGCGGTCCAGCTGCGCCTCGGGCAGCGGGTAGGTGCCGGCCTGCTCGACGGGGTTCTGGGTCGCGATGACCATGAAGGGCTGGGGCGCGGGCGGCGCACGCCGTCGACCGTCACCTGGGCCTCTTCCATGACCTCCAGGAGCGCGGACTGGGTCTTGGGCGAGGCGCGGTTGATCTCGTCGGCCAGGACGATCTCCGCGAAGACGGGGCCGGCGTGGAAGACCCACTCGCCCGTCTTCTGGTTGAATATGTTGACGCCCGTGATGTCCGGAGGGCAGCAGGTCGGGGGTGAACTGATACGCGAGTGCGTGCCGTCGATGGTGGCGCTGATCGCGCGGGCCAGGGCCGTCTTACCCGTGCCGGGGGCGTCTTCGAGCAGGAGGTGACCGCCTGCGAACATGGTCGTCAGCGCGAGTCGCACGGCCTGGCGCTTATCCAGAACCGCGACCGACACGCCGTCGACGAGGCCCTTGAAGACCTGGGCGAACCGGGTTGCGTCCTCAATGGAAAGGGTCATGAGTTGTCCTACGTTTCTAGTATTGCTCGATCAGGGGTGGTCTATTCAACTCGACAGCTCTTTACGACGTCCCGCGCATTCAGCTCTCGAGCGGTGATTGCTTCCGTCAGGATACCCGGTATGCTCGGCGTGTCCCGGGAGAAGCGGAATTCGGTGTCCTGGGCAGGGGCGCCCGGTGCTGACCGTGCAGACGAGCGTGAGCCCCGATCCGAACTGGGAGGCTCGTTTCGCCGTCAGCGTCATCGAGCCGCATTCCCTGTCCGTTCGCACACGTGGTTTTTCCGTTAAAAGTCGCGTCGATATTCTCCGCGGCTTCGGTGGTTGTGAAGGTGGCTTCGACCTGACGGTGTGCCCCGCCAGCACTGACCATTTCGACGACAACCGTGTACTGGTTGACCGGCGCCAGACCCGAGACCGTCCACGAGGTCATCGGACCAGTGAACGTCTGCTTGGTCGACCCTTCCATCCCCTTCACCCACACGCTGGCCTGCGCGAGGTTAACGCCGGCGGGCACAGTCCACGACACGGACGCGCTGTTGATGTAGGGGGTCACCGACACGTTGAACACGGGGATCGTGGTGTCTTCGTCGTCATCGGGGCCCGAGCGCTGGCCGTTGCCGATCGTGCCGCTCGCCGCCGTCACCGGGCTCCAGACATACGACCCGTCGTCCTTCTTGCCGCGCTGGCAGAAGTAGAAGGTCATCGTCGAACCCGGGGTGAGCGGGCCGAGATCAAAATCGGCGCGGTCGCCGTTGTTGAAGGCGACGGGATTGCCGGGGGCCGTGCACCCCGCCGCGCTATCCGCGTAGAAGAGCTCCAGGTCGTTGACCGTGTAGCCGTTGCCTTCCTTCAGGCGCACGTTGGTGATGCGAATCTTGCCCAGGGCGTTGTCCGAGGTCGGGCCCATCCTCGGCGCGTCGGGGGCGAGCGGAGTGGTCTTGGCCTCGTGCTCGGGCTCGAGCGCGGGCGGGGTGTAGTTCTGGCGGGCGAGGTGGCCGTGCGGCCTCCCGTGTTGCTCACCGTGACGGTCGCCCGCAGCACATCCGCGCGATTGACGGTCATGGTCGTCGTGCCGGTTCCGTTCGTCTCGTTGCCAGAGCCACCGGATACGGTCTTGGATTCACCGTTGACGGTGACCGTCGTGGTGCCCCAGCCCTCACCGCCGGACTTGAAGTAGCTCCACGTCAGGTGATCTCCACTTCGTCTTGTCTGCCGTGTTGCGCACGGTGCCGTTCATGATGGAGGGCGTGTCCGGGTTCTCCAGGGGTGCATTCGGGGTTGCCGACGCACCGTCCGAGGGCGCCGATTCGCCCTTGTCGTTGCGCGCCCGCACGGTCACCGTGTAGTTCTTCCCATTCGTCAGCCCGCGGATGACGCAGGAGGTCACGCCGGTCGTCTCGCAGTAGCCTCGCCGAGCTGTTCGCGGTCGTCGCAGTCGCGATGTAGCCGGTGATCGCAGAGCTGTTGTCCTCTCTCGGCGCGGACCACGAGGCGGAGATCGTCGTGTTCCCGGCCGACAGCTGGGGGGTGCCCGGGCGTCCGGGCGCGCCGGAGATCGTGATGGTGTTCGAGGCCGTCGAACGCTCGGACTCGCCCTCCTTGTTGACGGCGACCACGGTGAAGGAGTAGGTCTGGCCGTCGCTCAGGCCAGCGACGTCACAGACGTTAGTGGAGCAGGTGGCGACCTGGCGTCCCGTCTGGTCGTAGACGCGGTACTCGGTGATCGGGGAGCCGTTGGACTCCGGCGCGTCGAAGGTCACGCGAGCGCCATTCGATCCCACGCCCTCGGCCGTGACGCGCGTCGGAGCGGCCGGCTTGCCCGTCACCGTGACGGTGATGGTTCCCTGACGGCGCGCGCGCGTCGCCCAGCTTGTCGTTTACCTTGAAGCCGACGGTGATCGTGCCGGACGCGCTCGGGGTGACCGACACGGTCGTGCCCGACGTGGCGACAGCCGCGCTGCCCGCGGACAGCGTGGCGCTGTCCAGGGTGATCGGCGACTCCGGGTAGGGGTTGGTCGCGGAGGATGCCACGTCGACGCTCACCGTATCGCCGATCTTGGCGGTCAGCGTGTAGGCGGGCACCTGGATGAGGGGCTTGTCGGAGACGACGACCCGACGGGAATCTGCGCGCTGACCGTGTTGTTGTCCTCGTCGGTGACGCTCACCGCGATCGACCCCGCGGAACCTTTCGGGGTTCCTCGGGGCGGACACGGTCAGGTGGTGCCCGACAGGGACGCCGTGATGGTGGACGGCGAGGAGTCCATCGCGTAGGTGAAGGTCGTGACGTCCACGCCCTCGGGGTCGCGCACGCCGAGCGCGAGGTTCTGGGTCACGGCCTCGTTGCCGGCCTCGACGCGGATCGCGGTCGCTGAAGGTGGGCGGCTGATTCTGGTCGCCTTGATGCGCACGGGCAGCGACAGGGAGGCGCTCAGCGCGCTGGCGTCACTAGCGTCGCCGTCCGCGACCCTGATGAGGAACGCGGAGTTGCCTGGAGAACGAGGCGTTGGCGGTCAGAGTGAGCTGCGTGTTCGAGTCAGCCACGACGGAGTCGAGGCCGTTCTGGGGCACCGGGAGGAGCCCTCGACGAGGCGCGGCGTGCGCCCGGCGCGAGTGATGACGTAATCCGACAGGTTGATCGTGCGCGAGGTACCCGCGTCCATCTCGATCGGCAGGTTCGCCGAGCTCAGGAAGGGCGCGGTCGAGTCGCGTCCGGGGATCGTGACGACGGCCGAGTTCGTGAGGCCATCGCGGTCGGTGATCGTGTAGACGACGAGGCGCTTGGAGTCCGTGACGGGAATCAGCAGCTCGGAGCCGGAGACGCTCACGCCCGCCTCGGCGGTGGTCACGGTCAGCTCGTCGATGCTGCCGTCGGGGTCTCGTCGCTGTCGAGGACCTTCACGCGCACGGCGGAACCATCGGTCGGCAGGTCCTCGTAGGCGACGTAGTCGTCGCGGGCGATCGGCGCCTTCAGGGGCGCGTCGTCCTGGACATACACCGTCAGCGTGCCACGCGCGGAGCCGCCGCGGCCGTCGCTCACCGTGTAGGACACGAGGTAGGTGCCGGCCTGGGAGGGCGTGTGCACCTGGACGGTCGTGGTGGAGCGGACCTGCGGGTCGAGCTCGGGCGTGGCTGTCTCGAGGCTGCCCTCCTCCAGGGTCAGGGGGTCGCCGTCCGGGTCGAGGTCGTTGGCAAGGACGTTGACGGTCACCATGCGGTCGGGTCGGGTGAGGACCGTGTCGGGCACGGCAACGGGGTTCTGGTTGAGCGCCGGGACGGGCGTGACGGCGACGCGCACGCGCGCCGAGGCACGGGCGCCCTGGCGGTCCTCAACCGTGTAGGTGAAGGAATCCGTGCCCGACGCGTCAGCGTTCGGCGTGTACTGATCCACGTGGCCTTTCGCGGTCGCCGACCCCTTCTGCGGCGAGGAGTCCAGGCTCTTGAGGGTCACGGAGTCGCCGTCCGGGTCGATGCCGTCCAGGGTCACCGGGATGCGGGCGGTCTGCCCGGCCGTCGCCCACGCCGTGATGCACGCGGGGCCGCGGCGCCTGGTTGGAGTCGGAGGCCGCCAAGACCTCGAAGGTCACGGTGCTGGAGGCGCGGTTGCCCGCGGAGTCGATGACGGAGCAGGTGACGTCCATCGTGCCGGGGGTGTCCCCGGCCTCGAGGCGCACCTGGTTGCCGGTCACGAAGGGGTGCCCAGGGCGGTCGTCGGGTCGTACTCGAGCGTCGACTCGACCCTGCAGGTTCAGGCCGGCCGGGGAGCGGTCGTTGACAGGACGGACACGGTGCCGACGTCGCCGACGCGCACCTTGGCTCGGTCGGGCTTGAGGACGGGCGGCAGGTCCGTGCGGTCGGAGGCACCTCGATGACGGTCACCTGGGCGGTGGCCGAGCCCCTGGCCGTTGGTGACGGAGTAGGAGAAGGACACGCTCTATCGAGGCCCGCGGGCGCGGTCACGCGCAGCAGGTGGCGGTCGATGAGGGCGACCCTCGAGGCCGGGAGCGGACGAGGAGTCGATCGAGGTGATCGTCAAGACGCCGCCCGTGGGATCGTAATCGTTGCCCAGGGGCGCCACCAGCACCGAGCCACCCTGCGGCAGGACCGCGGTATCGTCCTCGGCGACGGGCGACAGCGCAGCGGCTCGACGACCTCGACGCGGATCATGCCCAGCGTCGACGCGATGCCGTCGGAGACCGTGTAGGCGAAGGAGTAGGAGCCGGGAGAGCAGCAGACGAAGTCGATGGTGCCGCGGTCCAGATCCGGCGTGATGGAGGCGCCGGCGGGGCGCGCCGGACACGGCGGCCAGGCTCAGCGAGTCGCCGTTGATCCGTGTCGTTCTTCAGCGGGTCGAGGGTCACCGTCTCGCCGGGTGGGCCTGGTAGAGGTCACCGTTGGCCGGGCGGCAGGTTGCCCGGATCCCTGGACGTTGACGGTGAGCTCACTGGCGCGTCTCGCCGCCCTGGTCGTCGGCGACGGTCAGGACCACGGTCTTGGGAGCTGGCGAGCCGCCCTCCTCGGTGATGGTCAGGGAGCCGTCCTCGGTGAAGGTGACGCTCAGCCCCTCGGGGGCCTCGGCGTTCTTCAGGTAGATCGGGTCGCCGTCGGGGTCGCGCCAGTCGCTCAGCGCCTGGTACTGGATCCGGGCACCCGCGCCGATCTTGACGGAGGAGGCGCGCGCAGCTGCGTGGGGGCCTCGTTCTGCCCGTAGGGGTGGATCGTGACCTGCACGACGCGCGGCGGCCGACGCCTGCCCGTCCGAGGCCTCGTAAGAGAGGACGTCGACCCGGTCTGATCCGCGCTCACGCCCGTGATCTGCAGGGCTCGTCCCGAGCGCGCGGCGGTGACCGCACCCCACGCCGGCTGGGAGGTCGGGGACGCGGTCAGCACGTCTCCGTCAAGGTCGGAGTCGTTGTCCAGGACCGGCAGGATCGTCGAGCGCCCCGGGCGGATGCCGAACTCGTCATCCACGGCCTCGGGCGGGGTGTTCTCCTCGCGCTGCTCGGGGTCGGCGATCTCGTTGGTGAGCTGGGGACTATCCTGCCCTCCTCGGTTTCCTCGAGCTGGTTTTCGACCTCGTCCCAGTTGTCCATGAGGACCATGTTCGAGTCAGGCAGCCACACGCTGCCCTGGGCGACGTCGTTGAGGACGATGGCCTTACGGTTGGTGCGGAAGACGATCTCGCGGGCGTCAGTGAGCGTGTCGACGACCTGCTGCCTGCTGGAGGCGGGGTCGTCGCACGAGCGCAGGTAGGCGCCCTGAGCCGGTCCAGGCGCCGTAGGCGCAGCCCTCGTGGCGCACGGGGCCGCGGGGGTGCCGACGGGCGAGCCCCTCGGCGGCCGGGGTGATCGTGGGGGTGGCGCCCTTGAGGGGGATCGTCACCAGGGTGGAGGGGGTCGCCAGGAGAACGGAGTCCGCCTTGGGACCCGCCTGCTGGAGGACGCCGCCCTCCTCGACTCCGGCGGCGCTCAGGTTGAGGGCGCGGCCGCCGGGCAGGAAAAAGAGTGTTGGACGCGGAGTCGAGGGCGACGACCTGGTCGCCGACGACCGTCACGGACAGCTGGGCGTCGGCGGGATGCCCTCGATCGTCGAGGTCTTCGCTTTGGTCGACGGAACCCTGACGCTTCACGGTCGTCAGGGTGCCGGAGGAGGAGAGGGCGTAGACGGTTCCGTCCATACCGGTCACGAAGGCGCTCGCGCCCATGTTCGAGGCCACGGCGGCGCCGTCGAGAGGGCGGTGGGGCTCGGGAGGTGGCCGAGGTCGTCCACAGTGTGCCATCCGCCGCATTGAGCACGCCGAGGACGTCTCCACCCCTGCATGACGGCCGAGCCCGCGGGCAGCGCCGTGGGGACCCGAGGGACACCGCGTAACATTGACCGGGGCAACAGTAAGTGAGGTGAGGTCGGAGACAGTGACGGTTTCGCGGACTGGCCGACGTCGAAGTTGGTAGCCTCCGTCCGCAGCGCGCCCCGTCAAGGATTCGGGCCTCGTAGTCGAGGTGGCCGACCATCTGCTTGGACTTGTTTGTCACCCAAATTCCGCCATCGTTGACGTCGACCTGGGTGATTTCGGCACCCTTGTAGATGACGCCGGCGACGCAGAGCGCAACAACAACCAGCATGAGAACAAGCGCCGGCAGGCGTCGTCTCGCGCTGGTCAGGTTTCGTCGCGCTTGTGCGTTCATAGACCCTCTCATGTCACGAATAGTGCCCTCGCAGATAGTGTGGCACGACTTCGCAAGACTTCCATGGTTAATGAGAATCTATCAGAGGTGTGATTACTTGACAACAGAGAGCGGCCCGTCCCTCGTGAGACGGGCCGCTCTAGTGATATGGGGTTTGTCATCCCTGGACAATTGGCGAGTAAATCACTCTCCGTTGAAGGTGAAAGTCCGTTCCTTACCCTCTCCAGTGACACCAACCGTGACAACCTGACCAGGTTGCAGCTCTCCAAAGAGGATACGCTCGGACAGCGCATCCTCGATTTCTCGCTGAATCGCGCGACGCAGCGGGCGCGCGCCGAGGACCGGATCAAAGCCCACGTCGGCCAGCAGCTCGCGAGCCTCATCCGTCAGCTGCAGGCGCATATCCTGCGCCTCCATCCGCTTGGCCAGCTTCGCGATCATCAGGTCGACGATGCGAGCAATCTCCGGCTTCGTCAGCGGCGGGAACACGATCGTGTCGTCGACACGGTTGAGGAACTCGGGACGGAAGTGCTGCTTGAGCCCTCCGCGACCTTCGCCTTCATGCGACCGTAGTCGTGCGTCGAGTTATCCGCCGTCTGGAAGCCCGTCAGGACACCCTTTTGTTGATGTCGCGGGTACCCAGGTTCGTCGTCAGCTGATAATGACGGTGTTCTTGAAGTCCACCTGCGGCCCCTGCGAATCCGTCAGGCGCCCTCCTCCAGGATCTGGAGCAGCGAGTTGAAGATGTCCGGGTGAGCCTTCTCAACCTCGTCGAAGAGGACGACCGAGAACGGCTTGCGGCGCACACTTCTCCGTGAGCTGGCCACCCTCGTCGTAACCGACGTAGCCGGGAGGCGCACCGAAGACGCGACGCCGTATGCTTCTCCGAGAACTCCGACATGTCCAGCTGGATCAGAGCATCCTCGTCGCCGAACAGGAACTCGGCGAGAGCCTTCGCCAGCTCGGTCTTACCCACGCCCGTCGGGCCCGCGAAGATGAACGAGCCGCCGGGACGGTTCGGATCCTTCAGACCCGAGCGCGTGCGACGAATCGACTGGGCGAGGGCCTTGACGGCCTTCGTCCTGGCCGATGACGCGCTTGTGCAGCTCATCTTCCATCTTGAGCAGCTTCGCGGTCTCCGTCTGGGTCAGGCGCACGACCGGGATACCCGTCGACATAGCCAAGACCTCGGCGATCTCCTGATCCCCGACCTCGGCGATCTCGTCAGACTGCGCCGCCCTTCCAGGCCTCTTCCTTCGCCTTTGCGCTCATCGGAAAGCTCGACCCTCGTCGCGCAGCGACGCCGCCTTCGAAGTCCTGATCGTCGATGGCCGCCTCCTGTTGCGACGCACCTCGGCGATCTTCTCGTCCAGCTCGCGCAGCTCCGGCGGCGCAGTCATACGACGGATGCGCAGGCGCGCCCCGGCCTCGTCGACCAAGTCGATCGCCTTATCAGGGAGGAAACGATCCGAAATGTAACGGTCCGCCAGCTCGGCGGCCGCCTGATCGCGGCGTCCGTAATGATGACGCGGTGGTGGGCCTCGTAGCGGTCGCGCAGACCCTGAGGATCTCCACCGTCTCCTCGACGCTGGGCTCCTCAACCTTCACTGGCTGGAAACGACGCTCAAGGCCGCATCCTTCTCGATGTGCTTGCGATACTCGTCGTTCGTCGTCGCGCCGATCGTCTGGAGCTCGCCGCGCGCCAGCATCGGCTTGAGCATCTGTGCCGCGTCGATCGAGCCCTCGGCGGCGCCCGCGCCCACGAGGGTGTGGATCTCGTCGATGAACAGGATGATGTCGCCGCGCGTGCGGATCTCCTTGAGGACCTTCTTCAGGCGCTCCTCGAAGTCGCCGCGGTGGCGCGAACCCGCAACCAGCGACCCTTCTGTCGAGGCTGTACATCTGCTTATCCTTACGGTCTCGGGCACGTCGCCGTGCACGATCGCCCTGAGCGAGGCCTCGACGACCGCCGTCTTACCGACGCCGGGCTCGCCAATCAGACCGGATTGTTCTTCGTGCGGCGCGACAGGACCTGCATGACGCGCTCCATCTCGACGCGACGGCCGATGACGGGTCCAGCTTTGTTCTCCGCGCGCGGCCTGCGTCAGGTTGCGGCCGAACCGCTCGAGGATCGCGGAGTTCGAGCGCTCGGGACCACCCGAGCCGCCCACGCCCGCGCCCACGGACTCGCGGCCCTCCGTCACCCCTCGCTGGTAGCCGCTGAGCATCTGATGACCGTCTGACGCACCTGCGCCAGGTCCGCGCCCTGCTTGGTCAGGACCTGGGCGGCCACGCCCTCGCCCTCCTTGAGAAGGCCGAGCAGCAGGTGCTCCGTACCGATGTAGTTGTGGCCCAGCTGGAGCGCCTCACGCAGGCTCAGCTCGAAGACGCGCTTCGCGCGCGGCGTGAAGGGAATGTGACCCTCAACCGGCTCTCGCCCTCGCCGATGATCTCAATGACCGAGGCGCGCACGGCCTCGCCCTTGATACCCATCGTCTCCAGGGCCTTCGCCGCGACGCCCTCACCCTCAGAGATCAGGCCGAGCAGCAGGTGCTCCGTGCCGATGTAGTTGTGCTTAAGACCGCGGGCCTCGTCCTGCGCGAGCTACGACGACGCGGCGCGCGCGGTCGGTAAAGCGTTCGAACATGTCTCTCCTTGCTTCGGGGCAGGCACCGCGCCGAGCTCGGCGTACACCCGTCCCAGTTGACTGGTTACAGCCTACGGAAAGCTCCGGCGGCGTGCGCGCGTCGCCCTCGGCGCAGGACGAGGCCAGGGCGCGGGGCGCGGGGCGGCCGGGGGCGCGCGAGGCCGGGGGCAGGTGCGGGGGCGCGGGGGCGCGGGCGGGGTCCGCGGGGCGGGGCGCCCCTCACAAAGTCGCACATAATTTAACCGGGTCAGTTTTCGACTGGCGCCACAAACGTTGCAATTGCAACGACCATATTTCAAAACCTGAAAGGTTGACAGGGAAATTACGTGCGAGGTTGTGGGGGAACTATGCCTCAACGAGGACCGTGAACGGGCCGTCGTTGACCAGGCAGACCTCCATCATCGCCCCGAACTGGCCGGTTTCCACGTGCAGGCCCCGGCCTCGCAGGTCGGCGACGACCGCGTCGACGAGGGGCTCGGCCTCCTCCCCGGGGGCGGCGTGCGCCCACGACGGGCGGCGCCCCTTGCGGGTGTCCCCGTACAGGGTGAACTGCGAAATCACAAGGATCGGCGCACCCGCATCGAGCGCGGAACGCTCGTCGTCGAGGATGCGCAGCTCGCGCGATCTTGCGGGCGACCGTGGCGACCTGGTCGGGCCTGTCGCCGCGCTGGACGCCCAGGAGGACGACGAGGCCTTGGCGCGCTCCGCCGACTCCCTCCCCGGCCGTGGTGGCCTCGCCAGGGGTGCGGCGACGTCACCGGGGGCACCCGTGCCACGCGAGCAGGCCTGAGCAGCAGAACCAGCAGCGCCAGCAGAAAGGGCGAGGCGGCCGACGACGCGGCCGTCGACCCGCACCTCGCCGGAGGTGGCGCGCTGGATGACGGCGCGCATCAGCGCGCCCCCAGGGCCGAGCCGAGGCCGCCGAAGCCTGTGGAACCTCCGCGCTGGCCGGCCTCGCGGGACAGGTCGGCGCCCGGGCGGGTCTCAGGGCGACACGGAGGACTTGCCGTGGACGGGCACGATTTCCTCCTGGGCGGCTGCGGACGCCGTCGATGTCGAAGACGGTACCGACGGGAACAGTGCGCGCGAGAAGCGCGAGGGCGATCGGGCCCTCGTCCGCGTGGCGCGCCGAGGAGGTGATGACGCCAACCTCGGCGGCCGCCCACCTCGATGGGCGTGCCGGGCGCGGGCAGGTCGCCGCGCGAGCCGTCCATCTGCAGGGTACGTCAGGCGGCGCGGGGCCGCCCCAGGTTGAGGACGCGGGCGATGGTTTCGCCCGCGGTAGCAGCCCTTCGCCGTGTGGACGGCGGTTCGCAGCCAGTCGACCTCGGGCGGGATCGCGCGGGCATCGGTCTGCGGCCCAGGCGCGGCTTCCACGCGGCGATGCGCATGGCCTCCCACGCCAGGTACCCGGCGCGGCGGCGCGAGCCGGCCTCCGGCGACGCGGGACAGCCACGCGGCCTCGAACTCGTCCGCCGCATCGCGTGAAACAACGTGAAACATCATGGGGTGCGCGCGCCGGGATGGCGCTCGCCCTGGAAGTAGGCGGCCCCGCCCTCGACCACGCCGGGCCACGGGTCCTCCCAGGTCCACAGGTGACCGGGCAGACCCACCACCGACTCAGGAGTGTTTCGCGCCCGCGCGCACCGAGGAGAACACGGCGACGTCGCGCTCGGCAACAGCGACGCGCAGCGCGAAGCGCATCGAATCAAGGAACTCCGCGAATCCCGAACAATCCGCACGCTCCACGATCAGGTGCAGCTCGGTCCCGTCGTCGCTCGCGCCCGCCCAGTGCTCGACGCGCCCTCGGGCGAGAGGATCAGCAGCTCGCGGCTCACGCCGGGCACGAGGCCGGTGACGACCTGGGAGGCGAGCGACGTCAGCCAGGTGAGCCGATCGTCTCCCGACACGGAGATGACCGCCAGGGTCGGGCGGCGCACCAGCGCGCGCCCGGACTCGAGGGCCCACTGTTCCCCGACGGATCCCCGAAGTGCGGGGTCGCGCCGAAGGGAGGCCACGGCCTCGTCGACGAACTCGGAATCGAGCGCGGACTCAGACAAGAAAACCGTCCCGGGAGTCGTCGATGCCGTCGATGACCTCGCCGGAGGCGGTCGAGGCCTGCTCGGTGCGGTGCAGTCGGCCAGAGATTTCGACGTCGGCCTCGTCCTCGCCGTCGAGCGTGCGCTCCTGCGTCCACATGAGCTCGCCGGCGACCAGGCCGAACATGCGGCCCAGGTGCGTGAGGCGGGTCGCGTCCGCGCCGAGCGCGATCGCGTCGGAGACCATCTGCACGCGCGGGCCGACGCTCACGCCGTCCCACACGGCGCTGTGGCCCTCAGTGGAGGCGGAGGTCGCCGTGAACTCGCGGGGGTTGTACTGGCCGGGCGGGGGCAGCGGCGCGCGTCGGAGGGGCGACGGACACGTACAGGGTCTCTTCGCTGATCAGGTCGCCCTTCTGGATCGCGGCCAAGCCCTGCGCGGCGTCCCACGTGGGGTCGATCGGGCCGAGGCCTCGCCCGCGTACACGCGGGTCACCAGGCGCATCTGCTCGCCGACGACATCGCCGCGGATCTCCTCGACGACGGGGGCGTCGGCGGGAGCGTCCTCGGCGGGCCGATCCTGGCCGGGGGCGGGCGCGGCGGCGCGCATGCCCCACCCTTCCCAGGTTCCGAGCATCCACGCGACGGGAGCGACGCGTGCGGGCAAGTCAGCGGGTATCACCATCATGCCTCCAGCCTAACGCGTGGGGCGGGCGCGCACCGCGCGGCGCGGGCGAACAGGGACGAGGCCGGGGCGGGCAGCGCGCGAGGCGGGGCGGGCAGGCGCGAGCCGGCGGCGAACAGGGACGAGGCCGGGGCGGGCAGCGCGCGAGCCGGCGGCGAACAGGGACGAGGCCGGGGCGGGCAGCGCGCGAGCCGGCGGCGAACAGGGACGAGGCCGGGGCGGGCAGCGTGCGAGGCGCGGGGCGAACAGGGACGAGGCCGGGCGGGCAGCGTGCGAGGCGGGCAGCGCGCGAGGCGGGGCGGGCAGCGCGCGAGGCCGTGGCGCGGGGGCGCGCAGGCGGCGGCGAACAGGGACGAGGCCGGGGGCGGCCTGAGACACCCGCGATAACGCAGGCGCCGCGGGGCCTGAGACACCGCGAGGCCTGATACACCGCGATAACGCAGACACCGCGCGGCCTGAGACACCGCGATAACGCAGGCGCCGCGGGGCCGCAGCCGCGATAACTCAGATGCCGCCGATGCGGATCATCGCGTAGACGGGCAGGGCGGCGACAAGGAACTTCGCGGCGCCTCGGCCCAGAACGTTGGCGAGCTGCGCGGAGGAGGCGCGCTCGCCCAGGAGTGCGTCAACGACCGACACGGCGAAGCCGACGCCGAAAGCCGGTGACGCCGCCCAGGGTCAGGAATGCGGCGAAGTCGCCGAAACGCTTGGCGATGAAGGGGAAGACGACGGGCAGCAGGTCCGATGTCTGCCCGAGGAACCAGAGCGATCGACGCGGCGACCAGGCCCGCGACGATGCCCGCGAGCATCGCGATGACGACGCCGGCTTTCGCGCTGCGCCCTGGCGCGTGCGGCCGCCGCGCCGACGATGGCGATCAGGGCGGCCATGGGGACGATGACGGACCAGCGCTCGTGGACGGTGAGGAGACCCACATGGAGGCGGACGATGATGAGGAGCGCGGTCACGGACGAGGCGAGCGCGGCGCTGAGCGCAGTGGAGCCCCAGTGTTCGCTCGTATGCCCCACCGAGTGGTCGCGCGGCGTGGGCGCGTCGAGGATGGTGGCGGCCACCAGCGCGACCAGCGTGATGCCGGTCAGCGGGACAGCGATGTCGAGGTTCTTCCAGTAGGCGACGGCCATGGGGGTCAGTGCCCCGCCGAGGGCGAGGACCGCCTGCGCGAGCCACGGCATGTGCAGCCGCGCCAGGCTCGGCCACCCGAGGGCCAGGAGGAAGGAGGCGAGCGCGACGATGGGGCCGACGCTCCATCGTGAGCCGGGCAGCCACCACGCGACGATCGTGAGGACCGCCAGCAGGGTGACGGTGAGGGTGCCGATGCTGTTGGGCACGTGCCGGGTGGCCAGGGTGTCGCGGCGGCGCCCGCGGTTGGTTCGGGGCGCGTGGGCGGGGTCGATGTCATCACGCTTCCATGGTCCCACATGTGGGCACTCGACGAGGCCGGGGCCACTCGGGCGGGTCGGCTCCGCCACGGGGGATGGGAGGGTTCGCAGGGGAAGGCGGCCACGGCCTCGTCGTTGGTGGTTGAGGTGGTGGCGACTGTGGCGCACCCCCGTGTGGGTTGATCCACGCCCCACGGCGAGCGTGCGCGAGGGGCTTAGTCGTAGGGTTGAGGGGCACGCCGGACCGGTATGCCCCGGGCTCCACACCTGCCGCTACGAGCGGGCCTTCGCGCCGACAGGCGCATTCGGTTCGGCGTGCTTCGTCGTACATGCGCGCCGACGGTGGCGCGCGAGACAAGTGGGGGCCGGTGCGCGTCGCAGCACCGGCCCCCACTGTCGTCTCAGTGAGCCGTCACATGAGCGGGTAGCGCACGATCGTGGCCTCACGGCCCGGGCCCACGCCGATCGACTGGATGCGGCAGCGCGACAGCCCTCCAGGCGCGTGATGTAGTCCTGGGCGGCCTGCGGCAGCTCCTCGAAGGAACGGCACTGCGAGATGTCCTCGCTCCAGCCGGGCAGCTCCCGTACACGGGCACGGCGGCTTCGAAGCCAGCCTGGTCAGGGGCATTTCCTCGGTGCGCACTCCGTCGACCTCGTAGGCGACGCACACGGGGATCGTGTCGTAGCCGGAGAGCACGTCGAGCTTCGTCAGGCAGATGTCGGTCAGGCCGTTGATGCGCGTCGCGTATCGCATGACGACGGCGTCGAACCAGCCGGTGCGGCGCGGGCGACCGGTAGTCACGCCGAATTCGCCACCCCTTGGCGCGCAGGGCCTCGCCGACCTCGTCGTCCAGTTCCGTGGGGAACGGGCCCTCGCCGACGCGCGTCGTGTACGCCTTTGGCGACGCCGACGACGCGGTCGATGCGGGTCGGGCCCACGCCGGAGCCGGTGAGCGCGCCGCCCGCGGTCGGATTCGAGGAGGTCACGAAGGGGTAGGTGCCGTGGTCGATGTCAAGCATCGTGGCCTGGCCGCCCTCGAAGAGGACGGTTTCGCCGCGGTCCAGCGCGTCGTTGACAACGAGGGACACGTCGCACAGCATCGGCTTGACGCGCTCCGTGAAGGACAGGAGGTGGTCGGCCACCTCGGCGGGGTCGAGCACCCTGCAGGTCCACGGCCTCGAAAAATGGTGTTCTTGAGGGGCTAGGGGCGGCCTCGACCTTGGCGCGCAACTCCTCGGGGTGGAAGAGGTCCCTGGATGCGCAGGCCGATACGGTTCATCTTGTCGGCGTAGGTGGGGCCGATGCCCTCGACCCGTCGTGCCGATCAGGTTGTTGCCGCGCGCACGCTCGTTCGCCTGGTCCATGAGGCGGTTGTACGGGGGATGATGTGCGCGTTGGAGGAGATGCGCAGGCGCGAGCAGTCGACGCCGCGCGAGGTGATGTCCTCGAGCTCCTCGAAGAGCACGTCCAGGTCGACGACGACGCCGTTGCCGATGATGGGGGTGACGCCTTCGGAGAGGATTCCGGCGGGCAGGAGGTGCAGCGCGTACTTGTCGCCGTCGATCACGACGGTGTGTCCGGCGTTGTTGCCTCGTTGAACTTGACGACGAGGTCGGTGTGCTGGCCGAGCTGGTCAGTGGCCTTGCTTTTTGCCTTCGTCGCCCCACTGGGCGCCGAGCACGATGACGGCGGGCATGAGTATCTCCGTTAAGTTGGGTGAGTCGCGCGGGTGCGCGTAACAGACCCATCGTACCGGAGGAACGACGAGGCCGGGGTACCCTGGCTGGTCGCGTCAGTTTCCGGTGGCGGCCAGGGCGACGCCGAGGCCCCACGCGGTGGCGCTCGTGAGGGCGGCGATCAGCTCGATGGCGATCGTCCAGCCGAAGGCCTTGAGGGCCTGAACCGTTGCTTTCCAGGCCCTCGCAGTGTCGTTGCTGCGCAGGTATTCGACGAGGAAGATCGCGGCGATCATGCCGAGGACGAGGCCGAGGGGCAGGCCGACGAACCAGCCGACGACGCCGCCGACGGCCCCCACACGAGCGTGGATTGAGGGATTTCCCGCCTTGTTCATGCCGCGGGCGGGGATCACGTATTTTCAGGACCGTCCCGACGATGAGGACGAACGCCGCGATCGCGAAGATGATCCACGCGGAGCTGTGCCCGTCATCCACGACCACACGAGGATCGCGCCGCCGACGACCGGCGCGGAGGGCCAAATCTGCACGACCGCTCCGATCACTCCGATGAGGGATGACGATGCCGACGATGACGGTTCCGAGGATGCTCATGGGGCGATCATAGCGGCCCGATATGTGAGCGGGCGCCTCGCACTGCTAGCCTGGCCTCGTTACCCCGACCCCCAGGAATGCCGATGGACATCACTCCCCACGCCTGCCGCTGGATTCCCTCCTGAAGCGCCGCCCCGATGACGGTGTACACCGTGTCATGCCCGCCGGCGGAGGCCGTCGCGCGCTGCGTGGCGTTTTGGCGCACCATCGGCATCAAGCGTGAGTCGACCACAATGTCCGAACGTTTCGCGGGCATCGGCTGGTCGGGCACCGAGGTCACGGTCATGCCCGGGCAGGCCCCCGGCCTCGCGCAGACACTTCGACGACACGTTCCTGGAACTTGGCGAGATCGCCCCGGCCTCGTGTTGGGAGGCCTCGCCGTCTACCTGACGTCGAAGGCCGTGCGCGCCCAGCTGCGCCACCTCAACAAGACGCGCATCGTCATCGCGGCTCACCCCTCGCCCGACGCCGCACAGGCATCCACTGAGCTGTGGTGTTTCCCTGGGATACGGCGATTCAGCGCGCCCGCCCCGGCAAAGACCCCTTCGCCCGCGTCTTCGAGTACCTGCACACTCCCTGCACCAGCAGGGCGTCCTGCTGGCTCCCCCGCGCCTCGTCGATGGTGAGGAACTGCCCGAGGACCACCCCTCTCCCCCGACAACCTCACCCGGATGCGGGGCAGCTTCCTCGATCCCGTCACCAAGTTCCTCCCGTCGAAGGAGCGATCATGACCCCAGGTTTCTCACTGCGCCGGATGGTCTTCCGTCGCAGATACCCTGCACGCCTCATCGCAAACCAATCCACATGAGGCGGCCGCTCGCTGCATCAACTACTGGGCATCGAAGTGGAGAAGCACCCCGGTAGAAACGCCGGGAATGCGCGAGCAGCTCGCCCTCAACGGGTGGGTTGGCACCGAGATCGCCGACGGCCTCGATACGCTACGCGGACTATTGTCCACCGTGGCTGACCCGATTGTGCGCAGCGACCTGTTCCCCACTCTGCCTCGCGGCCTGCCACGACCGCTCACTATCAGACGTCGCGGATCCTCATCGCAGCGCGGCCCTGGTCAGCCGAAGGACGCGTCGCGAGCGAAGTGTGGTGCTTCGACACTCGAGTGAGCCAGCGCAACACTCCCACCACCAGGGAAGACGTCGGCCGCTACCTCCAGGACCTCGCCGTCACGTTGCAGCTCGACGAGCTACTGCTCGCGCAGCCAGAACTCCTCTTCGAGGGCGATCTACCAACAGACCACCTCTTCGCGGGACGGAACGTGATCGCCATGCGCCGCCGCCAAAAGAGTCTCGCCGCGGGCGCGACGCGCCCACGGCGAGACAACAGACGGTTCGGGAGGCTCAGTCCTGCGCGCGCAGGAGGCGACCTCGTACAGGGCGATGCCCGTGGCGACCGCCGCGTTGAGGGACTCGACGGTCGACGCGATCGGGATCGACACGATCTGATCGCAGGTCTCGCGCACGAGGCGGGACAGGCCCGCGCCCTCGGCACCGGTCACGACCACGAGGGGGCCGTCCGCCAGCGACAGGCCGCGCAGGGACGCGTCGCCGCCGCCGTCCAGGCCCACCACGAAGTAGCCAGCCGCCTTGGCCTCTTCGAGGGCGCGCACAGGTTCGTCGCGCGAGCCACCGGCACGCGGGCGGCCGCACCGGCCGACACCTTCCACGCCGTCGTGTTGACGCCCGCGCTACGACGCTCGGGGATGATGACGCCGTCCGCGCCGAACGCGCCCGCACTACGCAGGACCGCGCCCAGGTTGTGGGGGTCCGTCACCCTGATCGAGGGCGACGAGGAGCGGGTGACCCAGCTGCTGCATGGAACCCGCAATCAGGTCCGAGGCGTCTGCGTACTCGTAGCCGCGCACCCTCAATGGCGACGCCCTGGTGGACAGCGCCGTCAGTCGCGACGTCCAGGTCGCGGCGGGTGACCTCGTACACGGGTGCGCCCATGGCGCTGGCGAGGCGCACGACCTCCTCGACGCGATCGTCCTTCACGTTGTCGAGGATGAAGACGCGCTCGATCGGCACCGAGGCGCGGGCCGCCTCGGCGACAGGGTTGCGGCCAGCGATCAGCTCGTGGCCCGGCTTGACGCGGATCGAGGACTTGGCGCGGGCGCGCGCGATCGCCGCCTCCTGGGCCTCGCGGGCCTCACGCTTCACCTTGCGCCTGTAGGCCGGATGGTAGGTGCGGTCCTCAGCCTTAGGGGTCGGACCCTTGCCTTCGAGGCGGCGGCGCGAGTGGCCGCCGGTGCCGACCTGCGCACCCTTCTTCGTGCCCTTCTTACGGATGGCGCCGGGACGCCCGCTGTGTGAGGCCATGGTGTCTCCTCGTTTTCTCGTGAACTGACACCAGCCTACGGGCTTTGGGCCGCATCAGGGGCCGCAGGGGCGCGCGCGGGGCCAAAAATCACGATCGGGCAGACAGGTTCCACGCTACCCCGTATCCTCCTCGGCCCTCCTTGCCCCTCCTCGACTCTCCTCGCCCCTCTCCCCAAAAAGTCGCACGTAATTTAATACGGTCATTTTTCGAGATAGGCAACAAACGTTGCAATTCCAACAACCATATTTCAATGTCTGAAATATATGCACGGGAATTACGTGCGACATTTCTGGGCAACCATACCCATCGGGCAACTGGCAGCCGGACAACACCTCGCCGCACCGGATCAGTCTCAGCCTTGCAGCATCCCCACTCTGCCCTCACACACACCGCGCCCCCATACGCCGACACTCGCCACGGCCTCGCCAATCGAGCACCCCGGCCGGGTTACACGTCAGTCACGCGCGAGCATCATCCCCACTCTGCCCTCACGCACACCGCGCACCTATACGCCGACACTCGCCACGGCCTCGCCAATCGAGCACCCCGGCCGGGTTACACGTCAGTCACGCGCGAGCATCGACGCGATCTTCTCGACCGTCGAGCCGGAGCGGATCGTCACCTGGCGGTAGGGAGTCCTCGCGCAGGAGGCGCTTGTGATACGCGGTCTTGAGGAATTCCTTCTCGTGGAACTTGCCCCAGAACACGGCGTGCTCACCGAAATAAACGGCCTCGTCGCCCAGCTCCATGGCCTCGATGCACTCACGCACGTGGGCGCGATCCAGGCCCCGCGTGAAAAAGAGCGCGTCGCGGCGGGCGACCTCGCCGTGCCACCAGTCGGGCAGGGTTGTAGCTCCTCAAGGTAATCCTCCCCGTTAGGGAGGGCCAGACGAATCGGAAACTCGTAGCGGCTCGCCAGGAGGCCCTCAACCGCCTGGGCCACGTCCTCGGGCGGGGGCGTCGGCCTCGGCCTCGAAGAGGAGGTTGCCGCTGTTGATGTATGTGCGCACGTTCGTGTAGCCCACGCCGGCGACCTGCTCGCGCAGCTCGCTCATGACGACCTTGTTTGTGCCGCCGACGTTGATGCCGCGCAGCAGCCACGTACTCCATGCCGATCCTCCTGCCTTTCGCCTTACCACCTCCCCACCTCGCGTTTCTTCTGCGGGAAGGCTTCACCCTAACTCCAGAGTAACGCCCAGACAAAAACCCTGCTCACCCCAAAAGTCGCATGCAATTTGGGTACCCTCACTTTTCATAGGTATCGAGAAAACCGCAGAATATCAACGATCCGATTTCAAACCTTGAAATACGCGCAAGGGAATTGCATGCGACATTTCTGGGGAACCACTCCAGCGAGGCGACTGAGCGGCACGACAACACCGCACGCCACTACGCCAACGAGCAGCGTGCGGCAACACACCAGCATGGCGGGCACTGCACCCATTACGGGGCGCTACACCCGTTATGGGGCGCTACACCGTTATGGGGCGCTGCACCCGTTATGGGCCGCTGCACCCGAACAGAAGGGGTGTAATGCCTACGGATCGGGTGCAGCGCACCCAAACACAAGAACAAACGCGGAATCTGCGAGACGATCGCCGACACGCACAAGGCCCCGGGAGCTCGCTACGTTTGAATAGGTTTTGCGCCGGTGGGAATGCGACACGCACAAGGCCCCGGAGCTCGCGCCGGGGCCTCAGCACACAGCGGTCAGCCAACGCTCCACGTGGCACCGGCGCGGCCGTCGGCGACGGTGATGCCGGCGGCGGCCAGGCGGTCGCGCAGCTCGTCGGCGCGCGCCCAGTCCTTGGCGGCGCGGGCAGCCGCCCGCTCGGACAGCACGGCCTGGACCAGCGCATCCAGCGCCGAGTGCTCGGCCGCAGCCGCACCGGACGCGCCCGCGCCGATGCCGGCCTGTCCGCGCCACTGCTCGGAGGCGGGGTCCAGGCCCAGCACGTCCAGCATGGAACGGACGAGGACCTGCTCGCGGTACACGCCAGGAACGTCGCCGGCGGCCAGCGCGGCGTTGCCGGCCTTGAGGTGCTCGTGCAGGACGGCGAGCGCGCCGGCGACGTTGAGGTCGTCGTCCATGGCGGCGACGAAGGCCTCGGGCAGGTCGGCGGGGGCCAGGGCGATCTCGGAGACCGGAGCCTCCCCGGCGGTCTCGATGGCGCGGGCCACGAAGGTGGAGAACTTCTCCCAGGCGGCGTGCGCAGCGGGCAGGGTCTCGGCGCCCCATTCGATGGCGGAACGGTGGTGGACGGTCGACAGGGCCCAGCGCACGGCGACGGCCGGGTACTCCTCGGTGAGCGCGCCGATGGAGAGGACGTTGCCCAGGGACTTGGACATTTTCTCGCCCTTGGTGGTCACCCACGCGTTGTGGACCCACAGGCGCGCGAACTCCCAGCCGGCGCCGTGGGATTGGGCCTGCTCGTTCTCGTGGTGCGGGAAGCGCAGGTCGATGCCGCCGCCGTGGATGTCGAATTCGTCGCCGAGGTAGCGCCGCGACATGGCGGAGCATTCGAGGTGCCAGCCGGGTCGGCCGCGCCCCCAGGGGCTGTCCCACGAGGCCGTGGCCGGCTCGCCAGGCTTGGTGGCCTTCCAGAGGGCAAAGTCGCGGGGTCGCGCTTGCCGGCTTCGACGGCCTCGTCAATCTGGGCGTCGTCCTCGGTGGTGCGCATGTCGACGAGGCGCTGGCGGGTGAGCGACCCGTAGTCGGGCTGGGAGTGGACGTCAAAGTAGACGTTGCCGCGCCCATCCGAATAGGCGTGGCCGGCGTCGATGAGGCGCTGGACGAGGTCGAGCTGCTCAGGGGATGTGGCCGGTGGCGCGCGGCTCGTAGGTGGGGGCCTGCACGCCGAGGGTCTCGTACGCCTGCGTGAATTCGCGCTCGAAGCGGTAGGCCCAGGCCCACCAGTCCCAGCCGGCCTCGGCGGACTTGGTGAGGATCTTGTCGTCGATGTCGGTGACGTTGCGGACGTAGGTGACCTGGTAGCCGCTGCGGCGCAGCCAGCGGATGAGCGTGTCGAAGGAGACGGCGGCGCGCAGGTGGCCGACGTGCGGGGAGCCCTGCACGGTGGCGCCGCACAGGGTAGATGCCGACCTTGCCGGGGGTGACCGGGTTGAGGGGCTGGATGCGGGCGCTCTTGGAGTCGTACAGGTGCAGCATGGCACCAATCCTACCTGGCAGGGAGGGGAGGCGAAGGAAACGGGCGCTCCCTGGGAGCATGTAACGAGGCCCGGGCCCCGTCCGGCGAAAACGGCATGGATTCGCGGGTGGGGGCTCGGGCCTCGTCGAGCGAAAGAAAACTCAGGTGCCGGGGCGCACGCGCTCGCGGATGAGCGCCTTGAGGTCCTCGACGGAGTTGGCGAGGGGCGTGACGCGCTCTTCGCGCCCTTCGATGCCGGCGAAGCGCTCGGGCACGGGCGGGAGGTGCCCGGTGGCCTGAAGGATCGTGTCGGCGAACTTGACGGGCAGCGCGGTCTCCATGACGACGAGCGGGCCCTCGATCTGGGGGCGCACGGCGCGGGCGACGTGGACGCCGTCGGCCGTGTGCGGGTCGAGGAGGTAGCCGCTCTCCTTTTCGGTCCGCGCGATCTCGGCGAGGCGGTCGGCGTGCGTGGAGGTGCCGGAGATGAAGCCGTAGGTGTCGCGCAGGGAGGCGAACTCGGGCGTGCCGGACAGGTCGAAGTAGCCGTCGCGGGCCAGGGCCTCGTCGAAGAGGGCGCGGGTGGCGTCCCCGTCGCGGCCCAGCAGGTCGAAGATGAAGCGCTCGAGTTCGAGGCCTTGGAGATGTCCATGGAGGGGCTGGAGGTGGCCAGCGTGTCCGCGGAGGAGCGGGGCGGTAGACGCCGGTGCGGAAGAACTCGTCGAGGACGTCGTTCTCGTTGGTGGCGACGACGAGGGTGCCCAGCGGCAGGCCCATCTGGCGGGCGATGTGGGCAGCGCACACGTTGCCGAAGTTACCCGAGGGCACGACGACGCTGACCTTGGACGAGGCGTCGGCCCCTTCCTCGGTGACGCGCAGCCAGGTGGCGACGTAGTAGCAGACCTGGGCGAGCAGGCGCGCCCAGTTGATGGAGTTGACGGCGCCCACGTGCCAGGGTGGCTTTGAAGTCGGCGTCCATGTTGATGGCCTTGACCAGGTCCCTGGCGGTCGTCGAAGACGCCGTCGACGGCGACGTTGACGATGTTGGAGTCGAGGAGGGAGAACATTTGGGCGCGCTGGAAGGCGGTCATGCGCCCGGCGGGGTGAGCATGACGACGGAAAGTCCGGGACGGCCGCGCAGCGCGTATTCGGCGGAGGAGCCGGTGTCGCCGGAGGTGGCGCCGACGATGGTGAGCCAGTCGCCGCGGCGGGTGAGCTCGTATTCGAAGAGTTCGCCGAGGAGCTGCATCGCCATGTCTTTGAAGGCGGCGGTCGGGCCGTTGGAGAGGTGGGCGATGTGCAGGTCGGCGCCTTCCAGGGCGGTGACGGGCACGATCTGCGGGTCGGAGAAGGCGGGGGTGGAGTAGGCGCGGGCCGTGATCGCGCACAGGTCGCTGGCGTCGATGTCGTCGACGAAGAGGGACAGGATGCCGGCGGCCATCGCCGCGTAGCCTTCCTCGCGCAGGACGATGCGCAGTTCGTCCAGGTCGGAGCGAGACAGCGTCGGGTATTCCTCGGGCAGGTAGAGGCCGCCGTCGGGCGCCAGGCCTTCCAGCAGGGATGTCGCTGAAGGAGCGGGTGGGCGTGGTGGGGCCTCGTCGGGTCGAAATGTAACGCACGGGCCGATCCTATCGGAGTGTGCGCGTGTGAAGCGAGGGGGTTCGTCCTTCGTCACGTTTTGACGAGGCCGGGGCGCGCTGGGCGGTGCGGGCGCGGCCAGGTGGTGTGTGATAGAAACGACGGGTGAGTATCGACGACGACAGGTGGGCACCCCCGGCCGATGGGGGCGGGAGGCGAGGCCGTCACCGGCCAAGGCATCACCCCTGTCACACACGGCTGTCCCGCAAGCTGGCGGACCGGTCAGCGCTTCCCGTGAGGCGGGCCCGTCAAACGCTGTGCCCACAAAGGCTGACATGTCGGTCAGCTCGGGTGTGCGGGAGGATGTTCCTGTGCGTGAGCGCCCGGCTCCACCGACGCGCAAACGTGCCAGGTCGCGGCCCTCGGGTGCGGCCGGGGCGAGTAAGCCCAGCGCCGCGGCGGTGTCGGCGCGGACCTTTCGTTGGAGGGGAGGCGGGGAGAGGCGGCGGCCGCTGGGCGTGGCGGCCTTCATCCTCGGCGCTCTCATCGTCGTGGTCTTCGCTCACTCGATGCTCGCGTCGAACTCGGTGACGAGTGCGCGCACCCAGGGTTACGTGGGTGCGGCGACGAATACGGGTGTGCTGTCCCCGGCTTGGGCGTCGGGCGTCGAGACGGCGTGGACGCTTCCCGGTTCGTCGGCGGACGGCGTGTATGCTCAGTCGGTGCTTGTCGAGGGCACGACCATGTACGTGGCCGCCTGGGAGTCCGTCGACTCGCTTCAGATCACCGCCTACGACATCGCCTCCGCACAGCCGCACGAGACGTGGGTCTCACACGGAGACATCAGCGGGAAGCACAGTACGTCTGACGCGCCGCACGTGGTGTCGGCCGGGGAGTGGCTGGCCGTTGGTTCGATCCTCGTGTCAAAGGAGACGGGTGAACAGGGAGGGAACGCCGTGGGGCGAGGAGACGCCGATGGCCTTCGTCGACGAGGTCGTGGTGACCTGCTCGTTACTGGAGACGTGCTCGGGGTGGACCCTCCAGTCCGGATCGTGGACTCGCCTGTGGCGAACCATCACGGCGAGGCAGTCGCACTCCGGCGACGCCTGGAAGAAAGGCGGGGACGGGTGGTTGGCGCCGGTGAGGAGGCCTCTGTCCTCGTCCCCGTCGACTATCACTACAACCTGCAGCTCGTCAACGCTCGCACGGGTGAGCTCGCCACGCTCGGCGATGCGGGCCCGCGAAGCTCTCGGCCATGTCGGATTTTCCGACTGGCGCTCGACAGAGTCATCGTCGTTCGCTCCTCCAAAAACAATGGAGGCCTACGACGTCACGGGGCGTCTCGTCGACACGTTCGAGGAGGGCAGCAGGGCATACGGCGTGGTGCCGAGCGAGGACGGACGGGCGCCCACGCTGGCGGAGCTGAAGGCCTTCTACTCGGACGGCACGGCGTCGTGGACGTCGGGCACGGCGCAGGGTCGAAGGGGATGAGTGCACCACTCTTGCGTTCACGCCCACCGGCGACTATCCCCCTCGTTCGGTCGAGGGCGTCACAGCGCTCGCTCAACTATTCCGTCTACTGCCCTTTCTCCCCGACTCAGCTGCGCGCCGCCACCGACGGCAGCGCCGTGTTCGTCAGGGGCCAGGAGCTGGGAACGCGACCGCATCATCGCTCTCGACATGGTCAACAACGCCCACCACGCGGTGAGGCTGACGGACGCCGAGGAGATGACGTGGGCCTTTGACGACCTGCTCATCGTGGTGAGCAGCGAAGGGATCCCTAGCCTTCACGCCCTCCTCGTCAGGTACATGATTCATGCAGGCAACAACTATTCCAAGTGGGCTCCCCGGGCACCAAGAGGCGGAGGAAGGGATGGCGCAAGCGCAGACGTGAGCGTCGGGCGCGGCTCGCCCAGGAAGCTGCCGAGCGGCTCGCCGCGAGCGCTCCGACAGCCTCCCCGACAAACGCTCGGCACCCACGCCCGCGCGGGCCGCACGCTCGACACCCGCACCCGGTCACGAAGCGGACGAGGGAGCCACGGCCTGTCGACGCGCCCCGTTCCCGAAGCTGTGGAAGAATCCGCTTCTCGTCACCGGGGCGTTGACGGTCCTTGTCATCGTCGCCATCACGGCCCTGTGGGGATTCGCTTACGGGCGTCCCGCTGTGCGGTCCCGGGGCTACACGGGGACGGCGACGAATACGGGTGTGCTCTCCGAAGCCTGGGCGTCGGGCGTCGACACGGCGTGGGTGATACCCAACGAGAAACGCAAGGGCGCGAAGGCAGCCAAGCAGAACCTGCTCGTTCAGGGCACGACCCCTGTACGTCGCTTCCGTCGAGGAGAAGAGCGGCAGTCTGACGCTCACCGCCTACGACATCGCGTCCTCGTCGCCGCGCCAACTGTGGGTGTCCGACGCGACGGACGTGCACATGACGCGCGGATTCTTCCATGCTGAGATCATCCCTCACGGCGCGCAGCTACTGGTCGGCAACACCATCGTGGATGGGCGCACAGGCGAGCAGACGCAGGCCCCCTGGGAGGACGACACTGCGATGGCGGCCGTGGACGACATTGTCGTCACCTGTGGGAGGGCGGCGACATGCTCCGGCTGGACACAGGAATCGGGAGCCTGGACGCGCGTGTGGACGACACAGACGGGCTCAACGATAGGCCAGATCAACACGTGGCACCTGCACGGATCGCGCGTCGTGGGCACCGGGGCGCAGGCTTCCTTCATCTCGCTTGGCAGCATCAAGAGCGCCCCGTCGTTGATCAACATCCACACGGGTGCGCGCACACCTCTCGGAGAAGACCCGGGATCGCTCCGCTCGGGGCCCGTCTACTATCGTGCGAGTGACGGCATCGCGGTCGTCGACACGAACAGCGAGGTGACGCTGCTTGATGCCAGCGGCGCGGTTATCGAACGCTTCACAGGGCGCGACGCGGATGCCGTCGCGACGGATGACGGCCCACCCCCGACTCTGGAGGAGCTGCGCGCCTTCTTGCGCGACGGCAGGGGCGTCCTGGACATCAGGAACAGCCGGCTTCGACGCAAGCACGTGCGAGGACATCGTGTTCTTCCCCAGTGCGGACCTGCCGCCGAAGACGCTGCCTCGCATCAACACGGTGCAGACCAACGCATTCCTGTGTTCCTTCCAGCCGAGCTCGATGCGGGCCAGCGCTAACGGCGCAGCGATGGTGCTCGAGCTCAAGGAGTGGCGGGAGCACTCCGTCTACGTGCTTGACCTGGAGGGCTCCAGGGTCCTGACCCCTCCGGCGTTGAGGGACGCGACCAGCCTGACGTGGGCCTTCGACGACCTGCTCATCGTGGTGACCTGGGAGGGTCGTGGCCTTCACGCCGCGCTCGTCGTGACGCTACCCTGGTGGCATGACTGATCTGCCTTTCCGCGTCGGCCAAGCGGTCGACGTCCACGCGTTCGCCGCCCCGATTCGCCGCGCCCGCTGATGGTCGCGTGCCTGGAGTGGCCGGGCGAGCGCCCCTCGAGGGGCCATTCGGACGCGGACGTCGCCGCGCACGCCCTGTGCGACGCGATGCTGCTGGCCACGGGCCTGGGCGAGCTCGGCACGGTCTTCGGCGTGGATCGCCCCGAGTGGGCGGGCGCGTCGGGGCGCGCGCGCTCGAGGAGGTTCGCCACACTGGCCGCCGAGGCCGGCTGGGTGCTGGGCAACGCGACCGTGCGGGTCGTCGGCAACCGCCCGCGCATGGCGGCTCGCCTGCCCGAGGCCTGCGCGGTCATGAGCGGATCGCGGGCGGCACGGTCACCGTGTCGGCGACGACGTCGGATCACCTGGGCTTCACGGGACGAGGCGAGGGCGTGGCCGCGCTGGCGAGCGTCCTCATGGTGCGCGCCGAGTGGGTCCCCATTGTCGAGATGCTCGGCACCGTCGAGGGCTGCCGAGCGTGAGGGCCTGCCACATTCCCGTTCACTGCCGCGGGTCCACTCCGGGCCCGGTTGCATGATAGAAACGTCTCGCGAGGCAACGAGCGCCCCCACCGCAGTCCCGACGACGGGCCTCAGTCTCGCCCCTCCGATGGACGGGACGGGGGCCGTTGGCCAATACCTCGGATTTCCCGAGTTTGGTGACCTTCCGACCTTTAGTCCGCTACCCGAGCTCGCCCCTCTGCCGGGCTGAGCGCCTCTGCCCGGATTTCGATGATTTCTTTACTCTGGCCCTGCCCGCCGATGAGGCGATCACCGAACAGGCACAACCAGAAGGTCCGCAGGAGATGGACCTGCTCGCGGGCGTCGCACCCCTGCCCGAGCTCGCGCCGCAGCCGGCCATCGCGCAGCCCCTCACGGAAGAGCCGACAGCACCTGACGATGAGAAAGAGCCGATGGAAAGCGTCGTCGCCTGGCCCCAGGCCGAGAAGCCCCGGCGAGGAACGTTCGCGGTGCCGCTGTGCTGGCCAGCACTTCCGTAAGCGCATTCGAGGCTGCTGCCGAGACGAGGCCACCTCGGAAGACCACAACCTGCCTCGCGTGACGTCGCGTCCATAGCGGCCGCCACGGCCTCGTCGCGGACGAAGTCCAACGGCGACCGGACGCCGACTGCGCTACGCACCCAGACCCCGAGCCCTCGCGGACGTGGGTGGACAAGACAGCCGTGAAGCGGAAGCCGTCTGTCGTCGCTGATCGTGTTCGGCTGTATCCTCGCGCTCAACGTCGCGGTTTTCCTCTTCTCCCCCAGTCAGGAGCGGATCGTCGTCGACGCCTTCGTCCCATCGAGACCTCGTCGCATTCCGCCGCACGAGGCGAACTCCGAGTACGCGAACATGCGGCGAACCTGCCGACCCGCAACCCGGATACCGCGGGAGCGCCACGAACACGCGCTCGATGTCGCCTCAGTGGGCGTCGGGCGTAGCCACCGCGTGGACGCTCGATCTATCGCTAGACATGACTCAGTTCGGAACGCAGATGTTCGTCGACGACCGCATCCTGCACATCGCTGGCAACGACACGATCGAGGGCCAGCGCGGTTCCGCCGTCAGGATTCTGGCCTATGACCTCTCCGGTGAGGAACCCACGCTCCTGTGGGACAGGATCGCACCCACGAAAAATTCGGCCGTCACGACGCACGCCTGCATTCGTATCGAGACGAGAATCAGCTCTTTTTCGTGACCTGATCATCGACAGGCGACCGGCGAGCAGACACAGGCCCCGTGGGGCGCAGAGACTCCTCTCGCATACGCTGACGGCATCCTCGTGACCTGCACGCCGCCGTCCACCTGCAACGGGTGGACAGGGGCGTCCGGCGAGTGGACGAACCTGTGGACGACGACAACGATTTCCCAGACCTCCTACGGGTGGGCTTACCGGGGCCTGGGCTATTCCCCGCGGGCACTACCATCTCTGGCAGTGGCGCGCTAGCTTCCTTCCTGGTTCCCTCCAACTATCAGGAAGCCCCGCAGATCATCAACATCCATACGGGCGTGACAACGACCCTGCCCAGTCCCGACCATGCAGGCTTGGGCCCAATACGTCGAAGTCGCGACCGACGGCTTCGTCGTCATGAACGTCAGCAAGAAGCGGGGCTGCTCACCGACAGCGCAGGCGCCCACGCAATCCACGTTCTCGATCGATCAATATCAGCGTCTACCCGCAGTCAGCCGTGACGGCAACAAAACCGAGCACCGCGGATATCCACGACCTTCACTGACGACGAAGACCGCGAGTGGGCGACAGGGTACGGTGAGCCTCGTGGGTGAGGGACGACTGTTCCATCCAGGTCACCCTCACCTCCGACGGGTCACGCACGCAACTTCGGTCCCCGGCGTGCTGAGCACGTACGTGACCAGCATGTGCTACTTCAATCCTGGGGAAGTACGCGTGAGTGCGGACGGTTCGGTTCTCTACGCCGATACCTTCACCTACCAGGACGAGGCGGCACTTCATCGATACAGCCAACGGGCTCGCCTACACATCAAACCTTCTCAACCTGCCGAAACAGACCATGTGGGTCTTCGATGACATGCTCATCGGGATGACCGACGGGGGCGTCACGGCATTCGTGCCGGCGTCCTCCTGAGATCACCGTCCTATCACCACACCACGACTGCCCTCCCATAGAAACGACTCATGAGCAACGACGAGCCGCGCCGCACCCATCCGACGAGACACACTGTGACTCCCGCGACCGAGGGGGACGCACTCCTCAGGTTCTCCCCTCCATCCGGCGATGACGAGGCCGGGGCAACCCGGGCGGGCACCGACGCCTCGGCGCAGGCCGACCCGACCACTCACTTCGTTGCCGCGCCGGACACGCCCCACGCGTACTCAAAGGCCGAACTGAGCAAGTACGCTCCTCCCGGCCGTCAGGGCTATCGCAAGCGCTCAACCGCAACGAAGCGCTCAGCCACTACGAAGCGCACGCCCGCCTCCAGACCGACGAGCGTGGCCACGGCCTCGTCCCAGGCGGAGCCCGACAGCGCCACCGTGCCGACCACCGCCGCGCCACCCGGGCAACTCCCGAGCGAGGAAGAGACCAAGACAGCCTCTAGGGAACCTCAGGATCGCGTTCTGGCTCGTCTTTTCCGCCGCCCTCCTCATCGCCCACCTGGTCCACCTCAGCAATAAGGCCAATGCCCCGGCTCCCGTCAGGATGCCGTACTTAGCAAGCACACAGGCACCGACAACGCCGTCACCCGGTTACAGCGGCACCGCACACAACACGCACGCCCTGTCGCCCGCATGGGCTCGCGGGTATTAGTACCGCGTGGACAATTCCTACGCCCAGTGGGTGGCCAACGTGACGCACCCGATGCACGTGGAGGGCTCGACCCTGTACGTGGCCTACGGCGTCGCTATGCACGCGAATAGTTCCACCTACACTGTTGGGGCCTACGACCTGACCGGGCGTATGCCCCAGCCCCTGTGGGCAACGCCTGTCAGCACGGACACCCGGCGGCCCAATCTGACTACGTGCCCTCGTTCGTCTCAGGCGACGACCAGATTTTTCCGGGGGCACCATCCTCGACAAGGCGACGGGGAACGAGGCCTCGGCCCCTGGGGCAAGGATTTTTCCGCTCGCGTTCGCCGAGAACATCGTGGTGACGTGCTCGGCCACAACGACGTGCAGCGGGTGGACGCAGGAGGGCGACGAATGGACGAACCTGTGGACGACGACCACGGCAGCACAGGCCAGCGACGGGGTGCGTGAGAACAATCTGGGCTTTGCTCCCGCGGGCACCGTCGTCTCCGGCAGCGGCGAACGCACCTCCGTCCTGGTCCCACCGCCAGCAATGAGCTCCGCAGATCATCGATATCCATTCCGGGGCAGTCACGAGCCTGAGCGGTCCCGACGGGGATGCCACGGATCGACTGGTCGAGGTCGCCTCCGACAGCTTCATCGTCTTCGAAGTCCACTTCTCGCGGCTGGGTCTTCGACGGCGAGGGTAACTTCCAGTCGACGTGACGGCCGAGCACAATCTGCCGGTGCCCAGCATGGATGGCACGCGTGCGACTACGTCGCAGATCGAGGCCTTTATGACGCAGGGGCAAGGCTGAGTGGGCAGCGGGGACAGCGCGCATGACCGGCACCGGCGAGTGCACGCTCGAGGTCGCTCTCACGTCCGACGACTCGACGCGCGAGGCCCCGTCCCCAATGCCGCACGCCTGCACACTCACGATGACTGCGCACTCACGGAGGATCTGCGTGTCCGCGCGGACGGCTCAGCCCTCTATGTCAGGGTCCTTCAGCCCCGGTAACACGACCAGCTACGTCATCGATACCGCCGACGGTTCCTCGGACTCATCGAGAAGCCTCACGCAGGCCACGCATCTGACCTGGGTCTTCGACGACATGCTGATCGGCATGAGCACAACGGGTATCACGGCCTTCGTACCGGCGTCCTCCTGAGGCCGGCATCGGATTAACGCACCGCCATTTGCCCTATGGTAGAAACGACGCATGAGCAATGACGATCATCCGGGCACAAACACCTCCCCGCAGGCCGAGCAGTGGGTGCCGCCGAGCGGGACGCCCCAATCCCCAACCCGCCAGTGCGCGGCCCCGCGCGAGAGACGCGGGAAGCCAGTCCTCCTCGCGGCTCTGCTGTGCGTCATCGTCGTCATCGTCGCGCGTCCTCGGCATCCGTCAGCTCACGCAGACCCCGGGGGTCAAGACGATCAGCATTCATTCACCTCCACCCCTACCGTCGGCTACTCGGGGTCCTCCACGAGCACGGAGCGATCTCCCCCGCCTGGGCCTCAGGCGTCGAGACGGCGTGGAAGTCTCCTTCCCTTCCACACAGTACGGCCCCCTGCGCGATCCACGACCGTTGAGGGCACCACCCTGTACGCCCTCTTCGAGGGACCCAGCTATGCTACCCACCGGGCCACGGTCGCGGCCTTCGACATCTCGTCCGCGCAGCCGCGCGAGCTGTGGCGCACGACGGGCTCTCTTCCCGAGTCCTTCAGGCGCCCCAACTTCGTATCCTTCGCGGATCAGTTCATCGTCGGAAGCATCGTCATCGACAAGGCGACGGGCGCTGAGTCCCTGGCTCCGTGGGAGGGTCGGAGGCGCTCGCGGCCGTTGACGGCGTCGTCGTGGCGTGCGATGACAAACAGGCGTGCTCGGGCTGGACGCAGGAGTCCTCCTCGTGGGTTCGCCAGTGGGGAGACAACCACCGACTTCCTCCTCGATGTCCTGCCTACCTCGGACAGCATCGCCTATCCCGATACTCCCGTGATCGGTGCCGGGGAGCACCAGTCGGTTGTCCTGCGGGTGGATTCGCCGACGCACCTGGCGCAGCTGATTGATCCGCGGACCGGACAGGCCACGGACGCTGCTTCTGTGAGTCCCTTCAGGGATAGGGACAACAACGTGGTGTCTTTCGCCATTGCCAGCGATGGGATCGTGGCGTTCAACGACGACCTTCTCGTCACCTACGACGCCGACGGCTTCATCACGGGAGTTCACCCCTACGAGAAGTCGCTGAGAAGACCGACGCGCGACGGACGCGTGCCCTCCACATCGGAACTCACCGATTTCCTGCTCGGAGGGACGCCCGCGTGGTCGAATGCCGTGGTCACTCCCCAGACGGGGGCCGTCGCCCTCACGGTGACGCCGAGCGACGGAAGCCCAACATTCGATCTTGATCCCGCCAACAACGACCAGTACCACTCCAGCCCCTTCTGGCCCTCAGAGGTCCGCGCCAGCGTCGACATGTCGGTCGTGTACGTCGAGTCCGTCGAAGCCAATACGACGGGCAACCGGTTCTTCTTCGACACGGCGAGCGGGGTGGGACATGGGTCGGCGGAGTTCCACGACGCCGAGGACCTCTCGTGGGCTTTCGACGACCTGGCCATCGGCGTGACGATCGACGGCGTCGTGGCCTTCACCCGAAGGCCGTGAGGCTCAACCCCTGAACACCGCCCACGAACGCCCACCCCGAGCGACGACAGAAATGACACGCCCATGAGTACCAACGCCCCCTGTACGGGACCTCCACGAGGACCTCGTCCACGCGACCGACGCGCCTCTTCCTGACGACGGGCGTCGCGCTCGTCGCGAGCCTCGGGGCCTTCCTCGCGCCCTCGCTGAGCACGAGCGCCCACCGGCTCCCCGGCCCGGCAGCGACCCCGCCTCCGCACATCACCGGTTCGGAGCAGGGAAACGAGTCCGGACGCGATCGGCTACCGGGGAGCGCCACCAACACGAACGAGGCTTTCCAGCGCGTGGGCCTCGGGCGTCGCAACGGCCTGGACCCTGCCCAGCAGCGATGCTCTCCTGCCCGCGCAGCTGATCGCTGAGGGGTCGACCTTGTACGTGCTCGCCTACGGGAGCGGGAGCCAGGCCGTCGCCACGGTGTCCGCCTACGACGTGTCAGGCAGCGAGCCGGTCGCCCAGTGGACCACGACCGGGCCCCAACCGTCCCGGATTCGCGCCGAGGCGTTCCCGTTCTCCGTCTCGACCCAGGACGAGATTCTGCTCAGTGACATCATCGTCAACCGCTCGACCGGTGCCCAGACGCAGGCACCCTGGGGTTCCGACCTGCCGATGGGGGTGGCAGGCGGCGTCCTCGTCACCTGCGACACTTTCAGCTCGTGCTCCGGGTGGTCCCGCGACTCTGGCGCGTGGACGAGCTGTGGTCACGACGACCTCGCCCCAGCGCCGCGCAGGGCCTGGCCCCACTCGGGGCTGACGGCTCCCGCGAGCGCCGTCATCGGCAGCGGCGCGGGCGCTGCCGTGGTCGTCCCCGTCGACGAGGCCCACCAGGCACCGCAGCTCATCAACCCGGCAACGGGGGAGCTGACGACTCTCGGAGGCACCCTCCACGAGCGGCGCGTCCGTCTCCAGGGTCACGCTGGCGAGCGACGGCGTCCTGGTCGCCGACGAGAAGAAAGCATCGCCTACAACACCGCGGGTGAGGTCGTGGGCACTGTCGGGGGCCGGGTGGACGCTCGACCGTTTCCTGCGTCTGACCGTGCGGTCCCAGGCGTGGCAGACGTCGAAGCATTCTTGACGCAGGGCGGCGCGCGGTGGACGACAGCCACCGTCGAGGCGGCCCTATTCGAGCGACGTTAACGGTCATCTCCTGACGGTGAGTCGACCAGCGGAAACTCTGCTCGCGATCAACCCCGGTGAGTCAGTCTCCGACCACGCCATGATGGATCCTTGGTCCGCCGCGCAGGTGCGCGTCAGCGCAGACGGTAAGGCGCTGTTCGTCCAGTGCCTGCCGTCGTCCCCCACCGGTCCCTTCTTCTTCGGTATGGAACGCGGGATGACCTACGTGTCGCCGGGCTGGACGAGGGCCACGAACCTGGTGTGGGTCTTCGACGACTTGCTCGTTGGAGCACGCAGCGGCGAAGTCATCGCCGTGACGCCACGGACCCCGTAAGCGGATCGATACAGAACCGTCCCCGACGCCCGAGCATGCTCGGTCGCGTCGGGGACGGAATCAGACTGAGGACGTGGCGGCCAATCGCGCCAGTCGACACGCGCGTGTGGTACAAACGCCCGCATGAGCGATGACGACTTGCGCTGGTCCCCGCCCGACGGGACGCAACCCCTCCCCTCGGGCGAGTGGGGACGAGACCGCGGGGCAGATGGGTTTCGCGCCGCTGCCCGATCTCGCGCCGCTGCCGGACCTGGCGCCCCTGCCCGACATTGAAGAGCTCCTCAGGTTCGCTCCACCCACGTCCGACGACGAGGGCCGTGGCTGGCCAAGCGGACACCGGCACGTCGGAGGCAGGCGTGTCGGGGGCGGACGTCGCGCCCACCCCGGCGTTGATCCCCTACCCGACATTGGGGGCCCCTCAGGTTCGCTCCACCCACGTCCGGCGACGAGGCCGTGGCTGGCCAGGCGGACACGGACGCCTCGCCGACCGCGCCCGGCCCGGCGATCAAGCCCAGCCTCGTCCCTGGCCGAGACACGGGCGAGCACGAGGGCGAGCGCGAACCGATCCCCACGGACACGCGCCGGGCCTCACGGGGATTACGGCGAATCCGTTACCCCGCGAACAAGCACCTGCGCCTCATCCTGATCGCCTGTGCCTGCGTCGTCGCGATCGTGATTGGGACGTCCTTTTTCCGCTCGTTCTCGCAGCAGGCTGGCGAGTCGGTCCGCGAGCCGGATACCGCGGAACAGCGCTCAACACTCACTCCCTGTCGCCCGAGTGGGCGTCGGGGATCGCGATCGCATGGACGATCCCCATTGACCCCCAGACGTCTAGCTTCGCCCCGCACGTCCACGCTGAGGGGTCGACTCTCTACCTCGCCTTCTCTCGATCGGCCGACGACGTTGCGGAGCCAGAGCGTGACGGTCATGGCCTACGACGTGTCTGGAACCGAGCCGAGGCTCCTGTGGGAGACGAACGCTGAGACGTCGACGCAGGCTTACGAAACCTTCACTCCTCAGTTCGTCTGGGATGACGATCTGCTCTTTTTCCGCGACCTCGTTATCGATAAGGCGACGGGGACGATAACCCAGGCCCCCTGGGGCGAGGCATACCCATGGGCGTCTCCGAGGGGCATCGTGGTCACCTGCCTCACCACGGCCACTGCACGGGCTGGTCGCAGGAGTCCTGGCGACTGGACTGAGGTCTGGAAAGCTAAGACGGTGAAACAGAGCTTCTTCGGCCTGGGTCACATGGACTACACGACCCCTGACAGCGCCCTGATCGGCAGCGGGGAGCAGGCCTCGATTCTCGTTGTCCCCGACTACCGCGAGGGTCCCCCAGCTCCTCAACGTCCGCACCGGCGAGCTCACGAACCTGGGCGATCCAGATGACGACACGACCTCCTACGACCTCGTCCAGGCAAGCGACGGTGTCATCGTAGCTCCATGGCTCAAGACTAAGTATGCCTACGATAGCGTCGGCGGCATTCGGGGGACCTTCAACCAATACCGGTACGTCACGCAGCCCACGCGCGATGGAGGAGCTCCGACGCTGGCGCAGCTCAGTGACTTCTTCACGAAGGACAAGACCGCCTCATGGACGACGGGCGTTGTTGAGATGACGGGCAATGACTGCGCCACGCTGGAGCTCACCCTGACCTCCGACGCGTCGACGCGCACGGTCTCGGTCCCCGACGACATCCGTCCGTACCAGACCAGCAGTTGTCTCTTCCTGGTCACAGACGTGCGCGCGAGCGCCGACGGATCGGCCATGTACATCCGAGACTTCCCCCTCGCGCCGAGGGGCAGCTACTTCTTCGACACGGCGACGAATAAGAACTTCAGCTCTGCCGAGCTTGACGCCGCTGAATCGCACGTGGGTCTTCGACGACATGCTGATCGGCGCCAGCAAGACGGGAGTCACGGCCTTCGTTCCGCTTCCTCCTGACGACGCCGTGTGACCAACCGGTACTGCCCGGCGCGCGGGTGTGATAGAAACGTTGCATGAGCAACGACGATCATCAGAGCACGGGCAGCCCTGATTTCCCAGCCACCGGTCCCCCAGCCGACGCCCCCAGATCACGGCGCCCCAGCCGCCTCAGGACGCCCGCACAGCCTCTTCGATGAACGCTCACCAGGGCTCTTTCCGCGCCGACAGTCGACGCCGCCGCCAGCCCGCGGCGCGTCTGCAAAGTCCCACCAGGTGCTCGGGATCGTCGCCGCTCTGGTCGCCTCGGCCGCCGTCGGCGGCATCAGCGGAACCCATCGTCGGCGCAGCGACAGCGAGACACCTCATCGACCCCAATGACCCCGACCCCACACCGTCCCCGACAGCCTCAGAGTCGTCAATGGATCCCACACCGATCGGCTACCACGGGACGGCAGCCAACACGAACGAGCTGTCTCCCTCAGTGGGTGTCGGGCCTCGCGACGGCGTGGACGATCCCGCTGGACGACGATTCACCCGCGCCCCGCTGCTGATCGCAGAGGAACCACCCTGTACGCCGTGCTCGAGGGCGCGCAGGACGACGCTGACACGAGGGTGACCGCCTACGACATCTCCGGGAAGGAGCCCGTCACTGTCTGGACCACAACCGGGCCCCGCTCTCCCAGCGCCGGCGCCGTGAGGGCGCCCGGCCCCATCGCCACCGAGACCCAGCTCCTGATCGGCGGCATCATCGTCGACAAGTCGAACGGAGCCCAGAGCCTGGCCCCCTGGGGATCCGACCTGCCCATCGGGGTCGTCGACGGCAACCTGGTCACCTGCGACACGGTCGCAACCTGCACCGGATGGGTGCTCGAATCGGGCACGTGGACGCAGCGCTGGAGCGCGGCGACTTCGCCGCAACAAGCCAGCAGCCTGCTGTTCTCAGAGGTGACACACCCATCGAACGGCGTCATTGGCGAGGGTTCGACGGCCGCCGTCATCGTGCCCGTTCGCCTAGCCACCTTCGCCCCGCAGATCGTGGACCCTCGCACGGGAGCGGTCACGACCCTCGGGAAGGATCCCACGAACGACGCATCACAGCCCCCGACGCTCATCCCCGCGAGCGACGGGACTCGTCGTGGAGAGGGAAAAAGCTTTAGCGTCTACGACACCACGGGACGCTTCGTGGAGACCGACTACATCCATAGCGGCGGCGTACGCCCGACCTACGACGGTCATACCCCGACGCTGGGGGAGCTCACCACCTTCCTGCGCGAGACCTCCCACCAAGCGCCGTGGACCACAGCCTACGTCTATCTCCAGCACGATGACCTCTACTACGCGGGCCGCGCTCACGACGACACGACACTGCACGTGTACCCAACCGCGTCAGCGAACAGCGTCTCCGTCAATATGCCCGATTACGTCGGATCCAAAGTTTGGGAAGCACGATTTCGAGGTATCGGACCTGCGCGCCGACGCTGGCGCTACGGTGGCCTACGTTCGCCTCAATGAGGGGCTCCACGATGGCCTCCTACTTCGTCGATCTGGATGGCCTGACCCTCTACGTGGCCAGTGACCTGGATCGCGCGGAGAACCTCGTGTGGGCCTTCGACGACCTGCTCGTCGGCGTCTCGAACGGCCAGATCATCGCCTTCACGCCCGACCGTCAGTAAGCGAATCGAGGACGACTCGTCCCCGACGTCCGAGACTTGCTCGATCGCGTCGGGGACGACGTGTAGTGGCGCAGGGGCCCTCGGGGACGAGGCCGGGGCGCGCTGGGCGGCCTCGTGCCCCTGGGCGCTCAGTCCTCCATGTGGTGGAGCGTCGCGCGGTCCGCCTTCACGGGGATGGTCAGGCCCAGGCCCACGAGGAGGATCAGCATGATGCCGAGGATACCCCAGTAGGTGTAGTCCTCGCCGGCGGGGGTCACGGCCTTGCCGATCAGCAGGAAGAGGCCATACATGGCGGGGGCCATGAAGGACACGGCGCGGCCGGTCGTCGCGTAGAGGCCGAAGACCTCGCCCTCGCGCCCGGCAGGGGATGATGCGCGACAGGGAAGGAGCGCGACGCGGACTGAGTGGGTCCCACGAAGACGCACAGGGCCAGGCCCAGGGTCCAGAACACGATGGGGCCGCGGGCGTGGAGGAAGAAGACGCCGAAGCCGGCGACGACCATGGCGGACAGCGACAGGATGATGACTTTCTTCGGGCCGATCTTGTCGTCCACCCAGCCGAAGGCGACGGTCGCCAGGCCGGCGACGATGTTGGCGGCGATCGCGAAGATCATGACCTCGCCCGCGCTGAAACCGAAGGCCGTCTTGGCCAGAACCGCTCCGAAGGTGAAGACGCCGGCCAGGCTGTCGCGGAAGACGGCGGAGGCGATGAGGAAGAAGAGGGTGTGCGGGGCCTCGAAGCTCAGGGTTCGAACGGTGCGCCACAGGAGCTTGTAGGAGTCGATGATGGACTCGTGGTCGCCGCCGGTGTGCACCTTCTTGGGCAGCGGCGGGTGGAGGATGACGGGGATGGCGAGCCGCCGAGCCACAGGGCGGCGACCACCATGGAGATGCGGATCGGCGGGTACTCGTCCGTGGGGACGCCGAGCAGGTTGGTGCCGATGAGGGCCCACGTAGAGGATGAGCAGCAGGACGATGCCGCCGATGTAGCCGGACGCCCAGCCGAAGCCCGAAATCTTGCCGCGGTCCTCCTTCTCGCCCAGGTGGTTGAGCATCGCGTTGTAGTTCACGGAGGCGAACTCGAAGAACACGTTGCCCAGGCCCAGCAGGGGCGATGCCGAGCATGAGGGCGCCCTTGGGTCCGAGCACCGATTCGGGGTGTACGAAGTACATGGCGAGCATGCAGGCGACGACCAACCCTGTGAACCATCCGAGCCAGACTCCGCCCCGGCCTCGTCGATCGGCGCGCTGACCCGTGATGGGTGCGAGGAGCGCGATGAACAGGCCCGCGATGGTCATGCCGTTGCTGAGCCAGCTTGAGGCGGTCCCAGCGTCGGTGAAGACGCCGTCACTGGTCAGGTAGGTCGTGAAGACGAAGGTGGTGGCGACCGCGTTGAAGGCGGCGCTCCCCCGAGTCCCAGGCCGCCCATTCGACGACTTGGCGCGTGATGACGCGGTTGCGGGGGGCGGGAGTGGTACTCATGTGATCGGGCTCCTTGGATAGGGAGTGCTCGGCGGCGCGCGTGCGCCAGGGTGAAACTATCACGTTTCGCTTCCCCCGCTCGTTCAGGGGGCGCGGTGGGGACGAGGCCGGGGAACCACCAGCGCAACCTGACCACATGTCATATGCTGGTATGTCAGGAACATGGGAGACGCACGTGGAGGGTGCCGAATGATCGATACGCCCAGCCTCAGCCTTGTTCGCCGTCAACACGTCAGCCTCGGCATCGCCTGCGCTCGACTGGCGTCCCCGGACGGGTCAGGCTCGCGCGCGCTATCCCTGACAGCGTCAGTGACCTGGGCAGGACGCTCGTCTCACTGCACGACCACCGCCACCGATGACTCAGAGAGTAGACACTGATGCTGACCAACAAATACGACGGGCCCCTGAGATTCAGCGGCGGTGTTTGCCCTGACTGTTCCCGCAGCCCTGTACAGCTTCATTGTACTGCTCAACCTCTGGCTCCTCTGGCTCACCCCGTTGAGCCTGCTCATCCTCTAATTTTCCTCCTCGCTGGCCATGCATCGACGCGTTTCTACTACGCCGCGGCTCTGTCCCGGAGGCTTCGCCGAGGCCCGGATCCGGCGCTCTCCAACGGGGGCGTCGGCCTCACGCCGATGATCGCGCCCATCACGCTGGTGACCGCGGACTTCATCCAGCTGTCAGCGATGTTCCCCGTCTCCCTGATCGCGTGCGCGCTCGTGCACAGCCCAGTTTTTTCCTCTTCCTCCTCCACAACCCGCGGCACCGTCAGCGCGGTGACCATCGGAATGGACATAGTCGCGGTCCTCATCGGCCTCACCGCGACTGCAGCCGCCCTGTCCGTTCGGCGCGGCACAGCCTATCGCCTCAACACGATCCACCAGGGCCCGATCCTGACACTCACCCCAACCCACCTGGAGTTCCACCCCTACTGGAGGCCGAGCCGGTCACCATCCCCTGGGATCGGATGCCCTACCTCGCGGGCATCGACCTCGTCACCGTCAAGAGGGATTCCACGAAGAAGGCACGCATCACGACCACGGGCAACCCGGTTCCCACGACGATCGACATCACGTGCCTGGACCTCACGTACTGAACAGCTCCAGCGCATCATCGGCTGCTTCGCCTGCCGCCCCCAGTATCGCGGAGCCCTCGCCACTGACGGCGGGGTCACTCTCGTTCGGGCACTCATCAGCGACAACCCTGCGCTCTGGCCGCGCTGAGGCGCGAGCAGCGTACCGCGGGTGCGCACGGCCGGTCGGGGTTGACCTCCGCCCCTGGCGCGCATCCTGACGCGCGTGGGCGCTCTCAGGCTTACCCTGATCGCTTCAGTCCGCCTGCTCCTGGTCGGCGAGCAGCCGCGGAGGCGCCAGGTAGCAATACGTAAC